>ERZ794949.59-NODE-59-length-42364-cov-180.546692_pt1 | contig 42364 bp, 22 predicted proteins | sample MGYA00511363_ERZ794949 | MGnify/ENA primary metagenome ERZ794949 (study PRJEB30137, sample SAMN04331402) | food metagenome | isolation source: T1 must sample point D1 replicate B | place: Australia: South Australia ...
TTACTTTTAAATAACTGCTTTCTAGTTATTGTACAGCGTCCAGTGTGATATGCCTTATTTACTTGGTTTTTCAGTGTTGTTGTTCTTGTATCCTTTTCAAATTTATTAATCCATTTGGTGTCTTGATTATCCATATTACCAATTTGGTTTCGGCTAGCGGTGTGAGTTACATACAGCTTGAGCAGACATTTTTTTTATTTAGTTATTGACTGGTCTTTTACTTGTATTCTTAATAATATCTTTTTTAATAAATTGTATTAATTATAATAAGAAGAAACGTGAATTACGAAAAAATTAACTAGTAAAAAATCTATGACTTTACGATTATGCGACAAATGTATGCTTTTCTAATTTTTTACCAGTGAAAATATTATTGCCTTCTAACTTTTTCAGATTAAGCAGAGGAATGACATGTGTAGAACAGAAAAAAAAAAAAGATCTAATCCGTAAGCAGAATCAGAATATACTTTGATGTAGGCTACACAACCAATTCACACGAACTGCTTTTCCCCAAAAAAATGAAATCTGAAAATCAAAAAAAAACAAAACCTCTTTTGCTTCTGTAAGTTGTTTAATCACAAATAAATGATTTATTATGTCATATATTTTTTGAATAATATTTGTATTTAGAACAGAAGAAATAGTAGTTAGGGAGAAAAAATATTTTTCTAGGCAGAAGATTTGGTTTATCTGTTATTTGATGTGACAGTTTTTTTGCTGCAAACAAAATCAATGTTAAGTGGTAAAATTTCCTAAAAAAGAAATAATTTGTTGAAAAAAAAATATTTTTTCATAATATTTTTTTGTGATTGATGAATAACAAAATATTTTTTTTTACTAAAAAGTTTGTTACAAAAAAAAAAATAATATATGGAGTTTCAAACAGATGTATCATGTGATCACCGTGTAACTTATACTCTTGAGAAACTGGCTATTATTTACTATTGATCACGTTTTTCTAATTCAAAAAATAGGATTTAATAAATCTACTGGAATATTTATGAAACCTGATAAACAAAGATTTTTAGTATTTTTTTTTTTTTAAAAACCGATAGTTCATAGTAATAACTAAAGTAATCTGCAAAACCGTATCATATACGTTTCAATAATGGATTTTTTATTAGAGGATATTTACAACAGTATCATAGAGGAAAATTCGTCTTCACCTCATAATTTGTCTGAAGAAATAAAGTTAAAAGATGGTATCAAACAAATAGCGCATAATATCTTTAGTTTCAACAAGGATAAAGAAATTGATTTAGACACCTTTTTCATTGGGCTTGTAGATACACCAATGCTATCTGGATCACAAACCAGAAAAAGTCATCACAACATATTTAGTGATTCAAATGATACTGCTTTGAATCATACAGAACCGAACAATATCGTCACAACTATAGCGGAACTTGGGAACAGCATCAATTTAAAAGAACAAAAGCTGGTTGATGAGATTTTGAAAACAAAAGTTGACAAGAAGATCATAAACAAGCTGGATTTAGACATTTCTTTTGAATCTGATTTTAAAAAAAGCTTTCAAGAACCAATTAACACAGATCATAATGTGTTGAAGACACTGATATCTGAATTGAGCCAAAACAACAACGCATTACAAGTAGATTTAAAAGACGAAAAATTAAAAAACGTGTTAAATGAGTTTTTGAGTTCAGATAATGCAAATTTCCGTGAAACCAGTACTTTGACAGCTTTCTTGAACCTACCAACATTGGTTCAAGAGTGTAATAAAAATGAACTATACCAAGAAGCTTTATTTTTGCAGCAAGTATACATTAACAACATGCATAGGTTCAAGAGCTTTTTGATAACACAGGCCAACAGCAACACATTTGGCTTGGACCTGATAGACTCAATAAAAGAACATATCAATACTGTGATTAAAAAAGATATGGTTGATAGTTTAGAGGAGACCATACTGAAAAGCGATGATTTTGTCACGCTCAAAAGAGTAGTGGATACAATGGTTAAAATAAACCAAGACGATTTGAAATCTCTTGAAACATTTGTTAGTACAAGAACAAAAAGACTGGAAAATTATTTCAAGGTAGCATCAGAAGACGACGTGAATTTGATTGACAGAATTGATTATTTCAGAACAGAGTTGTTCACCATTATTAACATCTACCAATTGACTTTTGGAAGTAACGACAGTATGCGCAACCTGCCTAGTGAGTGTTTTGTCAAGGACTACTTGCTTCCTTTGAAAGTGAAGGATGCTGCGGATTCGGATATAAGCATCCCTTTATTCACAAATGTAATAATGTTGAAAATGCTGAAAGATTTTTTAAATATGCTACTGAAAAAAGACGACTTTGCGTTGAAATCTGTGGACAAAAACTGCTTGCTACAGTTAATATATTGTGCTTATAGACTGAAGGAAACCAACGAAAATTACTTCAACATACTCATCAATAGATTGCTTGAAACAAATATCTATACTGAGGAAGAAATTCTCCAAACTATAGCCAAAAGAAAACAGCTTTCCATGATGTTGTCTGTATGAAATCGAACCAAAAAAAAGACAAAAAAAAAAAACAAAGGTCTCTATATATACAAACAACCCCGTAATCCTTTTTCTATACCAATACCATCTCTCTCCAAGCACTAAGGAATCCTACCAATTCCTTACATTTAAACCGTTGGCTCTCTTTTCGTCTCCCTTTGTTTCAACCCGATAGTATGGATCCCTTTAATCACGGGATTGTTTTAAAAAAAAAAATTTTTTTTTTTAAGGGCGAACGTAGCGACCTCATATTTTTTGCTTCGTAAGGAACATCTGAAGTAAATAGAGATTGTTGTATGTTAATGTGTTGCTAATTAATGATTTCATTTAATTGATTTAATGATATGGGGTGGTTAAAGAGAAATATAGATAATTCCCTAAGTAAATTAATTATTTTGATTTGGTAATTTCTATATATTTTTCAAGCATTTTTTTTTTTTGTTTTTTAAGAAAGAAAAATTTAAAAAAAATATCCATACAAATATGACTGCAAAAGGTAGCACTGCTGAAAGCAAATCTACTTTTGATAATGCCGAATCTACAAAGGATACATTGATTAGCAATGATACAGACATCTTCGTTGCTTCGTCAGCTTTGAACAAAAAAGCAAATAAAGAAATATTCCATGGAAAGTCCGAAAAGTACGCTATTCCTATGGAAGAATTGAAACCAAATCTTTTACCATCAGTTTTGAAAGACAGATCAAACAACTTGGTTGATTCTTCTATCCCATACACCAAGAAAAACGAGTTTCTAGCCAATGTCGAAGAACAAGACTTGAACAAAATTATTGATTCAAAGGTTCAAGATAAAGAGGCTGTTGAAAAGGCCAAGAGTGATGTTTTTCTGGATAAATTAATCAAAGAATTAAGCTCTAAACCTGAATTCACATTCAAATTGGAAACTTTTGATAAGTTTGTTTCTAGTGACAAAAATCATGCTTTTATTTCTAATAAAGGAAGGGATGCTTCCAGGCCAATAAAAATTAAGGAGTATGTTGAGGAGTACTTCCACAGTGATTATTACTCTAATACTTCCCTGATGATTTTCACTTGTCTTTGGTCTTATTTCATTGCCAAACTTGGAGCTTCTTACTTGTTTTTGTTAGTTATTTGGTTTTTCACAGCTTCCACTTACAAAAAATCCATAAGAAGAGTAAACAGAAACTTAAGAGATGATATCAAAAGAATTCAAATTAATGAAACCTTATCTGACAAAACCGAAACAATCAATTGGTTAAATCAGTTTTTGGCCAAGTTTTGGGTTATTTATATGCCTGTTTTATCTCAACAAGTTAAAGATGCTGTCAATCCAACTTTAGAAGATGTTACTCCCGGTTACGGTATTGATGCTTTAACTTTAGATGAGTTCACTTTAGGTACCAAAGCTCCTACTATCGATGCTATTAAATCTTACACTAAAAAAGGAAAAGATGTTATTGAGATGGATTGGAAGATCAGCTTTACTCCAAATGACACATCTAATATGACTAGCAATGAGATCAAGAGAAAAATCAATCCAAAAATTGCTCTGGGTATCACTGTTGGTAAAAGTTTTGTTTCTAAAAGTTTACCTGTTTTAGTGGAAAACATTAATGTCTCTGCCCATGCCAAAGTTACCATTCATTTAAATGACAATTTCCCTAACATCAAACTTGTTTCTATATCTCTATTAGAGCATTTGTTTATTGATTTTGCTTTGAAGCCTGTGGGTGGTGATACTTTAGGTTTAGATATCATGTCTTTCTTACCTGGTTTGAAAACATTTGTTACCACAATGATTGATGCTAATGTTGGTCCAATGCTATATTCTCCTAACAAATTAGATATTGATGTTGAGGAAATTATTGAAGCTTCTGTGAACGATGCTATTGGTTGTATTGCTGTTACCATTGAAGATTACAAGTTAAATGAAAAGAAAATTAACTCTAAGTTGGCAGAAAACCCATTAAACTTAGAAGATTACTCATATTTGTCTTTTGAAACTTCTGGTACTCCTTTTAATAGTGTTGAAAGTAAACATTTCTTAGATTTAAAAAAAGACAATCAAGGTAAAAAAACTGTTTTTATTCCTGTGAATACTTTAGAACAAGATTTAACTTTATTTGTTGATTCATATCATGCTAATTTAACTCCTGAACAAGTTGCTAAAAGAAGAAATTTTGCAAAGAACAAAAAATCTCACAAGATTGGTGGCTTCAACATTCACATTAAGGACTTGGATGAGAAAAATGAAGGTAATGTTTACACATCTAACTCTATTACTGAAAAATTGTATAAGAGTGGTAAAAAAGTTGAAGGTGAACCTTCTGAGGGGTCTATAACTTACAAACTACAGTGGTTGCCTATTGATCCAAAAAAGAGCACTAATACTACTTCTTCCGGAGCTGTTGGTAAATCAGAACATAAAACAGCTGAATATGTTATTAATGGTTCTTCTGGTGATGATGCTGAAGAAGATGAAGACGATGAGGAAGATGAAGACCAAAACAAAGATGGTGAAGATAAAGAAAAACCACCTCGTTCTTCAAAATTAAGCTTGGCTAAGAACGGCCCAGGTATTTTGAAGTTAACTTTACAAGATGTTACAAATTTGTTTGTTAAGGTATCTCCATTTGGTCAACTAAATCCATCTGCTACTTTGTCTGTTGACAACAAAGTTGTTCATAAATTCAGAAAGTTGAAAAGAATCAACGAACCTTCTTGGAATGAAATATTTGAGGTTTTAATTCCATCTAAAAAGTCCTCTTTATTGAAGTTGGAAGTCTTTGATACACAATTTGGCTCTGATATTTTGATTGCTGAATACTCGGGTTTTGTTAGTGATTTATTATCTAAATGGATTGCTGATAGTTATGTGTTTGATGCTACTGTTCCAACTTCTTTAACCGCTGAGTTTCCTTCTGCTGCCAATACTAATCCTAAGATAAGAGCCAAGGGAGTATGGAAACCACTTGCTATTGGCCCAGATATTGTTGAACAATTGTTTGCTTCTGAAGAAAAAGATGTTTCTGTTGGTGGTAGATTGGATTCTATTGCTAGAACCGACTACATTGGTGCTTTGAGAGTATACTTGAAATCTTGTGAATTAAAGTCTTCTGATTTAGCTGGTGTTGGTGATATTGACCCATATGTTTCTATTTCTTTGTCCAACCATGTCAAGTTTAAATCTCACTATTTCCCTGATGAAAAGAAGCCTGTTTATGATCAAGTCTGTTGGATTCCTGTTAAACATGAAAATGAAAATTGTATTTTATCCGTTTACGATTACCAAAATGTTGGAAAAGACAGATTCTTTGGTAGTGCCAACTTCAACGTATCAAAGTTTATTAATAAGGATGCCAGTGGTAACATAATACCTTACTTAAAAGGTGATAAGTTGGTCAACTTGAAATTAAAAGGTTCTCACAACGAAGCTAAAAAATCAATCGTTACAGTCAGTATTGCCTTTGTTCCTATTGAAAAAGTCTTTACTAATACTGAAATGCCTTTGGTTGAATTCTGGAAAGAACAAATTGAATCTTCCAAAAGATCTTTAGAAGAAGAACAAAAGGAATATGCAGAGGATATGAAGAAAAATCCAGATGATTATGAAGTTGTTCCATACGAAGACGAATCTGAGGATAGTGTTTATGTCAAATATTTGAATTCCAAGGAACTGCTAACTCCTGAACAATTACTATCCAAAAACTCGGGTGTATTTTCAATGGAAATCAACAATATTAAAGTCAATTCTAAATCTCACTTGCAGGTTGCCTTTGATGATAACATGTATCCATCTTTGGTCACTTTCACAGCTAAAAATGGTATTATTCCAAAAACTTCAGGCTCTGGATTTATCAGAGATTTGAAGCATTCTGTGACCATCTTTAGATTAACTAAGAAAGCAACCGTTACTAAAGTAGATGATGTTGTTGATGAATGGTCTATCCCAACTTTGCAGCTTTTGACCAATATTATTGGCGAAAATGGTGGTGAGTCTGTTGTTGTGCAATCTCCTAATGGATCTGCATCTTTTGAATTCAAGGCATTTATGTTCCCAACTACTAAGCCGTTGGATATTTCTGAATCTGTTTATGATACCGGTGAGTTGCAAATTGAAATAATAAATGCTACTAACTTGCCTTCTCATGACAGAAACGGTAAATCAGATCCATATATTGATGTCTTAGTAAATAATGTCAGTGCTTATGAAACTAAAGTTATTAAAAAGACCTTAGATCCAACATGGAATGAAGTTGCCAAAATCAATATTCCATCTATTTCCAGAAGTAATTTAACATTACTAGCTTACGATTGGGATAGAGTTAGTAAGAATGATTTATTATCTACTGTTGTTTTCCCATTACAGCAATTGAGTCTTGATAAAAGTGTTCAAGAATGGCAATTACAACTGTCACCAAAGGGTATTTTGAATTTAAAAACAACATTTATTCCAAAATATATTCAACCACCATTAGAATTCAACTCATTTGGGTTAGCTGGTGTTCCATTGAAAGCTTTGAGTGATGTTGCAGGTTTAGGTGTTGCTGGTGTTGGTGCCGGTGTTGGCGTTGCTACTGGTGTTGCTGGTGTTGGTGTCAGTGGTTTAACCAAAGGTACCAAGTTTTTGAGAAAAGGATTTGGAGGTAATAAAAAACACTCCAAAGGTGATGATGTCAGCAGTATTAGTTCCAAGAAAACATCTTCTTCAAGTTTGAATGGCAGTAGTACACCAGCTCATAAGAGAGTTGTTTCTGTTGCATCATCAATCAAAGAAGATGAAGCTAGCCCTAGACCCTCATTTGATGCATCTGTGCCTAATCAATCTTATGCTGATGTTGGCCAAAATTCTTTGACTCCCGACAAGGCTTCTCAATCTGTTGCTTTGAAACAATTGGTTCCAAATAAAGTCTACGATGGTAAAATAACTATCATAAGTGGTCACTCATTGGGTCCATCTGTTCAACTAAGATTGTCTTTGAACTTAGGCAATGGTAACATCAAATTACTGCACAAGACAGAATCAAGAAGAAGTGATAAAAACAAAGATGTATTCTTTGGTGATGTTATTCCTTTCAAGGCTGCCAACAACGGTATTATTTTGGTTGAAGGATACGGTAAGCATACTTTTGGTAAGGATACTGAGCTAGGGTTTTCTCAAATCTCTTTATCCGATACTCAAATTCTGGAAAAAGGCCAAACTTTGGTCAGAATTGCCAATGGTACCTTAATATTGGAAATCGAATATGGATTGTAAATTATATAAAAATATGTTAAAACCTCTATATCAATTGATTAAATCGGTTCCTTGATGCTGTATTCCGACTAGATTTGACTTGATTTCAAAATGCGGAGTTAAGCCTTTATATCGATTTTTCCTTGGCGATTTTGGCCCCCCTTTAGCTATGGATTGTTGGCAAAAAAAAAAGGTTGTAAGTTTTTCATTTTTCCTTCAAATTTTTATACATTTCAATCATAATTACATTTGGTAAAAGGTTACAAAACCCAAAGAATAAAGTAAGATTTAGAGCTTTTTTAGGACAATATGGAAGGTGTATTTTTTAACGTCGATAATGGGTATCTTGAAGGTATCGTTACAGGTATGAGAAATGAATTACTTACATCCAATAACTATTTAAATTTGCAACAATGTGACAATTTGGAGGATTTGAAACTTCAATTATCAACCACTGCTTCATACGGATCTATTGTAAATACCGCCTTGGCAAATATCAATAAGTTATCTTCTAAAGATATCTCAAATGTTATTCAAGAAAAGTTCTACAAAGAATTTAAATATCTATTAAACAATTCTAATGAAGGGCTAACCAAACAATTTTTTGACTACGTTAGATATTCTTATATGATAGACAATGTTATTTTGATTATTAATGGTACTATTCATGATAGAGATACAAATGAGCTATTGGGAAAATGCCATCCATTAGGGATTTTTGATACTTTACCTACCTTGTCTGTAGCCACAGATTTGGAAACTTTATACAATCTAGTCATAGTTGATACTCCATTAGCACCATTTTTTGTAAAAATCTTTGGTGAAAACTCTGTTGATGCTTCCAAAGCCTTGACTGACCTTGACATGGAAATTGTTAAAAACAAAGTCTACAAAGAATACTTGGAACAATTCAGATCATGGATTTCTTCTTCATTTTCCAACTCTGACCCAACCAAAGAAAATATGCTTGAGTTTTTAGACTTTGAAGCTGATAAAAGAACTATTAACATAATGTTAAGTGGTATTGAGTACCCTGATATAATTAACCTAGAATTGAAGAAAAATGTCATTCCTGAAATGGGAAAGCTATATCCAATTGGTTATCAACAATTGCTGTCCAACCCTGATTTGGATTTTGAAGCCATAAAACAAATTATTGAATCTTCAGTATATGAATACAAAGGAATTTTTGAAGAAAATGATGACAAGACTCTTGAAGATTATTTCAGTCAAATAGAAATGGATTACTGTAAAGACTTTTTCACTCAGCAATTCACCTTATCCACCTTCTACGCTTGGATAAAGTGTAAAGAACAAGAAATAAAAAACATTATTTGGATAGCTGAGTGTATCCAACAAGACCAAAGAGATAAGATTTCCAAATATGTAAGCATATTGTAGTCACTTATATAGTTCCTTTTGTTTGTTTAAAATAACATTTAGATTTAAACATTGTATTTTGGTATGTTTTAGAATAGCGATCTAGTCACGTTTTTTTTTCATTAATCAAGGTATACGGGGAGAACCATATTTTTCACACTGTCTATGAGTTTAATAGTTGTGTTTTTTTTTTTTAACTCGCTGTAATGAATTATATTGAATAATATAAACTACTGCTTTATAATAACCAAAGAACGTCTTTAAGATATCAAAAGCTTTTTAAAATGGGCTCAGAAGTAGACAGGTTTTTGGATAAAGGTAATTCCAAGTTCAAATACTTGAGACAATTTGATGCTTTTCCAAAAGTTGCGGAACATAACGAAAATGAACCGAAAAAAGGATTAGGTGTTAGAACTATATTATTTTATGCTTTTACACTGTTTGTTTTGTATTCTGAATTTGGATCTTTGTTTGATGGTTATATAGAAGAAACTTTTGAGTTAAAAAAAGAAGTTGAAACTAGTATACCTATAAACATTGATTTATTTGTGAAAACAAAGTGTGAATATTTAAGTTTCAACTGGAGAGACAAAACAGGTGATCATTTATTAGTTAATGAGTTGATTAAGCTGGAAAATATGCCTTTTTTTGTCCCATTCAATGTAAGATCCTTGAATGATTATAACGAAATTTATACTCCTGAGATCAATGAGATATTTGATAGAGCAATGCCTGCTGAATTCAGAGATGCTATAGATACATCTCTTTTAGAAGGCTCCCAAAACTTTGATGGTTGCCATGTATTTGGAACAGTTAATGTTAATGCTGTAGAAGGTCAACTTCAAATAACTGGTAAGGGTTATGGTTATCCGGATGAAACAATGGCCCCTATAGATAAGCTAGACTTTACCCATGTCATAAACGAAATGTCTTTTGGCCAATTTTTACCGTTTTTGAACAATCCACTAGATAACATAGCCCAAATTCCAGAATATGAAGATAGAAATGCCAAGTATAAATATAATATTGATGTTATCCCTACAAAATACAATAAACTCGGAGGTAGCATTGTGACAACCCAATATGCTGTTAACTTTGATAATATTAAGAGTGATTTGAACTTTGTGGGCAAAAAAGTCCAAAGTTTGCCTGGTATTTTTTTTACCATCAAACACGAACCTATAAGTGTTGTTTACACCGATAAAAGAATAGGTTTCTTGCAGTTTTTAGGAAGATTGTTAACTATAGGCTGTTTGATGATGTACTTGGCATCATGGTGTTATATGTTATTAGATAGATTTTATGTTTTTAATGATAAAAAGTCTTTGTATGGAACCAAGCAAGGTGAAAAAACTGGTATCATTGGTTGAATATTCCATTACAGAGCTTAGTAGTTTTATAAAATAAAACGCGCTTAATTGTCCTTTTCATATTTAGTCCGTTTTTAATCATTTCATTCTTTTTAGGAAATTTTATTTTTTTTTATTTTTTTTTTTGTGTACAAATCAATCTTTTTGATTTCTTGTTATGATTATAGAAAGGGTATCTTTAAATTTTGTAATTAGTAGATTGGGTAGTGAAATGCTAAACCAATCATACCTTGCTTTTTTTTTTTTTGTCGCTAACGAATATCAAGGATTTATTGATATGGATGAAAATATGCGTCAGAAAAATAAGGTTATGCCAATGGCAAATAAACCCTCGGAATTAAGCAAAGACAGAATATCGGTTCCATCAGAACAACAGGATCAAGCAGATGTATTGAATGCTGAAAGTAAAAATTCAAAGCTTACAGGAGCAGATTTATTAAACTTAATTTTTGAAGATAAGTCTGAACAAGTATGTAGCGAGAATTTCTTGTCCCCAGATGTAAACAAATTCATAGATAAAGGAATTTTTTCACAAGAAGACATAAAAGCAGATCAAAACAAGATTTTAAGTTCTGAAATATTTAAAACTTTTAATGAAAATACCAAAAAATTTGAGGAAACAATAAACTGGAGTCCTTCTGAAACTGATGCTTTTTTGCAAAGAATTGATGAAAACAACAAAGATGTTTTTAAGTTTTTTGATACTCTAAATGATGAATTAGACAGGGATTTGTTGATTTGGCAGGAAGATCTAAATATTATCAATCATCAATTAGAACTATGGAATATTGCGGGAATATCAATGGACGTTACAAGAACGGAAACAAAAGTTAATATAGCCAGAAAATGGTTATCTTTGAAAGAAAAGGAAGTCGCGGAATGTGTTAAAAAAACAAGTTCTGTAAAGAAAAGCATTAAGGATTCAATAAGAAAACTATGTAACGAAAAAGAAAATATGTTTTAACAAGTCATATATATATATACTGTCACTATATTTTTAATTTTTAGTTTTCTTTTTTGGTGGTTCATTCTCAGCATCAGATAGTTCTGATTCAGGTTCATCTTCTAATTCTTCATCATTGGCAATTTCATCATCCAAATCAGAATCACGAGCAACGTCACTATCAGCACCCTCAGCATTTGAATCAAACTCTTCAGATAATTCAGAGTCGGCATTATCTTTTTCGGCAGCAGATAAATCGAAGTCGGCATCATCAGAATCATCGTCATCTTCTGAACCCATAACTTCGTCATCTTGGTCATTAAGGGTTTTCTTAAGCAATAGCTTTTGCTCTTCGTCTTCGTTCTTAACTTTCAAATTTTTGCTCTTTAGATGGGCTTGTAATGATTGTTGGTCTTCTTTAGGGAAATTACTGAAGTTGTAAACACCAGCATTATTTCTCAATACTATGCTTAAATCAAAGCTCTTTGATGATGAGGATGATTCACCAGCTCTGGAAATGGTAATCAAATTAATATCTGAGTATTGAATGTATAAAGGAGGCTTGTTTAAAAACAAGAAAGACTTTTCTAATGGATAAATGTAACCTTGGTTTGCTTTGTAGGCACAAGGTAAGCATGTTAATCCATATGTAGACTGGTATCCACCTGGAACAATGACTTTTTTGTTGGCAACTCCCTTTAAAACATGGCTTATTACAACATGTGCCAAAGAGTCGTATTCCTTCATTAAAACGTCTTTATATTGATTTTCGAAATCTTCATCGGATATTGATAATGTCTTTTGAATTTCATCATTTGCATTGAATTGTAGAACTAAGTATGGATATGTTGTTTGACCTTGTCTCAAAGGTGGATCAATTGATAAAACAATGTTATGGTTGGATTCATCACCTGCAGGCACAGAAAAAATTCTTTGTATTTGCTTAGTTTGCAATTTGTATTCGTAAGTCTTACCTCTTAATCTTATGGAATCCTTGTAGATATCAATATCGTAACGACCTCTTGGTGTGACAAAGAATATTTCTTCAAATGAAGCAATTATGTCTCCAGAGTTTTCACCAACATCAGCATTTTCTTTCAACTCTTCGTAGAATAGTTGAGCAGCGGTCTTTTCAACTTCTGGTGTTTTCTCTGGTTCATCAACAACTTCTGCATTTTCATCAGCATCTTCTTTTTCAACATCCATTTCATCTTCACTGCCTTCATCATATTCTTCTTCATCTTCAATTACATAATCTGGAACGTAAAATCTCATTTCAACAAGTTCGTCACCTGCTGGTTGATACTCCTCATCGTTGTTTTTAAATTCAACTGCTATTTCATTCTTAGATGTTAAATTAGTGTTATTGATTCTTTTATATGGAATTTCAAAAGATGGAATACCATTGACAGAGAATTTCATTTCGTTTCTCTCAATGTTGAATTTACCCCAATTCCAACCTCTTACAGAATGAGGAATGGAATCGATAGAGGCATTGAATCTTTTGGAAAATTCACTTTTTAAATTAGGTAAATCGTCTGATGCAAAACCATCTAACTGAATAATACCTTTGTTTTTGGTGTTTATTCTCAATTCAAACCCTTTACAACCTTTGCTCCATTGAATTGTGGAGATTTCTTCCGAAGGTAGTAAGTAAGGCTTAATTTTATCAGCCAAACTGTTGGTGGTTCCTGCTGTCTTGGCTGGCTTCCAACCCAGACCTGAATCAGCAATTCTAAATCTTCCGTTCAATCTACCTTGATTAAAATAGATTTTTTCGTAATCTTCAGTACTCATATTTACGCTATCAATCTGTTTTCTTTGGTGTTTAATTACAGGTTGTGGCATAACTAAAAAACAAACACCTTGTAGATCGTGTATAGACGAAGAAAATTTAAACAAAAAAAAAAAAAAACAGAAAATTTTTAAATCGGATTTAAAGGCGCTACACATATTTAATTTTTTTGACAAAACACGTGAAAGTTAATCATGAACTAATAAACGCGAAAAGTGCTTACTATAAAAATAAACCTTAAAAGGATTATATATATTTAAAGTGCTTCAGAAATACCTTTCAAGAATTCAACAACACCAACAGCACCAGGATCAGCATAATTAGCAGAAGATTCACCAACATAACTTGCTCTTCCAAATTTTGCTCGGTATTCAGCAGTTTTCTTCATACCAACTTCAGCCTCTTTGTAAGCCGCTTTAAAGTCACCATTACTTTTTTTGAAAGTTCTGATAAATGGTTCCAAAGCATCAATCATAGTGGAGTCACCTTCTCTTGCTTTTGTGTATTTGAACAGAACATCCAACCCATTGTCCAATACGTTTGCAAGTAAAGAGCTGTCTAATTCTACTTCGTTATCGGAGTTAGCAGTTTTTTCTAATAATCCACTCAAACAACCACTTATGAATATGGAATATAAACCACCGGATGTTCCACCCATAGATTCCTCTATAACTTCTGATAGATTGTGCAATAATTGGGAAAAGGTCAAATCATTCTTTTCCCATTTTGGTAGACTTTCCAAGATACCATTACATCCATTGACTAGGGTATAACCACAGTCACCATCACCAACTTGAGAATCTAAATGAGTAATATGAGGCTCTGCTTTTTTCAAGTTTTCGCAGCCTGCTTTCAAAATAGCATTCAAACGCTTGTAATCAATTTTACCAATTTTGCTCAAATTCTCAGAGTCTGCATCTTCAACATTTTCTTCTTCTTTGTTATTGCTATCGGAAATTAGACTTTCAAGGTCATCATCGGTGAAGCACTTGAAGTTTGAATTCCAGCCTGCAGCATCTGTTTCCATTTGCAGCAAATCAACAACATTTGCGATACCGTAGTTTTCTTTCGAAACACTGTTAATTTCAGATAGATTCATCAAGGTTAAACTGAAACCAGGAGAGTTGAATGCGGTAACATATGTTCCTGCCAATACAACTTTAGGCTTGATGTCATAATTATCTTTCAATAAAGAAAGAGTTGTGAAAACAATACTTGAGATGGCAAAGTTTGATAAACCACCTAAGTTGTTGACTAATAATAAAATTTCATCTTTTGGTTTGATATCTACAAAGCTAGTGTCATCACCTTCTTCTTTGAAAAGTCTTTTTAGCATTTTGTTTTTGATCAAGTCATGCACTGAAGGGATTGGCTCTAAAGTTTCAACACCAGGCTCATTGTGAATTCCTAGTCCTAATTCCATTTGATTTTCTTTTAACTCAGATTCAAATTTTCTTCCAGGGACTTTACAGTGATCTAGAGCAGCACCAATTGTTATCATATTTTTATTGACTAGATTACCAAATTCAACAATATCTGTTAGTTCAAATTCAGCAGCCTTTGTGTTTGCAATTGCACTAACCAACTTATGTGCTAAAGCCGTACCAGCCAAAGCTCTTCTACCAACAAATTTGGAATTAACAGACACATCTTCCCCTATGATAAGATTTTCACAGTTAATCCCCAAGCTTCTGGCTCTTTCACTTGTTAATCCAAAATGCAAGACGTCACCTGTATAGTTTTTAGCGATTAATAGAACACCTTTACAGTTCTCGTCTTTGTTTGCTAATTTGACAGCATTCAAGATTTGCTTTGTTGATGGTGAAGCAAATACATCACCACAAACAGCGGCTGTCAAAAAATTCTCACCTACAAATCCAGCATGCAATGGTTCATGCCCTGATCCTCCTCCTGATATAACTGCGTAGTAAGGAGACTTTGGATTTTTTTTTCTGTAAATTACTCTGTCTTTTTTCAAAAGACCTAAACCTTCGTGTGAACAAACAAAGCCTTTCAAACTTTGAATAACGGATTCGTCGACTTCTAATGATTTTACCATGTTTATTGCTATTTGTCTATGGTTTCAATACTTTTGAAAATAGGATTTACAGAGTATCACCTTTAAATATATAGTCGTATACGAAGAAAAAAAAAAAAAAAAGGCTCACTTTATGTTTTTTCATTAGGGGATCAATTTCAAATTTTACGTCAATAAACAACAAATCGGATAATTAAAAAAGCGATTAAGAAATCAACCGAGAATGTAGTTTAAAGTGCTTTTCTTTTTGGTGATCTTTTGAAATAGTTTCATTGAGGTCTTGTAGTCTTCTCTGATTTTCAAATTGAGCTCATCAGTTTTTTTGGGATCAAAAATGTTTTCAAAATCGCCTAATTTGGAAGGAAATTTGTGAATCTCCTGAGAATTGGCAATATTCTCATATAGTCCATATGATAAAGAAAAAACAGTATAATAGTACTTTTCAAACCATAGTTTCCAGAAGAAAGGAAACATATGGCTGAAAAAAAGGTTCAAGTCATTTCTTATAGTTTCAGAAGCAATGTTGTATTCTAATGTCGCGTCATCTAGTTTTCTCATAAAGTATTTGTAGTTTTTTTCTTGCAATATATTAAGATCAGATTTGAGCTCTTTGGTTTCCATAAGATCAAACTTCATTTTATATCTGTTGTAGTCCATCATAAGAAATTCTCTGTGTTTTATGGCGAGTTTAAATTTTTTGAATACATTGTCATTTAAGTCAACCAATGGTTTATAGACTGCTGATCGAAAATATGCAAAAATTTTTTGAAATTCGTTAATTGCTGGATCGTGACCTTTTGCTAAGTAAATTCCAATGTTAAAATCATCTTCTAAATACAATTTTGGCTTTTCTTGTTCTGCCAATACTATCGATTTACGTATAGCCAATGTTAGATCATGATGTTGTTGAATTAAAAATTTCTTTTCCTCTAAATTATTAACTTCATTCAAATTTTTTAAGCAAGCGATGTTAAAAAAAACTTCGTACTCTTCTGTGAAAAATAGTTCTTTGAATGATTCTATAATTGCTTTGTTGTTGTGAATAAATTTGATGCTACAGGTTTCAAATTTATTCAAAGCCTCGATCAATTGTTCGATGTCAATACATATTTCCGAAAAAGTTTTAATCAAAAAATTAATATTTTCGTCTTCTAAATTGTTTTTGTATGATATATTGAGTTTATTTCGCATAATTGATGATGTTCTAAATATTGACTTTTTGAAGTTTATATATTTATCTGAGTTTTTAATGTTTTGTAATTTGCAAACAAGCTCATTGTTTTCGTTTCTTTCAATAGTCATTGTAAAGTTTTGGTTACTTCATTTTTACAAATTTGACCATTGAAAAACAAGAAAAAATAATGTTTTCTCAAGGAACTATAGGTGCTTTTCCTTCTATTCATATTTCAATTTATGTTTTGTGAATTGATTAAACTCCATTTTTTTTTCTCCCTCGTAGATTGACATATATATTGTGAAGAAACCCGGCAACATTTTTGGGTTGTTTTTGTTTCCCTGAACAAAATGTAAACTGATGTTTCCTGAGAAACAACAATACTGCATAGACAATTTTTGTTACAACTTTTTTGGTGGTCACGTGATTATTTTTATTTTTTGGTGAAAACTCACGATGTGAAGTCCACGATGCCAGCATACACAAAGCCTTGGATGTATGCTCTACTTTTATTCTTTTTTTAAAAATAAGGCCTTTGAATTGAAACTGTGCTTAGTTGGTATGGGTTTGGTTTGATGAAAGCATCTGGTATTAAATATTTGTATACCTTAAATTTTCTTTATATTTTTTTTGTTTACTTTTTTTTTCCTGTGCACGTGAACCAAATGGCGAATAGGATCTTGATATGTTTCACTTTGAGCTTATTTCAAAACATTCTATACATAAACCAAACGTTCTAGCAAGATTCAACATCCTTTTTTATAGAGAATCTACAAGAAATTGGAAAGGAGTCATATTTTTTTTTAAAAAAAAACAACCCAACTTTTTGTTGATTAGATATTGGCAGACATTTTTGATAGTTTTTTGCTAGTTTATTTGTATACGTCTATATATTTGCTTGGCAATAAAGCTTAGAATATGACTAAAATGTCGACAAATTTTTTCAAAGATTGGAATGTAGAGTATCTTCCACGAAATCTTGGAAGTCGTACAGCAGAAAAAGCCTCAAGAACTGGAAATAGAGACAACAAACGATTACGAGGTACAGGAGATATTGATGGGATCACACATTCCAAAGTACAGTTGGTTAGAAAAACAGATAATTTCACACTATCAGAAGGGGATACGGTATATTTTTCAGGACCAGGAATTGCAAAAGAAATATGGCATGTGTACAACATTGATGTAAAAGAGATCATGGGTGAAATCAGTGTTCACGGAATCCTATTGCAAGATAATAAAACCTTAAAAGAAGACTACAATGCCACGATTCCTTTAACAGATTCTTCAAAAAGAGAGATTTCTGATTTATACGAAGTTGTCATGATTCCGGAAATAAAAACATTTTTCTCAAATGCTACTTATACACATATCAATCTTCACAGCTGTTATCATTTTGAGAAAAATAAGAAGATATTTGAAGTTAATGCTGAAGACCATAAATTTGTTAACAAAATTTTTGTATCAGAAACAGGTAAATTTGTTTCAATGGACTTTGAAGTGCTAGTTTCTAAAGATATGCCAGGATGCACTACCACTTTGGATAAAATTTTGTATATCATTGATCACAGCAATGTTAATTCGACGAATTTGAATGAAACAATTCCATTAACGAAAACTGAACAAGTTCAACCAAAATTAACGAACAAAACAATTGAAGATAATAGTAGTAAATATGATGCATCAATCACCGGAAATGCAGATCAAAAAGCTAAGGATTTATATTTAGTAGACAGCGGGCAAGAAACAGAAAGCAATGATGAAGCCACTGGTACAGATGAAGATGAAGTAATTATCCTTAATACTGAAGTGTCATCCATCAAATCAGAAACTGAGATGGACGAGTTGTCTCTAGCCGCTGGCCTCAAAAAGAAGCCAGTCGCTACAAGAGCCCCTAAAATGGAAGAAAGAATGCAATCAACAATGACTACAAGCACCGCGTCAAAAGTCACCAAAAAACCTAGGACACAGAAGTCCACATCAGACTCTAAAAGGACAAAAGCAGTTGAAAAATATCCACAAGTTCATAAAGCCTTTACTGCAGCAGATTTTACAAATTCTTATCAAAGAATGAAACAAACACAAAATAGAAAGGCAGGTTCAAATGGAACCAACTATAAAACGACATCGAGTGACACAGTCGAATCATTTAGACAAAGAATGTCAACAAACGAAGACACTGCGCTTCCAGATGAGCATCTGGACGAGCAGGCTGAAAACGATAGGTATGCTGTTCCTGGTAGAGAAAATGAATTCAGAAATTTGTATTCAAGAATAGCTAGTTTTGTCAATACAGGTACAGGGTCTTCAATTTACTTATCAGGTGTTCCGGGAACAGGTAAGACATTTACAGTAAAAAAGACTATTGAAAGTTTGTTTGGCAAAAATCGTAATATGTTTATGTTTGCTGAAATAAACGGATTTAAACTAATAAACCTTGACGATTGCTATGAAAGTCTTTGTGATAAGCTGGATATTGCAATTCCTACTGGCTCTACAGCATTGACAACTTTACAAAATTTTTTTACTCACAGAGAATCTAAAAAAGTTGTTCTACTATTGGATGAAATTGATGTACTGTTAAAACATGATGCAGAAAAGTTATACAATTTTTTTAACTGGCCTTACTTAGCTAACTCAAAATTGTTTGTAATAGCAGTTGGTAATAATTTAAACTTGTCCGAGCAATTAGATGCAAAGACTAACTCTAGATTAGGAGCTATGAATATTATAACATTTCCTCCTTACAGTCAACAAAATTTAGCGGATATTCTGAGACACACTTTGGGGGAATTCACTAAAAACAATAAAGTTTACATAGAAAAGTCTTCTGGAAGTATTGCTCTGTTTTCCTCATCTGCATCTGCAAAGTTTGCTGAAAAACACAAATTTTTCTTCCAGTTACTTGACATAAATTTCAGTGAAGAAGCAATAACCTTCTTATCACGTTCTGCAGCCACATCCACAAGTGACGTGAGAACTGCCAAAGGGATTGGCTTTGCAGCCATAGAAATGGTTGAAGAAGAGTATGGAAGATTAAATGGAGTCATTTATAACTACGAAAAGACGATAGACATGGATTCATTTCCGGATGATAGTGAATTTGAAAATGCAGAATTTGATATAATAAAAAGAGAAGTTACTACTGCTGTAGCTGCTGCTGCCAAAAACAAAGCAAGTAGTGCATCGGCTGTTGAATATGTGAAAAACTTGACATTTTTGAATCAGTTCATATTGTACGTTGCTCTTAATATCTTCAACACATTTAACAACACAACAATACCATTTACAACTTTAATTCATAGAGTGGAAGTATTATTGGATAAATACAGTGTCACAAGGGCTATGAAGGCTTCTTTTAAAATGATGAATATGATGAACGATGTAAATGGTGTGGAAAATATTAGATTATTTGACTGGGATGCGTCACTAAACACTCTGGAAGGTATAGGCATGATCACCTTTTCCAAATCCCTTAACGAAAGAGGAAACTTTTTGGTTCTAAAAAATGTAGAGTCTATTGAAGAAGGCCTTAAAGGTTTTGAGAAGTCTTTACTATAGGTTTTATATATATTATAAACATTTATGGCAGTATCGCCTAGGCAGTAACGATAAAATACAATCCAATAAATAAAAAAAAAATAAAAAAATAAAATAACCATTATTTTTTCGATAGATTACCCAAGTTTTTATAAATCAGCAATGGATCCCCAATTTGAGTTATTTCTGGCACAGATAAGTCTAATCCAAAAGCCTTTGCTACAATGATTTTGAAAATTATCTTAATGTTTATAGAAGCAGCTGTTGAAGAGAATATCAATGGTGCGTCCATTGCTTCACTGTAAAGAGTAGCTATTTGAGAAACATTTGTTTGGTATTCGGGATCCATATCCAAAAAAAGATCGTATTTGGTACCTACCAAGATAGAAATGGACTTTTCATTAAGACCTTTGGCTTGTGTATACCAATCTTTTATAGAGTTGAGACTTTCAGGATCTTTCAGATCAAAAAGATATATGACTGCAACGGCCCCTTCACTCACTATGGGGAGCATGTTGATGAATTCTCTTTGACCTCCAAGATCATTCAATGTGAAAAGTATGTTTGAATATTTTAATGTTTCTTTTTTCTGTAGATGATGTATGCCAAGTGTTTGTATGTATTCGTCATCAAATGAGCTGTTGACATATTTGCACATAAGAGTAGTTTTTCCAACTTGTGCATTTCCCACAAGACCAACTTTCAGATTAAATGTTGTTTTGGGAATCATCTTCTTTTCTATATATTTTGACATATCTTTTTCATTGATTTTATTCGTTTCTTTATCGTTTATTTTGAAAGAGGAACTTAAGCTTTTCCTTGAAGGATCTTGTCGAAGGTCTGAATGTCTTCTTTGTGCTTGTGTATTATATGATTCTTTTTGAATTGATTGCGGCATCTTTTTTGGTTTTAGTTTTATGTTAATTAGTGAATGCAGATATGGATTTATTTTGTAAAGTTATGAAATAAGGGATAAGAGTTGTTTATAATTTTATTACCTTCTTTTGAATAAAGAAAAAAAAAATGAATAACAATGTATCAGTATAAATATTAATAAGCTTTCTTCTGTGATATATTAAATAACTTATTATAGCACGTAGACGCAATTTTTGTTTCTTTTTGCAGGTTTTCAGATTATCCTTTATAAATTTAAATGTTATTTTCATGTTCATATCTGCCTAAGAAAAAACACCAAATAAAACAATCCTAATTTTTATTTTTTGCGTGTAAATCCAACCCCCCAAAAAAAATATGTATACTAATTTGGCGTGAAAGTTTTTTCACTTCCAAAAGCAGTAAATAAGTGATAGCCGGGTAAAACAATTACTACTTTTTGCTTATATAAAGTTATATAAAGGCACAAAACAGAATCAATATGTTTGTATTAATACCACATGATAGATTTAAAATTTAGTACAGCAAAAATGCCAGTTTGTGCCACTGATTTAAGAAATAGTAATAATATATGAAAACATAGTATCATAGTGACGATGTTTAATTACAGCAGCATTACAATCATTTAAATCTACGCGTGGCTGAAAACCAAAACCCATTAAATCTTTTTTTTTTTGGCAATATTTCATATATTTTCACGTGACATAATCTTTGGAAAATAATGATATTAAATAATTTTTTTTTGTAACAAAAAAATAAAAAAAAGCTAAATTTAAAAAAAAAAATGTGTAAATCCGATATCTACATTAGGAAATAATCAAGTGGGAAAAAAACTGAAAAATTATTTTTTTTCTTACAAATATTACTGTTTTAGGAAATAACTAACCATACTTTTGGTGGAGTATAAGAAAAAACAGCAGTGTTTTTTCCTAAAAGAAACATTCAAAAACAAGATCTTGAAAAATGAAGAAAAAAACTTGCACAAATATTAAGCAAATTCCACATAGCGGGTTTTCGTAACTATTACATTTCCTTAGCAAAGTTGATTATTACGCTCATTGCTTGTAAGACGAAATCATTACTATTACGCTAGAAAGGTTTATTTCTCTAGTTAAAATTTTTTTCTTAGGAAGATTAATATTTTCACAATCTATTCAGTTTGATACACAGGCAATTCAGAAGAATTTCAATATTATTTGAATAATTAATTAAGAGAAATTAAGAAAATACAACTTTTATAACACCAGATTACTCTACTAATACTATAAAAAATGACTGTTGGTACAAATAAAAGATTGTCCAAAGGTAAAAAAGGTTTGAAGAAAAAAACCCAAGATCCATTTGCCAAGAAGGAATGGTACGACATCAAGGCTCCATCCACTTTCGCTAACAGAAATGTTGGTAAGACTTTAGTTAACAAATCTCAAGGTTTAAAAAACGCCAACGACTACTTAAAGGGTAGAGTTGTTGAAGTTAACATGGGTGATTTACAAGGTTCTGAAGACTACTCTTTCAAGAAGGTTAAGTTGAGAGTTGACGAAGTTCAAGGTTCTAACTTATTAACCAACTTCCATGGTATGGATATGACCACCAACAAGATCAGATCTATGGTCAGAAAGTGGCAAACTTTGATCGAAGCTAACGTCACCGTTAAGACTTCTGACGACTACGTTTTAAGAGTTTTCGCCATTGCTTTCACCAAGAGACAATCTGGTCAAGTTAAGAGAACTACTTACGCTAAGTCTTCTTCCATCAGAGCTGTCAGAAAGGTTATTTCTGATATCTTAACCAAGGAAGTTTCCCAATCTACTTTAGCTGAATTAACCTCCAAGTTAATCCCAGAAGTTATCAGTAAGGAAATCTTAAACGCCACCAAGTCTGTTTACCCATTACAAAACGTTCACGTTAGAAAGGTTAAGTTATTGAAACAACCAAAGTTCGACTTAGGTTCTTTATTAGCTTTACACGGTGAAGGTTCTTCCACTGAAAAGGGTAAGAAGGTTGCTGGTTTCAAAGATGAAGTTTTAGAAACTGTTTAAACAACTTATTTTACTATTACTTTTTTAAAATTAGAATAATATAAAAAAATACAGATAAAAAAAATACTATAAGAAAAGAATATATTGGTAATAATGGTATTTCTAGAACTTATTACCTATCTATAGTACAATTGTGTACAGATATATATACTTGCTTTGTTTAAATAGCAACAAGCTCTTTAATCTCAAAACCATTTCCAGAAAATATAAATAAATAATCAAATACTACTGTTTTCTTCAAAAAAAAAAAAAAATAAAAAGTATAGGTTTGTGTTATAGCTATATCCTATATACTCTGATATCTATTTCAATCCATTTCAACGTCCTCTACAGCAGTTATGTTCATTGTGCTATCAACATCTTTGAGAAGTTGGCGCAGCTTTTCAATTCTTTGGAATTGTTCATTGTATTGACTTTCTTTCTTTGCAATAATTGCTTCCATTTTAGCGTTGGTATTTAGGTACTCTTCTTTTGAATGAGTAAGGTTATCAAGGGTGTTTGGAACCAACTCCTTTTTCGAAATCATCTCATTGGTAACCTTTGTAATGTTTGCTTGTATATTTTCTCTTCTATTGATCATCCCTTGTGCTTTTTTTACCTTTTCTTTGGTAATGTTATAAAGAACTGTATCATCTGTGTTGGCCTCTGGAGCTTCTTCTGGTTGTAAAATATCAGTTTCAAGAAGTTCATGGTATTTTTGATAAATACTTTCGTCAAGTTCTGTCTTAAGCTTCAATCTTTGAATTTTCTCTTCTAAAATGTTTGGATTAGCTAAAAGCGTATTGATCTTTTCATATACATCTTTGTCTAGCTCTCCAGATACTATTTGATGCAGTAGATCCAGTAGTTCATTTTGAAACTGAACAACTTCTTTTATTTCAGGGTGTATATCGAAGCTATTACAAGTTGCATTGTAAAGCTCAGATGCTTTCTGATTAGGCCTAAATAGAGTTTCAAGAGAGAATTTGTCTGTATTTTTATCCATACTTCTACTTGGTTTTTTTATTTCTTTCTTTTCTGGTTTTAATATAATTTCACCAGTCAATTAATATTTTTGATTACATGTATTAGTGTAAACTTTTAATTTATAATTGTTAACATGTAAACTTTCAATTTACTTGTTCTTTTAACTGAAATATATGCTTAATTTAAAAATAAATAAAAACTTTTTGTCCACGTGACTCGGAGTTAACAAAAACGCAAATATTAGGCAGATTTTTTAAATTTGGTGTTTACGTGGTGCTTTAGAATGTTTTTTCAAAGGTCGTAACCTCATAGATAATACCATCGACAGCTTTTCCCAAAGAAACGTTCTTCCCTTCTAGCTAATCAAAATACGTTTGGTATGTCTTCAATAACAGATATTCAAAAGGATATTAATAATAGTAGGTCTTGTAATAAATCTACTATTGACCATTATTCAATTCTTCTAGATTATATCATCACAGATGACTATGATTTTTCTGCAGATCATGAAAAGTTAGATGTTGAAAAAGTACTATTCGATTGGTACAAGAAATACGATCCATCTGTAGACTCTCAATATGAGTCTGTATTACTTCAGTTGATTAATTCAGATCAAACTGTTTTTCAGCTTAAAGACTTTTTACCTTTGGATTTAAACCACTATATCTTTCTTAGAGTGATAAAGTACTATCAGTTGTATCACAATCAAATTGAAAAATTTGAAATTATCTTTGAAATGATCCTTGATACTTACAACATTGACTTAAAGGCAAGAACAACTTTGCTTAGTGGGCTGATTCAACCTTTTATAGAATATACCAAGGTTGACAAAGATGCTGATAAAGTTATCAATTTGTTTGAATTTATAGAGCCAAAAAATGTAGAAAGTATTCTTTTGAGAATTTTGAGTCTGGTTTTGTATTCCAGCCAAAACGAATACAACAACAAGTCAAGTTACAATTTGGTTCACGGTGTTTTGCAGCCTTTTTTAAGATATAACTTTGACTACCATAGTAAACTCATTCCTTTAATCCACAAAACATCATTGACTTTTTTGGCTGCCAATGTAAGCTCTGTTAACTACAGTTTTGTTCAAAATTTACTAAGTTTATTACTTGAAGGTACAGAAATTGTGCAAAAAAATGAAATAGTCACTTTTATCACAGAAAATATGGATATAGTACCATTTACATTATACGAAATCAACGAGTTTTATAATATGTTTGGGCAAGATTCATTTGACTTCAAGTTTTTTAATAAAAATCTGTCTTTACATGCTTTCAAAGCTGACTTCTTGTCTATATTGAATCTACTCAAAACCAAAAACATTGTAATGGTTCACCAATTTTTAAAAAGAGGTTCTGTGCAAATAGAACAGTTTAATCAATTATTGACTGAAAATCCTGACTTTATCAAAAAAAATCAGCATTTGGTCTTAGAAAAGTTCAACAGGATTCCTGAAAAGTATATTTTGAAAAAACTGATAAATATTCATGATTCTGAAGACACAGATACCTCTTTGTTTTCTAAAGATTTGGTTGATGAGAAGTTTTGGGATAATTTTAATCAAGCAAATACATGTTCAAAGACTAATAAATACTTGAAAATTTGTTACGATGTTGCTTTACAACTATCTGATTATCATGTTGAACTGATAAATATTTTGCATATGTTCCCAGTACATTTTAGACCTAATCGTTTGTTTGGAATAAGTCTTGAGGAGTTAACATTCACATTGATAGTTGAATCTAAGCTGAATGTAATTGAAAGCTTTAACATCATCAAAAAAACTCTTGAAATTTTGCATTCTATTTCAAGAAAACCTTTAGGTCATTTGCAATTTTCTGATGAAGCAATTTTAATTATGTGCCAAAGTACATACATTAATGAAATAGATGATTCTGAAAACATAGAATACTTAGAAAGCTCTATTTTTGACTTTGTGAACCTATTATCGGAATTTGAGGAATTAAAATATAAGTTTTATGATACTAAAAAGTATGAAACTTTATGGTTAAGGGTAGTTCATTTCGTCAAGGAAAACGATGATGATGACACTTTTTTTAAAGTTCTATTGCTTTTGCCTATAGACTTTGAAGAGAGTAATCCTACAGTACCCAGATATATAAAGAATCTTTTGACCTATTAAGAATGTATTATAAAATCTGATTATTTACAAGTGATTTTAATTCGGTATATAAGGTCATAAATATATATCCAGTTTTATTTATATACAAAGTTTATTGTTTGTTTCTTCTGTTTTTGTGTTTTTAAAAGCAGTTCCTTCTGTCACTCGACTATTGAACTGTTCACTTACTTTTGATTTACTAAAACCTTTAAATCTTTTACACAATTTTGGTGAAAATCAATTACCTTTTTATCGCAAATAATCTTCTTAGGATCCCAATTCTGTAAAAATAGTCCTGCTCTAGATTTAACTCTTGATAAAGCAACGTATACTTGTCCAACAGCAAAAAACCTTTCAAAATCACATATTAAAGACTTATATGTTTGTCCTTGGGATTTATGTATGGTTAATCCCCATGCACTTATTAAAGGTAGTTGTGTTTTCCAATGAAGGACTGTTCCGTTTTTAGAAGTACTGGTAACTATTGTTGAAGGCATTAGAATTCTTCTTCTATATTTCGATAATTTTGAGTTATAATATTCAAAAACCGGATACAAACGCTCTGAATGATCCAATATTTTGTTATCTGGGTTCTCATAACGCATAACTGCTTGGTTATTCACATCTGACAAATCAAAAGTAATTTGAGAATGGTCAGATCCTTTTTGTTGAAAATCCGTTTCGTAAGCAATCGAATCGTCCACATTGAAATCTCTGGTAACTTGATCTCCATATGACAAATTTTCATTAGCGTGGCCACTCTTGTCTTTAACAAACCCCACAATGGTTCCTGTTGTTCCATTGTACAAAGTTTTATCTATATTTCTAGTGATCATCACCAAAGAGCCTACTTTCAAAGACAGGCTATCAGAGAGCATAATAGAGTTATTTATTTCTTTAAAATCATCAGTACCTTTCAGCTTACCTCCGTAACAAGCGTTGTAGGTTATAGATGGCCCTTCCATATTATCAACAATGTTTTTGTTATGCAAATTAGCTTCATTTCTCGTGGCAAATAATGTGACACTTTCTCTGCTTAATTGAGATGTCTTCTTTGATACCTCATTCATTATCGTTTGTGTTTTAGAAGACATAACACCTAATCTTATTTCATTAAGGCATTCTACAAATTCCGGATCTTCAAGCTGCCTATAAACAGTTGATAATGATAAACAATGTTGAAAAGCTTTGCTCCAAATGTTGCTATTAAATGCATAGTCAGCATCAAAATCTATAGATGTCTTTTCTTTGGTCGTTTTTTTCATAAGTAGAGGATTAATTTGTTCTTCTTCTGCATCATATTTGTCTACAATATCCTTTATATTGTTTTTATTGACAGGAGGCAATTGAAAAAAGTCTCCTGAAAGAATTACTTGAATACCACCAAATGGTTCAATACTTCCTCTTACTTCTTTGGCTATTGAATCTATAAGATCTAGTGTGCTAGATTCCATCATACTGACTTCATCAATGATCAAAACCTCACAATTCCGCCAAACACTTTCATACCGTAACTTCAATTTTGTATTCTTATTCTTGGATTTTTGTTTCAATATGTCCATTATTCCTAACGTTGAATGATACGTCCTTCCACCAATGTGGTACGCAGCTAGCCCTGTTGTTGCAGTGACCAAAATACGATTTTTAAGATGATCAAAATTTCTGTAGCTTTCATATTTTCTTTTCAATAATCTGATAATTTCTTTCAAAAGAACTGTTTTTCCTGTACCTGCAGCACCTGTAAGAAAAATAGATTTTCTCTGATTAACTACTAAATCCAATACATATTGTTGTTCTTTGTTGAAAACAAATTTGGTTGGATTTTGGTGATTCTTTTTATGATTCTGCAAGTTTGATGTAAACCTTGTTATAAACACATTTGGTAAGATCGATAAATTATTATAATTGAGCGTGGGTAGTGCATTTCTATAGAAATTCCTCGCTCTTATATTTCTTATTACATGTGATGAACTTAAAAAACTAAGACTCATATCCAGTATTGCTACTACTTAATGGAATCTTTTCAGCCAAAAAAAAAAAAAAATCCTATATATAGCTGAAAGATAATAATAAATAATGCTATATTTGTTGGGCCTTTGAAATAGCAACTAGCTGATGTATTGGTTGTATTTAAACGGTTTGTCTATGGAATATTCATTATGAATTTTAAAAAAAAAAAAAAACGTGAAAAGTCGATATTTCAGGTCGCGTAAAGTTTCACGTTTTTTTCTCCCAAATAAGAAACCATCAAAATGGCTATTAATTAAAAGTAAGGACTCCGTGCCTTTAGAGTATGGTTTTTGATTTTTTTAAGCCTTTATAATTCAGTAGAACGCATATTATGCTTACCACTCGTCTTCGGTACCAGAAGAGGAAATTTCCACATAAGGTACCATGTCAGGGTGACTCTTGGAATTCAAGACTGAAGAGCTTTTTAGTCGTTGATAGAAAGCGTTAACCAGTTCGTTCACCTTTACAAGAGACTTATTCCAGCCTAGTAGCTGTAAACCTTGTCTTGAAGTCACTCTTGATATGGCTACATAACATTGCCCAAATTCAAAGGAGTTCTTTAAGTCCGCTTTCATGAAGTTGTAAGTTTGGCCTTGTGATTTATGAATTGATATTGCCCAGGACAAGATTAATGGAATTTGAGACATGCAAAATAGTACTTCTTGTTTTTTTACATCCTCCAACGAGTATTCCTCAACACCTACTAAAACAGTTATCGTTGATGTTGGGTCTGATGGATCACGCAAAAATTTGACTACTGGAAAGCTTTTTGCCTGACTATTTGATTTTTGACTGAAATTCCTAATATCATAAACATTTGGAGAAAAAACACCTATGAAGTTTTTGGGATTGGACAAATCAAAGCTCTTCACATTTCCTAGTAAACCATCTACTGTTTTGATTTTTGGCTTTTTCGGTATGTTTATTTCATCTGGAATTGACTCAATTCCAAAAGGAATTTCAATAAAGTCAACTACAACACCTTTAGTTCCGTTTACTAAATGATGTTGAAATTGATTTTTGACAAGCATAACTTGGGAACCAACCTTTAAATTCAAGAATTCAGGAAGTATACAAGAATCTGCCATTTTCATGAATTCAGATGTTCCTTTCAGTTTACCTGTAGTTTCAGCTTTATATTTGAACATTTTTGATTTGATTTTGTTCATTTGCTCAGAGTTATAGTTGTTTGCTTTTGCTTTTGTTGGAAAAAGGTAAGTAGGTTTAACGCCTTCAACAGGATTTAACTCTCTTGATAATTTATTCATTTCCTCGTTTATTTCTCCAGTAATGTTTCCTTTTCTTATTTCATTTAAATATTCAATAAATTTTGAGTCCGTTTTCTGCCTATGCACTTCTTTTAATTCAATCTCATATTTAATACATTCTTTCCATGATGAAGAGCAAAAGGCAAATCTGTGAGACTTGAAGTCATCATAATCAGCTCTATCCACAACAGTTCCAATTTTAGATAAAACATCAAAATTTTCAATAATCGGGGGCAATTGATAAAAATCGCCGACCAATATTAGTTGTATACCACCAAAGGGACTATTATTTGATTTGACTAATTTAGCTACTTCATTTAATTTATCAAACAACTTACAATTTATCAAAGAACACTCATCAATTATTAAAACCTGAAGACCATACCAAACACCATTAATAAAGTCTTTATTTTTAATCCTATCAGCAATTGTTTTTGCTGGCAAAGTACCTAAGCCAATATTCAAAAAAGAATGAAATGTCTTTCCTTTTAGGTTCATAGCGGCTAATCCAGTACTAGCTGTAACACCAACACGATATGCAGAAACACCACTAAAGGCATCATACTTTTTTCTTAATCCATTTATAATTGTTTTCAATAATGTTGTCTTTCCTGATCCAGCAGGGCCTGTGAAGAAAACATTTTCTCCTTTGTTGACAATTAGATCGTATACGGAATACTGTTCATCGGATAATGCTTCCAACGGCATATAATCCAAAGAAGTCTCTTCTTCTTTATAAACTGGTATCTTCAACTTTTTGTTTTCATGATTTGAAGTCAAATCAACAATTTCATGTTCTTGTACCTCAAGTTTTGCTGTCTGTTCCATCTTGGCTTTTTTGTACTTACTGGGATCTTTGTATTCCAATAGTTCATCATCAGAGCTGCTTAAATCCTCTTCTAACCCAATTTCAGCATCATCGTTGTAATTTCCAGCTTCTTTAAAAGCATCCAAAAACAAAGTAGACATATATTATATTGGTACTGAATCAATATAGTAATTCCATTTGGTTAATGTTCCTTTTTTTTAAAAAAAAAACTATGATATTTTTGCCGTGTAATAACATTTCTAACGCGTTTAAGAATAAGATGGCCTATAAGCTACAACAAAACAAGAAGTTTCAACCAATGATCAAAGCCACAACTAAAGTAACTATTGATTATTAAGGAAGTTTTTCGTCTTTTTTTTTTTTTTTTTTTTTCAAATATTCATAAGTAAAACAAAAATTAATATATACTATTTACATCATGGGTTTACTAACAACTAGTTGTTAATCGCAAAAGCCTTGTTTAATTTCTTTTCGTAGTCCTCGATATCTTCACCTTCTTGCAAGTTTTCTTTCTTTAAGTTCAATAATCTATTTTTTTCCATTTCAATGTACTTTTCAGCCTTTTCTTGATACAACTCTTTGTTGGCCTTTAATAATTGGAATTCCTTATAATCATAATTTACGTCTTTGAATATGTGTCTATCAATTAACTCAAATTTGGACATGTCATGAGCAAACTTTCTATCTTTTATAACAGCCTTGATGTTGTTCATTGTTACTGAAAGTTTAGTTCTCAGTTTTCTGTGAGATTCAGTATCGATGTATATATCTTCCAAACCTCTTTGAGGATCTAAATATGCTAATTCTCTATTAAGGGTGTTGATTTCCTTCAAACAAGAAATGTAAATGTAGTGCAAATCATTGAATGATTTGATTCTAAGCTCAGAAACTGTCCATGGTCTAGAACTTGTGTCCAATAGACCTCTAGATCTTACTAGTTTTTTTGCCGGGAAAAATTGCCATAATGGATGATCGTCTAAAGCTTCTTCATATAAAATATCTTTGGATTGCTTGATCAAAACTGAGTATGCAGGTGGAATAGGATCAGTCAAAGTTAAGTTGTTTTCTGTTTCAGGATCAACCTCAGGAATAAACTTAGGTATAACGTTTTTCTTATCTATGATTTCTTGTCTGATAGCATTTTCTCTTAAAATGGTGGAAAGTTTCTTCTTAGTTGGTGTTCTGACATTAGAAACAAATGTTGATTTGAATTGTTGAACTGCAGTTACCTTTAACATTTTTGTAAGATTCAAAACGAAATTGAAAAAAAAGGGGGGAGTAGAAATGTAGGTGGTTGAATTGGTCTCTTAACGATGAATATATATCGAGTTATTACCTGCTCATAGCATGAACAAAAACACTATAAAAGGAAATTTCAAAAAAAAAAAAGAGCAAAATTTTGTGAAGTAAAAATTTTTCTTTCTTTTTTTTCAGTTTTGGAGGAAAGATGCAGTCGGATATAACATTTACTAAATGGGAAGTTGCTGTTTTTTGTTGGGGTAACTTTTTAAATCCGACAGAAAGAAATTTAATTTGGCGCTCCGTGCTGAGGACGATTTCTCTTTTCGTTTTTTGCTTCTAAACACATCAAACCATTAAATTAGCCACCCAAAACCATATCAAACACACCACACATCACCATAATCATGAGCAACAATCATACTTTGGATAAAAAGAAAAACGACCTAGTCCCTTTGGATACTCTCAGATTAAATTTGGACATGCCCGTTACAGTAAAACTTAGAGATTGCAGAGAACTAAGAGGAACTTTACAAGCATTTGATAATCATTGTAACCTAGTTCTAAGTGATTGTGTAGAGACTGTGTTCAAAATAAACGATGAAACCGATAAAATTGAGATTCTGGAATCCAACGAGAGTGAGATGCTTGTGGTCAGAGGTGACAATGTTCTGCTGCTAACCACCTGAGATGCTTATTAGCCACGTGACAAGCTATAGTCTGCATATGTACATACATATACCTATGCATACATATATACTTTACATATACACATATATACTCTACATATACATACACTAGTTTCATCTGGCTCCTTTTCCGTCCTCCGCAGGCGTCCTCTCGCGCTATCCCTTAGTATCGGAGATATGAGCTGCGTTTCGAACTGCCATAATTTCTCTGATGGTAACGTATAAACCTTAAAGGTAGTGCTTAATCTTGTATTAAACAAGTGAAAAAACAATGAAGTGTCTTGATCTAGAAGGGTTGAGTACATATTTCACTTTGACTCAACTCACAACCAAATGTTGTGATGTTATATCGATCCTAACTCTTATATAGGAACAGAAAACTCGAGGTGGCTTCTCCAACAGTTCTCTCTTGGGAACTGTCTAGTAAATCACACCTCCTTCAAGCGATGCTTGACTCTGCATGTTTGGTATTTAACGACTATCTTTTCTTAAAGTCCTTATCTCCGACCATCCTGGTCTATGTTCTAGGCTGGTATTTCGGATTCCCAGTGTAGTCACTCCGTGCTGTTTTCGCCCATTTCTTTTTTTTTCCCCTGCTACGTTTTTTCCCTTACGCTAGTCACTACAGGCTTGGAGTATGCATATTTTTTTCCTTACTGCTTGGGTGTTTTGCTGCTTCCTTTAAACGTGATATTTTTTTATACTATTTTGAAATTTTCAATAATTTAAAATTTTTTTAAATTTTTTTTAAAATATTTAGGTTGTATAAAACCAAATAAAACACACCAATAGTTATTGATAGGAAAACTAGAGTAACTGGAGAAGAGGTTTTTTTATTTTGAATTAACACAAACAAAAAATATTTGAAAAAAACAAAAAAATGAACACGAATTCTAATCAGTTCAACTCACGTCTTTCTGATGATATTAACAAAACACTTCATGATACTCTTTTAGCGTTTTCCTCAGCAAATAACGAAATCAGAACAGAAGCAGAAAGATATTTGTTTTCTAATTGGATTCAAGCAGATTCAATCGAGACCTTGCTTGTTTTCTTAGCTGAAAATTCGGTCAATCCAAACTCATCTATTTCCCAACTATCAGCTGTTTTATATAGAAAAGTTTCCTTGAGATCCCCAGTCATCAGTATCAATACTGCCAACAAGTCTTATTCCGGTGAAAACTCAAGTGAAAGTTCAGGCTCTACTCTTATTGCCAAAAATATAAGCTCAATTCCTAAGACTACCTTGGTTGAAATCAGAAATATATTACTGCATGGTTTCATGGACAAATCATTGCCTTCAATGCTTAAACATAAAGTCTCAGATGCCATTTCTGTTACTTGTTTGCCAGAACTTCCTGATTGGCCTGATCTGATCCAAACTTTATTCACAACCGCCATATTAGACACAACTTCAAGTTCAGATACAGAAAACAAATCCAACATTATATTAAAGGAATCTTCTTTCAGAATTCTTTCCAGTGCTCCTCATTTGGTCACAAAAATTTCTATTGAAAATACCATTAGTCTTTTCAAAAATGGATTTAATGATGAGTCAAAGAGCCTGGATGATGCTGTAAAGGTCTCTGCCGTAACTGCCTTTGTCAATTATTTCAAAGAAATGGATAAATCACAATGGGCCAATTTAAGTGTATTGCTCCCTGATTTGCTGAACTCATTGCCTGTTTTCTTAGACTCCGGTAACGATCAGGCTTTGGCTGCTGTTATCGATCCTTTAATCGAACTTGTTGACATTGCTCCAAAGTTATTCCAAAAGATGTTTGATGATATCATTAGATTCTGTGATTATGTCATTAAAGATACAAACATTTCTTCTGAGGCAAGAATTTCTGCTTTAGAATTGATATCAGTCTTTTCTGAAAGAGCTCCTAAGATGTGTTCTGAGTCTGAATATTACGGTACAACTGCCATATTTGATTGTTTATTGATGATAAGTGACATTCCTGATGACGAAGAATCTGTAGAAGATTGGTTGGAAGCTGATGATGAAACTCCAATTTATGGTGAAGACAAATCAGAACAAGGAAGACAATGTCTGGATAATCTTTCTTTGAAATTAGGAGGTGTTTATCTTGTTCCATATTTGTTCAAATATATTGAACAGATGTTGGTTTCCAATGATTGGAGAGAAGTATACGGTGCTTTAATGGGTTTATCTGCTGCTGCTGAAGGATCCTCAAACGTCTTGGAAAACGACTTAGTAAAACTTGTACAAATGGTTGTTCCTATGATCAACCATCCACATCCAAGAGTTCAATTTGCTGCATGTAATACTCTAGGTCAATTCTGTACCGATTTTGCTCCTTTAATTATAGAGCAATGTCATCAACTTATTGCTCCTGCTCTTATAAGCAAAATCAACAAAAACTCGTGTGACAGAGTATGCACACATGCTGCTGCTGCAATGGTCAATTTTAGTGAACCTGCTTCAAAGGAAATAATGACTTTGTACATGGACAGCTTATTGCAAGGTCTATCTTATTTACTTGTTCACCCAAAAAAGTACATCCAAGAACAAGGGTTGACTTCTATAGCTTATGCTGCTTCAGCCGCAGGAAAGAAGTTTGAAAAGTATTACGATTCAGTTATGCCTGCCTTGTTTGACATATTAGCCAACAATGGCTTTAAACTTGAAACCTTGGATGCTGATCAGAAGAAAATGGTTGGTAAGTGCATTGAATCTATTTCTATTATCACTGCCAGCTGTGGTAGGGAAAGATTTGAGCCTTATCATCAAAAATACATAGAGATTTTGTTAACCATCCAAAATCAACTAGAAGTTGCTGATCAAGAAGATGCCGCTGTTATGAATATTAAAAATAGATTGGAACAATGTTGGGCTAGACTTTGTAAACTTCTTAAGCAAGACTTTGTTCCTTTGCTAAAGTTTGTTTTACCGTCTTTGTTGACCACCGCCAAGTCTGGCCAAACTGTATCTATAATAGAAGAAGAAGAAGCTGAAAAGTATAATCAGCAAGGTGAATGGGATATCATCCAAATTCATGGTAAGCACATTGCTATTCATACATCTATTCTAGATGACAAGGTCTCTGCTATGGAACTTCTTATTGTTTATTGCTTAGAATTGAAACAATTCTTTGCTCCTTATGTTGAAGAAGTCATGACAGAAATTGCTATTGAATCTTTAGATTTCTACTTACACGATGGTGTTAGAAAAACAGGTGCCAAGTTAATTCCATTTTTGTTGCAATCTTTGATTTTGAATCAGCAAGGTATTGATCAAATTATTCCACTATGGAGTCTTGCTGCTGATAAACTAGTTGATGGACTAAGCAATGAACCTGTTCCGGATGTTGTCATGATATACCACGATGCTCTTTCTCATTGTATGGAGCTATTAGGAAGCGATTACATGTCAGCTTCTCAATTGAACGAATATGCTGAAGGAACAGTAAAAAACTTGAGTGAACTTTACGAAAGAGTCAATCAAAGACACAGTGATGGTGACTTATTTATAGAAAAAGAAGATGATGATTTAGAAATAGAGGACATCAACGATGAAGAAATATTAGATGAAATAAATAAGTCATTGGCCACTATATTCAAGTTCAAAAAGGAAAAGTTCCTGCCTGTCTATGCGCTATTGTTTGAACAAGTATTGAACTTCTTGGGGCATGAACTATCATTCATGTCCATATTTTCTTTAGTATCCATTTCTGATATGATAATGTATTCTGGTCAATATTCGGGAGAGTTTAAGAACTTATTTATAGACACAATCATAAGTTACTTACTACACATAGAACCTGCTATTAGACAAGGTGCCAGTTATTGTATTGGATGCTGTGCCACTTCAGCTCCAACCATTTACTTGGATAGCTGCATGGCTGCTATGAACAACTTGATTAAGATTGTTTCCGATCCTGAAAGCAAAAATGATGAAAATAATATGGCCACTGAAAATGCTGCTGCTTCCATTGCCAAAATACTATCTATTTACAAACCTGAACAACAAGATGAAGTATTAAAGTTCTGGATTAAAAGCTTCCCTATTTTAGAAGATAAAGAAGCTGCTGCCTTCAATTATAAATTTTTGGCTGACTTAATCAAGCAAAAAAATCCAGTCATTCTTCAAGATTTGTCAAATGTCATCAACCATGCCATAGTTGCTGTATTACATTCGTCTATCAACGATAAAGTGGCTCAATACGTTTTTGGTGCTTTAAAAGAGGCTATGTTAGGTTTATCCCCAGAAGAAGTAGATGAATTGTTTTCTCATTACGACGACAAGACAAAGGCTATAATATCTAAGCATTTCAATTGATTTTATGTATGAGGATTCCTTCCTCTTTTGTTTTTTTTTTTTGTTTTTTGACTTTTCGTTTTTACTTTTTTCACTTTTTAATTACTTTTAAAGCATTAATTATATTGAATTGATTAAACCTGGATTAATATCCCAAAAAGGAGATTTTTTTTTTATTATTACTAAACAATTTTGTACGGTATGCCATAACAAGCAGCATACTGTCCAACAAAAATGACCTCTAGTAATGTATTCACGCTTTTAGCATTGTTGAGAACAATCACAAACAGTGGAAGAAAAACTTTGATAGATTGTTTTATTGAAGAAACAAGTGAAAACACTGTGTTCAGTTTGATTCTAAAACAGCTAATAAATGACTTGTATATCTTGGAAATAAGTAAGAATAATGAAAATAAGGAGAATTTGGAGCATGTTTTGCACTTATATAAAAAAGTTTACGACCCCATCAAAGATGAAAAGAGCGATCTTTCCATTAAAGAGTTTGCCACTATTTTATCAAAGCTTTCATTTAATTTTAGTCAGTTTTTCCTATGGCAGGATAGATTGATCAAGTTTTATAAATGGAAGAGTAACAAAAAGACAATCTCTTACTTGTTTTTATTGAGTTTGTTGTTGTATAAACCAATTCTCTTTGTAACAATTCCTTTAATATATTTGATTTACTTTTATGTATTTAATAACAAAGCCAGCAGTAATAATGATGTAATCAAAAGCCCTTTGAACAAAAAAAAGTACTTAGATCTCGATCTTGAACCTAATGTAATCTACTTTATTGAATTTATTTTCAATCTAACTGATTTACAAAACCTGCTTAGTTATTTGACATTATGCTCAGAAAAAATTGAAAATTTTTTGACAAATAAAAACCAAGCATCGAAATCAATAGCTACAGTTATTGTGTATTTAGTGCTTGTGCTATTCTTTGGAGGCTCAAAGTTTTTCATTATTCAACTTTGGTATCACTTTTTGAAGAAAAAACTTTGTATTATATTAACAACTGAACAAAAAACTATGAAGAAAAGAAAAAAGTCATTTACCTTTAACTTGCTAAATGATATTGTAAAAAAAGAAGAATTTATGAAAGTCTATGAAATTCAAAAGCTTTCGTGTGAAAATAAAGCATATAAAAGCTGGGAGATTGTTGTTTATAGCAAAAGAAATGTTTTTGAATCAAAAACACTTGGCCAAGCCAATCTCTCTTTAAATATAAAAGGATTTATAAATTTAGATAACATTGTGCCAAACAAAGGTTTTCAATTCAAACCTAATAGTAAGTGGGTAGTTGAGAGCAATGATTGGGCATTAAATGAAAAATTTCACCTCACACAAAATATTTTTACCTTCACTCACGAATCTAGCAAGGCAGGCAATCTTAAAGAATATGTTTATTTAAAGAATACCAACTACAGAATCAAAAGACTTTCGAGAAAGATAGTAGCTAATAAGGAACTCCATCAGGATCGCTTTTATTAACAAACTCTTTTATAAACTTCTTCCACTGTTTGTTATCATTCTGAACAGGTAATCTTCTGAATTTAAGCATAAAAATAGCCAGCATCAAGCAACCACCAGAAATTATTAAAGGAAGAACCATTCTAAAAAAATTTCTTTTATTGATAAACTGTTGATAAGGACACTTTGTTTTGTAGTCACCAACAACCCAACATGTTGATAAACTAACACTATTAAGCTCAATCCATATCCCTTTCTCTTTAACAATATCTATCAAAGTTTGGTTATCTAATTGTTTGATAAATCTATAAGCAGACAGCATTTCTTTTGGAGTTTTCGGTACAGTAAAGTAAGTACCTTCTGGACATCCGTTATTTTCGGCATTTTCTGATGAATCAGCCCTCAATAAGAAATAATTGACTTGCTTATTAGAAATAAACCATGTATCTGTATCACCTGGGTACCTGCATAAAGCAGGTTTGTTTTCATAGCAGTTTGAGACATTCCACCATAAGAAATTTTTGACGTCCACAAGGCTGCTATTGCTTTGAATATCAAAAACATTGGTTGCGTTTAGAATTGCACATCCCATATAGTAACCACCACCAAAGCTGCTTGAAAAACCTTCATACTCACCAAAATTGATGCTTGAAATTGTTGGTTCGTTTTTACCCCATCCCCAAACTAGAGATGAATTCAATGCATTTATTGTTTCGTTGAAGTTTTCAAATGGATTTGAAATTATAACCTTGTAGCCACAATAGATAGCTTCGTTTATGTTTGTTGATGTAAAGACTTCCGAGTTTCTGTATGTTAAAGTTGTTGTTGAGTTATCAATTTGTAGTGGACAGCTAAAGTTCTGGGAGCTATCATAAACAACATCTATATATTTTCCACTCATTACAGCTTTAGTTGAATCCGTTTCAACGTTTACGTAATGAAAAATAAATTGTCTATAATCATATAAAATAATTTCAACCGGGGTCGGCCATCCACTTTGTGAGTTAATTGAATTAATTGTTAAAACTCTGTTTAAACCTATTTTACTTTCGATGCTGTTCTGTATCAGTTGTAATTTTTCCTCCAAGTTATTTATTTTTTCTTTGTCTATGATGTTTAACAAAACATGCATTATTCTTAGATTACTTAAGTTCATCTTATCAACTGAAAAATTGCTTAAAACTCCTAATATAAAGTCAAAAGTCATTAAAGAGTTTTGATTGTATACTCCCCATTCATTCGTGGACTGGTTGTATTCTATGTCTACAGCAAACCCAGTGGCACCAGCTTTTATGAAATTCTCCAAAACTACAAAGGCATCATTTGCCTGAAGATCATTTGTGTTGTATATCACACTTGATATGTTAATCAAAAGTTCAGGTACTTGAGTAAACTTATTTTCTGATGATACAGTACGTTCCGAAAGCAGTGCATATGTTAATCTATCTGATGTATTGGCATTCAAAACTGGGGAGAGTATCTTATTAATGGTGCTGTTGTTTTCAATTACATTAGTATTATTTTCCGGATTTAATTCATAACAGAATGATGATCTTGAAAAAAACAAAGACAGAAAAGGTAGCAATATAAGTTTATTCATCTTGCTGTTTTGGTCCTTGCTGAAAATGACTTCTTTAAAATAGGAAGTCTGGTCTTTTGGAAGTAGAAAAAACAAAGACGTCTTAACGCATGAAATTATTTAACTTAACTCCGACAAACAAATTCACAGTTGAATAAACTCGTTATGTGAGCGTATAGTTGCAAGAAGTAACAGCAAAAAGCCTATGCTAGGGTGTTTCTTATAGCATAGCCAAGTTTTTAAAGGAGTTTGCAGAGATTGGAAATATTAGTAAAGTGTAGTATGTTTTCTTTGTTTTAAAAACAAATGTAATTCTTATGTTTTAGTTATGCAGTAATGTAACTTAGTGTAAAAAACTCCTAGTGAATAGTATACAAATAAGAAAGAAAGCTAATTCTTGTCAAATTTGCAACTGAAAGTTTTGAATACCGTTTATAGGCTAAGATCAAATGAACAAACTGTTTTGAACACTGGAATGATCGGTTAGCATTATTATTTTGAAAAGAAACAGCAGCGAAAAGATAATTTTTAAATCTGTTTTTCAGGTTTTTACTACTTAGAAGTAATTAATATTGAATGCTTAAGGCTATATATTTAATGTAGTACAAACAGCAATGAGGGCTTCAAAATACACTTGAAACTAGGCCCCCAAGATAAAATGCAATATGCATGGATTGCGGTCAAAGGATTTCTACTTTTTGAATCGAATATACAGATGACAAAACTTACTACAAAAGAACTATTTAATATTTAAAAATGCCAAAGATGATATTCTTTGTTAATGTGCCACTACTGACTGTGTTTATACTGTTCTCACGCAGCTGTAAATGCAATGCACGTGATACGTTTATTGTATACTAGACAGCCACATAATAAAAATTTGCATAGAAGATTTTACTCACCTTGTTAGCTCAGTTGGTAGAGCGTTTGACTCTTAATCAAAATGTCAAGGGTTCGAGCCCCTTATGAGGTATAATCTTTTTTTTTTGAACTTTTTTTATTTTTTGTTTCCTGGATCAACTTGGCAAACTTTTTGATCTAGGTCCATCAAAACATCTGCAACTATCAAACTGGCTTTCTTGTATACAGAATAGTCTTGAAAAAGCATCGATTTACGTGTGATTTATCCTCATATTTTCAACTAATAAAAATTTTTCTTCGGCTTTTACTAATTTAGGCGTGTTTCACGGGGGGAAAAAATATAGGGGATTTAAGTGTTTATATGCTGAATATAATTTTCACGAGACCATAACAAAACCAAATATATATATATATACCACTTTGATACTAATATTGATATACAGTTAATATAACTAGGCACAGGTTTTTTTTATTTAATCGATTACAAATGAATCTGCTAACTAAAAAGTTCAAAGAACTGATCTACTCTATCAACACGGATGACCATTATTCTGAGTACGATGAAGATGAAGTTGTTATGAACAACAAGTTCAAGTTGAAAGAGTTTAATTTAACGAAAAGAAATAACACAACAGAAGGGTCTTTAGAGAATATTACAAATAAAACAGATAATTCCATCAGTACTATATCGAACGCAAAGAAAACCAATGCAACTGGAACTGATGAATTAAGCTTTAGTGATGATGAATTGAACTTCCACCATAATCCAAATATTTTTTACGCCAACCATGATTTGGAATACAGTGGTGATAATATCAACTTATCTCATTTAAATGATAACAAATACAGAAACAGCAGTAACGATTTGGAAGACGATGATATCGACAATGAAGGCAATATGATTTACACACATTCCAACTCCAGTCAGGTGCCTTATGAAGATGCTATAGATGATGGTTCTAAAGATGTCATTGCTGCATGGGAATACATTAAAAATTGGTGTATGGAAAATTCTAATGATTTGTACGCCTCATTGAATGACCCATGTTCTTTTCAAGATCTCAACGATGTTGAAAAAGATTTGAATGTTTCTTTGCCTAAACCTTTTAAGGTATCTTCTAGAATCCATGATGGTCAAGAGCTAGATGGATTATCCGGTGTTCAAGGTCTGTTTTATGGTTTAACTCTTATGACACTTGATGAAATAGTTTCAATGAGAGATCATTGGGCAAAGATATATCAAAACGTCTATTCATCACAACAACAAATGAAAAGACTTCCTAGACAAGGCTCTATACCACCTGCATTTATCAAGCTTCAATATTGTAACCCCAAATGGATTCCTGTTGTCACTGATAATGCAGGTAATCATATTGCCATTGATTTAGATCCTGGAATGAAGGGTACAGTTGGCCAAGTTATTATTTTTGGTAGAGATTTTGATACTAAATTTGTGATTGCTGAAAACTGGGGTGATTTCATGACAAGCTTTGTAAATGATTTGAAATCAGGTAATTGGGACTTGGATGAAGATTCAGATAATGATTACTTGAAAGGTGATGGTGAATTAATATTTATTGAATATGCAGCTGGCTCTAGAGTTTACGAAGATTATCTTAATGTTTTGAAGAGAAGAACTTGGAGTGTTTGGAAAAAGCAAAGAGATGTTGAGATATTACAAAAAAACAAACCAAAATTTAGCACCAAACCTCAAAACACTCAAATTAGACAACCATTATATGCACCAAAAAACTCAAGTAAGCTAAACAGTGAGGTTGAAAGAAGAGTCGGGAGTGTTAGAGACTTTTCCGTTTCTGTTAATCATGAGTCCAATCCAAAATTAGCACCATCAGTTCAATCAAGTACTGAGTCTTTAAACAAATTAAACGAAGATATTATAAAGGAAAATGAAGTCAACGAAGATGAAGTCAAGGAAGAAACTTTGGTCCAAGATGAAGTCAAGGAAGAGCCTTTGGTCGATGCCGAAGTCAAGGAAGAACCTTTAGTTGAAACTGAAGTCAAGGAAGAACCTTTAGTTGAAGCTGAAGTCAAGGAAGAACCTTTGGTCGACGCTGAAGTCAAGGAAGAACCTTTGGTCGATGCCGAAGTCAAGGAAGAACCTTTGGTCG
>ERZ794949.61-NODE-61-length-42092-cov-160.726765_pt1 | contig 42092 bp, 17 predicted proteins | sample MGYA00511363_ERZ794949 | MGnify/ENA primary metagenome ERZ794949 (study PRJEB30137, sample SAMN04331402) | food metagenome | isolation source: T1 must sample point D1 replicate B | place: Australia: South Australia ...
TGTAAAGACTGCAAACTCATTTTGGCAGCGTATCTTCTTATCGTGAAAATTTCGGCGTTATCAATACATTTAGTCATTCTCTTTTTCGTTGTTTTTTTTATACAACAATTCGATCTTAATCATATCAACATATGAACAATCACAAAGAACCAATAACAAACATGACTAATATCGAGAAAATAAAAACATTATACCTTGGTAAATCAATTACTGATTTACCAACACCTAGTTTTGTGATAAATAGATCAAAGTTTTCTAAGAACTGTGAGGCTTTAAGAGAAAATATGAAAGCTTTAGAAAGAAAAACAAACATCAAGTTGAAATTTAGACCTCATATGAAAACACACAAAACCATAGAAGGGTTGTTAATCCAGTTGGAAGGTGGAAATTTTTCTAAGTCTGTTTTGGTATCAACACTGGCTGAAGCCGAATATATTTTATCGGACCCACGAAGCAATGCCGTTGTAGAAGAAATCTGCTACACGTTACCAATCACTCAAAACAAAATTTTCATTGATAGATTGAAACAAATTGGTGACCAAGTGAAACTTATCTTATTTATTGATCATATAGATCAATTGAACTATTTAAAGAATGTAAAGCTTTCTGAAGGTAAAAAATGGAATGTATTTTTGAAAATAGATGTGGGCACACAAAGAGCTGGTATTCATCACAAAGATCTGGAATATCTTAAAAAAGTGTTTGAAACTTTGGCAATAAACAACACTGTTTTTGAGCTTTACGGAATTTACGCACATGCAGGACATTCTTATGGGTGTACAGACAAAGAAAGCGTAAACGATGTTTTGATTGAAGAGTTGAAATGTGTAATTGATGTAGCAGACTTTCACTTGAAGCAGAACAATTTTCACAATAAGCTGGTTTTATCAATTGGTGGTACACCAACAATTAAAGCAATTGAAGATGGCCGTGAAGATTTCATTGGGTTATTATCTACAATAAATAAAGACAAGTTTGAATTAGAATTGCACTGTGGAAACTATTGTATGCTTGATTTACAACAAGCTTCAACCAAAGTATCTAGAGTATCTGACATAGCAGGCTATGTTTTAAGTTCAATTGTAAGCAACTATCCTTTGAGAAATGAAAGTTTGTGTAATGCTGGTGTTTTGGCTTTGACAAGAGAAACATCTTCATACAAAGGGTTTGGTACTATTTTTGAAATAGAAAAGTATCTAGATTTGCAAGCTGACATAGAAATAGCTGAAGATCATTCTTACGTTGCAAAAGTCAGTCAAGAACATGGTATTATCAAAAATAAGGTAATGCCCATAGGTCAAGCTGTAGCTATACTTCCCCAACATGCTTGCATTGTAGCTGCAAGCCATCCATTTTTTGTGATTACTGATGATAGCCATAAAGTCATTGACATATGGGTACCATGCAGAGGATGGTAAAAAAAAAACACTTATAAATACATTTTTTCAAGCCTTTGAAAAATGAAATGAATTATAAGGTACAGTCTCAGAGAGTTATACATGAAGCACCGCTACTTTATAAGGGTGATGATCAAAAAAGGAGGTTTCACGGTGCAATCAACAGTGACCTTCTTACTAGCTGTTATATCTGTTGGTAATACCAGAAAATAACGCAGAAAAAAGATATCTAATTCTTTCTATAGAAAACAGATCCTATTTTTTTTTTGAAATAGCAATAACCTCTTCATCAACGACTGTAATAGTTGATTGGTAGCTTCCACTTGATAATTATATATATATTGTACAATCAAATCAGTAACGAAAAGCAAAAAAAAAAACGAGTCGTTTTTTAAACCTTAAAACCTTATGTTGTAAATATACGAGCCACTCATGTAAAACTGCAACACCCATATATTGGTGACTAACACCACTTTTCCATAGCTATTTTGTGTTGCGTAGTACACACTTTTCTTTAACTCCGCTAAATATTCTTATATTCGATCAAGATGGAGTTTATATCCGAAAAAAGCAATATTTACGTATAATTTCAAACTTAACATTTACAAAGCATAATATGCGTTACAACCACTTAACTCCGCTCGAAGTAAACCATCTCAAAAAAAATTATAAGCATCTTTTTAAAATGTAGATATGCAAAAAAAAAAAAAATTTTTCACTACCAAAAAACTAAACGCAGTTAAAAAAAAGAAAAAGGCGAATATTTCGCTATATTTCACTGAATAATTTGAAAAGTAATATACTAAAGGAATTTAAAACCCATACAAATACTCACTTTGAATTATCCATTACAACTGATTGGTATTATTGTTTTTATTTTTTAAGTACATATATATTTTTTCTGATATTATTCCCATCAGAATATACTATTTCAAAAATAACCATCGAATCAATATATTGAACAATTGAAAAGTGATATAACAAAAATGGTATCTACAAAGTTATGTGACAAGGTTTTCAACCTACATAATTACAAAACCAAATCTTGTTTAATCAAAAAGATCATAAGCCAATTGAAAAAAGAAGATGAAAGTTTTAAAATTGACACCACAAAGTCAATTGCTTACAACTCTGTTGTCGTCGATATAGCTTCAAGACTTAACAAAGTTGATAGCACTGAAGCTTTAAAATACTTCATCACTGTTGTTCTACAAAACAAAGTTTTACACACTTTAGAAAAGTCCCTTCAACACTGGTCGATTTTTTTATCCAAACACGTTAGTATTGAATCTTGGAAAAAAGAAGTTATTCCTGCATTAGAAAGAACAATCATGAGATCATCTGAATTAGGATATTCCATTTTATTATTCTTAATTCAAAATAAAGCATTCAATGTCACCGTTGAAAAAGAAAGTCCTGAAAACGGTTGGGATTTATTAGTACAATCGAAAATATTTGGAACTAACTTATTTACTGCTATCAAAAGTGCAAAAGAATCTACTAAAATTTTATCAAAAGATGTATTTGATGCTCTTTTGAAAAATGGTACTTTTACAACTAGTAGTTTGGAAAAAATCATAAACGACATCTTTAAGAATTTAAAATTAAATTTGAATGCAGATTACAAAACCTACATGGGTACATTGTTGAACAAACTAGAAACTGGTCATGATTTATCTGTCAACACGTTAGTATGTGAACACTTGGAAAAATATCTAACAAAAGAAACTAACGAAGTTATTTTGTCATTGTTTTTAAGTGTTTACTCACAAAATCTAAAATATTTACCTTCTGAGGTTTTGAGTAAACATTCTGATACCGTTATAAAAGGATTGAGTGAAAAGAAGTTGCCTATTAAAAAGATTTGGGTATCTAACGTTCTTTGTGGTTACACCAAATCTGACTCAAATACTAGAGATTTCCAACACTTTATAGATAAATTAGAAATTCAAAAAGATTTATTAGAATTTTCCGAAAACCAGATATTCAAGTCCAATTCATTGTCTGATCATTTGCTTTCTGCTGCTTGTTTGGATTTTGTTGTTAACTCTTCCACCTACATATTGAATCTATCTGAAGAAGAAAAGAAATATTTTGGATTTAACATTTGTAAAGTCTTAGCTTCTAAACAAATAAAACACGAAATTCTTCAAGATTCATTCAAAGAACTTTCTCATTTTTATGTTTCCAATTTAGATTTAGTAAGTGATTCAATTTTCTTGGGATTGAGTGATATCTTAAAATTGTCATACACAGAAGCCACAGAAGATTGGAAAATTATTCCTGAAAACTTAATAACTTCTTTGAAAGTTATATCAACAGAACTACCAGAAGAGAAGTTCAGATCCGCTAAACAGTTGTCTAAGGTTTCTTTATTTTCTAAGCATCCATTCATTGAAAAGAACTTGAACAAAATGAACGGTTGGGCTGGTCTTTGTCTTTTAGTCAACCAAGATCCATTCAAGGTAATATCCGAAAACTGCGACTTCATTATTGACATATACAATAATATTTTGTCTGATTCTAATTTAGATATGACTACTGATTATTACAATGCCATTTTTAAGTCATTTGCCTATCTAACCTTTATTAACCCAGATAAAATGGGTGCAAAGGTTGTTGAAATTTTGACTACTGGTTTTGATATTGATTACAATAGATTAGCTCAGTTTGATGATGAAAGTTTGGAAATTTTCCAATCATACAAGGGTGATGGAAAGCCAGTTATAGATATTATTTTAAAGAATGATATAAAAAAATTAGATCAAATGAACAAAAACTCTAAAGATTTTGAATCCTTCAAGTTAGATGTTGAGCAAAGACAAAAGTTGAAGGAGCAAGGTAAAAATTCAAACAAAAAACAATTAACCAAAGATGAACAAACCAAAATTGATGAACAAATAACTAAAGAAAATTTGGTTTATAAGGACATATCTTTTATGAGAATTGAAAAGATTACTCCTTCTTTAAGACTGATCAATGCTTTATCTGCTTACGTCACATTGGCTGATACCGGTATGGATCAATGGTTCTCTCTTGCCATTGACAAATTGATAACATTGCTGAAAAATGACAACTACTTTTTAATTTTTGGTGAGGAGCCACTTAACGTATTTTTTGAATTGGCTAACTCTTTACCAGCCCAACTAGAAGAACATGTTAAATTGTTTGTTGCTGTTGCTACTTTAAGAAGTTTGAAGATTAAGCACATACCAAGCAATTTGACTGAAGAGCCATTGTTAGACTTACTATCAAGAGTTCTTTATAAAATCAAATTTTTGACCAATAGATTCCCATTAAACTCAACCGGATTAACATTTGCATTACCTCTACTAACATATGTTTTAGTTGAAGGTAAAGAAAATGCCATTAAAAACTCAAAGTTGAACCACCACGCCGTCTCTGTTGGGAACTCTGCTGAAGATTTCGTTTCTGAGGATAAAGAAGAAGAACACTTGTTATTGAGTTTAGAAATCATTTCTACACATGCTGAACAATTCCAGGATGATACAATTCCAAGAAAGTCCATACTTGAAAATTTGTTATCATTGTTGAGTTTACCTTCTAAAAGTAAGATCAGTAAAGAAGTTTTCAACACTTTATGTCAAAACATATCTATCACTCCATTGGAAAATGACTTAAAGTTAATTTGTAAGAATTTGTTGTCTAGTTCTCCATTTGTCAAAATTACAATTTTAGAAACTTTGGATGAAGAGTTTGATTTGGGTCAATTCTTTGACATTGTTCCTGAAGTTTTCATTCTACTATTTGATGCTGAAAAACAAGTTAATGATTTAGCTAGACAAGTCTGGGAAAGCAATCAATTGAGTATAACCCCACAAATATTTGATACTTTGGTTAATGAAGAATACTTTGGCTTGGCTGATGCTGGTTTAAGATCCTTTGCAGGTAAATCTTATGCTTCTGCTGTCTTTTTATTAGCTTCTAACATTGGTGAAGACGAATCCGAAAATTCTGCTTCTCAAGACGATATTGTCTCATTAGCTATCAACAAATTGATATTGGCTTATGAAGACAAATCTGTTGCTTTGACCGATATTGTTGATAAAAACGGCTTTGTTATTACACCAGCTTCTAAGAGAAAAGATCCATGGGAAATTAGATCTTCAATTGCCATTGCCTTATTTGAACTTGTTGATATTTTGACTTCTTTAGAAAACTTTGATCCAAAAGAAAACATTATTGATTTGATTGTCTTTTTTACCAATTCAGGTTGTTTGGGTGACATCAATGATTTAGTCAGAGATGAATACAAAGATGCTGGTGTCAAGTTATTGACTGAATTGGGTAAAGAATATGTTGAAGAAATCATTCCTATATTTGAAGATGCTTTGACCAAAGATATCACTACTTTACCAAATGGCAAGAAGGCTACTTCACCTCTAGAAAACGGTTTGATAATCCAAGAAAATATTATTGTTTTGTATGGTTCTCTAGCTCAACATTTGGATAGTGATGATCACAGAATTGCATCTATTGTTGCAAGATTACTAGATGCTTTAACTTCTCCATCTGAAAATGTTCACAAAGCAGTCAGTAAGATCATTGCCCCATTGGTACCAAAGTTTTCTGATCAAGTTGGTCAGTTTATTTCAAACTTATTTGTTCAATTATTTGATCCAATGCCACCTGCTTTTGTAAGAAAAGGTGCAAGTTGGGGATTGGCCGGTATTATTTATGGTTACGGTATTAGAAGTATTCTAGAATTTGATATCATGAGAGTCTTGATTGATGCTGCTGAATCGAAGAGTAATCCAATTGGTAGAGCTTCTGTTGCTTATTGTATCATGACATTCTCTTCCGTTTTAGGAAAATTATTTGAACCTTATGTCATAGAATTATTACCATACTTATTGAAGAATTTAGGTGACCAAGATATTGACGTCAGAAAACAATACATTTTGGCTGCTGATACTATCATGAAACATACCACTTCTTATGGTTTGCATAAAATGATTCCTGTTGCTATTGGTAACTTGAACGAATACTCATGGAGAATCAAAAAAGGTTCCGTTGAACTTTTGGGTTCTATGGCTTACCTAAACCCTGTTCAATTATCTTCTTCTTTATCTACCATTGTTCCTGAAATTGTTGGTGTATTGGGTGACTCGCATAAAGAAGTCAGAAAATCTGGTGATGAAGCTTTGGAAAAGTTTGGTGAAGTAATTAGAAATCCTGAAGTTCAAAACATTGTTCCTGTTCTTTTACAAGCTATTGGTGAACCTACCAAATACACTGAGTCTGCTTTGGATGCCTTGATTAAAACACAATTTGTTCATTATATTGATGGTCCTTCATTAGCCTTAATTATCCATATTATCCACAGAGGTATGAGAGAAAGAAGTGCTAATACTAAGAGATTAGCTTGTAAGATTGTTGGTAATATGGCTATTTTGGTTGATTCTAGAGATTTAGTTCCTTACCTATCTACTTTAATTGAAGAAGTTGAAATAGCTATGGTTGATCCTGTTCCAAATACCAGAGCTACTGCTGCTAGAGCTCTTGGTGCCTTAGTTGAAAGATTAGGTGAAGAACAATTCCCTGGCTTAATTGATAAGTTGTTATCTACTTTATCCGATAAAGAAAAGGTTGGTGATAGATTGGGTTCTGCACAAGCTTTGGCTGAAATTTTAAGTGGTTTGGGTTTGAGTAAGTTAGACGAATTATTACCAGTCATTTTAGAAGGTGTTAACAGTCCAAACTCTTACACCAGAGAAGGTTTCTCTCCATTATTACTATTCGTTCCAGTTTGTTTCGGTTCTCAATTTGCTCCATACATTCAAAAGATTATTAAACCAATCTTGAAAGGTTTGGCTGATTTCAATGATTCTATCAGAGAAACTTCTATGGAAGCTGGTAAATTAATTGTTACCAATTTTGCTAATAAAGCTGTTGAATTGTTGTTACCTGAATTACAAACTGGTATGTTTGATGAAAATGAAAGAATCAGATTGTCATCATTACAATTGACTGCTGACTTATTGTTTGAAGTCACTGGTTTATCTGCTAAGAATGACTTACAAGGTGAAGATGGAGATGAAGATATTGAAGATGATGACGATTTCTCTGCTAGACACAGTGAAATATCCAAATCTATCATTGATGTTTTGGGTCAAGAAAAGAGAGACTCTGTTTTAAGTTCAATCTTTGTTTTAAGATCTGATACTTCTGGTATAGTTAGATCTGCTGCAGTTGATGTTTGGAAAGCACTTGTTCCAAATACACCAAGAACTGTTAAGGAAATCTTACCTGTATTAACCACCATTATTGTTAATAATTTGGCCTCAGAATCTAGTGTCTTAAGAACCATTGTTGCTCAAACTTTGGGTGACATGGTAAGAAGAGTTGGTGGTGATGTTATGTCAAGATTATTACCTACTTTATCCGAAAACTTGGATGAAAGTACTGACTCTAACTCTAGACAAGGTGTTTGTATTGCATTATACGAGTTGATTGAATCATGTAGTTTACAATTATTACAAGAATATAATGATATTATTGTTAAAATAATTAGACAAACACTTGTTGATGGTAATGCTCAAGTCAGAGAATCTTCTGCATTTGCATTTGATTCTTTCCAAACTGCTGTAGGTAAATCTGCCATTGATGATGTTATTCCACATTTATTAAACACTTTAGGTGATACCGAAAATGCTGAAGTTTCTGATAACTCCTTGAAAGCCTTACAAGAAATCATGGCTACCAAATCTGAAGTCATTTTCCCAATTTTGGTTCCTTCATTAATGGAACAACCAATTGATGCATTCAAGGCCAATGCTTTAGGTTCTTTAGCTGAAGTTGCTGACACTGCTCTGTACAAAAAATTGTCTGTTATTATCAATGCCATAATTTTGAGTTTAGAACAATTATCTAAAAACAATAGTGATGAATATGATGATGTTTTGAAATCTTTAACCAGAATCATATTGTCTGTTACTGATAATGAAGGTTTACATCCATTGTTACAGCAAATCTTATCATTAGTTAAGAATGAAGAAGATATAATGCAAAAGAAGATTATTTTGAAGATTTTACCTAAATTCTTTGAGAATACTGTTTTGAATTATGAAAGTTACACTGATGACTTCTTACAACATTTGATTCTATCTTTGGACAATGATGATGATGAAATTGTCAAAGACAGTATTTTATCATTGACTATGTTGGTTAAGAAACAAGACAAGAGTTCTTTGGAACACTTAGTCAAGCCAACCAAACAAGCTTTAGACTTGATCACCAAGACTCCAGTTGGTGGATTAACTCTAAAAACTAAGGAAGAAGAGCTGGTTATTAAAGGGTTCAAGTTACCAAAGGGTCCTGCAGCCATATTACCAATTTTCCTACAAGGTTTAATGTATGGTTCTAATGATCAAAGACAAATATCTGCTATAGGTTTAACTTCTTTGATTTCCAAAACTCCATCTGCTAACTTGAAGATGTATGTTACCCAAATTGTTGGTCCATTGATCAGAGTTGTTGGTGAAAGATTTAATGCTGATATCAAGGCTGCCATATTATCTGCTTTGAATGTATTATTTGTCAAGGTTCCATTATTCTTAAGACCTTTCGTTCCTCAATTACAAAGAACATATGTTAGAGGTTTAGGTGATTTGCAAAGTTTGGAACTAAGAGAAAAAGCTGCCACTGGTTTAGGTTTGTTAATTCAATATCAACCTAAGGTTGATCCATTAATCAGTGAGTTAGTAAACAACAGTAAGAACTCAGAAGATACTGGTGTCAAAACAGCTATGCTAAAGGCTTTGATGGAAGTTATTTCTAAAGTTGGTTCGAAGATGTCTGAACAAAGTAAAAAGCAAGTTATCAACTTGGTTGAAGACGAATTAAACACTGATACTTTAGACCACAACAAGACTTTGAATATTGCATATGCCAAGTTAATTGGTTACATCAGTGAAATATTAACCGTTGAAGAAGCCAAAAACATTTTGGAAGATAAAGTTTTCAAATTTAACAACATTGGTGATCTGAATACTGAAGCTGAAGAAGTTGGATCTGTTTACAGATATGCCGAAAATTCCCTAGAGTTTGGTACTTTGACCATCAATGCCTTTTTGAAGAATTCTCCAAGACACTTGTTTGATTCCGAAGCTAAATTTGTTGAATTTGTTGTCAAGATGACTCAACAAGGTAAGTATCCCCAAGTTTGTGATTATGCTTTGTCTGCTATTGGAAAATCATTGTTATTGTTAGGTGAAAAGAATTCTAAGTTTACAGTATTCAACTCAACATCTGATGAAGATTTAGCACCATTTGAAATAAGTGAGGATAGTAAAAACTTGTTGATGAATACCTTAATTAAAAACGTTGTTATTCCTGAAAGTACCAGTGTTGATTCTAAAAGATTGGCTTTGATAATTATTAGAACCATTGGTAGAACTCACTATGATGATTTAATAAAACCATACTTAGGTTTATTAGTTCCTCAAGTTTTCTCCCAAGTTAGATCATCCATTATTCCAATTAAATTAGCTGCTGAAAAGGCTTATTTACAAATTTTCAATCTAGTCAAAGATACTGAACAAACTGTTTTCAATGAATGGGCTGCTGGTTTAACTGATGATGTTTTAGTAAACCTGAATGAAGATGAAATTCAAGTTAGATCAATCACAGAATACAACAAAAGAGTTGGAAGTAGATTGGCTGCAAGTGAAAGAGAAAGATTAGCATCCGGTGTTGACATGGATAGTATATTGAGTGATGAAATTGAAGATGAAAAAGAAATCTGGTCTATTGGTTAGATTAGCTGTTGTTATATAGTTAGTATTCATTTTTTTAAAATTACTTAATTCTTTGGACTATTATTTTTTATTTTTTCGTTGAAAGTAGCTTTATTTCATTGATCTTTTCGTCAAGCCTTTCAATGAATTCGGTATCTTTGGATGTGATTTTATTTCCTGCATCATGCGTTGTTAATTCCAAATTCATTTCATTAACGTTAATGGTAATCACAGGAAAATGGTAATCCAATTCTTTTATAAGTGGAACCAAAGTATTATTTAAAAATTTGATATTTTGCGTAAAGTTTTTAAAATGTATAGTTTTCTTTATGGATGAAGTAGGTGCTTTGGTGCTTAATAATCTAGTCCCTTGATGTACTTTGTAAAATGAGGATTTTAACATTATTCTTATATATATTTCCTCAAAAAAGATCCTTTTTTATTGTTTGTTTGTTTTGTAATTAGATTTTTTTTTAACCAATTATCAACGGTTCCTTTCGATGACTATACAGTAGGGTTTAATAACAACTTTCAAACCTATTAATTACACTTTTGAAAAATTGATTTATGTTTCTTATTTCCGATAATGCCTGGGGCTTTCCTTAAATGCGATTAAAAAGTGAAAATTAATGATTTTTCAAATCCTGAAAATAAACCAAGAAAAACTTGATTCAAAACAGGCATCCAAATACTGTTTGGTTCATTAATTCAGAAAATATTGTATTGAATTTTTTACAGTATGGATGTTTACGTAAATGATAATCCTAAAAAAATTGTAAAATCTCTTTTTGGCTGTCAGGAGTGCAAAAGAAGAAAAGTAAAATGTAGTAACAATGCAAATGGTACTCAACAAGGCTTTTTAAAATCACTTCCAGCATGCGTTAAATGCATCAAGGCTAATAAAGAAAATGATTGTGTTTATTTGACTTTGGAAGAACAAAGACAATTAAGAAAAATAAGAAAACTTCTCAGAAAGTTTGCAAAAGATGAAGATATAGATAATAGAGATATTATAAAAGACTATATAAGAGGCAATTTGTCAATTGATCTCCTCCAAAGCCAAACTCAGTCATCTGTGCCTAAACCCAAAAAGCAAAAGACTGAAAAATCACAAGAATTGGATCCTGTCGGATTTACTTATACACCAGAAATACTGAATGATAATTTTGATTGGAATTATGGTTTAGATGACTTAATGAAATCAATTATTAATATTGGTGTCCCGGAATCATTACCAATACAAGATATAGAGTTTGATTACAATTCTCAATACAATTCATTTGCTACCAATTCAAATACTACTTTGCATAGTGGGGAAAATGATGAACCCCACGAAGCTTTAGAAGTTGATTTTGTAACAGATGGTATAGACTCTGGAAAAGTACACAAACATGTTAGAAAGAGAATTGAGTGGAAACATATAGAGCAAATATTGTCAATCAATCAATCTAATTTGAAAATAAAATCCATTGACATAAAAAATTTTTACAACTTTTATCACAACGTATCTTATTGGATTTTTCCATTTGATAAAATCTCCAAAGGAAATGGTACAATTAACTACATAATATTCGACTACATCTTGGACAAGATTTCAGGTAAATATCATTCTTACGAACTATTAAAGGATCCTTTGGTTTTGATCATATTAGCGTTGTCAGCCGAATATAGAATTGTTATAGAAAACGGCACTAATGGCGAAAAGGATGAAATAATACCATCAGAAAAATATGCCAGCGCTGCTTTGCAGATTTTAAATTTAAAAATATCTTCTATGGCTAGTGATGAACGCTTATTGAAGGCAAACATAGGATCGTTAACTGTAACTATTTTACTCATTGTAATATATACATCTTCTGAAAATGGTGGTGGATGGAAAGAACACCATTTAGCAGCTAAGGTAATATATCAAAAATATTTGTTAGCCCTGGCAAAAGAAGACAATAACAACAATGAACACACTAGCAGTTTATCAAAGTTTAACTCCAATCAAACTAAAAAAGAAATGAATGTACAAGAAGAAAATCTCTTCAAATTATTCAAACAGTGGTTTCCGACATTTGATCTCTTAGCTTCTGCAATAACAGCAGAAAAAGGAGTTTTGAAAACTGCAGAGTACAATCATTTATTTAGAGAGAATTTTAGTTTTTTAAGTGACGGAGCTTTTGGAATAGACACGAAAGATTGTAAAGGCTGTAGAAACTATGATGTAACAAGTGATTTTTATTGTATTAATGACAAAAATGAGGTTTACAACATTTTTCAAGGATGTGGTAATGTGTTGACAAATTTATTGGTGAAACTGTTAGATTATACTGATGTTAAGGAAACACTTGATAATCCAGATATAAGTACTTTTTATGAAATGATGAAGGATTTGACCAAATGCAGAGACTTTTATGTAAGAAAAACAAAAGATGGTTTGCTAGTAGATCAGCAATTAGGAAAGCAGCTATTTGATGAAGGAGGGAACGGTATTCTTGAAATTAACTCCAAATTTTATAGTATTTTTGATATGTCACACCTAATGCACACTGCTTTGGTCAATATTATCATATTTCAAAAGTTTAACATTGGAGATGTTAACTTAAACGGCTTTATTAAGCAAAATTTGCAAAAACTCAAAGAAATATTTGGACAACTGTTTTTGGAAAAAACCCCAAATACCTTAAAACACTACGAAGATGCTAACAATTTTTACAGAAATGTGATTAAAACCAGTGATAATAATATCAAAACCTTATCAGTACTTTTTTTTCAAAGTCCCAGTGCCAGAGAACTAATAGAATTACAAGGGTCTTTGAATTACAATTTGCTGATGGTATTTTCAAGTGTTCAGATGTATGCATTATCATTAACACCGGAAATTGATGACTACATAGATGAAAGAATCAAAGTTATTGGATATTGTCAAGTTTTACATACACAACTAGGTTCTGCTGGTGGCTTAACTAGTTGTTTCAACTTTATCAAAATATGGAAAATGTTTGATGAAGATCCAACAAGCTATAAAAATATGATTAATTTAAAATCATTATCAGATAAATCTGTACCTTTTATATGATTGTTACAGTTACATTATTTAGAAATAAGAAATATATAGATAGATACGTTCTTAACTTTATATTGCGAACATTAGATGTAGCCGGCTCTACTATCTTCTTTTAACATTTGCATTATTCTCTCATTCTCAAGCACTTTATCTGTTTTTTCGTAATCCAAATCATAAATATCATCATACTCAAGTATTTCGTCATCAGGTTTTTTCAAGTACATCATTAGTTCTTGTATATCTTTAGATGGAATGTATTCGTTATCCATTCTCACACTAGGAGCACCTTGTAAATATCTAATTTGTTCAAGAAGTCTGATTCTAGTATCATTTAAAAATGTTTTTGAATTCAAATCTGTTAATATACTATCACCTAATTCTGGGTATAAAGAATAATCTGGAGAATAATATTTTTTAAATGGTAAATTTTCTGGTAACTTTTCTCTCAATATAAGATCATTAGCAATACCAGTCTCGTAACACCAGGCTCTTGAAACATTTGGAGGTGTATAACCACCACCACCTAAAAGAACCAAAGGAACGCCTAAAGATTTCACAAATTTTACACATTCACCATGCCCCTTTACGGTTAGATTGAAGGTTCCCAATCTATCGTACCCTAAGGAATCTGCCCCACATTGTAATACTATACATTCCGGATTGTAACTTTCAACTAAGGGACTTATAATGCTTTTGAATAATTGAGTATATTCGAAATCTTTAATTCCATCCATAAGTGGAACATTCAAACAATAATTTTTACCTTTTTCAACACCTGTTTCTTGTAAAGCACCAGTCATAGGGAAAAAGTAGCCACCGTATTTATGAAATGAAATAGTAAATACTCTATCAGTCAAATAAAAAGCTTCTTGAACTCCATCACCATGGTGAATATCTATATCAATGTACAGAATTCTAGCATGAGTTTTAAGAAGATCAAGAATCCCAATAACTATATCATTCAAGTAGCAAAACCCTGAAGGTTTAAATTTTTTTGCGTGATGAAGACCACCAGACCAGTTTATAGCAATATCTGATTTGTTTTGTTTGATGCTTTCTATTGCAGATAAAGTTGTTGAGGTATAATTCAGGCAGTACCTGTAAAGACCATGAAAAATCGGGCAATCATTATCATCAATATCATTTTTGATCAAGTATTTTTTATTTTCTTGATCTGAATTGTCATTTAAGTTTTTTAAAAAAGTCAAATATTCTTTCGAGTGAAATTTTAATATTTTATTTTCCAGTAAATTGATGTTGTTATTTTGCTCTAAATCAACTTCGTATAAATCCATGACATTATGAAGACCATAACCTGTTATAAGATGATCTGTAAGTCTCAATCTAAAAGGTTTCATTGGATGGAAAGGTCCATAATGATAGTTGATTGTATCGGCATTTCTGTGATATGAAACTCTTGTTTTGTGAGTTAAGTTATTGTTTAGTTCAAATAAAGGAATGGTCCTGTCTGTTTTTTCATCATAAAAAAAAGTTTCTGCTCGAATATTACCACTAGACATCTAGATTATGCTTCTTGTTGTCTTTGCTTTTGGTTATGTAATGAGGCATAAGGTTATTAAAACAACAACGAATTTGCTGAAGCTGGAAGAAAACCAAAATCTGAAAAAAAAAATATATATATAATTGAAAAATTAAGCGGCGTTTCAATTTCTTAAAAAAGAAAACCTACGATAATATAGTAATGATCTGATCCCATACATATAGGTTAAGAGGGGTAAACTACTATTGCACCAATACAACATAGTCATGAAAGTGAACTACTACAATGATATCAATGTGGATTTGTTATCATTTATCACCATGATATACGAACATACAAGAACCAGGTATAATCTAAATATTATGATAAGCTCTTATAACAGGTACTTTAACCATGACCTGAACAAAGATACATTAATCAATGATTTGAATGTACTAATCGACCATTATGTTAATGTTGGTAACAATGACATTTATTTTGACAATGTTAACGAGAATCTCTTGATACTGCATAGCATTATTGACATAAAAGTGTTGTTAGAAAGAGTTATCATGAAACAGAATGATATAACTGATGATCCACCTAAAAAGGTTAAAAGTATGCCGAACAAAATCATTGATAAACAATCTCAATCTGAATTGTTTTTTCAACTTCTGAATCAAACAAATTCTGCAATATCTGAAACAAACAATAGCATTACCAAAACCGATTACCAAAAGATGAAGAATATTTTATCTCAAAAAACAGCTTTCTATCATTTGTATAGAGAAAGACTAAAGCATCAACCAAAAAAACACAAGTTTCTACCTGTATGTACAGATGATCATAAGTTTCAGCATTCTATGAAAATATTAAAGTATTTCAACATAAAAACTAAAGAAAAGGTAAAATGGGAAAAGTACAAGAATCAATTTACAAGTAAGGAAATTGAATGTTTCAGTAAAAACAAACATTTCTTACCGATCATAGTGAAAAATGTTACTGATATAAGTCTAGGAGATTGTTCTTATTTAGATACATGTCATAAATTCCAGCAAAACCCAAATAGTTGCAAGTATCTTCACTATTTTGACTATAGCCCAGTTGATTTTACCAATGACTGCAAAGCAGCTGTTGAGTACATTGAATTGGAGAAGGAGAAAGATGCTATAGATCCTTTATTTACGTTTAATCTTTCAAACTACAAAAGATCAAAACAGAAACCAATAGCTGTAAACTGTGATATAAGACATTATGATTTTGATAAAATTCAAAAACATAATTATAATGCAGTCATAGCAGATCCTCCGTGGAACATACACATGAATGTTCCTAACGGAAGCTGTAACGATGAGGAACTATTTGACTTGCCCCTCAACAAAATACACAAACCCACCATTAATTATTCATTTGCTGATTATACCGATAAGAGAAAAATCTATAAAGACGGAGGTATTATGGCACTGTGGGTAACTGTGCGTTCAATAAACTTAGGTAAAAAGCTATTGCTGAATAACGGATACAAAATAGGGAATGAATTGTCCTGGATTAAAATCAACCAGTTGTGCAGAACCATTGTTACTGGAAGAACAGGTCATTGGTTAAATCATTCCAAAGAACACTTATTGATCGGATATAAGGGAAACATTGATAATTGGTTGCTATTGCGTCAACAAGATTTGGATTTGATTGTGTCTCAAACAAGAGAAACAGGCAGAAAACCTAATGAATTGTATGAAATCTTAGAGAGATTGTGTGGTGCGCATTCCATCAACTTAGAATTGTTTGGTAGAGAAAATAATCTTAGAGAAGGATGGGTGACCTTGGGCAATGAGGTATAAGGAAATGTAACTTAGGCTATTTATCGGATATAAATAAACCAATCAAAAAAAAGGAAAAAATGCTCCATCGAACTTTTAAAGTATTTTTGAAAAAGACATTTGCAAGAAAAACCTAAGGTTGATTTGTGCTCATTGAATTCAAAAGTATCTATTACATATCAATCTTGGATGCAATTGGTTGTTATGCAGTTTAAAGCTAGTTTTAGTGTTATTATAGCATATGGTTTTTTAGTGGGTATGACGCACGTGATGCTGTTCCCTCGTAAAAATCTCACCATATAGTACATGTTATGATTTCTCCCGCTCACCAAGGGGGAAAGACATTCATATATAAAATTTTTCTAGCAGTGGGTTTTTCTGCTGTTATTCTCACCAGTTTCCAAAATTTCAAGTTTTTTTTTTTTCCAAAGTAATCTTCAAAGAAATATTATAAAAAAGAAACCAAATAAACACATATAATTAAAATGTTACAAGGTATCAGAAGAATTACCGCTATCAGAAATAACTCTGCTATTTCTAAATTAGGTCCAGAATACAAGCAATTCTACTTAAGAAGCCCAGATATCAACAAAGCCAAGGCCTTTTTGAAACATGCCAAGCAAGTCGAAGAACACTCCGATAAAACCGCCAACTTATGGTTAAAGATTTCCTTGTTTGTTGCTGTTCCAGCCATAGTTTCATGTGGTTACTACGTTTACGGTATAGAAGTTAAGCATGCTGAACACAGAAAGCACTTAGCCCATATTAAGGATGAAGACTGGCCAAAGAACAGAGAATACCAAAACATCAGAACCAAGAAGTTCTTCTGGGGTGATGGTGACAAGACCTTATTCTGGAACGATGAAATTAACAGAAACCCAAAGAACTAGGTTTATTAATATTCTAAGAAAAATAACCAATATTAAAAATAGGCCTTTGAAATTATAGGCTATATTATAAAAAAAGATTACTGACAAGTATAACATAGATATATCATTATATATTTGATATTAATTTATTAAGAAAAAAAAAAAAAAAAAAAAGAAAAAATCAAGCTAGAAAGCATTAATAAAATAATTAAGGTATTATCTTCAAAAGGATTGTTTATTAAATCATGAGTTGTAAAGTTTATTTGTTGTTTTTTTTTTTTTTCTTCTGGTGTCTACTCTTAAGTGAAGTTGTTAGAGAAGTATTATCCAATAGGGGAAGAAAAAAAAAAGAAAGAAGTTCAGTTAACGAAGGCTGTAGCAGCTATCAGAGCTTTATTTTGATGAGAAAATAAACAAATTGTTTGTTGCAGCTATAGCAATTGTATCTTCCTTTGGATGCCACGAGAAATGCAGAACATTCTTCTTGAAGTCTATACCATCATAAAGATCTTGATCATCTTTATAGAACAAATCGTTATTGTTGAAAGTATTCTTACCCCAATATCCAGTCATCATATTCTTTAATCTTTTATTTCCCTCGATTTCTGAGTTTCTATTCTTTGTGTTAGGTGTACCTGGATTTTTAAAGGCTGATTTATCAGCTTGTAAAGAGATCACATCTATATCAGGAGTACTGGATTTTATGACATGGTCTCTTGAATGGTCAACATCCATTTTATCGTCATCATCAATTTCTATACTATTATTAAATATTTTACTATTGTCATAGCTCTTGACTACAGCATTGTTAGGATTGATACTAACGTCTTTATAATTACCGTTAAAATCGGAACCTGGATAGATCATGAAATGATTATTATATGAACCAGTCATAACAGTCTTAGAGTCTTTGGCAAACCCGACTTCGAATTTATCAAAAATAGCATCATTCTCATAAGTTTCAGATAGTCTACTATTCAAATTTTCATGCACAGGTATAATTTTCAATGGTTCTTTATTCATGTTAATATCCCAAATCTTTACTGTTAGATAGTCTCTACTTGCTATATATCTACCGTCTGGGGAAAACTTGACATCGGATATAGATGAAGTAATTTCTGTGAAGAAATTGTGGCTATATGGATCAGAATACTCTTCAAACACTTGTGAATGGTTGTCACACAAAGAATTACTTCTCATATCACATAGTTTTATGGTTCCTTTACTGGAAGCATACATAAACAAATTACAATGTTCAGGATGGAACTCAGATGAAGTGATGACTTCTGTTAATTCCTCCATATTTACCGGTTTTATGTCAACAATGTTGAATGATTGATCAGGTACTTCATATGACCACAAGTTTATTCTCAAATCATCACTGGAAAGAAAAGTTTCTCCGTCTGTGTTTGGGGAAATAGAATTTATATGGTAAGTATGTGCATTTCCGTATACTTTTTTTGGTTGAGCAGCTATAATTTTGTCGTGGTAGGACAACTTAGGCAATACTAGCTTATCAAATGATAATGGAGGTGATAGAGGTATTTTCTTATTCAAACCAAATATTCCGTCGTTACTAATTTGTCTCCTTAGTGTGGTATTGTTTATGCTATCACTCCTTTTTTCTAAATTGTTTTCTGATACTAGTTTAATATTTTTTTCAAAGATCTTCCATAACTTTATAGTCTTGTCATTAGTTGAAAGTATGAAATGCGCATTGTTTGTTGGTTTGCACCACTTGATTTGGTTTATCTTTTCTTCTATTTCCAATGATTTCAAATAGTCAAACTCGGCGTCGTGACTTTGAAATTCTGTCAAAAATTTGTATTCGCAATTGCTTGACTTTATTACGCCTTTATCTTCGTTCTTAGATTCTTCATCGATCATTATGTCATTATTGTCAATATCATGGTTTCTTTCAAATAAAACCACTCTACCACCTTTGTCTCCAGTAGCTAAAAAGTCTCCTGTTGAATCAAATTCAACTGCTGTTATAATATCGGCTTCAGTGATAACAACGTCCTGTTTGTCTCCAAAACATTGACTGAATTTGAAATTATAAAAATCTTTAAGTGTAGACATTCTTTATCTTCGTTCTAATTGTATGGAATTGGTTCTTTTTTTCGAATTCCTATGACTCTGGATGTTGTTTTTGTATTTGAAATATCCTTAAATTAAGTTTGTTTTTTTTAAAAATTTGGTTTCCTTTTTTTTTTTACCAGTGGTTGTACCCTTCAATTTTTTTTTTGAAGAGAAAAAATTTTTTTTTACGTTAAAATGCTTCTGTTGGGGGGGTATTATAAAGGTACGAGTAGTATGGAATTAGGTTCCATTATGAGTAAGTTTACGTAAGACACACACAAAGGGAGAAATTGAAAAATAGCTGGAAGGACGATATTCATGTGTAAGTGACACTTGGATGAATCATATCTTAAAGTTTTAATTTTTTTTTTTTTGGCTAAGTGTTTCCTATTAATTACCGCTTTGCAGATAAAGATTACATCGATTAATATATGAAAATACGTATTTATTGGAGTCGGATATAAGGAGTGTTGGGCGCACCGGCATTGATGGAATGAAGTTAGAATTTTGTTTCGGATATAAGCAAATGTTGGCCCTCCAGCTTTGGTGGAATGCAATGAACATATGGTTTCGGATATAAGATTCTCATATGCCTTCAATACTGATACAAGTTGAAAATATTGATTCGGATATATTCACATCGACTTTAACACTTAATCGTCATCCTCGTGCATAATATTTTAAGTTGTAATCTCGCAGACTTTTTTCAAGTCTTGTAGTGTTTAATTTATATTCAAAGTTATATATACAGATAATTATTTGAACAATAGATGATACTATCACTCTATAATTCCATGTTAATTTTTTTTTTTTAGTTAAAAATAGGCTATATTATTTTGAATAAATTTATAAAGCAGCGGCAGCGGCACCTTCTGGGGAGACCTTGTCGGCAGCCTTGTTGAATCTTTGTCTTCTTGGTGGAGCTCTGATCTTTCTGTTAACTCTGGATCTAACTCTAACAATTCTGGCGTGAATAGCACAAGAAACACAGTAGTGGTTCTTGACGTAGACCCTTGGTAAAGCGTATTCGTTGTAAACAGAAGCTTCAGATAAATCTCTGATAGCAGCGTTTTCAACAATGTTCTTAACTTGAACTCTCTTGATAGCCTTATCTTTTGGAACAGACTTAGAACAGTTCATACATCTGACTGGCTTGACGTGACCTCTACCTTTTTTGTTTCTACCGTTGGAAGCTCTCTTTTTTGGCATGCTATTTAAAAAATAATAATTTGGATAAATTTAAAAATTGTTAGTAAATTGAGTTTTGAATTTTCATATGGAGAGGTATCAATACTAATATAACACTCTCTCAAAGAATCGTTAGGAAGTTCTATTTTAACCACATTATGTGTTCTTGAAGTGATATTTTTGGAAGTTCATCATTAACAACATTTCATTACCCAAAAATCAGCAATTTGTTCTTGAGTGGAATCAATAAGATTAATCTTGACAGTGGTAATAGTAAAAAATCAGTATAATATTCAATGATATACTAATGCTACTAACTATTTCAGGATTACATTATTACATTCGTTAACTTTTACTTGCTTTGAACTTAACACTATTTTTTCTTTCTATTGACAAGTAGCATTGAGGTTATTCTTAATGTGCAAATCCATGCAGAACAGTAACGTTCAATACTATTTCAGCACTTTTATCATTTTCCTTTTACATTAAAATATGCCTAGTTTCTTTTCGTTTTGTTCTAACTCTTTCAATTATTCTCGAAATAACGTAAGCAGTATTGTCTTTTTTAATGAAGTTTCCGTACAACCGTCGTAGTTTTCTTTGCATAGTCCTCTATCCATCATTGGTTTGCTTTGCACTTGAACTCTAATTTTTAGTATCTTCCTTGTTTAGTAATAATGAAATTTCCTATATATCAGAACACATAGGGTTCAATTATGAACTCCTTTAATTCATTTTAGTTTATCTGTTTCGTGTACATACCTGTATATGTGATTTATGGTATTTGTTACACCTTCTCTTCTTATTATTATCTAAAATTATTAAACTTTTCAATAAAACAGTATTATTAACTGACATATTACAAGCAGTAAAGACTCAAAAACCGTACAAATTTTTACATAGCCAAACGGAATCATTTGCAAATTTTGAAGTAACTAGTTTTTTTTCACTGCTGCCAAAACCGTCCTGCAAAAATTTCGTGCTCCTAGTCTAAGATTTTTTCTCTAAAATCTTTTTTTTTTTCTCCTAAAAGTAACCATTTTTCCTAAAACGGAAATTTTCTATGTGTTTTTCATTTTTCAGTAATAAACACTGTGTTGCGGAGAAAAAAAAAACAACAAAGGATAGTAAAAGCATGGTATAACAAGTCAGCTTTATAGTATATCAATGTACATTTCTATGGTAAAATAAGCAGTCGCTGCTCTGTTTAATTTACATCATGTGCTACATGTTGGTCATTAAGTCATATTAAGCCGTAAAACCTAGAGTGATACTACCCTGTTTACGTAAATTCACCAGTTAGGCAAGCAATGCTTATATCCGAAGTTCAATAAATAATGGAGCAGAATTATTCAGGTTGAAAAAAGAGCAATAATTATTTCCTAAAACAGTAATTATTGTCAACTAAAGAAAATATTGAAACTACCTTGTTATTTGTGGAAATTTTAAAAAAAAAAAAGTTTGTTTTTTTTTTGTTACAAATTTTTTATTAAAATAAGTATTCATCACGATATTTCCATTAAACCGATAAAGTCAATATTTTTTTTTGAAGCTTTTATCAAAGTAGATAAGAACTATTATATCAACAATAAAAAAACAATATTGAAGAAAGTCTAGTCCAACTGAAATGTTAAATTTTATAAACTAAAATTCTTGATTTTAATCTGCAGAATTGAATAGTTTGTTGTTTGATTGAGGTCTGTCAAAATCCAAGCAATGGCTTTATATAGCATTACTTGAAAATGCTATTATCTTGAACAACTAAAACTGATTTTAAAATAAGATAATTGGTCACCAAAAAAAAAAAGAGAAATTCATTGTATTAATAAAAATGCAGTAAACCAATGTTGTCGCTTTATGTGATTCATACATTCATTTGTTTTAGAAAACAAAAACAAAACAAAAAGTAATTGTCATCCTAAAGTTATTGATAACAACTTAGCAAAAATCACTCTTGCTATAATAAACAAAAAAAGTAAAGTTTAATAAATTAAATTTTCTTAAATATCGTATGATTGTGTTTATTCATTCTGGATTAATATATAACAGCTCTTTAAAACGTAATTATGAGCTACATATTTAATGACCGTGACCACCATGGGCACCAGCACCTGGAACTAAAACGGTCTTGTAACATTGACCACATTCAGGACATCTGGCAACTTCTTCAGTGGTTGGTCTTAAGTAGATTAGTTCATGGATGTTCTTATCTTGAATACCACCACAACCAACGTAGGAATATGGATCTTGAGACAAAACTGGAATAGGATCTTGAGGAGTACCAATTCTGTTTGGAGTGGAAGAACCGTAATCGAAAACATCGATACCGGCCATCTTACCTAACAATTCGAATCTGGCAGGACCAGTGGCTTGTTCGTATTCAGTTGGGACAGTGTTATCCTTTGGACCTGGACCGAATAAATCTTCACTGCTCTTGATATCATAGATGGTTTGTTCATATCCAGCTTCCTTCATGAATTGCTTATATTCCTTGATTTTGTCTTCTCTTTCCTTGACGTTTTCAACAATCATGGTGTTGTATTCTTTACTGATTTCTTCGGAAGTTTTGGTTTTGGTGACCTTGTTTTGGAAAACAGCTGGAGAGATGGAAAAGTTTCTGAAAGAAGCCTTTAATAAGTTCTTGTTGGCGTTGACTCTAGATAGCATTGTTATTGTTTATATGTATTATTTGTTTTGGTAATATTATATTTACTTATTGCAATTGAATAGCTGAATATATGTTTCGGAGAATATGATTGATTAGTTAAAACAAATTATTATAATTTCTTTATAGTCTATAGGAATTGATAAATTGCGTATTTAGTTTGTGTTATTTTGTTTCTTTAAGATCAAAAAAAAAAAGGTGAGCACTAAATAGTATTGTAAGTAATTTGTGTATAGGTGTAATTAAGCGTATTCTTTACAGGTTTTACATATAGTTATTCTTCTATTAAATCATATATATATTTCATATAAAAATTTTTAAATTCATTCAATACTGTAATTCAAAAAAAAAAAACCTGTTTAAAAAAACATTCACAGGTTTTTTTACCCTATACTAAGGAAAATTGGAGAAAAAAATTCCCATACCATTTTTTTTTTTTGGTGTGATTTTTTTCAACTGATGCTTAAGTCCGACAGCTATTTTCTGGATTCGACCTATTAAAATCTGATTTTTTTTTTCAGCTATGGGAGTTAGATAGAGATTTAATCAATATTACTACCATTTGTTCAAGCAATACAGCCTCAGAAACCCAAATGATACCTTAATGTATTGCTGATATGGAACGATGGGGTCTTTAAAATAAATTATTTTTTGAATTGTCCACATTGGTAGCTTTTTCTTTATTTGTGCAATTTTGTTTAGAGTGCTTTGATTTCTTTTGCAGGCAAATGGTGACAAATAATTGGCTTATAGTCACGTGACTGTAAATTAAGTCCGCAAGCAAAATCAAAGAGCATCACTTGCCAGTCTTTTAATCAATTGGTTATAAAGCAAAACACGTATGTCTCCATACATTCATAATCATTAATTTAAAGATAAAATAAATAATTTAGCCTAATACCTTCTTTATCAAATCCAAACAGAACTCAGATGATCTATTAAATACTTCAAAAGTGGATGAACCAATATGAGGAGTGACAGAAGAATTGATATCGTTCAAATCATCGCATTCTTTGGTTAATGTAGGCTCAGCATAAAATACATCCAAACCTACGTGTCTGATTTTGTTTTTGATAAAGCTCTTAGGAATATTTTCCCAATCAATTAGCATACCTCTACCTAGGTTAACCAAAGTTAAATGATTCAAGTTGTCTTCTTCATGTCTGGAACAATTCTTTAAGAAGCTCTCATCAATCAAATGCTTAGTATCTTGTGATAAAGGTAAACACAATATGATGGCATCAAATTGACTTAGATTACTATCCCAATTACCCCATGGATAATATTTCACGTCATTTAATAGTGAATCTTCAACATCAGTCTTTTTTCCTGATCTTGTACTATATGAAACATCCATTGACAATCCGTACTTTAACTTCTTAGCTATTTGTTGTCCTATTTTACCATAACCCAAAATTAATGCTTTTTTATGCATTGGGGAAGTAGTATACATATATTGCAAAACATCTACAGGTTTTTCTGTCTTTTCACTATCTATTTTCAAAACTTCAATCTCTTGGTTCAAATCGGGGTCTTCTTTTCTAACATAGGTGATATCTTCTTTTTCTTGTTCAAGAAGCTTTAATTCATGACCAAAACAAAACTTCAATTCATCTTCAGCATCTCCTCTCAAGTAACCTCTAGTGATATCAGAATGTAAAACCTCCCTCAGTTTATTTTGTTGATATGAAAACTTTCTAAATCCTTCTAAAACATGATACAATGCACAATCAGCAACATCGTTGGCAACGTAGGATTCGTTATCATCATAGTTTTTAACAACAGTATTATATTTCTCTTCTAAAAAATCTACACAAACCTTGGCTATACCTCTAGAACATAAAGTAACGACTTTTAAGAATTGTAATTGTTGATATTTAATTATCAATTCTTCAGTCAAACCATCACCCATTGGATGGAAGCCTGAGTATCCTAAATATAAGCCTTCTAGTTTATATTTGGTTGCAGGGTAAAAATTTTGTTCTATATAGCTCAAGAAATCTCTTTGTTGTTCAACTGGAGTTTTGCCTTTCTTAGCAAAACGGAAATCAAACATTCCGTATTTCTTTTCTAAATCAAAATACAGATCTGTTTTAACAGCTTCATTTAGAAATAAAATTGCTGGTATGGTTTCTTCAGTTACAGACATTGTATTCTGGTGTCTCTTAATAATATATTCTTAACCTTGGTTTTTTTTTTAATGGTAATTGGTTTTCAAAATCATTTCTTACAGTATTTATAATTGAAATCTTCATTGTAAGAAGAATCCTTGTTCTGGGATTTTTTTTTTTTTTTAGGGGAACCCTTCTACATACGATTTCTCGGAGAAAAAAAAAAATACCCTCCTACAAGTTGCTTGTTCGTTTTTACTCCAGGCATTCATATACCTTTAACAAATGCCGATTAAGCGTCGGTTATAAAAGGACTTAATAATATGCTCAAGAGAGGATAGCCTGACTATGTATTTGAATATAAGGAAATAAGGATTAAGTGCTCAGAAAAAGAAAAACCAAAAAAACAAAAATGAATAAATAATTGAAACAGAGACTCAATTGTGTACACACATTTCTCAATGGCAAGACATACATTTCATTACATGTAACTCCGTTATAAAAAAAAAAATAATTACGTTTAGTACATGAAGTATAAAAATTTTTAGTCCGAAAATCTGTATAATATGCGTATCGCATGAAGTATAAAAACTTTTAGTCCGAAATTTTGTATAATATGCTTATGAACACATTTTCTATGGCTCATATAATGATTTCTGACCATTTTTCGCCTTGCTTTTTTCATGAACTAGCAACACTCCTCCTTCCTTTTTTTCAGTGTGACTCGTTTTTTTTTTTTTCTTGGCTCTTTGTTTTACTCGCTTCTTTATTTCGCGTAAATACTTCAATGAGCACCCGCACCTGGTTGATGCTGTTTTGGGAAATATAGACAATTTCAAATTTTTGAAATTCTATTTCAACTGTTGTAATGATTCATTTTAAATATTTTAAAAAAATTTGAAAAAAAAAATGTACATATTTTTACTAAAGTATAATGCTTCTAACCATAACAAATACCGACCGATTTATTACTCTAAATTAACATAGTTTATTGTGATTTTATATCATATCCTAAAAGTGCAATACGATCCTTTTATTTCTTTTTTTCATATCTTATTATAGCTGATAGCGAAATAAATTTTTGTTTATTATTTGAAATATAAACATTTTTATTTTTATTAGGTTAATTGTATCTTCTATTTCTTCTTTTTTTCTATCACTTGGATATATAAACTATTGATATTTCAATATCATCAGTGATGAATCAAAGTAATCCCGAACAACAAGTGTACCCAGAAAGCTTTAAGAGCTTATATTCAACCTATGACCAGCAGTTAGAACAATATATTGCAAATTCAAATTCTAGCATATATAATGCTAATGTTAAAAACGAAGTTCCGTTGGATAGACAAATTTCGCAATCAAATGTACGACCTAACTTGAGTAATGAGAATCTGAGTTATCATTTGTATGACGACTACGATTTTAACTACTACTTGGATGACGGACATAAAGTTAGTAAAAATAACCAATCAGCTCCACTTCGACAAGAAACTTACCAAAATGATCTTACTCCTACTAATTCAACAAATATTAATAATTTTAATCAAGTATACAACCAGCAAGACATGGACAGTATCAATAATAACTCTTCAAAAGTAAAAAATAACAACCCCGGACTCATAAGCGATTACAAAAATATGTTCTACAATTCTAATGGAAACAATTCTAATGAACAAGATCAGCTCGCAATAGCTCAACAGTACTATCTTCTCCAATTAAGACAAAAACAAGAAGAATATGATCAGATGATGAAAACTAAGAATGCAAATCCAGCTAACCAAATGGCATTTGAAGGTGTCAAACAGGGTGCAGACTTAGTGTTTGAAGAAGGAACAGGTAAAGATCGAGGTCATATCATGGTTTCAGCTGCACCAGACGAAACTCAGCAAAGTAATAGATCACCAAACATGGCAAACTCTCATGAAGATACATCAGACTCTAGTTCTGGTATAGGAGTATATTTATCTGAAATTGACGGAGAATTTTTCTTGGTTGATGCCTTTGGTAATCCAGTACTAAGAGAATTTGGTGATGAATTTAATGAATCTAAAGAAGATATGTTAAACAAGGAACAAGATGTATATGACGACAATCTTGTTGAAGATGAAAAAGAACTAAAAATATTGTTAATGAATTTGTTAAATACAGCTGCCGAAAATGAAAAAATGCAGCAATTCATTGAAGGGTCTGATTTCAATACTTACAATGGATTCGATCTTAAAAATATTGATGAAGACAATGAGGTGTACTCTACTTTTGACAAATTAAATTTAAATCAAGAACACACCAGTAGAGTAAGAGCCGAGCAGCTAAGTCGTCAACAAGATGAGGCTGCTGAAAGAATCAAAGAACTATTGAAGGCAAATCCAGCTTTACAAATTAACCCAAAGACTATCATAGAATTAGAAAGTTTGCCTGAACATTTAAAAGAAATAATTTTGAAAAATAAGAAATCTCGAGAAGTTGAGGCTAAGTACATTGAAATGTCTGAAAAGCATAATTTTAATCCAGTTCAATTGAGAATTTTGCAAAATCACTTGAGTTCTTACAACGCCACATCTATTAACAGAAATGCTGCTAGTGTTATGAATCAATACAATCATGCAGCTTCTAATAAAGTTGGCCCACACAGAAAGAGGCTTGGCTTGGATGGTTCGAGTAGAAAAAGTAAATATAAATCATTACTTAAGAGGTTTCAAATTAACCCATCTCCAGATCATGTTTCACTAGAAGATGAGGCTGCAAAGATTCAAGAGAATATTATACAACTGAATAATATGATTATATCTTCACAAACTACTGCAATCGAGCAAGTTAGGTTTTTTGAAGAAATTGTTAATGCTAATTGCAACTTACTACAGTTGAAGCAATTGTATATGCAATCACAAGGCCAGCAACAAGTTTTAATCAAAGACTTTATTCAAGCCATGGAAGCGCAACAAAGAGAAAATCCATATTTGATCACATCCAATAAAGTCAACATTGATCAGTTCCATTTGAAAGTCCAAAATGAATTAATGGATGAACAAAAGAAGCAACAAGATATGATTAAAGAACAGCAGGAAAATTTGATCATGTTGCAAAAGTTATATGAAAGTGGGCAGAGATTTGTAGATAAAAAAGATCAAAAGGGAAATATCATGGACTTACTAGCTGCACAACAAAGATCTAAAAACATCATTTTAGACAAGGACGCACCAGCATCTTTTCATGTTTATAAATCATATAAATCCAAAAAGCCAAATTCAAGTGGCAAGAAAGGTGAAAAGGATGTGCAAAGTCAAAATAGTAATGGAACAAATAGTGGAAATGACACTTCAACTTTAGGAAGCACTTTTTATAATACTCACCAGTCCAATTACCCACATACATCAGTACACAGTGTCAACAATGGTGATAACTTATCAATGACCAATTCTGGACAAGGATCTAACAATGGATTTACAAATCTTCAAAATGGAAGTTTAGGTTCTAACACTCGCTACCAAATGTCAATACTATCACCACAAGGATCAATACAGACAACAACTTCTAATAATTCACCGATGTTGTTAGAAAGAAGCACTACACCGCTATCAATGAGACCAGGTTCAAACATCACAAATATCTCTACAGCAAGTTTAACAAGCTCTCCGTCATTGTTGGGTAGTTTGAATTCCAAAACAAGAGGTCGTAAGGCTACTAAAAAAACAGACTCTTATTATACGTGTCCTTATTGTTTTGCTCCAGATGAAGATTTGTCTAACTTTGATTATAAAAGCATTAAGTCGAATAACCTGCTTAATGTTTCAATGCCATCAGGAGGTAAGAATACAAGTTTTAGTAGAAAAGATCACTTGGTAAGACATGTTAATAGTGTTCACAAAAAAATAAAACCTCACATGTGTGAAAAATGTGGTAAAAGATTTGCAAGAACAGATAATCTAAAACATCATGTAGCTACGTGTAAACAGTAAATCTTTTATAATTGTTATATATTTAATTCTCATAATCATTTAATATTTCTATTTCATTACTGTCTATTCCGGCCTCATTTAAAAATTGCGTGTCACTTAGATGAAGCAAGTTCATCTTTTGTTTAATAAACTTTGTCAAGGCCCATATGTTGTCTTTCAAAACATTTGATTGTTTTTTGAAAATAGTCAAATTTTTTTCCATATTTTCTGTATCACAAGTCTCTAACACATTTTGTAGTTCTTTAATTTCAATTTCCAAATTGGCTTCCATGTTTTTCGATTCGATCAATTTCTCATTCTCAAAAATCCATTCTTTTCCTGTATCCATGATATTATTATACTCTTCTTCTAATTTATTAATTTCTATTTCAAGAAAATTTAAAACGCTCTGTTGCTTTTTAAACAATTCAACATGGGTGTTTTTCTCAACCATTGGAAAATAATAATAAACATTAGAAATTCCACATTTTTCACAGCTTACAATGCTTTCATTGATGCAATAATCCAAGACTTCTTTTAACTGCATAAGATTTATAACACCGTTAGATTTCTTAGGTACCAATTTTTCCAACTCCTTAATAGAATAAACTTCATGGCTTGAAGCAAAAATATCCCTTAGTATAACACTTTTCTCCTCTAAAGAATAGGTCCTTTTCTTTGCCTTTTTCACTGCAGGTGTTTTGCTATCTCCATTTTCATCATGAGAGACCTCAATTTTATTTTTATGACGCATTATTACTTGATAATTCAAATACACTCCGTATTATGTATGGATAAACTTTATTTTAATATACAAGCAGGTACTCTATATAGATAAGAATGATAAAGGTGGTATTTGTTGCCTTATGTTAAGTCCGACAATTGCTAAATTAGGTTATTACTCAATGAGGAAACTCTCGAATTGATTAAAACTCGGAAGCCAAAATATGCGTTACCGATGAGAAAAAAAGTCATAATACGATTCAAAAAGGGGATAGAAAAAAGTCAAACATAGAGAGATGCAATTAATATAAGGTACTATCAAACCCTGACAAAGAGTATATTAAAAAATAGCCAGAAATGAAATTTTCGGAACACATAAAAGAAATTAGCATACCTGAATGGGAAGACAAGTATCTGAACTACAAACATGGGAAAAAGCTAATTAAACAATACAAAAATTACGATTCAAATACAGTAGACTTGTTTATCGACCAGTGGGTAATCAAACAAGAATTCAACAAATGTGAGTCTTTTTACAATGAAAAAGTTGATTCTATATTAGGTTCAATAAACTTTGACCCATCTGATTTGGAGAGTAAAGACCTTGACAGTGAAGAAATAAAGGCAAAGTACATAGAGGATATGTTCATAAAAGATCACTACACAAGCATGGGTTCAATACTGCTGCAAATCAAGATATACATCTTAATGATGAAAGAAAGAGAAAAGTTTATAAATAATAAAAATTATGGCTCAATAGACAACACATTTGATTATAATCAACTGTCATCCCAATCTCAACTCACATGGAAATACAAAGTAACAAAGTGGTTGGATGACTACGACATCTTACCTTCGCTTCCAAATTTTAAAATTTTCAAAAGCTCCAACAATACAAAAAAGAAACCAATATTTTCAGGAATTGATGAGGAAGGAGATAGCTACATACACTTGTTTGATGATGAAGACTTGGACAACGATGACAGTACTAATATCATGAGCATAAAAACAGAATGGATATGGAATTGGGAAAAAATCAACAAATTGTTGTCTGAATCTACTTATGAGTTGATTGCATTACTGCAAAAACTAGAAATGTATAGAAATACTAATATCCAGGCTGTTCTGAAGATAGTGAAAAAATACGACAAAAACATAAAAGGTGCTAATGAACTGCCATATATCAGAGAGTTTTTATTAAAAAATTCTAAAATGTGCAATGATTTGTTACAAGAGAAGTTTGATTACGTTCATAGCAATTTACTAGAAGACCACAAACCTACTTTAAAGCCTGTATTTTCGTCAAAAATTCATGAAGCTGTGAAAATCTTGTCTCATCATTATACCACTACACTTGCTCTAGATAAACATGATTCTAAAAAGAGAAGAGTATTTTTAAAACAAAGTGATTCAATTATGAACAATGAGTTTAATGAATTTATGGTGCACAAGTATAATCTAACACTTAAAGAGCTATTTTTGTCCGGTCTCCAAATTGGTGTTTCATTGGTAATAATCATCAAAACCTTGAGCTATGGTATGTCAATAAAGGCAACGGATTCCTTACAGCATAAAATCCTTCTTCCTGTTTGGGGTGGATTTTACTTGATCATTTTGATGGCTTTGTTGTATCAATTAAATTGTTACATATGGTTTCATTTCAAAATCAATTATAGATTTATCATGTTTGGTGAAATTAAGCCTTTGAAAACTAATCAATTAGGAGTTTTGAGTAATTACTACAACGACTTTAGTAACACTGACATTTCAAGAAACTTGCTTTTAATTTCTTGCATATTAGTCATTTGTTGTTTGATGTCAACAGGGTCTTTAAGCTTGAACGGTATGCTGGAACCATATTGTAGTATTTTTGTGTTTTGTATCTTACCATTGGTTGTCTTAAAACCTCAGTGGTTGTATCCTTTTTTAAAAGATGAATTAGAAAATGAGACTGAAAACAAAAGTTTCAACCATAACAGGCATTCAACTATTTGGTTACTAACTCCATTTATAAGACTTTTTGGAGCCTTTTGGTATCCTGTTGAGTTTACTGATTTCTTTTTAGGTGATATATTATGTTCTTTGAGTTATTCACTGACTAATTTATATCTGATATATTGTTACGATTATTGTGCAACTAGAGATGATTATTCTCAATGTTCTTCTTCAAAATCTCATCTAATGGGTATAATATCAGCCATTCCAAATTGGTTAAGATCTCTTCAATGTTGGAGAAGATTTTTAGACTCTGGAGATTGGTTTCCACATATTCCAAATGGGTTCAAATATTTATTAGGGGTATTTTCTCAGCTCGCATTGATGGTTTACAGATTACATCCACTAAATTTGAAAGCAAAAAGAGCATTTATTTTTATTGCCATTGCTAATTCTATAATAACGGCTTTATGGGATATAATCTTAGATTTCAGTTTGCTGCAATCTTGGGATAAAAACACCTTTGGGTTGAGAAAAACCTTATTGCTCTGTAAATCAAAAAACTGGGAAACCAATAAATATAAATCTTGGAAAGAGAAATCTTTTTACTATTTAGCAATTTTTGAAGATATAGTGCTAAGATTTAGTTGGGTTGTATACTTTATTTTCCCCAAAGAAATTCAGCAAAATGCAATGACATCTATATTTATTGCCTTTATGGAAATATTCAGAAGATTCATTTGGATTATTTTGAGAGTCGAAAATTTGCAAGTCACAAACGTCACACTACTAAACATAAGTATTGATCACATGAAATTGCCATATCAAATTGGTTTTAAAAGAGATGAGGCATTTATGGATGCACAAAATATGAACAGAAATATATCAATGGATGGATCTGATTTTGAAGCTATTAACAGTCTTCAAGAACAGTTATCAATCATGGATGAAGTTACAAGATATTACTCAGAAAACATTAATATTCTGCAAAACAATTCTGTTCATCCAAGTGAAGGCGACTCTATGAGGTCATCTGTTGTTTTCCCAAAAAGATTTAGAAGAGCAAGTTCAGCTTTAAATTTGATTCACAACAGCTTACCATATGCACATTCTCAAGACTTCCAAAAATCAAAGAAAAAACACAATAAAACAAATTACTTACCAATAAACTTATCTCCAATGGACTCTGAGGATGAAAGTGATGATGAAAGTGATAGACGAACAATTCACAATGGTATATTACTTAAAAAGCAAAATTCTGATTACTTGAGAATACCCAAAAAGAACAGAACTTGAAAATATATATTGTTTTTTTAATGAACATTAGACTGCAAAGTGTTGAACTTTGACATAGCTAGGTAAATTCCACTTTCTGTAAATGCTTCTTATAATAAATACTGGTATTATACCCAAAGCCAAAATGAAAATTAATTCAGGGAAAAATTCGAATGAGTAAACATATGAGATATCAAAGTATTCAGTTAAGAAAGGAATTGAAATAACAAAGAACACAGCAGTTGACACTTGTGCATAAGTCATGAAAGCTTGCCAAGTTCTGATCTCCAATCCGGACATTATCAACTCATTCAATACCAATGAGATAAAACTGATGGCAACCATTTTGGTGAAATCTTGAGTCTTCAAACTAGTAAATTTCTGGGATAAACTTTGTATAGCTATACCTTGATACAATGAAAGAATACACCATCCATAAAAAGTCTTCTTATTTAAAGATTTTCCTGAAATTAAATCTTGGTATAATTCTGGATATAATTTACACAACTTATAAGGAATATCAAAATCAAATGCCAATGCAAATACAGGCATCATAGTATAACATGTTGAATATCCAACCATCAAAAACCCTTGGTATAACGCTAATGGTTCAAATTTAGAGCTAATGGAATATAAAGCTTGGCAAACCGAAATAACCAGCCCTCTGTGGATGACAAACTGAGACAATTTTGCAGATCTTTTGTATGAGTTTCTTCCATGCCACAACAATAACTTTGTTAGATAAGAGAACTGAGTAATGGAGAAGTCAGCAGCCAAAGAAGCTTGTTTTCCTTCTTTCCCAACAATACCAATACCAACATCAGCAGCTTGAATCATTGATACATCATTACCACCATCACCTATACAACAAACACGCTTACCAGTAAAGTCTCTTATCATATAAGCAATGTCAGCCTTCTGTTGTGGGGTACATCTACAGCAAATGACAGCAGGAAGATCTATGCAAGCCTTAAAAAATTCGTACTTGTAGTTAGCCAAGTATGTTGACAGACTTTCACCATCTATGATCAAAACACCATTTTTATCAGACTTAATTTCATCCAATCTATCCAAAATTTCATTTTCATTGTTTCCTGTGTATATTTGTTTCTCTATACGGAATATTTGCTGTCCCCTAGAGATCAATCTACAACTTATGGATACACACTTTGCTGTGTCCACTTTATCACCAGTTAACATCCATATTTTAATACCAGCATTTCTCAAAGTTTCTATAGAGTTCTTTACATCATCTTGCAATTTGTCTTCAACTCCGGTCAATGCCAATAGTTGTAGATTTTTTTCTAGATGTTTACTAATTGTATCTGCTAATAAAGAATCTCTGTTGATCATTGATAATGAAGATGTTTTGTATTCTTTATCAAATAATCCATATGCCTCATTTGTCAAATCCTTCTTGGCAATGACTAAAGTTCTTAACCCATCTCTTGCCAAATTGTCAACTTCTTCTTCTAACCATTCATTAGCACAAACAATTGCTGACATGACAGTATCAGCACCTTTTTCTAAAAATGTAATTTTCTTTGTCAATGTATTCTGTACTATAATACCCATTCTTTTGGTATCAGAGTTAAAAGGGAAAGTGTATAACATTTTGTAAGTCAATTTGGTATTGGTTGCTTTGTGGTAAATTGTTATATCTTGTCTATCTCTTTTAATCAATGTTAGGCCAACAAATTCAGTGAACTTTACTATGGCAATTTCATCAGGAGATGCAGCTTGATAAGAAATGTTTTTAGCCTTAGCATCAAATACATCGGTTCCATCCTCCAAGGTTGGAGTTACATTGTGGCATAAAGCTAATGTCAATATAGTAGTAACCAATGCACTATTGCTTGTTTCAAGTTCTTTTACATCTTTTAAATTAGCCAATTTACTCTTTATGATTTCGAATGATTCATATGAATATAACTCATCACCCAAATGTAGCATTTTCATTTCCATGTCATTTTGTGTAAGGGTACCTGTTTTATCTGATAATAAGTAAGAAATTCTTCCCAAATCTTCTGGGATAGTAGATGTTCTTACTATAGTTCCTTGAATATCTTGATCTTTTTCAATTTGGTATGAATAAACTGATTTACCTAAATCCAAATTGACTCTTAAAGAAACAGGAATGATAGTAGAAAATAGAATCAAATATCTCATAATATCTAAGTACCACTCATCGTTATTAAAACCTTTAAACAAAACTAATACTAATGAAAGAACAAAAACGGATAAACATAAAAGCTTGGAAATTTTGTTTATTTCGGATTCTATTAGCCCACATTTAACCGTTGGGGAAGTAGTGTTCATTTGCTGACGTGTTTCTAAACCAGTGTACATGACTATACCATAAACATGACCTTGGGAAGCAATAATTGTGTTTGCCCATAAGGTATTGTCACAAGATAGTGCTACACTAGAATTTTCTTTGTATATTAGCTTTCCCTGGAATTTATAAATTTCCTTTGATGGAGGTTCGCAGATTATTGAAGTGTTCTTGATGATGTTTTGTATATTTTCATTTTGTGTTAAATTATTAGATGTCCTTAGTTTCCAATCTGTTTCTCCATCCAATTGATCGGTTTTAATAAAAACCTCTCCATTAGGATCTTCTGCTTGAATCATTAGCATATCAGCTGGAACTCTGTCGTTTTTATTCAACTTCACTATGTGGCCCACTTTCAAATCACTACTTGGCTTCAAGCACGTGGTTTGCAAATCCGAGTCTGTATTAACAACGGTATACAATTGACTATTTTGTTCTCTATCTCTTCTACGTCTTTGTATATCATCCATCGCTTCCTTGGCCATGGTTATTGATAGCACAAATACTAATGGTACTATATAAGACGATAAGTATCCAATTCGAAGTTGAGGGATGGCTTGAGATAATGCCACAAGTAAGAAATATAAATTGAAAAAAAACTTGAATTGCTCATAAAGAATGATTGGAAAGAATGTAATAGCATTGTATTTGTTGTTCATTATGCAATTAGATGGATATTTTTTATATTCTAGCACAGGTGTTACCAAAGGTCTGATTTCCCTTTCGTTGGTATCATAATTGTTTATATTTTCTACAGATTGACTAGAATTATCCAAATTTAATCTATTCTTTTTTGAATCCTTATTGTGGCGTCTTATAAATATTGTTAATAATCTTGTAATAAAATTTCCGGTTTTAGCATCGTTTACTGGATTAAAAGTTCTCTTTTGTGATGAATAGCTCAGAAGGGAAGATCTGCTGTTTGATTTTCTCAACGAGTTTAGCTCATAAACACTATTTGCATCATGATTTTGCAACCCCAAATTTTTCTGTAATGGATTTTTGTCTAGATCGTTATTGATATTATGATTGCTAGCGTCATTGTTGATAAAATCTTCTATATCAAATTCAAATGATTGTATATCAAGGTTATCTAAATCATCTTCAAATGATTGAAGATGACTGTTAGACCCTTTTAGTTTATCACTGTTTGAAGTCATTATGTGTTAATTTATAGCTATATCACTATATTATAATGACTGTTTCAGTGTGAAAGGATTTTTGTTTGGTTGATCAAGAAGTAATTATATTCAATGTTATATATAGAAGATTTAAATAACAGAGGTTTAAAACCGTGTGCAAAAAAAAATTAATATATGGTATAATCAAGACACGGGAGTGTTCACGTGCATTATTGATCTAAAGTGAACTACATATTTCAATCGGATTTAAAAATCAACTGAAATGAAGAATCACGTAGAACCTATCAGCAACAATCAAATTGAATTGAATGAAATATACAAATATCTAGAGACATAACAGTTATTATTTTATTTTATTTTTTATTGATTTCTTCAGCTTTTTATAATTTATTTTTTTTGATATATATAAAAAAGGTATTGAGTAGATTTAAGTAGTACTAAACGACTCACCTTTGTTCTATAATACTAATAACTTATTTCTTAGCAGCATCCTTGACTAACTTCTTGACGATCTTTTGTTCTTCGATTAAGAAAGCTCTGACAATTCTTTCCTTAACACAGTTGGCACATCTGGAACCACCGTAAGCTCTGGAAACGTGCTTCTTGGTCTTGGAGACGCTGGCGTATTCTTTTGGTCTTAAAGCAGCAACACCTGGTAAAGCGATACCACAGTCACCACATTTTGGTCTGGTAGCAGCCTTCTTTAAGTGTTGAGCTCTTAAAACACCACCTGGGGTCTTGACAACCTTGATTTGGTTAGACTTGGTGTTGTCTATTTAAAATTGTAATGTATTTTTGTATTAATTTTCTCTTGGTTTTAATATTTTTTTGATAAAAATAAAAAGAAAATATAAGTTAATTGTTAGTAAAAACTCACTAGTTCATTTATGATGTTTAATGTTAATTTGGAAATAAATGGAGGTATTGGAGATTTCCGTTGAAATTATTTTAGAATGTAATGCAAAAATGTGCTGAATGATATTGATTATTGATATTCCTTGATAAGCCTAATAAAGAAATGCATCTTGAATCATGCAGAAAATGATGCAAAATCAAAATGTTTTATAAATGAGTCTATTTCGTGTATGGAACTTGTTTTGCTTGTAACTCTGCAAGTAAAGGTCACCATTCCTAGTCTCATTGTAATTCATTTGTAGCATTTTGCCTTAAACCTTTCAGTATTGATTCACATTTCTATTTTATATTTCCCCTTTTAATGAACATTAGTTGTTCAAAGCTAATCTAAACTCTTTTATCTCAAACTCCTGAACAAAAGTAAAATCTCAATTTGTTAGAGTATGAGTTAGCTTTTTTTAAGTAAATGCTCTACATGATACTAACATTTCAATCTCCAAAACTTTAAATTCAATCACTTTTAAGCTTATGTCTTTGGTTCTATAGACTCTATCAATTCAATCCTTATTTTTTGTTGAAACTCTTATTTTAACTTTCTAATTTGATTTAATATTATTTTAAGACACATCTTCGATGGATATCTATATTCCAATTTTCAGCATATTCCATTTGCATTCATTTTCAATTAAAACTTCTCATAATACGCATTTCCATTTCATCATTCGTTCATTAACATTATTTGTGTTTAGGTAATTTTGTCAGCAGTTGTGTATCACTGCTGCTATTATATCTCATTTTTTTTCTACATACATGGATTTCTTCTTCTAAAGGTAACACGTTGAGCCATTGTTATAGGTTATAATTAGTGTGGTTTTAGTTGTATTCTTTTTCAAGAAACTCTTCTTTTCTTTGATTTTTCTTACTAATACAATTATACTAGCAATGGGAAAAAAAGAGTGTAGCCTAATACGCAGCAAAAATTAACCTACATATTTTCATTTTTTTTTTTTCGTTCTACCAAAAAAAACCACTTGAACAAGAAAAGAAGAACTGTCTGAAAAGGGAAATTTGAGGAAAAGAAATTTATTCAAGCCATTTACCTACATAAAAGTAATTAACAAGCAAATTAGCTGTAACAAGTATTCAAAGCTTAAATTCTACACCATAAATTACTTTTAATTTAACAAGACATCGTGAATATTTTTCTTTTTTTTTTCTACAATAAGATGTGGTGCACATTAAAATTGTGGAAAATCCAGTAATTTGGACTATTAAAAAATTCTGGTTTTATATTTTTCACTGAAAAGGAAAGGTGAAAAATATGAATTTTACTAGTAAATATTACTTTAAAAGGTAATTTCAAAAATTTGAATAAAGTGATATAATTTTATTTTTTATTTAATTCCATCTTGAAAAAAAAAAAAAAAAATTTTGTTGTGGCTATATCAAAAAAAAATGTTACAAAAAATAATTTTTTAAAAAACACGTGAACCCTGTTTTCACGTGATGAAATTCCGTCGTGAATAAATATTCATAAAAAAAAAAAATAAAACATATATATGAATTTTCAATATATTTTACCGATCCCGATAACAAATTACGCGGTTTAATTAGCATGATTACAACCAAGTACTCACTACAGAACTTTTATTAAATATTATAAAAATGTATTTTCCTTGAACAAAATGAATAAGTAAAGTTTAAAAAAAAAAAAATGTATCCATTTTTTAAATATTAATCTATATATCGCAGATAACAATTAATCTTTTTCAACGGCAACAACTTCAACTTCTAAGTCCATACCTAAAGGTAATTCCTTAACAGCAACACAAGATCTAGCAGGTTTGTGTTCGGAGAAGTACTTGGCATAGACAGAGTTGAAATCAGCAAAGTTTGCCATATCGGTCAAGAAGATGTTAACCTTGACAATGTGATGTAAACTTGAGTTAGATTCTTTCAAGATTTCATTGATATTAGAAATGACTTGTTCAGCTTTGGCCTTGATGTCACCTTGAACAGGCTTGTTGTCTGGGGTCATTGGGATTTGACCTGAGACGTAAATCAAGTTGTTTACCTTCATTGCTTGAGAATAAGAAGCAGCTGGAGGTGGGGCTAATGGAGTGTTGAAAGCCTTCAAGGTGGAAGAGAATCTTTTAGGGGATAGAGATCTAGACATCATATTAATTGGAAGTGGTTTTTTTATTGGATGTTTATATTAAACTGGTATTTTACCATTTTCTTTAATTATCCAAGATATATATGTTTGAATTGTAAAATGACTATTTAACCCCAAAGAAAAGAAAAAAAATTACATAGGAACAATATGAACAAGGTGTTTATAGAAAGCAGCAACAAAAAACTACGTGACAAAATCTCGGAACAATATTACAAAACGGAGGTATCACGTGCCGGGGTGTGAAAAACACATAATACACAATTTTTGAATCAACACCTGGTAGCGGCACAAAACAAATAGATTTGTAATAATCGGGTAGCGTTTCAACCATAAGCTTTATAAGCTTATAAAAAAATGAAAATAATAATATGTTTACAATTTAAACAGTAACTTTTCGGATTTAAAATACCAACCATTTTTTTACAATGTAAAAAAAACTAGTGTAAGCATTAAGTACAAGTTTACACGTGACTTACTGTAAATAGATTGAACTTCACAATTTGTTTATAAGTACACAACTTCTTGTTCTAGGCCTATGCGTTGTCGTATTTTTTCCCATATAAATTCTACATAGAGCGGGTAAGCTTTAATATTAATAAACATTAATATAAAAATAAGTTAAAAAAAATATTAAAAAACATACTCCCCATAGTTGAAGCAGCAATTCTTAAAACACAAACATGGTTGCTTTGAGACTACACAGAAAGGCATACAAGATTATTTGTTTTGTTGCTTTGAGTTTAGTCATAGTTTTTTGTATAACCATTAGTTCTTTTAATCATGACTCTGATTTGAGTACTTCCTCACAACTGAAAGAGACTATTGCCGATGTGAAGAACTCATTTCAACAAGCAGGTGTAAGCGATTTTTTGAAAATACCCAGCAATTTGGTCAAATGGGGCAGTGATAAATTTGTTTCTGAAGATTCAAAAGATGCTTCCAACTTTATAGAAGATGAATTAGAGTCTGATAAGGACGTTTCCTCTGCCAAGAACTATGGTTACGATTATGGGGAACAATTTAAAAAAAATGTTGAAACCATTTGGAAAGGTCTGTTTACTCCAATATACTACATATATTCTGTTTCAGAAGATTCAGTAGACGGCGAACCTCAATTATTGTACCCAACAAAATCCGATGGTACTTTAGAAGATTACTTTACTGAAGATGAACTAGCTAAGTTTGATGGATTATTAGACATGACAAAAGATTACGAAAAGATGTTTAAAACAGAACAGCAAAAGGCAAAGGATCCTATAAAGGCTTGTTTTATGTCTTTAGTAAGAAATGAGGATTTATACTCCATCTTACCTACAATAAGAAAAATTGAAGACAGATTTAACAAAAATTATCATTATTCTTACGTTTTCTTTAATGACATAGCCTTTACCGAAGAATTTAAAGCCAAAACAAAAAGAATTATAAATCCAGAAAGTGAAGTCCATTTTGTTACCTTGCCAAAGGAAATGTGGTCATATCCAGATTTCATTGATTTGAATGAAGCAGCTAAAACCAGAGAAAAAATGAAGGATATAATTTACGGTTCTTCTGAATCGTACAGACACATGTGTAGATTCAATTCTAAATGGTTTTACCAACATCCTATAATGGATCAGTTTGATTACTACTGGAGAATTGAACCTGATACTGCCATTTATTGTGATATGGATTACGACCTATTTGAGTACATGAACGATAACAAGTTGGTTTACGGATTTTCAATTTCCTTGCATGAATACGAAAGTACTATTCCAAATTTATGGCCGGCCACTAAGAACTTTGTTCAACAAAGACCGCATTACTTGAATAACAATAACTTTTTGAAGTTTATCAGTGAAGATGAAGGTAATTTGTTCAACCAATGTCACTTCTGGTCCAATTTTGAAGTTGTTAATTTGAACTTTTATAGATCATTGCAGTACCAATTATACGTTGAATACTTGGATAAAACAGGTATTTTCTTCTACGAAAGAGCTGGTGATGCTCCTGTTCATTCCATCGCAGCTGCATTATTCTTACCTAAAGAAAGTATAAAATATTTTGATTCCATTGCTTACATGCACCCTCCTTACACTCACTGTCCTATTGATGATAAAGTTTACATGAAATATAGATGTGACTGTAAACAACCAGATGATTTCACTTTCCAAGGATATAGTTGCGGTAACCAATATTATGATGCTTTAGAGCTTGAAAAGCCAGATGGTTGGGAAAGCTTTTTAAACAGATAGAATATATGGTTGTGTTTATATAAATTCATATTTATTAGTTACCACTTTAAGGTATTTTA
>ERZ794949.62-NODE-62-length-42073-cov-151.990718_pt1 | contig 42073 bp, 27 predicted proteins | sample MGYA00511363_ERZ794949 | MGnify/ENA primary metagenome ERZ794949 (study PRJEB30137, sample SAMN04331402) | food metagenome | isolation source: T1 must sample point D1 replicate B | place: Australia: South Australia ...
TGTTGACCAAAAGTGTTTTGTGGTTGGAATCCACCAGTCATTTGTTGACCAAAAGTGTTTTGTGGTTGGAATCCACCAGTCATTTGTTGACCAAAAGAGCTTTGCGGCATCGAAGCAGTGTTGTTTGATAGTTGCTGCTGAGCAAAAGTATTTTGAGGCATAGAAATTGAAGGTTGACCAAATGATAAATTAGGCATTTGCATAGCACCACCTGTAATTTGAGGTTGACCAAAAGTTAAGTTAGGCATTGCACCTCCAGTAGTTTGGCTCAACTGAGGAATACCTGACGCAAAGTTGCTTTGACCAAAAGTAGTGGCTGGTACTAATCCCATACCAGTTTTTTGAACAGGTAAAATCATACCACCTGTCACCATTCTTCCTACAGGCTGCAATCCAGTAAATGAAGGTTGTAACATCATTCCACCAGTTATCATAGGTATTATACCCATTGGTAAAATATTAGCACCACCAGTTTTAAATGGATCAAGAGGGGCTATCTTTGATTGATCTGATACATCGGCAGCAGAAGAAGCAGTGACTGGCTTAGGGGTTATGGCAGGTTGAGCACCTGTGGCAGCAGGCTTTAAGTCTAGCAAGTCTTTTAAAGAATCAACTGATTTTTTAGTGTGCATGGTTGGTTTGGCGGCCCAATTGGTGTCATCAATGGCTGGTTCTGGAGTTTTGGAAACAGCTGCAATTTGGTTTCTTCCAAACTTTTCATCTAAGTATTTCATGACTCTTAAAATATCACCTTCTTTCAAACCCAAAGATCTTAATAATGGTGCATCAATTGATGGCAAAATGTCTTCAGTTATGTCTTCTCTTTCAAAATTGATTGTGTATCTTTGACAGTTGTTTACATCAACACCAGTTTTCAAAAAGAATTCAAACCAATCATAATAAGGCAAATTAGGATTTCTACCAGTCATATCATTTTTCAATGGCTTTTGAACGCTGCCTGTTTGTTGAGGTCTAGGTGGCTTCACAGGAGGAGGAGAATTGGACATTTGCAATTCTTTAATTCTAGCAAAGTCTCTTTCCTTCTCTTCTCTCAACTTCTTTCTTTCTTGTTCCAGTAATTCTCTAGCTTTTCTCAACTCTTCAACTTCTCTTTCTCTGTTTTCTCTATCTTCCTTTTCTTGTAATCTTCTGCGTCTTTCTTTTTCCTTTTCTCTAGCTCCTGTAGGTTGTGATTGTAATTCTTGTTGAGGAACATTATTTTGAGGGGCTTTGGTTTGGGGTTTGTACTTATCCAATGAAAATCCAGTTGATCTTTCAACATATTCCAAATCTTGTAATGATAACTTTTCAGCTGGAACAGCAATCTTCACACCATTTGTCTTGTGAAGATGAATTTTACCTTGAGAAGCACCAATAAGTTCAGCATCAACTTTAAAAGTAGCAGATCTATCAACCCATGATCTAATTTTTTTAGAGTTTGGAAAGGATTTATCTTTTGATGATTTTTGTGGAGACTTGTTGCTATTATCTACGTAGTTACTAGGAATCTTTGAAGAAACAGAAGCAGATCTACTAGATCTTGTATTTTGTGAAGCGTCATCTTTCCAAGATCCTGTGGTTTGGGGTTTCAATTTTGATGATTTAGAACTGAAGTTTTCAGACGTTTCAGACTTCTTTCCAGTTAAAGATCTTAACAATTTTTTAGTTTTGGATTGTTTTTTAGGAGCTTCAACTTCATAGTCATCATCGTTGTTATTGTAACTTCTAGAGCTGCTTTTACTTGAATGACCATTGTAGTCGTTTGAATCAGCAATTGTCTTTAATTGATTAACTGATTGAATAAATTGTCTTGGAACTAATCCCTTCTTCCCTGGTTCATCAACCTTTTCAACAAGAGTCCAATCTTTTGAGTTTGTATCATTGATAATATACACTTTTTCACCAGGTCTTATAGTTAGTTCATCATTAGATTCAGCAATAAAATCAACAACAACTTTGGCTGTCTTTCTGTCTCTAATTTGTTGTTTTCTTTGTGGAGAAACAGTAGAAGCGTTTTTTATTTGGTCCAGAGATTTTGAAGAATAGGCACCTTTCACTTCACTCAATTTATCATAGATAGATCTCCCAACAGAAGAGTTACCAGTGTGCAATTCTAAAGATATAGATGGGCTTACTAATTCTAAAAACAAATGCTTTTTTTCTAAATCAAAAGAAACCAATTTATTCAGTGACCATTCTTCTGGACGACCACCTGGTGAGTTTTCAGAGTAAAAAGTTAACAAAGTATTACCAATAGTAAGCTTAGCTTTTACTCTTTTAGATCTATCGACAATTTCATGAACATTCCAAGATTCAAAATCTTCAGTAGGTTGAGCTCCAGGATTTGAGCTGTAGTCTTCTTCACTGGAATATTTTTTGTCATTGTTACCAGTGGTAGTTGGTCTTATAGGTTTTGGAGGAGGAGCCTCTTCTTCCTCTTCTTCATCGTTGTGTTGTTGATAAGAATCGTTTATGTTTGGTAATTGAGGCAATTCCTTTTCTTCAGAAAGACTTTTATGTTTAGGAGGAGCTTGGAACAAATCTACAGAAGAGTTTTGCGGGGCTGGACTTTGACTGTTTGCTACTTGCTCTCTGTCAAATCTTACTGGAGGCGGAGCAAATGAACTCACATCTACTTGTGCTGGTTGTGCAGAAGCATTTTCTTCATATTTTTCTATGTAGTTGGCAGGAATAAAACCATATTCATCATCTTCAATATTTTCCCTAACTGTTTTGACTAAAAGCCAATCAACATCAGAATCGTCAAATACTTCGAAAATATCATTTTCCTTAAATGCAATTTCTTCCTCCTCATTTTGTAACTCCTCATAGTCATATAGAGCTCTACATGTAAAGATAGGCTCGGTTAATAATTCAATATAGTTGTTTGGCACTAATCCAATAGGTTCTTCCACATCTACACCAACCAGTCTCTTTTTGAAAAGCCACCAGCCTTCATCACCGCCTTCTATTTCGTCATTAATAAGATATAAAATGTCATTTTCCTTAAAGGCCAACTCTTCATTGTCATTTTCAGGCAAGGGATCATAATCATAAACAGCTTTGTATAAGCCTTTGAAAACTGTCATTATGGGCGGAATTTTAAAATTTTAAATTTGTATAAAATTATGGATATAATTAGATCAAAATTTCAATACCACAAAAAAAAAAGTCAGAATCCAAAAAATTTAATTTAAGCGTTTGAAAAGTATCTATTTGATCCTTTATTTCTTAGTTTTTTGGGGTGTTTCTATTGAATTATCCACATAATAGTGTTGTATGTTTACTTAATTAAACGTATTATTTCCCCTGTTTTTCCCCTCGCTAAACTCTGGTTTTTAAGGCGTTTGAAAATTTTTTTTTTCGGGTGTTTCAAAAGTTTGCGTTTTTACCCTGTTATGTTAAGAACCTTCCTATTTAGGAAACATCTTGAAATCAGGCTTTTTTGGGTGTTAAAAAAAAAAAAAGTAGCAAGCTTACAAATTTGTATATAGTAGTACACTATATTTTGGCATTTACACCTAAGTATAAAGAAAGCTTTCAAGCACCAAACACTAAAGTATTATCATAAATGTCCGGTTACGATAGACACATCACCATTTTTTCACCAGAAGGAAAGCTTTTCCAAGTTGAATATGCTTTCAAAGCAGCCATAAACAACACAAACTTGAACTCATTAGCTATCTCCTCAGATAACAACGATGAAATTACAGTTCTAATCAATGAAAAAAAAGTCACAGATAAACTATTGGAACCAGAATCCATTAAGTATATTTTCAGAATTTCTGAAAACATTGGATGTTGTATAAATGGATCCATTGCAGATGCCAAAAATTTTGTACTAAGAGCTAAAGCCGAAGCTTCAGAATTCCAATACCAACAAGGTTTTGAAATGCCAATGGATGTTTTAGTCAAGAGAATGAGTAACTTAGCTCAATTATATACTCAAAAGGCTTACATGAGACCATTAGGTGTCATTGCCACATTTATCTCATATGATGATGAAAAGAATGGTATGATCTACAAAATGGACCCTGCAGGATTCTATTGTGGTTACAAAGCAACAGCTACTGGTCCAAAACAACAAGAATTGAACTCTCATTTGGAAAAGTTACTGAAAAAACAGGCTTTGAAGTCTTCTAGACCTAATGAATTGGAAAGAAGATATGACGATGAAGATAACGATAGAATTGGTAATGTCAATGATAATAATAACGGAAAAGATACTTGGGAAAATGTTGTTGAAAAAGCCATACGTATCATTTCTGAGACTTTGGGTCAAGACTACAAACAATCTGAATTGGAAATTGCTGTTGCTTCCAAAGATACTGGATTCTTTATTTTATCCACTAAACAAATTGAAGAAAGACTTGCAGCTATTGCCGAGCAAGATTAATGTGCTAGCTATTATATATATGACATTATGATCTTTTGATATTTGTTTTTTTTATTATTGAAATTGTCCATCAACCGTGATGTATTGCATGCATTTATGCTTAGATTTTGCTTTAATAATCAGCATTTGTCTTTAAAAATAATACAAAAAAATCTTTTTTTAATCAAAACTAGTTATATATTTCTTGTATAAAATAAATGTATTGACCAGATTTTTAGTTTGCTCTTTAGTCATTCTATTGTCAGTCTTGTCACACCAGTAGAGCAATTCCTTTTCGCTCATTAACATCACTTCTTCAATGTTCAAGTTTGTAATTTTCATAATTAAACTGGATATTTGTGTTGGTATCATTTTTATATTGTCATCACCAAGTAATGAATGATAAGAGTTTCCTACCTTGAAATCATCTATATTTTGATTTTCCAAGTCTTTTCCTAAGAATATATTTTCATATTCACTGACAAAGGCATTATCTTGTTCTAATGGTATGGCACCACCACCTAGTTTGATCTTGCAAAGTTGAGATAGTTGATCTTTATCAAATAACACTCTTTGTGAAATACCCATATTTGACAAAGTTTCAATGGTTTCATAGTATGACAATTTGCTATTATCCACTTTCAATCCGTTTTTTTCAGTAAGTTGGTTATAATACTCCTGTTCAGCTTTTCTATCAAGTAGGTTAGGCACTAAATTGAGTAGATCGTATGCATTTGATTTGTTTGAATATATAGATTGAATAACATCGTCATCGCTGTATGTTTTACTATTTTTACTGTTATCAGAGCTCATGTTTATGGTGATATGTTTGGGTTTTATACAGCTTCTTTTTTTTTGTTAAATTATAAAGAAATAAGAAATCGAAGTAACAAAAACATACAGGATTCATTTGAAAACAACATTAAACTACGCGCTACCAAATTTTTCAAAATATAAAACTAAAAAAATACTATACGTTATCATATCACTTCAAGCTTAAAGGTCTTTTTTTTAGTGCTATTTTATAATGGAATATATACAGAGCAAACTATTAATTTATAAAACGTATGGAATAAATAGATATGGACAGTGTTTTTTGTATTCAACCCAATCATCACCGTATTTTCTTTGACATTTCAAGTCATCTCTTATAGCTCTGTGAACTAAAACTATGAAGAAGAATATTGGGAAGAACCAAGGGAATGGAGAGCTAATACCACAAGCCAAGGCCCAAGTTAAACATTGAGTCCAATCAGCAGTGTAGTGAATTTTTCTAGCCAATTTGTACCAACCATCAATCAACAAAACAGATCCGCTTTTAGTGGTTATGTATTTAGGATTTTTCAATACTTGTTTTGGCAAGAATGGGAAAGTCTTTCTAACAGACTTATCACCAGACATTTGTTTTCTGAAGGAATTCTTTTGACCATTAGTTGTGTCAAAGAAGTAATAACAAACTAGTAACATAGAGATCAAAAAGCCAAAGTATTTGTTTGAAATATCATATTTGCTTGAATCTTGGTAGAATAAGAACAAAGTACATTGGCAGTATGTGTATGGTACACCAGCAACATTCCAGAAAATTAACATAAAACCAAACTTTTCGTAAGCCATGTCCCATGTTGGAACAATTAATTCTTCACCTTTTGCACATGCATTGGCGTATAAATAATGACTTAAAAGAACTAATTTCAAAGAGTTTGAAACAGAACCTGTGGTTTCGTATTGCTTAAGGGCAGCACCTAAACTCAAAAAGAATAAGGTGAACCATGGAATTCTGACTTCAAAGAACATTTTTAAGTCTAAAATTCCCCATCTTGGATTCAGAGGAGCACCCATGAAGAAATCATATAAATGGTTACCTGTCATTCTAAAGTAATCTTTACTTATGAATAAAGTATAGAAATATAGGATGATTGAGAATGCAAAACCAGTCATAATAGCACAAGTCATGATTTCACCAAACATATCAATGATTGTGTACAATTTGAACAAGTTTGTGAAGTGCAGAGTCAAGACTATAGCGGTTGTAGTATAGAAAGTCCACATGGCATTACAGAAGTATGGTAACTGTTGGCCATTCTTGTGGATTAATGGTTGACCTTTTGTATAAACACCTGGAAGAGTGTAATAAAAGATAACTTGTGCAACCCAGAACACACCAAAGATAGTCCAAGCCTTGACGGAAGGGGGTAAAGCATGTTCTCTAATCAATGACCATAAATGTAAAGCAAATTGTGGAATTGTTTGACCGGCACTTGGTAATGGGAATTGTCCGTTGTAGAAACGAGCACCTAGCCACATGTAATACATCAAAGCAGGGAACCCAATACACATACCAATAACACCTGCGGGACCACCAAATTCAAATTCAATGTCTTCTTTGTCCAAGTACTTCTTGGTCATAACATTTCCCCCGGTTTTAACAGCAGTTGTGTCTTTTTTTGATGAGACGTTGGACTCTTTCAGTCCTTGCTTTCTCTGTTTGATTTCTGCAACCATAGTGGTGTGTTAATCAAAATTTATATATGTTAGAAAAAGAAATTATTGGGTTTCTTTCAATGCTGTTCTGTTGTTATTTCCAAAAAAAAAAGACCCTGTCTTAAAACATTATCACTACGAAAGGGATATATATATATAAGCTAGTAGATTTTTCACTTCATGCCTTAAAATTTGATTTTCCCCTATGTGAATAAAATTTTTTATGTTTTGATTTTTTTTAATATGGACAGTTTAAAAATACGAGGCTTTTATGTTGATATTTGTATACGAGAGTTAAACGATTTTATAAACGCATTATATGCTTCTGGAGATGATTTAATGCTGGTGAAATTTAATCTAGAATTTTTGCTCTTTAGCGCATGAAATCACGAGAATGATAATAAACGTGACTTAGGTGAATACTTATATTTTCTTTTAAACACATAAAATGCTTTGGAATCGGTTGATGAAATACTTAGAGAATAATGGGGAGAAGAGAAAATAGCAGTGTATATACATCTTTAGGGGGTAAAAAGCCACCGATTGTGGCTATTTTTGATCTTAATATATGATATAAAACTTCATTTATGTTTCTTTATATAGTGGGAGAGAATATTGCATAACTGATCATAAGCTTCTACGTTTTTTTTTTCATTCTTTTGTTGTGATCTATAACTTACCGTTGACTTTTAAAATTTGCTCAGCAGTATCCTTGACGGTCTCATCTAAAGATACAAATGGGAAACCAAGTAGTTCTTTGGTTCTGGAGTTATCTATTTTAGCCAATTCTTGAGCAACTTCATCATCTCTATGTGGGGTACCAACGGCAATTTTACCCTTCAAAGCAGGAAGTTTGTTCAAAGCATCAACTACAGATTGGTTACCAAATCTTCCTTGTGATAGAATTAGTCTTTCACCATTAAACTTTTTAGAATCTAACAATGGGGCAACGTGAGCTTTAGCTACATCTCTAACATCAACAAAGGCAGCTTTAATGGATTCATCAACAACAGTTTCAGGAGTGCTATCTAGGAAACCATTAATTATTTGACAAGAAGTATTTAAGACCTTTGTAACGTTAGCATCAAATGCTTGTGGACCAAAGACAAAAGATGGATTAACAGCAGTGATACCAAAGTTAACGTTTAACTCTTTAGCTAAATTCCAAATAGTCTTTTCAGCAATAGTCTTTGAGTAGTAGTAACCATCAACAGCATTTGTAACAGCTTGTTCAAATGTCATATCATTCCAAGTCTTTTCAGTAAAGGTTAATTCCTTTTTGGTATCTGTTGGAGCATCTGCGATGGAAGCGTAGGAAGAGGTGACAACAAAGTGCTTCAAGTTTGGAGCGTACTTGGTGGCAGCCTTAAAAATACCAGCAGAACCAATTTCAGCAGGAACAATCAAATCTTCATTAACATCGTTGATATCAAATCTAAATGGAGAAGCAGAGTGTACAACAAAGTCAATGTTTTTACCATGTTCTTCAAAAGCAGCATCAAAGGCCTTTGGATCAGCAATGTCTTTGACATAAACAAAAGATAAATCTTCTGTATTTCCAAAATTCTTAGCAATAGCTTGTGCCTTATCTTCAGATCTGACAGAACCGATGACTTTAAAGCCTGCGGCTAATAAATCCTTAAGTATGTGTTGAGCGATGTAACCGGAGGCACCGGATAAGAAAACAGTTTGTTTTTCAGTAGACATTTTGTGTGTTTTTTTTAAAATTATATTTATATTCTTTTTTTGGTAAAAGAGTGTTTGGTTGTTACATTATCATTATCTATGTCATCCAGAAAATAAGAAGCTGACCTTCAATTTATATAGTCTCAAATATATGTGCTTAAAAAAAATATATGTATAAAGATAACCGCTTGCGTGGACCTTATGCGTTTTTTCTTACGTAATTTTCCGGATTCTTATTACGGCAGGAAGAAGTGAGGAATAATTAAATTAGCCTCACAGAGCCATTAAAGTGAGTGTATTATAGGTTCGCGGAGGCTGGGGGATTGACTAAATTAATGAGCTTCTTTTTTACGTAAATAATATAATGTTTCGCCCGTGCATTTGATTATACTATAGAGTCAACCTTAATTATTAACTAATGAGGCTTCCGGGTGCATTAAATGGGCAAGACCCATTTTTGACACATCTTCAACGGCTGTTTTGAACCTATTTTTTTGTTTAGTTGGTTTTTAGATAATTTTCACACTCATATAAGGTATATTAGATTATGAATAAATTAGACCTGATTCTGCACATTACATTTGATTGATAATTCAATACCTTAAAATTATTACAATTAAAATTGATTTGTTTCCTACATATACGGGACTACACATGATATATTTAATATGTGTGTACAAATAAAAACAAAAAAACAGAAATATATTAGTTTGTATCTTTTGATTTAAACTATATAACAGCTACATACATTATAACTTACCTTCATGTTTCAAGACTTGTAAAGCAGTGTCTTTAACACTTTGGGTTAAAGAAATAAATTTAAAACCTAATAATTCCTTGGTCTTAGAGTTATCAACTTGAGCCATTTTGGTGGATAGTTCATCATCTCTATGTGGGGTACCAACTGGGATCTTACCCTTTAATTGAGGAATTTCATTCAAGATATCAACAACGCTTTGATTACCAAATCTACCACCATCTAATATTAGTCTTTTACCGTTGAACTTTTCAGAGTTCAATAATGGTTCAATATGAGCTCTAGCAACATCTCTTACATCAATGTAAGAACCCTTAATAGATTCATCAATTGGAGTTTCAGGAGTAGCATGAACAAATTGGTTAATAATTTCACAGGAAGTGTTCAATTCTTTAGTGACAGAGGAATCAAAACATTGTGGACCAAAGACATAAACTGGGTTAACAGCGTTGATATTGAATTTGGCGTTTAATTCCTTAGCTAACTTCCAAACAGTTTGTTCAGCAATCTTCTTGGAGTAACAGTAACTGAAGACTGGGTTGGAAACGGCTTCTTCTTCTTCCATTGGGTTCCAACTTTCTTCATTCAAATTCAAAGAGCTGTCTTCTTCTCTCAAAATATCAAAGACAGCAGCATATGAAGAAGTAACAACAAAGTGCTTCAAGTTAGTAGCATATTTGACGGAGGCTTTGAAAATACCAGCAGAACCAATTTCAGCAGGAATGATCAAATCCTTCTTAGGATCAGTAACCTTGAAGTGGAAAGGAGAGGCAGCATGGATAACAAAGTCGATCTTAGAACCGTGTTCTTCAAAAGCAGCATCAAAAGCCTTTGGATCAGCAATATCCTTGACGTAAACAAAAGATAAATCTGGAGAGTTGTTGAAGTTCTTGGCTAAAGCTTCAGCTTTTTCTTCAGATCTGACAGAACCAATGATCTTGAACTTTTGAGTTTCTAATAGTTGCTTGATGATGTGTTGGGCAATGAAACCGGTGGCACCAGATAAAAAGACGGTTTGTTTTTCAGCAGACATTTTTTTTCTTTTAAACTAGTGATGTTATGTGAATTGGAAGGTTTTCTTTGGTTCCTCTTAAACATATATAAATGTCAAATCAATCCTATTAGTTCAACATCCTTCTTATATAGATATTGATATCGGAGCACTCTAAACCGCGTAATCAAAACATTTGGGTGGTTAAAATTTTTTACTATATCTGATGCCCTTAAAAAAAAAAAAAATCAATTAGCCTAAGGGGGAAAGGGTCCCGGCAAATTTGTTCAACGCTTAAAATTACCTAAAAAGTCAACTCAATTGAAAAAAACGAATTACCCTATAGCTGGGTATTTCCCATGGAAATATTGTAACTACGATAATGGGCCTACTCCACCAAAGCATAAAAAACCGTTGTACCTTAACTAAATGCTCATTTTATGTAAATCCAAACCGTTAACAAATATAAAAAAATTGAATTATCTAAATTCTTGAGATACTCTTTTTTTTGTTTTTACTGCTCTGGCTTTGAAGTGGAGTATACGGAGGGTTTCTTGTGATTTTTATTATTGTACCCTTGTTTTCCCCTGTATTGCAAATGAGTTTTATTTCTGTTTATCTGCTTTTCTTTTTCTAGGCCTAAACTGTCGTGATTTTTCGTTTTAAAATTAGGACCCCAATTAAAGTAATGAGTTTTGTCTTTATTTCTGTCGTAGTCATGTTCACATAGCCCCAGCACTCTTTGAAGTTGTATAGTTTTTAAAGCATCGGCATCATCCATGTCAACAACTATACTATTATCTTTATTTGGTCTACCACTATCATTTCCATGATCTTCAACATCCAAAAGCTTCTCGGTAGGTATATTGTACTTTTCATGAAGCTTATCTAGTTCATCGGTTATAACTGGTTTTAAAAGAGACACAAACTTATGGTAATATGTCTTTTCATTTTCAAGTTTATTTAACTCTTTGGTATGTTTTTGACTTGTTAATAGTGATGTTTGCAAAACATAGTTGGCATATGCATCAGTCAAGAAGCTTAACACCTTTTCATGCCCTTCTTCAAAAATATTTACTAGCTTCTCAAATAGTATCTCTGCTGTTTCTCTATCTGGTAGTTTCATAGCATTTTCAATAACATTGGAACCATACTTATGGAAACACAATTCATTCAATTCAGAAAGCAAATGATCAACAATTACTTTACTATATTTATAGTCTTCGTGAGTTTCAGAGCCGTTTTTATTGTCTTTGATCTTATTGAAGTGCTTTTTCTTCTTTGAGTTGTTTTGATCTTTTTCCTTTTGCATTATATATTGTATAACGTAGTTTCCGTATGGATCTTTGGAGAATTTAATAGTATCTTTTAAGATAATCTTGCATAACTGCTCTTTTTGTTTTTTATTTCCATTATCAAGAGCCCTTTGTGCAACGCAACAACCATGTTTTTCAGTGACTATTTCAACTATGTTTTTTTCAATTTGATTGATAACAAATGCTAAATTTTCACTTTTCAGAGAAGATAGCAATTCCTGAACAACATGATTCCCATTCAAATCAATACTTAACAAAGTTATTTTATCTTCAAAAATTGCTTTTAAAAACTCAATGCCTTCCGGATCATTTCTTAATTCAGAAACAGCCATTTGCAAAGTTCTTGTACCATGTGAATTGTATGCAATACCTAATAACCCATCTTGAAGATCGGTATCAGATGAGTCTGGAACTTCACCCTCATTAAACCCCACAATAGCGCCCACCAATTCCATTTTTTCTTTAATATCTGGAATCATTTCAATCCATTTTTGAATAAAATAATTACCAAATGGATCAATACTCAATTCTTTAACATGATCCAGCAATTCGAATTTGATCAATGCTAAGTCGTCTAACGTCATTATATCCTGCAATAGCCTCGAACCCTGGTGATCTTTGCTCATTTCATACAATTCATCCTCAAAATCTTCCACTTTTTCCATGTGCTGACTAACTATTGGGACGGATTTGCTGTGTCCGTTATTAACACCTTTATAAGTAAAATTGTTGACTGGAGGATTAAACATAAAGTTATATGATCCATCAGGCATCATTGGTGGAAGAAAATTAAACATTGGCGGTTGCATTATTTTATTTCCTGGCATGTTTGGTGGCACCATAGGCATCATGGGCATAGGCATTTGAATTGGTTGTCCCCAAGGTTGCATTGCATACCCAGGTATCATTTGATTAAATTGTTCGTCTGGAGATATTTCCATTTCTTCAGTCATGAGCGATTCATCTTCATCTGAGCCATTACTTCTGGATCCATTTTTACTTGTTGATGATCCCTTTGGAACCTGTGATGGATGCATGAACATAATTGTTGGCATTGGGGTGTGAAAATCTGGTATTGGTGGAGGAATTCCATGATTGTAGACAAACTTGGGTTCCATATGATTGTTGAATGGTGATTTTTGTTTTGGAGCTTTACCACTTGTGTCATTAGAGTTGTGGGGTTTTTTACTACTCGTATTAATATCTGTCATTGGGCTTTTTAAAGTTATATTAGTTGTTCCTTAATTATTAATAAGAATTAAATTTTTTAAAAACTATATTTTAATAGTGTAATGCTGTTAATCTATATGGAGAAAAAAAAAGTGAAAGAAGCGGGTATAAATATACTTTTAAATAATCTATATTGGGTCTAAATATTTAACTTGATTATAATAAGTACGTAATTTGGATAGAAGCAACTTTTGTTTGGGTGAATGTTATAGTTATTTCTAATTTATATGTATAATTGTATTGCTTTTTACCACTTTGTTTTTTTTTTGTTTTTTCACAAAGATGAGAATTCAACAACAAATTAATTAGTAAGGAACCGTTTTTTTTAACAAAAAAAAATAATATAAAGATGAAATTAAGGTTGCCATATATATAAGAAAAAAAGTGAACAAATCATGAAATTTGAACCCAAATTTATGAATATTTTGATGAAATTAATAGAAAGGGATACTCATAAATCTTTGAAATATATTTTTTTTAAGGGTTTGCCTTCTATGAATATTTATTACAAGTTGATTTTAATTAATTAAAGGGAGATACCGAGAATAAAAATTAATATATATTGAAGGAAAAGAAAAAAAAAAACAAACAGATATGTATCAATTTTACAGTAATATTAACTCAATTTTATATACAGAATATATATTTACGTTATTTAATAATTAAATATTGAGGGTTTTTTGCAGAATACTTTCAAATTTGAAGTGTAAACCCCTCATTAAAACAGTTAGTTTATTGTATTAATTACAATTATTGCAGTGGACATATCACTTAGTCATGTGCCTTTATTACATTAATACGCACATGACTAACGGTAGAGGGGGAAAAAATTAACAGATTTTTTTTCCCACTAAGCGAAGATTAAAACGGATGCATAAAATTTGTTTTCAATGCGGAGAAAAAATAGCTAACTAAAAAAGAAGGGTATGTGGCTGCTTTTTATGCTCCCCCATTAATTGGTAGCTATTTTTGGACTTATTTTTGAAACAAAACGTTCTAGATTAAAGTTGGTGTTTAACGGATTTATGATTTCCCAAATGGGAAGTTAACCCCGTTTTTTGCTATATTTTATTCCCAACGCATATTATGCCTTTAACTCAAAACAATATGTGTTTATGTTCAAACTTGAATATACAGTATATTGGCACCTTATTAAAAAACTCGTGTTTGTTATATATCGTACTATTAATCATGCAAAAGAAGGTCATACCAAACAGATAATCAAGAACTAGTTTTTCATCTTTCATGGATTCATATCTTGAAGATATTTTGTATTTATACGGAAGAGACACCAATTGGGATGAATCATTTACATACAACTACATAATAAAAACGACAGATGATCTTCTGAGATTTAACATCCCATCATCTTTTTTTAAATTAAGTATATCTGCAGAAAACTCTAAAAACAATTTCTGTAATTTTGAATTTACGAAGTCTTTATACAATAAAGATAGAATTCAAGGTCATATATCTTATGGTAACTACAAGATCGTAGATAATTATGACTTTAAATATTTAAAAAAACAAGTATTGAAAAATGAAGATCTTGCCTCTAATATTATAAAAATCAATAAAAATATTCGAAAATCTATAGACATCAATGAGTACATAAACAACTTTTCTAAATACTACAAAGATTTTATCAATGGGAATAATGCAAAGAACTTCAATCATGTGATATCTTCTGCGTTGAATTCAAATATCAACTCTGATCAATACGATATAATACCCATCAAAAATTTCAAAAGCAGTCAATTTGCATACGGAAAGATGTTATTTACTGGTGATGTAGATAATAGAACGATAACAACAGGTATGTTAATAAGACAATTGTCTTTGAACAGTAGATTTTTGATGAAATTCCATTCAGATTCTAAATTCAAGTCATTGAACTCAACAAGTTATTTCCAGTATCAAGGAAAAAAAACATTTATGGAATTGACATATAACACAAACGAAACTCTTTTGGGTATAAGAGGAATGAAGAGATTTTTGAGCAGTGGATTAGATAAGTCAAGTTTTAAAGTTGGATTTGAACTGTGGCATGGCTTTAAGAACTTTACTCCACATTCTTCAATTACTTTTCAATATGATACTGTGTCAACACAACATTTGAAACCATTGAATTTCACTATGAATATTAATCCTTTGCTGGGACATGTTGTGCTAACGTTTGGGATGTGGGAAAACTTGCATTACTATGATCCAATAAACAGAAAAAGATCAGGAATGTTTTCGCATTTATTTTTCAATTTGTACTCACTTAAATCGAATTTGAACATTGGTTATCAGTACAAAGAAATGAAAATTGCTTGTAACTTTAACGATAGACTAGTTAGATTAAAACACGGAATAAAACTTTCAGATAATTTTACTGTTTCATGGGGTGGTATATTAATATTCAACAATGATTTGATGAACAAAGACAGCATATTTGATACTCTTTTACAATATGGATTTGAATTAAAATATATATCGTGATTATGCAGTTACTTTTTGATTTTAGATTTTGATAACTCAAATTTGTAAACTTCTTCTCTAAAGTTTTCAGCCATTTCCTGTTCTGTTTCGTCTTCTTTACTCAAAGTATACTTAATATCATGCATGTCTACCCTGGTTCCATTATTTATGATCCATGTCATAATTTCATATACTTTATTATAATCATTCAAATTAGCTTTAATGATTGATAAATACTTTAAAGGGATTTCTGACAACTCAATTGTATTACTACAGTAAATTGGTTTTACAGAAGAAGCCTCCAGTATTTCCAATGTGTATAATTGACTCATATTTGTTTCGTAGTCAAACTCTGTAGCAAGTTTTTTGGCCCTCCCTAAACTTCCTTCTATCTCTCCAGTATTTAAAATGCTTATCCACGAAATCTTTAAAAGCTGTGTACTATCATCATATTCCAAAATAGAGTCTTTAGGTAACAAATATCTATCATTTAAGTTATCTGAAAATTCAAACACAATATCCGACTTCTTAGTATATTTATTTTGAAATGAAGTTAAAGCAACATCCGATTTCGGTATTTTCTTTTTAACAACTTTGGGTTTAGGCTTTTCTGAGGTGACAACTTTTTCTTTTGGATCCTCTTCTTTTTTGACTTCCTTTAGCTTTTCTACATTTTCTGTCTTCACAATCTTTTCTTGTGGTTGAATATCTGAATTTTTGACTTCGGCCTGCTTTTGTAAAGTTGCTTTCTTTTCATCATTTTTCTGCTTTTGTATTTCATAATACTCTTTAAGGTAATCTTCTCTTTGTTTCTGTACAACTACTCTTTCATCAGTAGCAACTTTTCTTGCTTCTTTATTTTTGTTAATAAGATCAATGAATTCATCGTTTTTCTTTTTCTTCAACTCTTTCATATTGAATACTAATTCCTTAAACTTTAGTACTTGAAGATAATTATTTGCAGGCTGCCATTCTTCTACTGCGTCTAAAGCTTTTGCTTTGTTCATATATTCTCTAAATTTCAAAACTTGATCGTGACTACCCTTACCAGCAGCTAGCGTAGTCATCAAAAGATTTAAGTCTGCGTTGTTTTTGGCCATTTTATCCAAGTGGTATACCATCTTCTTATTTTGATAAAGCTTATCCCAAGTCTCTGCTTTGTTTTTCATTTCCTTATCTTCTTTTGTTACTTTTTCGTTATGTTCTTTTCGCAAGGCAATATATTCTGAAATTTTTTTGGAATAAGTAACAAACAGCTTTTCATATTCTCTTCTCAGAGTATGTTCTTGTTTTCTCAATTCTGATTTTTTCAAATCAATTTCATTAATTCTTTCTTTAAATTCATCAAGTCTTATTTGTTTTTCCGATTTAATTACTGTTTTTTGATTATTGACTAATTGTAGTTGTTCTTTTATCTTAAGTTTTTCATTCATCAGCTCCTGTTTATTCAGCTTTTCTTTTTCCTTTTCTAATAATTTATCTTTCTGAAGCTTCTCTTTTTCTTTTTTCTCCATCAACCTTTCCTGTTCTTTTTGTTCTTTTATTTGTTGCATTTTTTCGTGTTTTTCAGTCATAATTCTTTGCTTCATTTCTTTCTCTTTTTCTTTTAATTCTTGTATCATTTGTTTATTTCTTTGTTGCTCTTCCACAAAGTCTAATTCAACTTGTTGATTTTTGATTATATATAATCTAACTTTAAACTGATGAAAGTTGTTAATTTTCATTACAGAGTCCACTAATCTATGCATTGATCCGTTCATAGACTGTTGTAGTGTTTCTTTTGGTAGATTGTCTATAATAATATCATCATCTGGATATTCTAAAGTCAAATGATAATAATTTAAAAATGGTTGGAAGTAATGATATACTTGGTCCTTGGTGTTTTTAAGATGTGATATTTTCAAAAAGAATATTCTGATTGATACATTTCTGTTGGAATTGTCTTTAACTTTATGAAAATATTTTTTAAAAATAATAGGATTGTATAACATTGTTTTTATAGACTTGATAAGAGAGGCTTCGAATACACCAGATTGTGGTATATTATAATTCTGATCCGAAGTTGTTTTTTGATCATTGGTAAGTGTTGGTAAATTGTTTACCAAAATATTAGATTCATCAGTTTTTTGTTTTTTGCTATTTAATGTTGAATTGTTGCTTGCAGCTCTTTTAACAGCCATTGTTTTTTTTGTTAAAGCTATAGCTTGGTTTATTTAAGATTATTGTTGTATAAGTTTATTTGGTGTTTTAATATCAAGCGATTGTAATTCGATTTTTTCAATTAACTTGAAATAAAAGATTTTTTCGGATATAAACTAAAAATACAAGTGAAAATACTGGTTATATTTCAATAAAATGACATACAAGTATAAAATTGCTTAATATTGATGTAGAATATCATTACAGGTTTATAAAAAAAGAAATTCTATAAAAAATCAACTATGTGACTATATTATCTTAGATTTATTACGAGAAAGCATAACGAATACCTTCTTTAAATTCATGTAGTTGCTAAAATCACAATTAAGTCACATGACTTACAAGTTGCTTTTTTATGTGAAAAAATAAGAATTACTCTTTTAGGAAATTTATCTTAGAAGCAAGACTCTAAAATTACCTTTTTAGGAATGTTTAACAAAGAAAAATTTTTTTTTGCTTGTATTTTTCAATACTGGATCTTTTTTAAATTTCACGAGACCTATTTAAACAGAACACAAGTAGCTGAAAGAAAAAATATACATATAGATGATAATTATTGATATGAATAAAAAAGATTTCAAAAAGCAAAAATAATCATAAAACCATCTCCAATAACTCCTTGAGCTACGATATTAAACAATTAAAATACATTTTAATTGATTATTGAAACATCAACTTCTAAGTAATTAAATATGATGACTTGTTGTCGCCCCAAACGGATTCGCCAAATGAACGAACTATTGACTTAGCCAAACACTGAAAATTCTGATTTTTTAACTATTTTTAGTTTGATGTTTTTTAATAATCAATATAATGTATATTATCTGCTTAATTATTATAAATACGTAGCTTTTGAAACCAAAATGTATTATCTTCTGTTTTTTTTTTCTTCTTTTTGCTTCAATAATGATGTTACAAAATAATTTTCATGCTAATCATGATATGCTATGTTCAACTACCTAGCGAGGATTATAACAATTATTCAAAACTATATCTGAATTCAAGCATATAAAAATAAATAAAAACAAACGAAATCATTTGGTAAATAACCTTCGTTTTAAAGCCTTTATTTCGTACATGTTTCTTGCAATTGTGTAGCGTTTAATTCTCTTTTTAATTTTCTTAACACGTATGTTTACCCTCTAAATATAATTAAATATCGTATTTGTTTTTTTTTTTGATTTTGTTTTTTGTTCACATATTTTAATACAGAATAATGATAAAACCATACAAACAATATGCTGGAAAATGAGGCACTATTTGATCTTATAATACCTAAATCATTTTATTTACCGGTATTTATTATTTTCTTTGATTATTTCTACCAGCAGTTTTTCATTTCTTATCCATTTTTCAGAAAAGTACTATCCAATAAATCAAAATTACAGGAAAATGACGATAAAAAATCATCCAAACTTATAGACGGCAATATCAAGCACAAAAACAATATCATAAAACTAATCAAAGCACTTACAATATTACTTTTGTCAAGAGCATTGATAGTTACACTATCAAACTCTGAAAATATTGAATTAGTTGAACTTTTGACAAACTTAATTTCAATTGTTTCCACTGCATTTATTTTCTACAAATGTGTTCCTAGAGAAAAGTTAAAAACAATTTTGCTTTGTTCGATAACTCAAAAAGATAGATTGAAAACTGTAATTCAATCGGATATACTTTTATCTTTCAACGGTGTTATTTTATTTACCATCAAAACTTTATTTGCATCTCATTTCAAAAATGTTCAAGTTATCAGTCTTTTAGTTTTTGTGAATTTTTATATTGTCAGTATTAGATTTATACAGTGTATAAGGGAAAAAAACTGGTTAAATGTCTTAAAATATGGTTTAAATTATCCAGTTTTATATTGTATGTATCACGATGTCAATAACGATACTTTATACTTTATCAAGATCATTCAAGTTCTATATGGAACTTATTGGGATTTATTTATGGATTGGAGATTACAACTAGAAATTTCAAAAAGAATTATCAATAAAACTACAACTTACTCATTGGTCATCCTTGCTGTACTTTTGAAGTTTTCGTTTGTGTATACCCATGTATTTAATGGCATAGTATTTATACCGTTAGCTTTAGAAATAATAAGAAGATTGATTTGGGTATTATTAAGACTGGATTATGAATATTATGCTTTATAAATTCATATTATAGAGGCTTCTGAAATCTATTTTATAAATGTGTATATAATTTTGTAATTTTTTTTTTTTTTTTTAAATTATTGTCAATTAAATTACTTTCTATGCTTGTTTTTGTATGCTTTATACTGATTATCTTTTCTTTCATTTTTAGTCAAATATCTGAATTTCTTTTTCTTCATACTAGTCTTACTTGCTTGTTCAGCATATGACTTTTTAGCTATTAATTTAACATCATCTTTAGATCCCATTCCCATGAAATCAGCATAGTCCGCAGCTCTTTTGATAGATTTGTTAAGAATATCTTCATTCTTCTTCATGTCAACTCTATTCACCTTAGCCAAAAATTCAAAATTGTCATTAGTCTCTATAGATTCCGTATTAACTTCAGTGTTATCTTCATAAATTGTTTGTTTCTTTAGAATAGGTTTATAATCTTCTTCGGAACTACTTCCTAACGGTTCCACTGTGGCTTCTTCAGTCTTGCTGAAGCCTTTCCATTCGTCATCCTCCCCTTTATATATTGGTTCTTCATCTGAACTATCTTTATAATCACCAATTTCTTTCATTTTTTCCTTCATTTCTTTCAATTGCTTTTGTACTGTTTCTTCTCTTTCAAACTTCAATTTACGTCTTTCTTCAATCTTCATCAATCTAGCTTGTTCCTTTAAAAAAACTTGTGCATTCTTTTGTCTTTCCAATTTTCTCTTGTGAAAACCAGTTAAATATTCCAATCTTTCAGATTTATCAAATGTGACTTCTTCAACAGCCTTAGCATTTTTTTTATGCTTATTTTTGTTGTTTTTGTATTTCAATCCTCTAGTAAGAACATTACTGTTGGTATTATTTCTGGCCATGTTTCTGTTATTGTATTTTGTATGGTTTTGTTTAATTATTCTTTAAAATGCATAATTAAATCCTACATCCGATAGAAACAGATTAGTTCATTAAAACCTCGTAACAAATTGGTTAAAAAAAAGAGGAAAACAGCAAGAACAAAAATAATTAAAAAAAAAAAGCAATTTTATCACGTGTATATATCACGTGATATTTTAATTTGTCGGAGATATTGACTACGTTTTGAACTGGTGTAATTTCTCTGATGGTACCGTGTAAAACTTAGATATAGCAATTAATCTTATGTTAAACAATCAAAAACGCAATAAAGTGTTATTAATCTAGAATGGTTATATACATGTTACTCTTAATACTACTCACAACCAAATGTTGTAATGTTATGTCAATCTTAACTCTTATATAGTATTAGAAAACTCGCGGTGAATTCACCAACAGTTCCTAAGAGGAAACCGCTAAGTAACCTAGTTTATAGTGTCAACCGCTACACCATGATGTTAACGATTATACACTATTAGGGCTTTTCTTAATTACTCATGTAGTTTTTGGTGTTTAAGATTATCCTTTCTTTAGGTCACGTGCTGGCATCTATGGTCGGACTTTTAGGTTGGTATTTCGGACATAATTAAATATTGAGTTGTTTTTTACGATTTTTTTCAACACTATAAAAAATACTTAAATCCGAAGAAGCAACCAAAAAAAAAAATATAACCTGATTAAACACCGTGTGCGCGTGTTTACTTGTTGTCTGACTATTTATCTAGATAAGTACCTTTAAGTAATATGAAACAGAAGCACAAACCATCGAACCATTCAAAAATAATAATAATAATATTAACAAAAGCCATATGCTTGATAGTATATCACCCGTTACAAGAACTCTTTTAATAGCCACTCTAGTGTTTTCATTTGCACCTAAATTGGGGTTATTTCCATCTAAAGAGCATATTATCTTTGTAAATATACCTGAAATAATCAAATCCAGACCTTGGTCAATTGTGACAACTTTTTTTGTTTATCCACAAATTCCAAATCTTTTTGGTTTAGTTCATAGGATTTATGGGTTATACACACATTCACAAGCTTTGGAAGTGTCATATTTTATGAATATCTCTCAATACTTGTATTATCTATTCTTCAATATGACTTTTATGATCCTTTCGACATTTTACTTCACAGACCAAATTTACTGGTTAATGGAACCTAGTTTTTATTTCTGTTTAAATTACACATACGCTATGTGTTTCTGGGATGATAATACAAAATTCTTTGGTCTTATTCCAATGAAAGTTAGATATACTATTTTAATTGAAATATTATTTAACTTAATATTGTATCCAAACCAATATCTCATTACGGGTTTGGGATTCTTAGGTATTATGAGTGCTTATGTTTACAACTGCTTAGCAACTCAGTCTTGGGGTTCTACTTATGGATTCATTAAACATAGAATATTAAATATCAAGGAACCTCAATTCATAAATAAAACTAGTTATACTCTAAAAGGAGAAAAAAAAGTGACAAAAGTAGTAAATCCAAACTTTGGTCAAAAAAGCGAAAAAAGAATCAGAGCATATGGTTTTGGTGGTGGTAAACCCTTATACCCTGATTGGTTTAAGAAAACTTTGAACACGAGCTATAGCACTATTAAGTTTAAAACCCATGGTAAGGTAAACGTAGGGGGAGAAAAACTGGGCTCTTCAATAAAAATTGAAAAAAAGCCAATCGACGACAAAAACTCCAATGTTAAGCAATCTGTAGCCAATCACTGGGCTAATAAATATTAAAAATTCTTTTGAATTGATGTTTAAACAACATTATGTTCTGTTTTTTTTGTGTATTTATATTATACCTTTAATTAAATATTTTAAAATATGATTTAAGTGTAGCTGTCGGATTTATGTTGTTTTTTTTTTCTTTATTTTTCTAAATATGATCAATATATGGTAAAATTCATGATTTAATGTGAGTTTTAAGTATATATAACACCATATAAACACCAATATTCAAACGAATTTTCCATAATGTACGATATTCAAGAAATTGATCGTAAAAATTTCAATAAAGATATATATTATTCTTCTACATTAGATGAAAGAGGTACCAAGAGACTGAAGAAAACTGTAGACAATTATTACACAGCAGATAAGAAGACCAATTCTTTAAATGATGTGGACGTTGTGAAGTATTACAAAAGATTTTTGAATATGTCGGATGAAAACAGCAATGCTTCAAGATACATAAATAATTACCTTATAAGTGCTATGAAAGTTAACAAAGATACAATGCAAACCATAACTTCAAGTGAAGAAAAACGAAACGAAGACGATAAAAAAACTACAGAGACTAAATTTGTATTACCAAACAACTTGAAACTAACATATAACTCCACAAAGCCTATAGAGAATTCGATGCCAAAAAAGAGTATTTGGAAAAAGTTGAATAAAAGTGATAATTTTATGAAAACCAGAGCTATAAATTTGAAAAAAGTCCTCACCAGTAAAAGAAATATCATTCCATACATAGAAAGTTTGGATGAAGAAGATTACTACATAGTTTATGATAAAGCAAGTGATAAGCTAAGGCATACTAAATCTAAAAGTTTAATCAAAAAGACTTAATGACGGGTTCGATTAACTGATGTGTCCCAATTAGGCAATATTTGTTGTTTTGGCGTATTCTTCACATATATATGTATATATTTTTTTCTCCAGCTTTTATGATTTTTTTTTTTTAAATTATATATCAAATATGTTTCTACTTAAGCATGAATTGTTAAAGCTTCATTAAGAGAATATTGACTGTAATTTCATTTTGATGAAAACCCCAAATACAAATCATTTGCATAAATAATGCCTAAAGTTGAAAAGTCTTTACAACCGGACATAAGGCAAAATGATCTACCTGAAATATCGCTAACAGCATTAGTTCTTGGGTTAGTAGCAGGTGTTTGCTTATCGAACATACATAGATTCAAATTTATCGGATTGCCTTTAAACATAATTTTATTGTGTACTTTTCATTTCTTAGAGTTTTATATCACAGCTAAATACAATCCTCTTCAAGTAACTACAAATTCGTATATTTTGAAAAACGGATCAGAATATACACTTGCTACAGCAATATCCATCACTGAATGTTTGTTTAATACATATGTCGTTAATATTAATGAAAAAATAGGGTTGAAACTCAAGATGACGATTTTTATTGGTTTGTTACTAGCATTTGTTGGTCAATACTTTAGAAGTAATGCCATGATCACTTGTGGGAGCTCTTTCAATCATACAGTACAACATGAAAAACAACAAAATCACGTTTTAGTTACTGATGGGGTATACAAGATTTCTCGACATCCATCATACTTTGGCTTTTTCTACTGGAGTATTGGCTGCCAATTGATGTGCTTGAATTTTGTTAGCTTCTTTTTGTTCACCTTCATTCTGTGGAATTTCTTTAACAAGAGAATAATCTTAGAAGAAGAATATTTGATTAAATTTTTTGGTCAAGATTATAAAGCTTTTAAAAAAAATGTTGGTGTTGGTATTCCTTTTATAAAATAATTACAAAATGATATATACATGATATTCAATCACTTGTCAAATCAACAAAATCATCAGCTTGTTGTTGAGAACTGGCTCTTCTTTTCTGTGGTAATGCTCCGCTTATTGGTCCACTGGATTCGTTTGAAGTTCCTGCTTTGGTGATTTGCGAAGTGGACTCAGGTGAAAAATGATGTCTTGCTAATGTCATCGTTAAGTCCCTCCCATCATTTCTGAGTGAAGGCATTTCTTCCTCATCATCATCTGCAATATTCCCCACATGTTCTTCAGATTCCGCAGTAGCTAGGACTGGAATGCTAAGTGGTGGAGCAACAGATAATTGAGGCAAAATCGGAACGCTATTCTCTTCAACTTCATCATCACTTATCAAATTAATGACTTCTGGTTCCAATTCATTTTTTCTAGCTGTTTGAAAGTTATAATTGTCAGCTGTATTGCTTTTGGATCCTGCCATCTCACCCTCATCACTCTCACTTTCATCTTTAACACCTTCTATGTATTTATAGTTACCATCTTTTGTTATTTCAACTTGATCGTCATAATCATTTTTACAATTGTTTAAAATCTCCAATGTATAATCACATAATCTCAAATCCATTATATCAACATTCTTTTGACAAACAGGACACTCCCATAAAGGAACTTGTTTTTGAGCTTCTAAAAACCATTGCGCATCAAAACATTGGATATGATGGCAGGTTATGGACCTTACTGGATTCTTCATTCTCATATATGAAATAGGACATTGTAACGACATTTTCATTGTTTCCATTTGTAATTCGTCATCATCTTCTTGTAAAATCTCTTTGACTTTACTTATTGTTACATTTTTTGGTATATGCTCTTTAATTGCTATAGATTTTTTGAATAATTGAAGCCCATCAAAAGATTTGACTAAATAAGCCTTACAAATGAACGGAGTTAGTGTTCTAATAAAAGTAATTTGCACAACATTTTCTTTTTCTGTATCTAAAATCAAATGTTCAGTTAATCTTGCTGCTTGAGCAGTAGCAGGTTTGTCTTTGATACCTCTTATGTAATCAGTTATGTGAACGTTATTAATTTTTAATTCTATAGGAGATGGGAACTTGATGAATTCCCTAGGCTGAATTGTGTTCGTAAAAGATCCACAATAAAGAAGCACTTGGTAACTGTAACCTTTTCCAGGAGTTACGTTTTTCAGTCTCTGTATATCTGGCTCTGTTAAATGAAATTTAATTAACGTAGTTGTTTTGTATCCAGTTTTAGGTAAGATCCCTTGTTTCAATAATTTTGTATTGTTAAAAAAATAAGACTGAATGAACTTGTATTCATCCATCATCTTTTTGGTGTCGGGACTTGGTCCTGAAAATTGGGCTGGTCTTGATTGCACAATTGATGATGCTGCATGTGGATTGGCTAATCTTGCCAATGCAGTTTGATCTTGATCATAATCACCCGATCTATGCTGTCTCATGAACTGCTTGTCTTGTTCAGTCAATTGAGCAGGTGTGTACCGATATTTAAATATGTTTATATTAGGGTCTATTTGAAGTTTAGGAAGAGGCTCTCTATAATTTGAAAGTGGAACGGATATGTTGGTGTGAATATGATTCAATGAGTTTATCATGCTAAATAAAAAGGCTTCGTTGTCTGCTTTAATTCCATGATACTTGGGTATGTCCTTTGCATGGTTATAAAAGTAGTTGTTCTGTATAATTCTTAAATGGTGAACTTTGGCTTCTTCCAGGAAAGTAAGGTTACTATATAATGTAACATTTTCAATTTTGAACACACGCTCATTCATGTTTGAATAAACTGATGCCAGGAATATAATAACCTTCATAGGAGCTGTATGCTGCAAAGCTCCAATCAAATGCTTGAGATCTTTGAAAGAAGGAATTAGTGTATCAAATGTATTTGCTTCTTGTCTTTTCTCGCCTAAAACCGCTGTCATTAAAGCACGAATTACAAAACATAGAGAAAACAAACCTGATTCCAATATATTAGTGCCAGATTTTTGTATAATAAAGTCAATTTTTTTAACAATGTCTTCTTTCCGTCCCTTTGTTTTCGTCCCTAAGGCAACACAAACCTTTGTTAAATCAACTAATCTACATCCTCTCAATATCTCTATATACTCACTCGATGGAGGAACTACATATTTTCCAGCCTCGTCGATTTTTATATTGAAAACAGCATCAAAGCAGTTTTCTTCATGAAATGAATTCATTTATTATCAAATTGCTAATTTTCAAAATTTGCTCCTTTTACTTGTTCAGATATACTATGGTTATATATAATGAAATATTGTTTACATGAATAACAATGTTCAAGTAGCCCATCAAGAAAGGGAACAAAAAACAACGCTCCAAGAAAAGTTGAAAAACAGAAAAATACGCAATTTCCGACAGAAAAATCAATAATTTCCCAATTGGGATATTTTACATATGGCTGGGTAAATTGAGTGAACAAAAATGAGTTCTACGATGAATTAGAGCCATTTCGTTATTAGATACCCTCTAAATCCAATTATTGAAAGATGTATTTTTGAAGTATAAACCAATACAAACCCCCCCCCCAAATAATTTAAGATTATATGTCGGGCTTAAAGAGCAAATTAAAAGATTTCAGCATTAAAGATGGAGATGTTATTCCAAAGTTAGTCTCATCTTTGGACGACATCAAAGAGGATGTTCAAGACAACGTGGATATTGTCAGTAAAGAAAAAATTCAATCTTGTAATACACAATTGTCAACCGAGTTGTTGAATGTAAATCCTGATAAAAAACTTCCTATAACGATAATAACTGGGTTTTTAGGATCAGGTAAAAGCACTATGCTAAATTATCTAACCAATCATTTAGTACAAAATAAACAAGATCTTAAAATTGCTGTTATAATGAATGAATTTGGTGATACTTTGGACATAGAAAAATCAATAACCATATATGATAATAAAAACAAAGATAATGCAGTTGAATGGCTTGATTTAGGAAATGGCTGTATTTGTTGTTCGGTAAAAGACGCAGGTGTTAAGGCAATCGAAGATTTAGTCAAAAGACAAAGCGGGTTTATAGACTATATTATTCTTGAAACTTCGGGTATGGCAGACCCAACAAATTTGGCAAAGATGTTTTGGTTAGATGACAGTTTGATGTCTAACATTAGACTTGATGGTATCATAACTGTTCTTGATGGTATCAACATGAAGAGTTTAGTCAATGAACAAGCCCTAAATGAAATAAGTTATGATATCATTACTAAGCAGATTGCAATTGCAGATAAAATCATATTGAACAAAGTAGACAAACTGAATATTGGTGATCTTGAAATGGTAAAAACTTATGTAAAGAATATTAATGATAACTGTGAAGTATTGCCAACAACTTATGGTAAAATAGAAAACGTGAAGGATATATTATTTTTAAATGGTTACTCATCATTTGAAAGTTTACCAGATTCATTAAACGAAAGCTCAGACAAAGATGAAAAAACATTAGTCAAAACAATAAAAATTGATATACCTACCGTTAAATCACAACAAATGTACGACAATCTCAAGGAATACTTACAGAAAATACATTGGCAAGATTTTGGGTATAATTACAAAAGCACAATGAATAACACATATGGTGATATACTAAGAACCAAAGGTTTGATAGTGTTGCATATTGATGACAAAGAGTGTAAAGTCATCCAAGGTGTAAGAGATACATTTGAAATTATAGATACGTCACAAGAACCTTTTAAAAACACTACCAAAGGTAAATTAGTCTTGATTGGTCAAAATCTAAACAAAGAACTGATGATAAAAGAGCTGAATGCTATATTTGAAGCTGATGTTATTGAATCAGCACACATTCATGACGATCAATGTGGCCATTAAATAAGCTTTTATATAGAGCCTTAATTCTTTTAAATTAGAGATTTTGGTTTAGTCACGTGTCCATCATTCAGCTTTTTCAATAATGTGACTTCACATATTTAATGTGAACAGAAGTCTGAAAAAAAATATATAAAATGTATATGTTAAAATACTAAACTGATATTCGAGAATTACCAAAAGTGTTATATGATAAATAGACCAAATCATGGGTTTCTACAATAATAATAGAGCTGGCTACGCTATAGCTGTTGCTGTTGGTTTGATTACAGGTATCTTAATCAATGAAAACAAAGATATAATAAGATCCATCAATCCATTTACAAAGAACAAAAGTGCTAAAAAGAAAATAACTGTTTTGATTTCAGGTTCAGGCTCTAATCTTCAAGCCATAATGGATGCCATTGACAAGGAAATAATTCCTAATGCTGAAATTGTGAATGTGATTTCATCTTCCAAAAATGCGTATGGTTTAACCAGAGCATCAAATAAAGGCATTCCAACACAAGTTCATTCATTATACCCATACTATAAAGGTATTCCTAAAGAAGATAAAGAACAAAGAAAGCAAAAAAGAATTGAATATGAAGTCAAGTTAGCTGAAATTATCAATAGTACTACTCCTGATATAGTTGTATGTGCAGGTTGGTTGTTAATCTTGGGATCTGATTGCTTAAAGAAGATCAATAAGAATATTCCTATTATTAATCTACACCCGGCATTACCAGGTGCCTTTGATGGTACAGTTCATGCTATAGACATGGCTTATGAAACAGCTTTAAAAATTAAAAAAGAAAAGAATGAAACTTTTACTGCGGGCTGTATGTGTCATTATGTTATTGAAGATGTGGATAAAGGTGAACCAATAGTGATTAAAAAGTTGGACATTGATACTGATAAAGAAACTTTAGAACAATATGAAGAAAGACTGCACAAAGCAGAACATGTTGCTATAGTTGAAGCTACTAACAAGGTATTGAGCAACAAAAAATAGAGACAAATCTCTGTTTTAAAATTTAAGATCATAAAGTGTTTATGTACATCATTTTATATAATATCCTAATTAAGCATTGGTATCTAATTCATACTGGGCAACTATTTCAGTTCTTAGAATACCAGTTGTACCTCTGGCAAATCTATATGACTTTTCTTTAACTTCTCTAACATTTGGAGTTCTATAGTTTCTTAATAGTTGAGCATCTTTCCCAATTTCCATAACACAAACATCAACATTAGAACCAGAACCTAAATCATTCCATATACCAGCTTCAATAGCATCGGATGCTAGTTTGATAGCTTCTTCTTTTGTCATATCCATTTTGAATTCAGATTCCAAAACAGCCATGGCAGCTAAAGAACCAGAACCTAAACTTTGGTAGTATCCGACATCGGTGGAACCATGGGCTTGTACTGAGAACAAATGAGCTCCTGTTGGATCAACACCGGCAACAATAAGATATGCACCTAAATGACCTTGGTATTTGAAAAGATGTTGTTTAAGATTTTGTAAAGCACTGACAACTCTAGGTTCTCTCTTTGAGTACAAACTTTGTAGTTCCATATTGTTACCTATTAACTTGGTGACTGCTTCAGTATCAGCTGCAGTACCTGCACCTGCACACCAAATCTTTGGTGCCATTCTATGTAATTTTTCACAATTCTTATCAGCAACGATAGGACCTTGAGTAGATCTGGTATCAGCAGCGATAACTACACCGTTTTTGAACTTGATACCTACAATAGTGGTACCTGTAGAAGTAGTCTTAAATGATACATTATGTTGAGATTGTAAGAATTCGTTTCTTTTATGATTATCAAAGGATAAACCAGCCATTATGTGATTATTGCTTTTGGTTTGATAAAGTTAAATGTGTATAATGGTGGCAAAAAAATATTAAAAAAAAGAGAGTATATGTAAAACGCTCTTGTATACTAGTAAGCAAATCTTGGTGTTTGATTTTCGTTAGGCAAAAAATTACCTTAAACGGACATATATCTCTAAATAGAAAAATTTTATCTATAAGTACTGTTCGGGTAACAATAATTGAAAATTCAGATCAAGAAGAAGCACTGGTTAAAGTACTAAGATAGTTGTATTGCAACAAGGTTTTAGTACCTATGAGTTAATAATAGAAATTCTCACTACAACAACAAAATAGTTTGATTTTAGGAAGTTAAAAAATTGAAACAGTACCAGATTACTGTTTTATAATACACTATGGCATTAAAAAAAGTTGTTAATTGGATAGAAAGTTTAAATATTTGTTCACAAATAAAAGAACAATTATTCAAGTTTGTATGTTTTACGCTTAAATCAATTACTTTTTATTTAAAAAGGAGATTAAACTATATAAATTCAGCTCTTGTTTAAAGCTATTATCTTCCATTTTTGAAAAAAAACAAATATGAACGAGTTTTTGACCAGATTTAGACATCAAATTACTTTATCAAGGCGTATACATATATATCTGTTTTCAAATGAAACGTCGTTTAAAACCCATGAGGTAAGCACCTTGTTCTGGGCTACAAAGCTCTTCCCTTAGTATATATTAGTGCTTGTAACAAATATCACACACGTGATCATTTACGCAAAACCCAGCACGTGTTGAGAGTGTAAACAAGGCTACAACAACCTGAAATCAATGTGAAAAAAAAAAACGCACATGTAATAAAAATTTAAAAACAGATGCAGATATACAAACCAAACTATAAAAAAGCATATTAATACAGCTTTAAACGGATGATTTTTGATACTGTATGCAATGATATAACTTCAATAAAGGTATTAGTCCTGAACAAAACATCTACTAAAAATATCGATCATTTGTTGATAAAGCGTCTCCAGTTAAAGGAACTTATACCATATTTCAAAAATAACAATGAAATAGAGAATAAAGATGATTATACAACATTTCTTAATCCTTCTTATTATCCAGAAAGTTATATGAAATTTGAGTACATGAAAGACAGCCAGGATATAGAAGAATTATTGGTATATCATGATTTAGAACCTTGGAGAAATCAATTAGTTGTATTAACCATAGAAGATGGTAATGGATCAGTAATTACTGAAGATTCTATTATAGACAATGTATACCATAAAACTATCTGTATTAATAAACTTTCTGATATTAACCAGTATTATAATATATGTGAGAATGTGTTTAAAATTTTTAAGAACTATATCAAATCATTATCTTATATGAAGCTTAAATCGCCTAACAACTTTATGATCAAACAGGCAAATAAAATTACATATTTAAACGATTCAAAAAGAACAGAAAACTCCAACACTTATTATCAAAATACAAAAGCTAAGTATAAAATAAACAACATGGATTTAAGTGTTCAGCTTCATTCTAGAAAACTAAAATATATTTCCAATATTCTTATACTTTCAGGACAATACAAAAAGGCTATGGAAGTTTTAAATGACTGTATTTTAGAGCTTTACAAGAATGGAGATTTTCTGTGGCTTTCAAATGCTTTGGAGATGTTAATATTTTGTTTGATAAATATTGTCAGTATAACCAATGATCCAAACGCTGAGATTGATATTCCCAAATGTGTAGATTATTTGATTGTTTATGATAAACATATCTTAGTAAAGACCAAGATAATAAAAAACATGCTTAAACAAGTTGATACTAATGGATCAAGCAATAGAGGAAGTATGGATCTGGAACAGAATAGATCTGAGTTACAAAATGAAGGACACAAAAATGTGTTGAATATTCAAAGTCTTGTGTTTTTGATTATACAGATCTATGAAAAACTTATACATTACTTGGAGTATACTTATGACGAAGATGACAACTATTGCACACCAAACATTTTTAATAGTTTTATAATAAATTATTTTTGGTTGCTACATCACTCTATAATATACAATGATATGAATCAATTTTTAACAAATTTTACTGGAATAAAGGCTGATTTATTTGATTCACAATATTTACAACCAATCCAAGAAGATTTAATCTACCAATACAAAAAATATGAAATGTATAATATTTTTAAAGATTTGAGTCTAAGAGAAAGCCTAAGTTTTATAAACTTACATTTAAATATGATAGACCAATTGAAAAACGACAGAACATTGGTTTTGAAATTCTTTTGTTTGATAGATAAATTCAAAGGTGATGAAGAATTTTCAGCTAACAATGTTTTAAAAGAAAGAATTTTTGAAAAATTGTTTAATTTGATCAATAATGAATCTATTAATAACAAGTTGATACTCAAAAAATTGATCACAATAATAATGAAATATTCCGAGAATGAAGATACAAAAACAAAGTTAGCAAGTCTATCTTTGCAAAATCACTTTTTATTCAATGCCGAAGAGCAAAGATTAATATTTGCTGACTTAAAACACTGGGATAATCAGAAAGATACTTGTTTACTCAAAAGTCTAAGAATTCTTAATAGATCCCAAAATCAAACTATGCTGCCTAAGATTGAAAACTTAGCTGTATTAGAACAAGATGATATGATAGATGAAGTGTACAACCCATTCAGGAATAGAATGCATGCCAAAAATGAAGTAGTTGAAATCAAGCATTATTTTATTGAAAATGAAGTTATGAGTGTTGAACTTACTTTTAATAACTACTTAAAAATTGATCTAAATCTGCATAGTGTAATTATTAATAACGAGCATGATGAAAACAGTGCACATTTTGAAACAGTGGATATTAGCAACAAAACACTAATTAGTCAATCAGAATCAACAGTTGTTATCAAGTTTGAATGTTTAAATAGCCTGAATGATACATTTATTGATGTAAATAACTTTCAGTTTGAATTTGAAGAATTTGAAAACGTTATTGTCAAAAATGTTAGACCAAATGAAAAAAAGCACCCAAGAAATATTGTAATGATAATTCCAGATATACCAATCTTGAACAACAAAAGCAAAACAAAGTTTGTTTTGAAGAATAACTGTATAAATGAAAACACTCTGTCGCTTAACAGGATGAATACAGTTGAAATGAAAGTTTTTGATATCAAAATAAAAGTAAACGACTATACAATTTACAACTTTTTTAACAAAAAGAAATTGAATAAAAGTGAACATGAATTATACAAACATATGATTTCTGAATTTTACAACAGTATCACAATAAACCATCAACAAAATTTGGAAGATTTGAAGCTTTTGCTGAACTTCAACTTTAAAGATTTCAAAGTCGTTAATGCTTCTAAATTTGATGTAGTAATTCTATACGGAATAGTTGTAGAAAACATCAAGTACATTAGTGAATTGAATATTCCTATAGAACTTGATTACACAGATTCCTTAATAATACCTAATTTTGAAATATTGCCATTTAATTTAATACCATCTGAGCAAATTTCATTACCTACAATTGAGGGTACAGAAGAACATGATATCCCAAATACTTCAAAGGCAGCTTTCAATAATGCTTCCAAAAATGATGACAATAAAGAGGTTGAAAAATGGATTAGCTTTTTAGAAAAAAATAGTAATTATAAATGGATATTGTTGCTCAACTTGAGAAATGTTACTTCCTCTGCTATAACATTGAATAGCATTTACAAAAAAGAATTCAATAAAAATAAAGAAGATGCTTTTAAAAATGATGCTATTGTCATAAATGAATGTAGTAACCGAAAAGTAATGATACCTATTGAAGCATCTTTGTTCAACGATATTTCTCAAAACCAAAAAAGTACTGGTTACAACATTTTGATGAATTTCAACAAATACTTACAGTTAGAATATACTTTGAATGAAACCCAGTATGCTTTAAACGTGCTAAGTAATTTGAAATTGGAGGACTGTTACAACTCCCAAAAACTTGTTAATAGACAAGACATTTCAATCTCAATGGCTGATGGAGTAAACACCTTCAGAGCTGGTGAATCAAAAAGAATCAGATTAGAGCCAAAGATGATGAACAAAAAGGAAGGTTTGAAAGAGCCAAAAAAAAATGATAATATTCTTATTTCATTGATGGTTCTCGATATCATCACTTCAGAAGATGTCCTAGAAAAAGAGAATACTGTACTAATAAACGGAATGAGAACGTTTAATATTGACCAGTTGCACCAGCAAAAAGAAATAAACATTGATTTGCTATTTACAATTCCTGGCTCTTACGAGATCAACTGCCTGTGTGAAATAGGAGAGGACCCATCAAGTGTACTGAAGTACTTTGGTACAAGAGCTTTAACTGTGAGAGTAGTTCAATGAGTTCCTTGACTAATCTTATCGGATATAAGCTTATATATACTCTTCTCAAATCCTCCTATTTTCCTTCGGATGAGGTGAAAATTTTTCTTCTTATATTCAATTTTTTCTTTCACTTAAAGCGACTTTAAAATTTTTCAGTAAGCATAAAAACAACTTATATAGCAGTAACCAAATAACTATAATCATTTGAACATGGGTTACAAACAAGCTTTGAAGCATAATGGTATTTCAGGTAGACTGCCAAAAACGGTGAAGATTTTAAAACCTATCACCAGCAAGATATATCCATATATCAAAAAGGAACAAAATACACTAAACCAGCAAATAGTCTCACCACATCCACATGGTTTTGACAAGTCCATAGGATTGCCTAAAAACTATCCATCTATTGAAGAATTGACTAAGCCTATACAAGCTGTTGACTTGAATGAATATATTGATAAGAAATTATCAGAAATGATACCAGATGAAGTACCAGCCAAAAGCGATAATGTGTTTTTAAATCAATTGAGATTAAAGGAAAACGAATTGAAAAAGACATATTTCAAGGAAGTGCTAAAGAAGGAAGAAGATAAAATAGTTCAAGATTACGAATATATTCAAAAGTTGGAAAAAGAAGAAAAGAAACATGATTTGATATCTGTCAGTAAATTCAAGAATACCATAAAAGCCAAAAAGGATATTGTTTTACCTACCATTGAAAACATCAAACAATATTTAACAGAAGAAGATAGAGAAGCATATCCTATGGTCAGAACTTTGACTCCAGCAGAATTAGAATATGAACAAGCCAAAGAAGAAATCAATTTATTGAAAGCAAAAAAAACCGAAGAAATTACCAAAATGAACTTGCTTCAAAATTTAATAAAGCAATTGGATGGCTTCATCTTGAATGAACACCAATTGAGCTTAAAGATAGAACAAGAATTTGAATCTAATGAAGAAACTCCATATGTTGATGAAGACGGAAATATGAAGCATGCTGACATATTAAAGGACTTCAGTGCTATTAAAGAAAGCAGATTGTTGACGGAATTAGACGACAACTTATTTGATTATGACAAAGATGAAAGCATAGTTAAATTTGAACATTTGGTTAAGTATTTAAAAGAAAATAAGTCCTAAATAAATAGAAATAATTCACACTTTGTATATATCAATCTTTAATATGTTTTATTAATAGTATATTGTCCCCTTTCAGTAAGACATTACCTAGATCTGAAGTGGTTTTTTCATGTTTGTTGATTTTTTTACAGTCATGTATGATGATGTTCATGTAATGATCTACACCTTTCAGGTGACCTTTTAGGTAGTAGTTATTGAATTTACTTTTATCCGATAGCTGTATTTCTATAAGGTTGTTTTCGTTGTTAATTACATTATTAAGCAAATTCAAAGGAAGATTAGACATTTTGGTATATAGTGTTTTCTTGAATATTATTACTACAAAGTTGTATTGGTTATTGCTATTTACTTAGATTCAAATGAAAGTTTTAGGCATTTGAACGAATATGAAAACACAAGAAATGGAATACGATGAACTGTGTTATATCCGATGTATCGGATATAACATGTTTTTTTATAAGAAGAAAAAAAAATGTCACTATAATATCGTAGTTGACCGTTCTCCCTTGATCATCGTTAAATTTTGTTTTTTAAATTTCTTCAATTTCAACTAAGAAGAGGTGAGGTATCAAAACCAAACTTTCCCCTAGTAATGAGTGGCTCAGAGTATACTGAACAGAGTATTGTTTATAACATAAATGAGTTATATAACAACAACAGAACTTCTTCCATCAACAGCATAAATGATTATTTGTTGCAATTTCAAAAGTCCAGCAGTTCTTGGAATATAATTCTTAACATATTATTGACAAGCAGCGATCAAAATGTTATTTTGTTCTTATCCTCTTCTTTGAAACACAAATGTAAGTATGACATTGTTCAATACAACAGTGTGGACTTGTACTATAGTATAATCAAAATCATCAAAAAAGTCATAAATGAAAATTCCAATGACAATGTAATGATTCAATTGATCATAGCTTTGGCTTATACATTGCCGTTATTAAACGATGATAATTGTATAAACAACTGTATGCAGGAATTACTAAACATCGACAATAACAAATCAAATGTTTTACTGATATTTTTAAAGGTTTTGCCTGAAGAAATAAATCAAATTAATAACATCAACGAATTATTGAATAACAATAATACATTTTATATTGAAGATTTGAGGGAACCAGTTCTAAAGTACATATCCCAACTAATTACAAACAACACTGTTAACAGTTTGAACATAATTGATGCATTGAAAAACTGGGTTTTAGAATTCACATTTGAAGAATTAATATCTTTTGATAACAACAATGTAATAAATTTTATCATCAGAGAATCTTCTAATGTTAATAACAGCCATGAGTTATTGGAACACTGTTTGGATTTACTGGGTTTGATAATAATAGAATCTAAAGAATTCACTTTTTCTGATAATCAATCTGTTTGGGAATTGATCAATATAATAACACCTATTTACAATACGACTATTCCATTCTTATTAAAAGAATTTGATGAAACCGAAGACTTGGATATTTTACAATTTGTTATTAAATTTATTTGTGAGTGTTTGGAATCTTGGGAAAGATTAATCATAATTGATCCTTCTAAGTTTGCACCATATATAAACTTGGCTGTAGAATTGACTTTCCCAAGCAATCTAAAAAACCTTGATGAATTAGAATTTAGATCCTACTTGTTCAAGTTTTGGATTGATTTGCAAACTTTATCGTTTATGAAGTTGTTCCAACCTAACCAGCATGTTATTGTACCTATTTACTTGGAATTGTTCAATAGATCTCATGAGTTTTTGAAATTTAATGACAACAACATTAATGATGCTGCGTTTAAAAGCTATAGAAACAGTGTTCATGAATTTGTTATTTCTATATTCAAAATAATAAGTTCTAATACATTTCTTAATGTTATTTTGCAAAATTTACAAAAAGCTAAAAGTTGGCAATCTGTTGAGTCCAATATCTTTATATTGCAGCAAGTATCAACAGATATCAAGTCTTTTAACAATGATTCAATGTTGGAAATTTTGTCACATTTGTTGTTTTCACCAATTGAAAGTATTCACCTGTTGATAGCAATCAACATTTTGCTTACAAAGCTAGTTTCTTGGACAAATAAAAACTACTCAAAGACTTTAGAATCTCAATTGAATTTTATCTTTAAGCAATTGGATAATAGCAACTTAGACCATGATGTTTTACTATCTGCTTCTAACGCATTTATGAGCATTTGTATGGAATGCAATGATAAGCTACAACCATTCATTGATCAATTATTGTCCTTCTATTCCAATATTGAGAGTTTATTAACTGACACAGACTCAAAAATGAGTTTAAATGCAGGTATTACATCTGTTATTTTTTCTATTCCAGATGATACAAAATATTATAATACTCTTCAACAACTTTTAAAAGCCAAATTGTTCAAACTGCTTGAATACGATAGTATTAAGGAAATTAGTTTGGAGCTGCAAACTCTATCTGCTATATGTGAAGAAATTAGACCAAGAGACGAACTTTCTTTATTTAAAAATGTACAAGACCCATTCATAACTTTGATTGTTGATATTTATCCAAATATCTTGGAACCTATACTATTGAATAACTTGAATTCTTCTGAAATTATAGAAAAATGGTGTGATGTCTTCCACATATTGATTTTGAACATGGGTTATCACTTAGATCCTATTTTACAAAGTCTGCTAACTTTGATTGATAATTCATTTAAGTACACCAAAGATACTTCTTTATTATCTTTGAGTGCAAAGATAATGGATATTTACTCAATAACAGATACAACCATCTATCCTAAAGAATTGATTGATAAATATTATAATACCATCATTCAGTTTGTTTTGCAACAACATGAAACATTTAAGAGTGTTATATTCGCGGATATTTTGAATATGTTTAACGTTAACAATGACATTTCTGAGGTAAACTACCATTTCAACCATTCCATAAATGACTACGTTTTGTACATTTCAGACACTATGATATATTTCCCTTATGAATTCTTGACAAACTTAGAATTGATAAGCTTTATATTGAAGTTTTTGATGTTCATTAGTATAAACAATCCAGATCCTTCATTGACTAATACAGCCATAAAGACCATGAATGATTTGTTTTCTTGGGGTTTAGATAGTACACCAATAACGTGTGACATGTTTGAGATTACACCAAAAGAAATCAAAATGAACGTTAAAGCCTTGATAACCAATCAATACATTGAAATATTCAATACTTTGTTTCACAATCTTTTAAACAAAGATGACGAGCATGATGATTATGATGTCATTGAATGTTTTTGTTCATTCATTAAAACTATCCAATCATTTGATGGAGAAATTGATTATTTAATCGAAGATGGTATTACCCATATTTTAAACCAATTAAACAAGGAAATTGTAAACCATCAAGAAACAAAGATTTTCATTCATGGCTGTTACATAGCCGGCAAGTACAAGGATTACAGAAAACTAGGTAGAACTTTAACAGTATTTACGACTTGGTATTCAAAGAAGTATGCAGTTTAAGCTTTCCTTTTCTTTTCTTATATTTTATTCTAATTAAAACAAAGCATATATATTTGCAATTACTTTTTATTATTTGTGTTTATTAATATTATGTCTTCTTTTTTTATTTTTGTTACAAATACAAAAAATACAAAATCTTCAATCAACTTAAACGTCTTGATGATTCAATTTGTGTAAAACATCTGGATAAGCTTGGAATATTTTGTCAAATTTTTCTTTATCAGTATGCATCAATACCTCAGGATCGTTACCCAAACAAATGAAAAATGTAGCAGAACCTGATCTAATAGTTTCATTGATAATATTAACAATTTGTAAAGATATAACAAATGAAAAGGCTAAAATAGGAGCGGTATAATCACCGTTTGCGTTATAATCAGGTTTAGTAAATCTTAAGTACAAATATGTGAACAATGTTGAAATATATGCTACAAAGGTGGCATAAAATCCAATACCAACATTGATCAAGTTATCATTAATCAAAGCATCCATTCCCTTTTGTCTGAACATGTGGTAAGTTTCCTTAGCAGAAGCAAGGTATGGTTTTCCATAAAGAGCAATAAATGCATAAGCATAATGATTGAAATATTGGGCTAGCCAGTTGATGAATGACATTATTAAGTTTACAATAAACATACCAATTTGTCCACCAGTGTTGCTACTATCAATAAATTGATTCTTTACTAAATTCAAAACAGTCTTAATGGTTTCCAAAATAGACACTATCAATGAACCAAAGCAAATACTACCAAAACAATATGTGATAGCTCTCTTGAAAGAATTCCAAATAGGACTCTTTGGAGGGCCTTGATCACTGTTTTTTTGATAGTAATAACTTCCAAATACACCAGATACACTTACATGGATGACATTTCTGATAACTTCAGTGATGTAGTAACCACAGAAGAAAATTACCACCAAGGAACCAATCAACTTACTGGTAGAGCATGAACCAGTTGAAGAAGCACTACAACTTTGAGAGTTGTTTCCTTTAGGGTCAAATCTCATGTATGCTGCTGTTATTGTTAATGAAAACCAAATACTAAATCCCAAAGAAATGACTGTACCAATAGTTTGAACAATCAACATTTTAGGATACCAATTGATACCACTCATAACAAAGGTTAAGATTTCACAAGAAAATGGGATTCTTGATCTCATAGTCCAATAACACCAAGCACTGAACAAAGTAAATACCAAGAATACAATACCAGCGGACCAATACTTCAAGGATAAATACATGATAGCTGTTCCTAAACCACAAACGATGTTGAAGATTATACCACATACTATAAACCAACGAGGTTTCTTTTTACATAAAATGTAGCCAAAGATTGATAATACAACACTGATGACACATGCAAATATGAAACAAATGGCGGTGTTTGAGTCAAAAGTGGATGTATCGGTTGAAGAATAAATCTTGCTGGATCCATAAGTGCTTGTGTTTGTGCTCCAGTAGTGTAAAACAATACCTGAAATAGCAACGAACCCACAGCAAGCAATTATAAAAACGATTATAAACGGCCAATCGTTATAATGAGCGGATGACTTAGAATCATCAACATTGTTCTCTCCTTTTCCTGATAAGTCGTACTGAGGATCTTGTCTGAATTGGTACTCATCGTTAGATGGCTGTTGTTCTTTATTTTCCTTATTTTCAATATCCGACATTTTGCATATATAACTTTCAGGCACTGGCTGTAGAACAAATTTTTATTTTGGGCTCTTTTTAAAAAAAAAAAAAAAAAAAAAACTATTTGTTTTAAGTAAAAATCAATCAAATTACTGTATTAAAATTCATTAAAAAAGGGTAACAACCCATCGGCATCGTTTTTAAATAATCAAACACAAGATGAGATTGAAGCAATTTTTTCCCCTATTTTTCAAGGGGTGAAATATACGTGAAGTCATATGTATTTTTCTGTCACTTTGCTTGAGCCAAATTTATGCGTAATCAATGCGCATTGTTAAAGTAGTATGTCGGGATATTAGAACTGTCGAAATCAATCAAATAGTATCCTTGATAAGTCAACTTATCCTTGATTATAGCATCATACTCAACATTGCCACAGGTGTAGTCCTTTGAGATGTATTCATTTATCAAATCATTATTTATTACGTAGCTTACATTGTTGTAGATGTATATCTGCAATAAATCACTGACGTTAATCATATCAATAAAATCTTGGCAATTGAGGTACCTGTACCTAAACATCTCAAAGTTGTAGAGATAATATAGCTCATTCATTTTTATAACTTTATGATTGTTTTTGATGAAAAAATCAGTAATTGTTATGTGAGATTTGATGGAGGTTTTTGAAAGGTGCAAATATTCATCAATATCATCAATGCTTTCTAAGAAATTTGTCATTGTTGACAAGGTGACATCATGTAAGAAATCTAATTTTTTTATATCTTCGTCGTATTTGTTAATAATACTTTTGATCCCCATCTCTAAAGATTCCGTTTGTTTGTTATTAAGGAGCTTTAACAAGGTTGATGAATTTGTTTTCATCAATGAAGAGTTGGCCAATTTTTTAGTATCGTTGATCAATTGTGTAAGAATACCATCAATAGGCTGATCAGCTTTAAAGGCAATGCAAACAGGCTCCGATAGTAAAGGTAAATCAATGAAAATAAGTGGATTTTCACATATTCTACAATTGTTGCTTATATTGGATTGTTTTTGGAAGTACTCACTGTTGTCATGAGTACATTTGGAACAAACCATATGATCAGTATTGGTGTTTGTTTCATGTACAACAATGTTTGTGTACAGAAACATGTCATTTTTTGCAAGGTGACTACCACAATTGGTACAATCAATTTCTTCCAGTTCATTTTGTAAATTGGTCACTCTTGATTTTATTACTATCTTGAAGAAACAAACTCCGCAGAAAAACTCATGTTTGCACAATTCAATCACATTGCTTTTATCATTTATTATAGTATATTTGTTATCATGAAATTCACCGTTAATATGCAATTTTGTTGGAATTTCATTCTTGTTGTCATTATCAATAGCAGAAATGGATAAGATGTAAAAATAAACACCAATACGTAAGTTTATGTGGTAAAAGATCAATCTCTCGTTTGTGATAAACATCACAAAATCTTCTATTTCTGAATCATTTTTGGTCTTTTTTAAATCAATTTTTGTAAGATTCATAAAGTTTATTTTGTATCCTTCAAATTGCAATGAAGCTAAAGAGTATCTATGTATGATTGTTTCGGAGGGTCGAAGAAGTGTTTGTATATCATTTGTATCTGTATTATGAGTGTTTATTACCTTTGGTAA
>ERZ794949.64-NODE-64-length-41827-cov-4.063679_pt1 | contig 41827 bp, 32 predicted proteins | sample MGYA00511363_ERZ794949 | MGnify/ENA primary metagenome ERZ794949 (study PRJEB30137, sample SAMN04331402) | food metagenome | isolation source: T1 must sample point D1 replicate B | place: Australia: South Australia ...
GCCTGTTTTCAGTGTATGGCCCCTACAAGCATCTGATCGAAAAAATGATCACCCAGATGCAGAACGGCACCGGCACCCCCTTTCGTGATATAGCGTTGGACAGGGCGTTGAGAGAACATATTCTCAGGGATAATACAAAAAATAGTACTCGCTGGAGACTGGGGGAGACTTTAAATGACAAAATTGACTGGGAAGAAAAATGTTATCCATTAAAAGAAACGCACTGGCTAAAAGAAACAATTCTTGAAGGTAAACTCCCTAAGTTTGACCGTTTCCAGGATAATTTCAACGGCATGGGGATCACCGTCCATGATACCTGGGCAACGCATATTACGATTAAATCACTCCAGATTGATAATGATCGTTACCGGGCTGTGGTGCATTACAAAGTCCAGGATCACTTTGGCCTTGATGTTGATGATATTTCAAAGTTTAAGTTTAACCAATTCAGATTTTTCCGTATCTGGTTTGTACTCCAGCGTTATAATCAGTTTGGTTTCAGGCCATTTATGACCAATATGGAAGCCACCATAGAAATCATCGGAACCCGCAAATGAGAATGAAAAAAAAGAAAGCCATTGCGCTGTTCTTTCTGGCTGGCTGTGTGCTTCCGGGATACTGGATTTGGCTGTCTCTGCGTCCTGTAGAGATTATTGCCGTTCATCATAGAGGGAATAATTTTAGTGCTATTTTGATTCAAAATCCTCCAATTACAGATAATGGTAAAATAAATTGGTGGATGGAAAACAAAGCTACTTTTAAAGAAAAGTATAACGTTCCTAACCCAGCGAAGGATGGCTCTTTTTCGGTTACAGTCTGGTTGTTTGGGGATGGTTATAAAGAGGAGGGGAAATATGACAGATTTTGTTTCAATGATATGAAAACCAAAAAAAACTGTATTGAAAAAGATGCTGTATTCACTGTGACTAATAGTAAAAATAGAGGTACTGTTTTTACTGTATATGATGGTGATAATTATCGCTTAGGCCAGAATGGTGACATTATAAAAGTCGCCTCCGATTAGTCGGTGCGTGTCAAGGTAGTTTTGCAGCCCTCGCGTAGTGACAGCAATAAAATCATCCACCCTATCCGGCTTGCACCAGCCGTGTGGAAGTAGCGAAATGCTCAGGAGGCTATCTCGACGGAGAGAAAAGCGGCAACCCCTTACCGCCTGCCCCAACTCCTTTTAACGATGCCATTCCCCTACAAACTCTTCGATGTTGTCTGCTCCCCTCCCGGGCGTACCCGCATGTTGTGCTGTAAGCATCTGTAAGTATCCCTGCAAAAAGAACCATTCACTTTCAGAGATATCCCTCCCCAAGGCACGATGTCAGGAAAGTAACACCCCTATAATTTTGTGCGAGAACCCACAAATATTACTAAGACTCCCTGTATCAGGTTCCCTTTTTGCTATTACGTCGCGTATTCTGTACATAAAGTGAGCATAACGGATACTGACACAAGGAGTGTGTATCAATGACTGCACTACAGTTCCCCTTTACCCTGTTCAGAACTCAAAACCGGATAGACGACTATAGCGCCAAAGATATGCGCTGCGGTGATCTTACCGAAGAACAGTTGAAATCCCTGTATCGGCTGGATTACATTTCTGACCGGGTTGATCCGTGGACGCTTAAGCGGCGTTCCTCAATGGATCGTCCCCGGTCCATGTTCTGCTGTAACCTGCGTGGCCAGGGGGAAAAGATCAGCAGCCAGCAATGTGCCAATATTTTGTTTGATGAATTCCGTGATTTATCACGCCTGTTTTCAGTGTATGGCCCCTACAAGCATCTGATCGAAAAAATGATCACCCATATGCAGAACGGTAACGGAACACCCTTCCGTGATCCGTCGCTGGACAGAGCATTAAAGGAGCATATTCTTAGTGACAAGACGAGAAACCGTTCCCGCCTTTGGTTAAAAGATGTATTTAAAAACCGCATTGAATGGGAAAATAACTACTTCCCGGCAGATAAAAAATATGAGCTGAAAACAGCGATCATGAAAGGGAAACTCCCAAAATTTGACCGTTTCCAGGATAACTTTAATGGCATGGGAATAACCGTTCATGATACCTGGGCAACGCATATCACTTTAATATCTCTAAATATTTACAATGATCGTTACCAGGCAGTGGTGCATTATAAGGTACAGGACCATTTTGGTCTGGATCATCATGATATCCTTAACAAAAAATTTAGCCAGTTCAATTTTTTCCGTATCTGGTTTGTTCTCCAGAGATGTAATCGGTTTGGGTTTAAGCCTTTCATGACCAATATGGAAGCCACTATCCGGATCACAGGTGGGCGCAATGAAACATAAAAAAGAACTATTTGGATTATTATTATTTTCTGGCTGCGCACTAATCAGTTACCGGATTTTGCTATCAAAGCATCCGGTAGAGATTGTTGCCGTTCATCAGGAAAGTCATTATAGTGATGTTTTGGTTAATAACTTCCCTTATACCGATAAAGGAAAAATAGACTGGTGGCTGAAAAACAAGGGTATGCTTAAAGAAAAATACGACATTCCTGATCCAGACTCAGAAGGTAATTATACGATCAGCTTTTGGGATTTTGGCGATGGATACGTAGAAACTGATGGTTATGACAGGCTCTGTTTTAATGATATGAAACCACCACTAAATTGTATTAATAAAAATTCCCTGATGTTTGTGATGAATGGGAAAAATACAGGACTATCTTTTTGGGTAGACGGAGGAATATATCGGGTAAATGAAAACGGTAAGAGAATGAGAACCAATTATGATTAGAACCACCCCTCCAATAAAGAGACAGAATAATATCACCCACTCTCTACGGTTTGCACCAGTCATAAAACAATAGGAAACAGAAGAAAAAATAGTAAGAAATGTTCTGCAGGAAACCAGACCACAAAACTTCGATAGATAACAGGATTAAATTAGAAGGATGATTATTACTCCTTACAGCATCCGGGAAATAAAAAACCATTAAACCATTATAGGTTGGCAATAACTATTTCTGCACAGTGTTGCACTACAAAGTCGAGGGCCACTTGAGACTTAATGTCGACGATATTCAGAAATTCAGACTCAATCTGTTCTTTTTTTCGTAGCTGGTTTGTACTCATGAGATACAATCAGTCTGATTTAAAATCATTTATGATCAATATCGAAACTACCCGATGAAGCACTGAAGAACAAAATTGATTGAAAAATCAAACGTCCTACTTTACTCACCTTGACTACCTGTATATTTTCTTGTTTTTGGCTTTGGCTTTCCCTGCGCCTTGTGGAAATGATTACAGTTCATAATAATGGTAGTCATAGCTATATTTTAGTAAAAATTTCCCATTTACAGATAAAGGTAAAATAAATTGGTGGCTGGAAAATAAGGATAGACTGAAAAAATCAATATCCCTAAACCGTTCACCTCTGATCTTACTGTGTTCTTCCTGGCTATTCGTTGAGAGTTACAAAAACGATGACTGTAAAAAATCAGCCCACGGATATCGCTAAAGATTTTTATCATGACAAATATTTATTCCTTGAAGAGGATCACCTTCAGAGTACAAGACCATTGTTTCAACCGTGGTACAGAGCATAATTGATATGTTCCGATTTATTTTTATTGCATCAGGGAGCAGCAAAGAATACCGATAACGTTCAGGGAGATAGGAGAGTAAGCAATGAAAATTCATTTTCTGGGAACGGCAGCCTCTGAAGGGATCCCAAATCCGTTCTGCCGCTGTGCACACTGCCAGCAAGCCCGCATCCTTAAAGGTAAAGATTTACGTACACATTCATCCGTCATCATTGACGACGAACTGCTGATCGATATCGCGCCCGAATTCAGCCAACAACTGCTGAGGGACAACTTAGATGCAACGACAATAACCACTCTGCTCTTCACCCATACACATCCCGACCACTTCAATGTTGGAGAACTCTTCAGCCGCATGGAAGGATACGGGTTTGAGATAGATCATCCGTTGCATATCTTTGGTAACGATCGTGCCATTAACGGCGCGGCTGAAGTATTACCCGGTTATAGCCATGAGCGATTCGGGTTTCACTGTCTCGTCCCTTTTGTCACTGTAGAGACCTGTGGCTACCGGATCACTCCGCTACTGGCAAACCATGCAAAATGGGAGCTTTGCTATACCTGGTTCATTGAAAAAGTAGGGAAAGCGATCTTCTATGGTCATGATTCAGGGTGGTTTCCTGAACTCACCTGGCAATGGCTGGCAGGGAAAAAAATCGATCTGGCGGTACTGGAATGTACATACGGATATAACGGCGAAAGCCGAACCGATAACCATATGAGCCTGGAGACTGTCTTTGCTGCCAGGGAAAAACTGCGTGCGATAGCCTGTTTGCATGCCGGCAGCAAGATTTTGGTATCACATATCTCTCACTCCGGAAAACTGCTGCATGAAGAGCTTGTAGCGGCTTGCGCCGATAAAAATATTACCGTGGCCTATGACGGCCTGACCATTAATATTTAGCAGGGTTAATCAAATGGATTTGAATAAAACACCTCGTCTTCTGGTGATGATGTTTGTGCAGTACTTTATGCAGGGCGCGTGGAATATGACGATGGGGCTGGTGCTTAGTAGCTATGGTATGGCGACGATTATCGGTACTGCTTATGCTTTACTGGGTCTCGCTACTATTCTTTCCCCGCTGTTTATCGGTATGGTTGCCGATCGCTTCTTCGCCTCGCAAAAGGTAATGGCGACCCTGCACCTGATTAACGCAGGAGTGATCCTCTGTGTGCCACAGTTTATTGAAGCGCATAACACCCCCATGACGCTGATGATGATCTTCTTTGTTGGCTTACTGTTTTACCCTACGACGGCCCTGGCCAACAGCATTAGTTTCAGCCATATTAATGGCGTGAAGTATTTTCCGGTTATTCGTGTCTTCGGTACATTCGGTTTTATGGTGATTGGTTTTATCATCGGCCAGATGGGCTACTCGGGCGATACCACAACATGGTATATCGCTTCCGCCTCCGCCGTGGCTCTGGGATTATACTGTTTTACCCTACCGGATACCCCGCCAAAGGCGAAAGGACGAACCTTCGTCCTGCGTGATTTATTATGCCTGGATGCATTATCACTGTTCAGAGATCGCAATTTCTCGATTCTGATGCTGACTATCTTTGTGTTGATGATCCCTAAAACTGCTTATTCCGCTTATATCCCGGTCTTCCTGAAAGCGCTCGGTGTTGATAACGCGGCATCAATGATGCAGGCAGGAGTCGCCTGCGAAGTTATCTTTATGTTCCTGCTGTCATTCGTCCTGCTGAAAGCCGGTTTCAAAGTGACGCTGCTGTTGGGCGCCGTCTGCTGGATAATCCGCTCGTTGTTATTTTCTCAGGCCGCGTTGGACGCCAATATGATGTTCGTCCTGATTGGCCTGATGCTGCAAGGTTTTTGCTGGGACTTCTTTTTCACCGTCGGCGATATCTATGTGGATCGTAAAGCGCAGCCCGAAATTAAAGCTCAGGCGCAGAGCCTGCGTTTCATCGTCTCCAACGGTATAGGCTTGTTGTTCGCCTCTACCCTCTGTGGGCAGATATTCAACAGTACGGTGACAGAGCAAGGGCCGGAAGCATTACCGCAATGGGAAAACTTCTGGCTATTCTCAGCGATGATCGCTGGCATCGTTGTCGTGTTCTTCCTGATTTTCTTTAAAGATGATCTTTCCGGAAAGAAAGTTCCGACGGCCTGACACAAACCTCCCGGAACACACAAAAATGGCTGCAGCAACAGAAAAATATAAACCGCATATTCCCTCTGCCGTGAGGTGCAGAGTGGTTACATCCGGACACACTGTCGCCAGGAGAGTTGTAGCGTTTGTTTCGGGAGGGAGCATTGAAGGGATCAAACCAGCGCTTCCCCGGGTTAAGATAAATTATTTGGCTTCAGTGTCTCTATGTCTGACAGAGACACCGCATCTGATATTACCGGAGCAGAACACCCGGTTTGATAATTAAGAGTTCAGATTAAACCAGCGGGGTAATGCGCTGCTGCCACTTTCGGTAACCCGGACTTCACGATAGCCGACGGTACGGTGGATCCACCCTTTCGTTTCGAACAGCGACAATAAACCTGAACCGGCGCTGCCCCCCAGATGAAAGCGTCTTTCACTCCAGTCAAGACATGCGCAGCAGGGCTTGCGCCGGGAACGGGGATCCATTACCACGCCCATTTCAGTAAAGTGCGCCTTTCCTGCTGCAGTCAGTGAGCTACCGTCAGCAACTATCCATTTCTCCCGCAGCAGTGCATCATAGATGTTTACGGCAAGTTCGCCTGCAAGATGATCGTAACAGGTACGGGCATATCGCAACGGTACGGGTGTCCGGGTCACGGCTGTATGGCGGATTTGCACAGAAACGCCCATCAGATTTTCCAGCAACCCGGCAATGTGCGTCCCGGCGAGACTGTAATAACGATGACGCCCCTGCATCAGGCAGACAACCAGTCCATTATTCAACAGACGGGTCAGATGGCCGCTGGCAGTCGAGGGAGCGACATCGGCAACCATGCTTAGCTCTGTTGCCGTCCAGGCTCTGCCATCCATCAGTGCACATAAAATACTGGCTCTGGAGGGATCGGCGATAGCCGCGGCAAAGACTGACATGGCTTGCTCCAGCGAGTCATCCGCCTCAATTTTTAGTCCATGTTTCCCGTGTGCCATTTAAATACCGGTTTCCCATCGTCTTGTCGCTTCAGCGGCCCGCTTGTCATTATCGGTCAGCAGTATCAGCCTGTTATGGTGGTCACTGTATTGTACCAGAATGTTCACACCACACTGCGCCAGTGTATTGGCAATTTCACCCAGTTCTCCCGGCGTTTCCTGTGATAATTTTCTGATCAGTGGCCGGCATACGCTTCTGACATCAAACCCTGCCTCTGTCAGCACTTCGCGCGCACTTTCCCCCTTTTCAACCAGAAAATGCGCATGCCCTTCTTCGCCCACCGTAAATACTCCGCCCCCTTCAAGCCCAATCTGGTTCTGCCCCAGTAACCGGCCCATCGTCGCCAGTTCTCCCGGAGTATTGCGTAAGATGATATGAAGGTTATACATGCGGAAGTGACCTCCTCTCCGAAGAATAATCACGACAGACACTGGCAACACGTATCCTGTATGAGGAGAATACAGACCGCTTACCTTCTTCCTGAGCTTGCAGATGCAGTGCATGACTTTTCCACCTCAGCACAGCGCCCTCATCCTCCCACCAGGAAAGGGACAGTATTTTCTCAGGGTCATTCAGACTGCGGAACCGTTCAATCGCAATAAATCCAGGGATTTCCGCCAGCATCGGTTTCAGTGCAGAGGCAAGTTCAAGATATCTTTCCTGTGACTGAGCCTGGATGTCTGCTTCAAAAAGTACGGCTATCATATTATATCTCCTTCGGGAAGTTGCACTCATGTTATTACCGGAAGGAAAGTGATGCTTCGTTCTGCACCGAAATATGTCTTCCGGCCATCAGCGGCGTGTGCTGCAGTTATCTGTTCGATTGCCGCATCAGGTAGTGAAGGAAGTGAATAAATCCACTGATGTTGCTCCGTTCCCGAAAAAGAAAAAGCCATGCTTTCGGATGCCGCTATGGAATAGTTCTCACTATGATAAAACTCTGCGGAGGCACGAATAAAAGCTTCAAAATAAAACATTTCACTCTACCGAAAGAACTATTAAATAGCATATTCCGGACCTCTGCTTTCCTGTGAAAAATATATCTCCCTGCATGACGCAACCTGTCACAAAACTGCCTTTACGCTGAAATATAAGAGCAACAGTTAATCCGTAACTTTCAGCTGCTCAATATACCTCCGGGAAAAACAACCATGCTTAAAAAAAATACAGTTGCATGTATCACACTGACCAGCTTGCTGTTTATGACACATTCTGCTCTGGCACTGGAATTAGATTACAAACATAAATATGAAGACCTCACCAAAGAACATACAGATGTACTGACGCTCTCTCATACCTTCCGGTCAGGTATCGGGATCGGGGCAAAAATGAAGTTTCACCCTGAAGAAAAGGATAATGGTGATTCAGGTAACTTCACCGATCGGCGTAAACTGGCAGAGAAAGAAGTCAAACTCAATTACACCTATAAACTGACAGAAAATACCGGTATCGAACCCGCCATGGTTTATGAAATTAAAGACCATGAGAAAAAATATAAACCTTCTCTGAAATTAAAATATCATCTCTCTGATAATACCCGCCTCTCTTTCCGCTACCGTAAAGAAATTGCTGATGAAGAGAACAAGCCGATAAAACGTGTTGACCGGATTGACAGTGAGATTTCACAGAAAATTGATGATTTCAAATTAAGTTATACCTTTACCTAGTATCACGGTAATGAAAATTTATATAATAATAAAAAACAGGATACTGAGCAGGAAGTGAAGGCGGGTTATCAGCTCACCCATCATTGGTTACCCTATATCGGCGTGAAGAACGTCTCCTTATCGAAAAGCTCTTCTCAACGACAAACCGAATTTATTACCGGTATTTCGTATGAATTTTAATGATCCCCGGGGATAGTGATGAAAAAAATACTCACGATTAACCTGCTGCTTGCCAGCCTTTGCTCCGGTCTGGCCCCCTGCTCTCAGGCCGCGCCCGCAGATAATGATCGTTATCAGTTAGAGAAAGTTGTTATGCTGATACGGCACGGTGTCAGACCACAAACTAATACCGCCAGCCTGGATAAAGCCACCGGTCTGCTATGGCCGGAATGGAGTGTCCCGGACGGATTTCTGACCGGCCATGGTTACGCCGGTATGCTGGCTCAGGGGGCCTGGCTGCTGAAAACATGGCGGACCGCCGGATTACCGTTAAATGAAACTGCGGGCTGTCCGGCCGCCGGGAATGTCTGGGTATGGACGGCACCCTCTCAGCGAACCAAAGCCACCGGCACCGCATTACTGGATGGGATGTTTCCGGGCTGCGGAATACCGATACATTTCACTGCACATAAAGCTGATCCATTATTTGATACCGTTGCTATGGGTATAGCCACACCGGATAAAGATAAAGTCTATCAGCAGATTGAAGAAAGACTGGGTTCTGCTGCCCGGGCAGAAAAAACCTACCGGAAAGCAGTGGCTGATTTACGACAGGCCGTCTGTGCAGAAACGACAAACAGTTGCCGGTTTCTTGATAATCCCTGGAAAATCAATATCAGCGAACATGGCAAAGTAAAATCAGGCGGACCGCTTTCCGAAGGGGCTAATATCGGAGAAACTATTCGGCTGCAATATAGCGAAAACCTGCCACTGTCAGAGGTTGCCTTTGGTCATGCCAGAAATGCCCGTCAGGTCAGTGACCTGATGGCGTTACATGCGGCCAAATATGATCTTATCAGTGACACCCTGGAAAATGCCAGCCATGGCGGTTCGCTGTTAATGCGCCAGATAATCCGTGCGTTTACCCCACGTCAGGGAAGCAATACATCGCTGAGATCAGACAATGACCCTTTGCAGAGTCCTCTGGTTATCTTTGCTGCTCATGATACGAATATTGCGCAAATCCAGACGATGCTCGGTTTTAACTGGCAGCTGCCGCTTTACCCCCGGAACGATATTCCGCCTGGCGGGGCGCTGATCATCGGGCGATATCTGGATACACAGACCGGACAACGGTTTATACGTCTGACCTTCACCGCCAGAACATTAGACCAATGGCGTCAGCTTTCGCCGTTGAATGCGCAGGACCCTTTGCCGGTCGCAGAATTCAGACACTCCGGATGCCGGGAAACCGCCGTCGGGGAATTATGTCCGCTGAATGTATTTACGCAACTGGCGAAAGCGCATCTGGTTAATGACGGTAAAGATCTGCCGGTTTTTCAGTAAATGGTGCCTTCACCCTGCCAGCCAGCGGTGAACCGCGACTCATTCGCTGTTAACAGTAAAACCGCTTATCCCTGTACCGGAATAAGGGAGAAGCACGCCCGCCCGGATTGACTCAAGGTACGCCCGCTGAAAGGCCATGGGGGTAACAAATCGCTCCGGGCGACGGCGGAGGGTTACCCCGGTTCACATCACCAACGATGATGCTATGTACGGCTCTGCTGCTCGTCGTCCGGCAGCGTCCTGTTCTCTCTGAAACCTCACCATGACGGATGCCCGGGGTCCTGTCCCGGGGCTACCGCCGGCCCGGGCGGAGGGTCCGGGCCAACGCGCTGCAGGGTAATAATTTGTTTTGAATCAACAATCGTTATTACTTATGAGTTTAACGGAGAGATCCAAAAGACACTTTTATCCGGTATAATCAGAAAAACTTCATCCATACACTGCCCGTTTTTACAGTATCTGCTTCTGTGTTATTGCTAAGAATAACGGCTTGAATAAGGTATAACGCCGCATGAAAATTCCCCACAGAATTCAGCCACTCATTGATGACGGAATGATCGATGCAGTACTTCAGCGCCTGAAAAGCGGTAAAGAGGCCGATGTATATACCGTGCTTTGTGGTGAAGAAATCCGTTGTGCCAAAGTCTATAAAGAAACCACTCAACGTAGCTTCAAACAGGCCGTACATTACCGTGAAGGACGTAACGTCCGTAACTCACGAAGTGCCCGCGCAATGCAAAAAAACTCTAAGTTCGGCCGCAAACAGCAGGAAGAAACCTGGCAGACGGCGGAAGTTGATGCACTTTTCAGACTGGATAATGCCGGAGTCCGGGTACCTCAGCCTTATATGTGCATTGATGGTGTGCTGCTGATGGAGCTGGTGACTGATGTACAGGGGGCTGTGGCTCCTCGTCTCAGTGATGTTGCCCTGAGCGAAGAAGAGGCAATGGCCGGTTTCCACACCATGATCCGTAATATTGTCCGCATGCTGTGTGCCGGGATCGTGCACGGGGATTTATCAGAATTCAATGTGTTACAGGCCGCTGAAGGTCCGGTGATCATTGACCTGCCCCAGGCGGTGGATGCAGCTGCGAACAATCATGCTGAGTCGATGTTTGCCCGCGATGTCGGGAATATTATCGCTTACTATGGCCGGTTTGCACCGCAACTATTGAATACCCGGTATGCGAAAGAGATCTGGCTGCTTTATGAAAACGGTAAATTAACACCTGAAACCCCGCTGACCGGGCTGTTTACAGAAGAGACTCACACGGTGGATATGGACTCCCTGTTAGATGAAATTATTACCGCAGAAGATGAGCATTATGAACGACTGCGGGCCAGCAAAGCCCGTGACGAGGAAGACTAGCCTCTTTTTCACTTCCTGACGGCAAGCCCCGGATAACGGCGTTGCAGACAGAAAGCCTGTAATGCTGTCTGATAGATTCCTGCTCTTAACTATCTGAACGTGCCGGTTTATGTTTTATCCCCTCTCCCTTGTGCTCGCTTCCGCGCTTACCGACACATCCCTGCTCTGAAGCAGGCGGCAGGATGTGTCGTTGATGACTTCTGTTCATACATCGGGAACCTGCGCCTCAGGTAATGTCTGCAAAAAAAATAGTTAACGTTAACATTTACGTTTATCATCCGGAGTGCTGATTAGACATTGTCTGAACAAAAAAGTTAACGTTAACAATCACTCGTTCCGGAAATAAAGATGAGCCTCTCTCCGCTGTATGCCGCCCAGATTGCACTGACCAAACAGATGATCCATCGCGGAAATGCTTTTTACCCGCGCTATCACCTTACTCCGCCGGCCGGCCGGATGGGCGTCCCCCATAGTCTTCTCTGGTTTGGCGACAGATATCATTTTTTCTATCAGCATAATCCCCTAAGCGCAAACCCCGGCCGGATGTACTGGGGGCACGCCACCAGTACAGATCTGCTCCGCTGGTTCCATGAACCACTTGCCCTGGCTCCGGACACAGAAGCCGATATTGGTGGCTGCTCCTCCGGTTGCGCCATCAATGATAATGGTCACTTATCACTGATCTATACCGGCCAGAAAACATCCCCCTGCCAGTCTATGGCAGGACAGTCGTTATGCCTTGCCACCAGCGAAGACGGCGCCCGTTTTGAAAAACAAGGTGTGATCCTCTCCCCGCCCACAGGGATCGCAGAGTTCCGGGATCCGGAAGTCTGCTTTCGAGCCGGGCAATGGTGGATGGTGGTTAATGGCCGCAGTGATCAAAATACAGAACACTGTCTGATTTACCGGGGAAATTCATTAACAGACTGGACTCTGGTCGGAAGTACCCTATCGGTAAGAAGCCCGGTCCGGGGATATGCGGATCGCTTTATTGAAGATCAATTGCTATTACTGACGGCATCGGGCCCGGGGGATGATCCTGACGGGCTGGATCCCCGGCAGATATCACCGATCGGATCAGAAGAAACTCATCATTATATTAAGACTGTGCCGCCAGTAAGCAGGGGACAGGATTTTTCAGCACCGCTAAGTTGCCTGACGCCTGACGGAAGAAGAATACTTATCGCCAGCATGCAAACCCCGGGAGCAGCCATCCCGACGTTGCCGCAAGGCTGGGCCGGTTATATGAGCCTTCCCCGCGAGCTCACAGGATCCGGTGGAAAATGGCTCCAGCAACCCGCCCGGGAAGTCAGAAATTTACGCCGGCAGACTCACTCACTTCAGGCAGGCAGGATCTCCGCCCACTGCGTTATCCATGATAATGCCCTGGCGATTGAAGCGGAGCTGTGCTGGGATACGGAACACTCCGACGCAAAGACGTACGGATTACAGCTGGGCTCAGGGACAACCTTGATGATTGATCAACAAGCCGGATGGTTAACTTTGTACCGCAGCCCCCCTGATGAACATCCGAATGATCCGCAGCGTATCCCGCTGCCGACAGGATCCTGCATAACACTACGGGTATTCATCGATATTTCATCGCTTGAAGTTTTTATTAATGATGGCGGACAGGTGTTGTCCGCACGGATTTATCCCGGGGAAAATGATCGCAAGCTTTCACTGTATGCTGCAGAAGGAGAAGCATTGCTGATCCGGGGGGAGCTATCGGAACTCAGTTAATACTTTCACGCCGACTCCCGAATCAGTAACGGACAAGGGATCCGTTGCTGGCCACTGATCTGACGCCCTTCAATAATGTGTAAGGCAGCTTCCCTGCCGATAATGTCATGGGGAAGCTGGACTGTCGTCAGCGGCGGCAGGAAAAGGTGCCCTACCCCGACAAGATTATCAAAGCCCAGCACCGCAACATCCTGCGGGATCCTGAGCCCGCGGGCTAGCAGGATCTGATAGGCGACAAAAGCAGCACGATCATTACCACAGATCAGAACATCGAATGATGGCGTGCCTTCCCGCAGCCAGGGCTCGAGGATAGCAACCAGATCCGTGCCATACTGATCTCCCCTGGCCATATAATATTGCGCGACAGGTTCGAGCTCCCGGCCCGCAGCTTTCCAGGCATCTTCGAACCCCTGGCGTCTGGGGCCGGTAGCCGGAGCCCCTTCAGGCAACCAGACACAGAGCGGACGCCGGTAACCGGCACGGATCAGATATTCGGTTGCCTCATACTGAGCGTGGTAATCATCAGGGATATAGGCAGGCAGTTCAGGATCCGTGCTGAGGCAGTTTGCCAGTACAATGTTTCTGTCGCGCAGCGATGAAGGCAGGGTTACCTGCCGTAAGCCCATGGTGGTATAGATGATACCGTCCGGCCGGTGTGACAACAGCTGACGGGTCGCTCGTGCTGCATCCTTATCTGAAAAGATATTAATCAGAAAACAATTCCAGCCAGCCTCAATCGCGGTCTGTTCAATCGCCAGTAGTATATCGACAGAAAAAGGTGTTGTAGCCGTGTCCTGAGCCAGTACTGCGAGGGTCGAGGATTGGCGTCCCTTTCCTCGCATTTTACGGGCGGAGAGATCCGGCACATAATTCAGGGCTTCAATGGCCCGGGAGACTTTTTCCCGCGTATCCGGCCGTACCGAATCACTATTATGAATGACCCGTGACACTGTCATCATTGAGACACCGGCAAGGCGCGCAACATCTTTTAATGAAACCATAAATCATCCGTTCTTTGTCTGATGCAGGCACTTTAGCAAAACTCACTGACACTGTCTTGAATTGCCCCTGCCTCTGTCCTTACTTAGTGCTACCCACTGTCACTTCTTCATCATTCCGGTATATCCGGGAGGTGAAATGAAATGCCCTGAAGTGATATTTTGCAGAATCATTAATAGTAAACTACGCTTTATTTGGTTCCATGAAAATTCATTAATATAAATTAAGGGTGAATTATGATTAACAATGCCACAAAAGGATTATTAGTACTGGTTGCACTGGCTGCGCTGGCGGGATGTCAGTATCACAGCGATGCGGTAGATCATGGCAGACCCGTAGCACCGAGCGGACAATCCGTACCAGGCGGCCCTCTGGGTCACGGTCCTGCCGGCGGACCTCAGGGCTGATTTATCCGGAGCCTTTACCGGCTCCGGTCATTCCCCCCGGCACCTGCGTTTGCTTACATTCCCCGGTAATAATTACCAGACTTCGGCTGGCATACCTGTTTTTAAACACTGCTGAAAACGTTATAATTCGGACATCTGTTCACAAAACACAAAAAATAAAATTAACTCTTTCTTCATTTAATAACCGTGAGATGTCATACAATAATCAACTCACCTGTGATACCCCCGCTAACTATGCATTCTCCCGTCAGAGAGTATCGTCCTCTTCATCCCCGGTGTTATTAAGATATTACTGTGTTGTCCATCGACCGTTATTTTTCATCCGTTCAGTGAGTATTTAAATCATTATCAAAATATCAAACACTATCCCCGACGTGCGCACCCGGCAGGTAATTTTTATGCCCTTCTCCATCCGGAGTCATCGGTGCGAGGATACAGTGCTATAGATGAATTTTCTCAATACTTCATCTCTGTATGATAAAAAATGAAAAAGCTGACCTTACGTTGCCGATGGCGTCAGCGGGGGAACGAGTCAGCATTTATTGCAGAAGGAGATTTCCTCAGTCGTCACTTTCAGCGCCCCAAACTGCCCTAACAGATCTGCGGCCAGAGGGAACGTGACCACACCATCGCTCCCCTGAAAATGTCCGTGTTCAGGCAATCCGTAAAAACGGGCCGCTAATTGCTGACTCAGTCGTAAAGAATATTCGGCGGGTACAATATTGTCATTCAGTGATGCGATCACTGCACGTTGCTTTACCCGGCAGATCACTGAAGCGCCATTGACCGGGGGGCGGGTAAAGGCACTCAGTTCTTCCAGCCCGGGCACCGGTTCACTAAACCCGGCAACCAGCAGCAGCCCTCCGGTGAAAGCTTCCGGATGGCGTTGAGTCAGATAATTCAGCAAAGTAATACATCCCAGGCTGTGTCCGATAAGCCAGGTATCTTCATCCGGCCTGCCGATATCTTCTTCCAGCGCAGAAAGCCAGGCGTCAGGATCCGGCGTATGTGAAGCCGGTAATCGGGGGACGGTAACAGAGATACCTGCCTGCTCAGCCTGCTGTTTCAGCCAGTTAAACCAGTGATGATCGGGTGCAGCCATATATCCGTGCACAATAAATAGTCGTGATGCCATCGCTCATTCTCCTCAGGATCCCTGAATAACGCCTGCGGGGACAGAATAGTTTGCAGCAGTCTGTCTCCCGCGACGGACTTTCGCAACTTGAAAAATATGCAAAGCATACAACCAAAAGAGAATATGGCAGGCAGTCGCCGCACCGGGCAACAACACAAAGCCTGCCATTATTTCATTCGTTCACGTTTTGCTGTTTGCATAAAACACAGCAAAGGTACCGGCAGCGTGACCAAAAGCAGGATCCATACCAGGGTATATACAGCATCCACACCATCATTCTGTAAATTAGTATAGAGTTTGACCGGCATTCCCTGCGGGAAATAAGCAAAAATCATCACAATACCAAACTCGCCTACCGCCCGAACCCAGGCCAGCGCAACCGCTGAGGCCAGTCCTGAAGCCGATAAAGGCAGCACCAGAAGCCGGAAGCGTTGAAGTGGCCCGGCTCCCAGCGTTCTGCCGGCTTCCAGGATCGCGGCCGGTACGGCCGAAAAAGCAGAACGAGCGGTGACGATAAAATAAGGTAAGCCGCCATAAATCTGCGCCAGTACAAAGGCCAGCGGGTTATTCACCAGCGTCACACCCACCGCGGCCAGCCATTTTCCTGGCAGACTGTAAGGCCCCAGCGCAGAAATCAATAATATCCCCATCGCCAGAGGCGGGGTCATCAGCGGCAGTAACACCAGTATCTCAGCGATACGTCTGACACCTCCTTTACCACCCGATGTCGCCAGCCACCAGGCAAGCGGTAACCCGATAATAACGATCAGTAATAATGCCAGTAAGCCGTAACCTATGGAGACCATCACGGCATTACTGTCACCATAGGCGAGACTAAAGTGTCTCCAGGGGGTGATCCCCAGCAACGTAGCAAACGGCAGTGCCAGCAAAACCAGTGCCGGCAGAGCCAGCACGGGTAACAGTGACCACCGCGATCTCAGTAATTTCATGGATCAGTAAAGGGCATTGCCTTTCGGACTGGCATATCCGCTGGCTTGCAGTAATTTTTGTCCCTGCTCAGATAACATGAAATCGACAAATTTCTGTCCCTGTGCCATACCGTCCGGCGCGTTTTTCAGCACGGCCGCATAATAGACCAGGGGCTGGGTGTGCAGTTCTTTATCCTGTCCTTTACTGTCTTTAATGGTAAAGCTGACATTGTCATACCATTGCTTCGCCATTTGCGGATTACTCAGGTTAATTTCGTCCGGGAGTTTGACATAAGGCAGTTTGGCAGAGATCACTTCACTCTCATATCCGGCCGCCGCATCCACCTGCCCGCTTTCCAGACGGCTCAGTAAACCGCCTTCAAGGTGCACCTGGCGTGGATTCTGTACCGATCCCATCACCTGCTCCGCGATGCCTGGCTTCTGATAATATTTTTCAGCCAGCAACAGGGTAAAGACGATGTTCTGACCTTTGGGATCCAGATAAGGATCGGTACGGCCAAACTGCAGTCCTGGCTTCGCCAGTACGTTTAACCAGCTTCCGTCCTGTTTTTTATCAGCGGCGGCAAACTCAGTGGCATATTTACCTTTAGGACTATAAGCAATGACCATACTGGTACTGGCGACCGGGACGGCATTATCAATCAGGCCGGCATCCTTCAGGATCTGCATCGGACCTGGCGTAATTGATACAAAAACATCGGCGGTAATTTTATGGCTGGCCAGTAACCGGGCCATCCCGTAAGCGCCCTGTCCCTGTCCCTGATACTCTCCTTTCTGCTGCTGTGCAAAGGCCGGACCCAGTACCTGGTCCATCACTTTCCCCATTGAACCGGCATAGGTGACACGAATATTTTCTGAGGCCAGCGCAGGAAGACTAACCGACATAATAACGGCTAACGAACAGATTAACTTACACTTAGACATCCCTTTTATCCTTCCGCTATATAATGAATTACATAGCGATTATCGGAAGATCCTGTCAGAAATACAATCTGTTTATGCTTAATAATCGAACAGTGCGACAGGAGATTGTTTCAGATCAATGTGTACTGCTGATATGTTTCCCTCCCGGCAACTGAGCCTCTGACACAGGCTGTTCCAGTTCTTTAAGAATACCGCAATCCCGGGTGGGTAAATTATCATGGCAAAACGTCTGTAACTCACTTAACTGCTTTTCAAGCTCCACCAGCTCGGCAATTCTGGCCTGCACATGTGAGCGGTGTTCATCGATTAACTGATTAATCACTTCACAACCGGCTTCAGGCTGACTGCGAGCCTGTAACAGGCGCTTTATTTCATCCTGTGCCATATCCAGCGCACGGCAGCGCCGGATAAACATCAGCGTTTCCAGATGCCGGGGGGTATAGTCGCGGTAATTGTTTGTCTGATCCCTGAGGGCCTCAGGCAGCAACCCTTCCCGCTCATAATAACGAATGGTTGCAACACTGCATAACGACTGCCTGGCAAGCTCACCTATCCTCATTTTTTCCTCCGCCTCTTGACCCTATACTGGCTTCAGGGTTTTTACTGTAACTACCAGGTTACACCCGATGGGATGAAAAATGAACAATACAAATAAAAATAACAGGAATTCCTCAGCCTGTAACACCTCACAGCCCTCTAAAAAAATACCGGCGATACAGCGTATCGTCCCTGAACCGGAGCACCGGCACGCCGGCGGTCATTGCTGTACGACGGCTGAGCCTGTGTTATCACCGATCCCGGCGAGCGTAACGCTTGCAGAAGGTAATGTTACGGCTATCCGGATTATGCAGATGGACTGCCCGGTAGAAGAGAACCTGATCACCGGTAAGCTCTCTGGTATGGCAGGCGTGACAGACCTGAAGTTTGATCTGATAGAGCGGGTTCTCACGGTCACGCATCGTCCTGATGCCCTGGAGCCGGTACTGCAGGCTATCCGTTCTCTGGGCTTTGAACCTGAACTCCCGGATAACACGGCAACACATGCTCCGCGTCCTGCGGCTCAGGTAAATTACTGGCCGCTGGTCATTGCCGCTGTGCTGGCATTCAGTGCAGAAGTTCTGCACTGGTTCCGGTTTCCGGAAGGGTTACAGGCAGCTTTCGCCATCATTGCCGTATTACTTTCCGGCCTGAAAACCTATAAAAAAGGCTGGATTGCCGTTAAAAACCTGAACCTCAATATTAATGCGTTGATGAGTGTTGCAGTGACCGGGGCCATTTTACTCCGTCAGTGGCCGGAAGCCGCGATGGTTATGGTGCTGTTCAATGTTGCCGAGTTAATCGAAGCTAAAGCACTCGATAAAGCCAGAAATGCGATTGATACCTTACTCCGGCTGGCGCCTGAATGGATGAATGTACAGCAACCTGACGGCAGCTGGCAGCAAATGCAGCCGGGAGAGGTACCGTTATCGGCTATTGTACGGGTTAAGCCAGGTGAGAAAATCGGCCTCGACGGAGTCATTATCAGCGGCCATTCCACCATCAATCAGTCAGCCATTACCGGAGAAAGTCTGCCGGCAGAAAAGAAAGCCGATGACGCCGTCTTTGCCGGCACATTCAATGAGTCCGGTAGTTTTGACTACAAAGTCACATCGACGGTCAAAGAAACCACTCTCGCACGGATCATTCGTTCAGTGGAGTCTGCCCGTGCCAGCAAAGCCCCTACCCAGCGTTTTGTCGATCAGTTCGCCCGGATCTATACCCCGGTAATTTTCCTGCTGGCCATCGTCTTTGCCGTCATACCGCCGCTGCTCTTTGCGCAATCCTGGTCTGTGTGGATCTACAATGCGCTGGTGATGCTGGTGATTGCCTGTCCCTGCGCTCTGGTGATCTCGACGCCCGTCACACTGGTCAGTAGCCTCACGGCAGCCGCACGTCAGGGGATATTGATCAAAGGTGGTATGTATATCGAGCAGGGACGTAAGCTGAAATGGCTGGCACTGGATAAAACCGGTACGCTGACACACGGTCAGCCTGAAGTCACGGATGTATTGAGTGGCGATACTCCGGACGCGGCCCGGGTCATGATGCTGGCCGGGAGTCTTTCCGGATTATCTGACCACCCGATGTCAGAAGCCCTGGTGCGTTACAGTAATAACGAGTCCCGGTTGCCGGTTGAGGCCTTCTCGGCAATCACCGGTCAGGGCATTACCGGTGTGATAGACGGAAAACAATACTGGCTGGGGAATCGCCGGCTGCTGAGTCACCAGGGGATTGATGTTACTGATAATGAAGAGCGCTACGAAACGCTGGAACGTCAGGGAAAAACGCTGGTCTTTTTAGGCAGTCAGGCCGGACTATTAGCTGTGTTTGCGCTGGCAGATACGGTGAAAGAGAGCAGCCGCCAGGCGATTGCTGAACTGCATCAGCTGGGTATCAAAACCCTGTTGCTGTCCGGTGATAATGCCTTTGCTGTGGAAGAAATTGCCCGCCAGGTCGGCATTGATCATGCCCGTTCTGAACAGCTGCCAGAGGATAAATTACAGGCCATTGAAGAGTATTGCCGGAAAGGTGTGACCGGTATGGCCGGTGACGGCATCAATGACACTCCGGCACTGGCACGGGCAGATATCGGCTTTGCGATGGGGATGGCGGGCACCGATACAGCTATCGAAACGGCTGATGTGGCATTAATGGATGATGATTTGCGAAAAATCCCTGCGTTTGTTCGTTTGTCCCGGCGGACTGGCCGGATCCTGACCCAAAACATTTCACTGGCGCTGATGATCAAACTGGTCTTTCTGATCATGACCCTGTGTGGATCCGGAACCTTATGGATGGCCGTATTTGCTGATGTCGGTGCCAGTCTGTTGGTGGTCGCTAACGGATTGCGCATACTTCGCGGAACAGAAGCAAAAAAAGCATGAAATCAGTGAGGACCGACGGCGGCGTTATGGGGGGCTTACAGAGACTGCACAAACCAGCGCCGCTTAACGGCCATTTGCCCCCGCGCACACGGCACGCGATGAAGGCAGGGAGCGGCAGGGAAGACGCGCCTTTTCCCCCGTACACGCTACCGCCCCTGTGAACATCACCGCGCACAGCAGCCAGCACATGGCCTTCCTTAACCGTGTCATTCCGCTTTCCCTGCGTTATCCGTCCGCGCAGTTTAACAGCACTTTTCCCGCTGTCATTACCGGTTTTACATCGCGGCGGGAGCCCGGTCACAGCTCGCTGTTGCGAAGTTACTTTCGGTTTTGCTGGAAGGATTACCGGCAGAAGAAGCAGAGAACGCACCGTCCAGGCGAGGCCACGCTTCATGGCTGGAACAGCAGATTGCAGTTATCAGCCATCTGCCGAAGGCGCCCAGAAGATGGTATCAGAGATGCTGGACGCCGTGATTGCTCAGGCGGTACAGCAGGCAGGAGCGGATGACTGAAGAGGATTTTTAGCGCGGGCTGAAGGTGTCTCACCACCGACAGCCCGCTGACCACAGGCAACTAAAAGGAGTAGTTGATTATGGCTGAGACACATCATAAGCCAGAGACCCACACGCCCACAACAACCAGGACTTATACCGTGGGTTACGTCAGTGACACGAAGTACCAGCCCGTTCCGGCGGTAACCCTTAAAGGCCACTGGATGGCAGACGCGGGATTTGAGACGGATACGCCGGTTGATGTGCGGGTAATGAAGGACTGTCTGGTGATCACCACGAAGCCGAAGCCGCCGCAGATCCCGTTAACCAGCGAGATGCTGTACCGCACCGAAGCCCTGCCCGATAAGGCCCGGCAGGAACTCTGTACGCTGATCAGTGCGTTGTTGATCCGGGAAGGGCTGAGGAAAGTCGCTGCGGGTGAGTGACTGGCGCAGCAGCTAAGTGGAATGACGGCCGATTTGAGGTAACTAGCTGGTTATAAAGTAAAATCCCGGTTCAGTGATGAACTGGCCGGGATTCTTAGTTTATTCAAGTGGAAGCTTCTGCTTTTTTCTTTCCTTTAACCAGATTTTTATCCAGATCCCGCCACCCAGAATAAGGCCACCGACATATCCGGATTTAAAGAAAGATGCAAAAACATCACTCCAGCTGAATGGGAAAAAGCCTTTTTTGACGTAAATAATTAATGATCCAAGTAGCACTGATATAAGATCGAAAAATAAAAATAGTATCAGGCACATGATCACCAATTTTATCAATAAGAAAAAATTACTTTTTATTGTCATTTTTTCCCTTTTCATCCAAATTATCTTTTACAAAATTTCCTGCTTTTTCACTGATATAACTGCCACCAATAGCACCTGTTAAATCAGAAACAGCTTCTTCCGCAGCTTTTGATGTAATGCCTTTTATAATAGTGCCACCAATACCTCCTGCTACAGTACCTGCTCCAGCACCAGCCATAGAGTTAATCGGGTTCTCTCCCTTAATTCCACTTCCTATCGCAGCACCGCCCATATTGATAGCAGCAGATGTCCCTATACCTTTTCCGGTCGTTGCGGCTGAGGTTATCCCGGCCATAATCACATCGACATAACTGAATGGACCATTTCCGCTAAGCTGAACACCGGCATTCACCCCCGCACCTATGGCCGCATTCAGCGCCATTCCCTCTTTTATCGTGGTACCCAACACGCTGCTCCCAAATATCAGCGGCGCGTCTCCGATACTGGCATTTGATTTATGGTAACCCCAGGTATTCATAATGCTCTGAGCTTTAGACATCGCCTCAGAGTCGGGATTACGTTTCACATAATCCTGACCGGACAGCAGCCCTTTAACCAGTTCCTGTGATACCGCCGTGCCATATTCCTTCTCCATCTCAGACGCATATACCCGCAGATAACCCGCCAGTTCAGCCCGCTCTGTACTGTTCATCTGTGACGGATCTCTGGTGAATTTGGATACCAGGGCATCACTGCGCTTGTCAGCGTTTTCCAGCTTAATCAGCTCATTAGCGGTCGCTAATGTCTTATCACCGTTCTTAATTTTCTCAACAGCCTTGTCGAGTTTGTCTGAAGATGTTGCACCCAGGAAGTTATTCTCAACAACAATCCCAACCACAAAGGCTGGGATCTTTTCAACATAGATTAAAATCCCTTTACTTTAAAAAGGCGGAATAATGCGAGTCCAATGCCTCCAATGCTCCCACCATAAAGTCCTAATTTCGCTCCGTGAAAAACATCCTGCCAGGTTGTATTAAAACCATCTCCAAGTAGCCACAGTAACAACGCGAAAAAAAGCTTTCCGCATACAGATAATGCGATCATGAATAAAATCGTAGCAACTAAAATAAATAGGGACTGAACGCATCTAACTCGGAGATCATTTTTCATTTTTATCTCCTATTTTTTTTATTACCTGTTCAGTTCCTTTACCGCCTCCTTCTGATATTACTGAAGCTCCAATATTACCCATGTTGCTTGGAAGCTTACCAGGCAACATCTCCTTAGAGATCCCCAGTTGACCTTTAACTTCGGTATATTTCAGCAGGTCAGGATTAAACTTAGGATCCCAGCCGCCGGTTAGCCATTTACCAGCCGCATTTGTGCCTGAAGAGATTAGTTTACCTCCCCAGTAACCGCCAGCAGAACCCAAGCCATTAGTAATTGCTCCCGTTAAAGGATTGTCACCGTTGATCTGATTGGTTAGCGCGCCACCGGCTGCATTCCAGCCCACTGTTCCCCATAAGCCATTCCCCATGCTGGCAACGTTTATCCAGCCAGCAACAATAGAGTTAACCGGATTCACCTTGCCATCTTCAGCATACTGAGCACCTGCGTTTACTCCTGCGCCCAACCCCCACATCGCCTGCGCGGCACCGGGCAATAACGCCACGCCTCCTGTAGCCAGCGCTCCGGCATAAGCTTTATTTTCAGCCTGCCCGCGCTTACAGGCTTCGCCTGAAGGATTATCACTACAGGAGAGAACATCAGCACCATGCTCCCTGACTTTTTCTCCCTGCGTCCATTCATTGCCACCCAGAAGGTTATTCTCAACCGCATTCTTGCCCGCCTGAGCGGCCGTCACTGCTCCGCCAGTATCGCCCGTCGCCAGCCCCCCTGCAAGTCCTGCGGCCAGTTCGCTCAGCGCACTCACCTGCTGTTTCTCACTTTCGCTCAGCTGCTCTGCCGTCCTGCCCGGAAACAACTGACCGGCAATGTAGCGCGCCGCCAGTTCGCCCCCGCCAGCCCCAAGCCCACCGGCCACTGCCGACTGGTTGTTCAGCTGCGCCATCACCGCACCAAGCACCGCATGCGCCATCGCGTTAGCCGCAACGTTCACCTCACCATCGGTCGTTGTCAGCTTCCTGATTTCCGTCGCCAGATACGGTGACGCGCCGCTCGCCAGCGCCCCGGACAGATTGTTACCCGCCAGCGCCGTCAGCGCACCCGTGACCGCCTGCGCTGCCTTCTGCAGGTCGCTGCCGGTTCCGTACTGCTGCATCGCATTGTCGTACGCCCGCTGCGTCACCGCCGCGTCGCTGACCGGTTTACCGTCTTTGATCAGCTGCTCCCTGGCCTGCGATAGCGCGTCCGGGTCTGTCCGGGCCTTCTGCCCTGCGATTTCTCCCTGCGTGCGGATAACGTCCATCGTCTGACCACCGATTTCCCCGATAAGCTGTGCCTGTCTTAGCCGGTTTTGCTCCTGCTCTTTGTTAAATATCGGGCTGATGCTGCCGTCGTTAGCATGATCAGTCTCCCGGTTAAGGGTGGTGACATCCTGCTGTTGTTTGTTCGTACCCCTGACTGTCAGCGTACCCTCGCTGACGCCAGCCTTCGTCGTCCCCTCTGCGTGGTCACTGTTGTCAGCCCCCGATAGCATGCCACCGGCCATATTGGTCAGCAGATCCTTGCCCACCGGCCCGCCGGTGCTCAGAGAAACGCCACTATGGGTTGCGCTGTAGTCGGCCTGGTTGTGAATATCCGTCCAGCCCAAGGTTCCGGTATTGAGATGGTTCTTGTCCTTATCTCCGGTGCTCGCTATCACCGCGCCGTTGAGCTGAGTGTGCCCGCTGACCGTGACGTCATATCCGCCTTTACCCGCAAACAGCCCGGTCTGCTCTTTGACACTGTCGAAGTTACTCCTGAGTTTATCCCGGCTCACACTCACGCTGGCGGAGCCGGCCATCGGACCGAAGGTGACGCTGCCGCCCGCGCTGACGTTCTGCTGTTTCATATCATAGCTGTCGCTGTCCCGCTCGCTTTCAAGCGTCAGGTTACGCCCCGCAGCAACGGTAATTTTTTCCCCGCTGGCTTGCGCTCCTTTTATGGTGGTGTCACGGCCGCTGCTCAGGCTGAGGTGGTTGCCCGCATCAAGCAGGGTTTCAGTATGAGTCAGGCTGTTGCCTTTTTCATGCCCTTTACCGGCGTTCCCCGCGGCAGAGACGCTGATGCCGTAACCGCCTGAGCCGATGCCGACGCCCACGCCGACGTTGCCACCGTGGCTCTCATTTTTGCCGTCCGTACTTTCGGTGTTCTCCGCAGACTGCAGGGTAATATCCCGCGCTGCGTTAAGCGTCAGGTCCTTGCCCGCTTTCAGCTGACTGCCGGATAGGGCGATATCGCCACTTTGCACGGCATTATTTTTTCCGGTCGCCGTTATCGACAGGTTTTGCCCGGCCGTGAGCGTGCTGCCCTGCGACTGGCGGCTGTCAGTGCGGCTTTCACTCTTCGACGACTGACTCCCCAGGGAGGCAGTGACACCCAGAGTGTTAGTCGCCCCCTGCGCGGCACCTTTATCACCCGCCTGCAGGCCGGCGGCGGCATTTTTCGCATCCGCCGCCCCGGTCAGTGCGCTGTCACGCGCATAAGCCTGAGCTGCCTGAACTCCGGACAGCGCCGCCTTGATGTTCTGCAGCGTGCCGAGGCGCCCGTCGCTTTCTTTTCTGGCCTGCTGCGCCGGGCTCACGGCGGTGTTGAGCGCACTGCCCACGCTACCCGACAACGCCAGGCTCAGCCCGCTCTGCTTCTGCCCGAAGGTTTCTGTCCGGGTGTGTTGGTCGTAGCCCGGATCAATGGTCACGCTGTCGCCGGTAAGATCCAGATCCTTGCCCGCCACCAGGTCGGCGCCGCCGATGTGCAGCTGGTTGCCCGCCGTGATACTGACATTCCCCTGACTGCTGCCCACGGTGCTGAGGCTCTGGCTCTGAGTCGTGCCTTTCTCGTCGATTTCGTGCCTGCCCGATTGCTTGCCTATCGTAAAGCCGATGCCGCCGCTGCTCAGCAGGCCGCTTTTTTGCTTCTCTTCCAGAAGGTAATGGGACACAGTTTCGGTGGCCGCAACGATCCCGACATTGTGACCAGCCTGCAGGCTGACGTCACGGTCGGCGGCAATCGCCGACCCTTTCACCGTCAGGTCGTTTCCGGCGCTGATGCTGATGTTCTCCCCGCTGAGCAAGGTGCCTTTCTCCTGCGTGCTGCGGTCATCGGTTACAGTGTGGCTGCTGCTTTTACTCAGGTAGCCTTTTTTCTGTGAACGCTCTTCACTGTATCGGGACTCGCTTTCGCTGGCAGTATTGAGCAGGACGTCTTTTTTTGCCTGAAGCGCGATGGCGCCCTGTTCGCTGTGCAGTGTACTGCCGGTAACCGTCACATCGCCCTCACGCCCGATGACCGTCACGCCCTGCTGGCCGCTGAAGGTACTGCCCGTGCTGGTCTCGCGTTCGGTTTCCTCTTCGCGGTGGCTGCGCGTCTTGCCCCCGCGCTTGTTTTCGCTGTCCTGAGCCAGCGTGTGGGTACGCGCGTCCTTAATGGTCACATCCTGCGCGCTCACACCAATGCGACCTTCTTTACTGTCAACCTGAGTGCCTTCAGCCAGCAGCTGATTGCCGGCAACCAGAGTGACGCCCAGGTCACCGCCGAGGGTGCTAAGCGTCAGGCGCTCTTCCTCGCGGCGGTTACTGACAGATGAGGTTCGGCTACCGGCGTCAAGGTGCGACGTATTGGTGGTGGTATCGGCCCTGAGAGTGATATCGCCCCCGGCCTGCACGCTCAGCTGACCGCTGGCCCGGGCCTGGCTGCCCGTGAGTGCCACGTCCCGCCCCGCTGTCAGACTGAAGTCTCCGTCAGCGCTTAACGTGCTGCCCAGCGCCTGCTGCCATTCGCCACTGACCTGCGCCATACGCTTGCCTGCATCCTCCACCCCGGCGCTGTTGCGGTTGCCCATCGAGCCTGAAATAACCTCAAGATCAGCGGTATGACTGCTTTTGGCCGTGGTAATGGTCAGGTCGTTGCGCGCACTCAGGCTGAGGGTGTCGGTCGCGGTTAGCCTGGCGCCTGCAAGCGTAATGTCGGTACCACGCAGGCTGATATCGTCGGCGCTCATCGTCGCCTGGCGCAACGCATCCTGCAGGTTAGTGCTCATCGACAGAGTGTCGGCCTGCACGTCAATACTGCCGGCCTTAATGTCACCTCCCTGGTGCAGGAACTGCCCGGCGTCGACGGAAATCGCCTTGCCGGCAAACAGGTTGCCGGCGTTGGTGATACTGTCGGCCGAGAGTTGAAGATTGCCGCCGCCAATCACTGCGCCATCACCGGTCAGGCGCAATGTGGTCTGCGCCAGGTAGACCTTCGGCACCCATACCGTTTGCGATCCGTCGGCCGTTTGCACCGTCTCACTGACCAGCCAGACAATATCCTGCTGCAGCGCAACAATCTGTTCAGGCGTCAGGGCCACTCCGGGCACCAGATGGAACGCCTGAGCAACCTTCGCACCATCGGTCATCAGTTGCTGGTACTGCGCCATCGCGTCTTCACCTCTGACGGAGGGTTTCCCGGTGAGTGCCAGCACCTGTTCACGCACCAGGCGCTGCTCGTAAAAACCGTCGCCCAGGCGTTTGTGCACCAGGGCCGGGTCATAATTCACCAGGTCGAGCAGATAATCGCTGCTAATAAACTGTTCGCGGCTGGTAAAGCGTTCATCGGTGACCACCAGGTACGGGCTGTCTGCCGCCGTATGCTGCGTAAACAGGGCATTATCAGGAATGCCGGTCGCCACGCTCTCCAGGTGTTGCATCCGGGTCAGCGCCAGCTCCGAAGGCAGCAGTGGCCGTTCCGGCAGCGATGTTGAGGTGATGCCGGACGGTGTAAGCTGGCTCCCCGGGGCCAGCGCCATATCTCCGTCCTGGCGGGCGATACCTTCTACCGTAAAGGCCAGCGGGTTGCGCTCAGTTTCGGCCCGTTCGGCATCCACAGCGTTCAGCGCGGCCTCAAGCCGGCTGATTTGCGCCTGGTTTACCGTGGTGTTAGTGATGCTGACTCCGTTGATGGTGACGCTGCCATTGCCGGTAATAATGCCGTCAATGGTCGCCAGTGCCGTGGTTTCGTCATTGCTGAAGGTCGGATACCAGTGACGGGTGTCTTTGTCGTAATGATCAACGATAACCTCCTGACGACGCTCATTGACCGAGTAACCCCGGTTGTCCACGCTGCCGCTACCGTCCTGCGTCAGGTTACCGTTCGCTGTGATGACGCTGGCGTCATTCAACAGTTGGCCGGTGATGCGCAGCAGCATGTTGCCACCCGCCAGAATACGCGCACCGATCCCTTCACTTATCAGCGTATCGCGCGTGACGGTGCCGGTCGCAGTGCGTTCTCGCAGGTTGCTGTAGTCGGTGACGTAAGGCGCGCTGTCGATATCCATGTGACGATCCGGGTCCCATTGTTCAAGGCGCCCCTTATCGTGTTCGTACCAGAACGTATTCTGGTACGGCGTAGGCACGTCGTTTTGACGGGGGCCGCGGGTCTCATAAAACGTCATGGCGTAGGTGCCATCAGCGTTGGGGGTCAGCGCGAGATAGTTCACCCACAGGTCAGTCAGTTGACCCTGATTGTCTTTCACGCGCACCCGTGCACGCTTGCCGGAGGCATCGATGGCCAGCAGCGTGCCGTAGCGGTTACTTTGCGCCGCCGCGTCATCCCGGAAAGTCAGCTGCTGAGTAGTCGGCGCCATAGTGCTCTTATCCGTATTCACCGCAGAGCCGAAAGAACGCCAATAAAGGTTGGCGCGGTGCCACGTATAGTTACTCTTTTCTGCATCGCGCTGTATCTCCAGCCCTTCGCGCAGGTTGTCCAGCCGGCGGGCCTCGATAGTCAGATCGCCATCCGCTTCTATAAAACTCGCCCGATTCTCCATCAGGTCATCGCTGTGAAGGAACAGGCTATCGCCGCTGTAAAGCAGGGCACCGTCCCGGTTACTCAGACGCTCACCGGCGGCAAGCTGAAGGCTTTGGGTCGCCGCTATGACCGCCATCGGGTCGTGGTTCTCAATCGTGCGTGCGTGCACGGTGATCTCGTCCCCCATGATCGCGGCGGTGTTGTCGAGCGTCCCGGCACTGAGAGTCATCCGGTCCGCCTCAATACGCCCGCTGTTCTGCAGGGTGCCGCCGGTGATCAGCCGCAGCGTTTTACCCGCCAGCGTCGCCGGGTTAGTGATCCCCGTGGCATTAAGAACCAGTTCACCCGGCAGCAGCCAATCGGCAAGGTTATTAAATACGCCGCTCAGAGAGAAGATGACCGTGCCGTTGCTGCTGATAGTTTCACCCGCAGTGCGGGTGTAGTCCTGCTGCGCGCTCAGCGTGAGCGACTGCAGACCGAGCAGGGTACCTTGCTGATTTTCCAGAGTGCGCGTATGCAGGGTGAGTTCACCGGCACTCTCTATCTGTCCGCTCTGATTGAGCAGGACCAGCGGTGAGTCAGCCGGCGACAGTCCTGCGTTGATATCAAGACTGCCATTAGCCAGAATACGTCCCTGTCGGTTGTCTAACCGGGAGACCGCTGCGAGGGTGAGGGTACCCGCGCTTTGTAACCGGCCAGCCGCGTTGTCGATGTCACGCGCGGTAATGCCGGTGTGCGTTGTACCCAATATCAGACCACCGTCGCGGTTATTCAGTTGGTCGGTTTGTACGTCAAGCGACGCCTGGCTGCTGAGCGTTCCCTGATCACTGTTATCGAGCGCGACCGCATTAAGCGTCAACCCCTGCGTGGCAACGAGCTGGCCGCCCTGGTTATTTACCTGCGTAGCGTCAAGCGTCAGCGATGCATTGCTGTGAACCCTGCCCTGCAGGTTGTTAAGCCCGTCGAGGTAATAAGTGCCTGCCCCCTGACTGATAAGCGTGCCACCCGCGTTGTCCAGCTGTGTCGCCGTCAGGTCAATGTCGCCGCGGCTGCTGAACACGCCCTGTCGGTTATAGATATTTCCCGTCGTCACCCGCTGGTCACCGTTGCTGCGTACCGCCCCCCCGGTATTATCCAGCAGGTTAAGAATACGCAGCGTAAGCGTCTGCTGAGCATCTATTGTCCCGCCGGCATTGCTCAGCGCCAGTGCATCAAGCGACAAGTCTTCACCACTCTGTAGCTTGCCGTTGCGGTTATCCAGATCGCTGTTCAGATTCAGGCGAAGCCACTTCTGACTGTATAGCTGACCGCCGAGGGTATTATTAAGGCTCAGGGCGTTAATGTTCAGCGCCTCTCCCGCCAGCCACTGACCGCCCGCGTTGTTAATTGCGCCAGCGAAGGGCTCCGGAGCCAGGCCCTGCACGGTAAGCAGCCCCTGTGCTGAAACCTTACCGTCGCGGTTATCGATATCCTGCGCAATGTGCAGCACCAGATCCGCCGCCGACTGCAGGACTCCTTTGGCATTGCCCAGCCAGTTCGCTGAAAGCTGAGCACTCTGCTGGCTTTGCACGCTGCCCTGTGCATTATCAAAACTACCGCTGACGGCCTGCCAGCCACCCTGGCTGCCCATCCAGCCCCCGGCGTTAACAATCTCCTGCGCGTCCAGTGTCTGAGACAACTGACTGAACATACGCCCCTGGCTGTTATCCAGCACCCCGGTGAACTGCATGTCCAGGCTGTCCAGCGCGTTGATAGCTCCCCGGCCATTGAGCAGGTTTGCTGCGCGAACCCGCGTGGCCCCGTTGCCGGTAAGCTGGCCGCCCTGATTATCCCACTCCCCGGCGAGGCTGAGGGACAGCGAATTTTGACTGAAAACCTGGCCTGACTGGCGGTTAGTCAGCCGTCCGCCATTGAGGGATAGATCGCCACCGCTCTGCAGCGAACCGGCGTCATTGGCAAACTGGCTGGCCGCACCGGCGCTGACAAGGAGGGTCTGCTGCGCAGTCAGTTTGCCCTGCCGGTTAAGGATGTCTCCTGCACTGTCAAGGCTCATGTCTCCGTCAGACTGTAACCACCCTCCGGTATTGTCGAGTGCGCGCGTGGTCGCAATCACCTCCCGGCCCCCTTGTGTGGTCCCGCCACGGTTATCCCAGTCGCCTCCGGCGTTTATCGAGAGGACATGACCTGCCTCAAGCCAGCCGCCGGCATTGTTCAGCCCCTGCTGCGACGTCAGGGAGACATCGTTTTTAGCGACCACCTTACCCAGAGCGTTATCCAGACTACCGGTTGTCAGCGCCAGCGACTCACCGCTAATTTCGCCCTCTCCGTTCGCGAGTAACCCCGCTGCGATGAGGGTGAATTGCTCACCGCCCAGCAGTTTACCGGCATCGTTACGCACGTCCCGGGCGGTTACGGTAGCCTGCCCGGTGGCGGTGATCATTCCGCCGCGGTTATTCAGGTCGCCGTCGGTGTGAACCGCTAACGTTTTACCTGCACCAATGCCCCCCCCGGAGTTACTGAGCCCCTGCCGGGCATGCAGGTCTAACGTCTGCTGCCCCACCACCTTGCCCTGCGTGTTATCGAGGCTGTCAGCGGTTACCGCCAGCACTGTACCGCTGATTTCGCCGGCACGGTTAGAGGTGTTCCCTGTAACATTGAGGGTTAACTGCTGGCCAGACAGCAGCTTGCCGTCGTTATTGTTGACGGTAGCCGCCACCGCCATCAGTGACGTTTCCCCCTGCGCCGTGCCTTCCCGGTTATCCCAGTCGCCGGTGTCAATGTTCAGGTCTTTGCCCGCGCCGACAAAGCCGTACTGGTTGTCAAACCGGTCTGCCGTCAGGCTGAGGGCGCTCTGGCTGATGACCTGCCCCCGTGTATTATCCAGATGCCCGGCCGTCAGGGTGAGCTGCCCCCCGTTCAGGGTACCGGACTGATTGCTGACATCACCACCCGCCCGGAGCATCAGGGCACTGCCGGCCAGCAGATGCCCTCCCGCGTTGTTGATCCCGCCCGAGGTATTCACCACCAGCACCGCCCGGGTTTTTATCGTACCGTCATGATTGTTCAGACTGCCGGCATCAAGCCGAAGGTCGCCGTTGCTGCCCATTTCGCCGCCTGCATTGTCAAGCAGGTTACCGACCCGCCACTGCTGTGCCACGTTATCGAGAGCCAACAGGCTACCGCGCTGGTTGATCAGCTCCGCGGCGTTGAAACTGAGCTGACGGCTTTCTATGATGCCGTCGGTGTTATCAAGCCGTCCCGACAGCGTGAAACGACTTTCACTATTCCCCGTCTGGGACCAGACGGCCTGCTGATTGAACAGGTGATCCGCCTCGACGTCCCAGCGGCCGGTTTTAACCTGAGCCTGTTGCGCATTAATATCGCCGGCGGTATTCATCATCAACTGTTCGCTGTCGATAACTGACTGTTGCAACGCCACGCCCCCTTCCCGCGCGGTCAGGGACGCCTGTCTGGCAGACACTTTTGCGTTACTGATATCAATCCGGCGTGCTGTCGCGCTGACGTCCTTTTTACTCAGCAGGCTGCCGCTTGCACGAATATCGCCCTGGCTTTCCAGGTACAGGCTGGCATCACGGACAATCTGGCTGTGGGTATCGCTGCCTGCCAGAAGGTGCCCGCTGCTCTCAATGCCACGGGCGGCATTGAGGTGCATATCACCCGCCGCAGCCAGGGTGCCTGTCTGCGTCAGCGTGCCCTCACGGCTCTGCACGGAGAGCTGGCCGCCGCTGTGTAATTTACCCTGATAGTCGACAGCATCTCTGGCCGCGAGGCGAATATCGCCGCCAGCCTGCGTGACGGTATCCTGCGCATCCGATTGCCAGCTGAGCCTGCCCTCACTGCTTACGATCAACGTCTTACCTGCCTGAACTTGCGCATTCTGATTACGCACACCCACGCCGGCTTCGGTGCCTATCATACGGATACTGCCGCTGTACATACCACCCATCTGGCCCATATCTATCGCAAGCCGGGGTCTGGTGCTGCCGTCATCAGAGAGCGGCTCTACGGTTTTCCCGTCCGCACTTATGCGGTTGCGACCGGCTACCACTGACAAGACCTCTTTAGCCCGGATACCGGCGTTGACCTCGACCGCACGGGCGAGGATATCGACGTATCCGGTATCGTGACGGACGTCACTGTTGAGTCCGCCACCCTCAATGCGCACCACGCCGCGCTCAATCCTGTACCCCGCTACGCTGCCGTCTGCGTTCATCTGCGGCTTGCCGGTGGTCAGCGTCATACGCCCGGCGTTGATAGTGCCGCAACCGTTGCACACCAGGCCTGCAGGGTTAGCCACAATAACCTGCGCCTTGCCGCCGGCCACTTCCAGAAAGCCCCGTAGCTGACTGGGATTATTGCTGTTCACTTCGTTGAGGATCACCCGTGCCGGTGCCGCATCGGGATTAAGATGGGGGTTGCCCTGGATCATGCCGGCCAGCTGAGTGGACGTCATCACCGCAGAATTGTTGAGGATGGCACCTCTTTGATCGACATCGAACTGCTGATACTTGTTATGCGATACCCCGGCCTGATTAGGCGCGGTAATGTTGACCTGTGCCAATCCGTTCCGGGTGGCGATCACCTCCGGCCGCAGGCCAGGCGCGGCACTACCGTCCGCCACAATGCCATTGGCCATAACCGGTCCGGCAAACATTGCCAGGCCCAGCAGCCACACCGTCCGCCGCAGAGTCACCCACAAACGGTTCCTCCCCGCGATGCAGGTACCACGGTGCTGACCTGGTTCGTTGCTCGTGCTGCGGGCCAGTTCGGACACGACCCGCAGTTCTCCGTGGGTACGGCTGAATATCAGGCGGTAACAATGTTTGTTCATGGGGTTCTTCCTTGAGAAAAGTCAGTCCGTTCTGTCAGTATCAATAAACCGTAAAGAGGGCGGTATCACGCCCGGGCATCAGATTTCAAGATTGACGCTGAAACCTGCCGTGGCACCCGAGGTGTGGAAGGCTGATGGCTTATAGAGTGGCAAGCCGGCAAAAACGTCGTAACTCAACCGGCTCCACAGCACCCCGCGTACACCCACTGCGCTGCCCGCCAACTGGTGACCGACCAGGTATCGCGTGCCCGGCCCGTCCACACGGCCATAGTCGGCGGCGAGATACAGCTCGTGACCACGCGCGAATACGTTCCAGGCGATGTCGTTGCGCCAGAGCAGGCCTTTTTCGCCGGACAATATCTGCTCGCCATCAAAGCCGCGCACCGTGTAACGCCCTGCAATGGCCATGCGTTCCTGGGGTGTCAGCGCGTTCTGGCTCCACTGTCCCCGCAGGCTGGTGTACACACGCCAGGGTTGCTCGCCTACGGTAAAGGGCCGGTTGATGGCCAGGTCACCAAGCAATACCCCCGTGCGTGCGCTGCCTTCATGACGTGATTCTTCCGGCGCTGGCAGAGCATTAAATGCACCTGTTCCGCGCCGCCAGCTGACATTCGCGTCAAGGGTGAGTGGCCCGAGGTAGCTGTGCTGGTTGAGCCCCAGCTCCCAGCCTGCGGTACGACGCTTCTGCTGGTCGATATCGATGTCGTTAACGGCGTTCGTCGAATGCTTGCGGTAACCGCGCAGGTTCAGCGTGATCTTATGTGACTGATCCCGATACAGCAGCCGGGAGACCTTTAGCTGGATGTTGTCGCTTTTACCGCTGTAGCGCAGCACTTCGCTGGCATTGGGAATATTCTGGTGGTAGGTGTAGTCGTTGTAATTGGCAGCAAACCCCCAATAACCCACGGGGAAAAAGTAGTTCAGCGTGTGCGAACGGTTGCCGAACGGCCCTTGCCGGAATACCTCCTTGCTTACATTGGCATAGAAAAGATCGTTCTGTGCAAAGGGTGCATCGAGAGCCAGCGTCGCGGAGCCGGGATACCGTCCGGTACTTTCAGAGCCGCTGTCATCGAGGCCCAGGCTGAGCCGTACTGGCCGGACTTCCTCCCAGTTGACCAGCAGATCGCTGGTGCCATCATGCCTGCCGGGAACAATTTTGATGTCAGCGGTGGCATTCGGTACACGCCGGAAATTCTCTAATCCCTGCTCAACGTCGCGTAAATTCAAAATATCCCCCGATAAGACAGGGATGGCGTTCCACAATCGCCCGCGCCAGGAGACCGGTTTTTCAAAGCGGACATCACCGACGCGCCCGGGTTGCAGGGTCAGCGTCAGGATGCCTTTTGTCAGATCCTGCTCCTGCGCCATGACCCGGGTACTGACGTAGCCTTTCGCCAGTATGGCGTTTTGTACTTTGTTGATGACCAGCACAATGCCCCGGCCGCCCAGACAGTGCCCTTTGGCGTCAGTAGCGGCACTGAGAGCCCACTGAAAGCTTTCGGCAGACTCGCCGACAAGGGCTATCTGATTAATGGTAAAACAAGGGGTTTCATGGGCAGGATAGTCAGGCAGCGCCTTCCCGGGACGGACAAAGCGCGAATCTGCCTGCGGTGCGTTCTGCTCGTGCAAGACGCGCTCGCGCTCCTGCTGACGTAGCTGTTCACGGGCATCCAATGCCACAGTATCCTGTCCGGACACCTCTGACGGCGTGGCGGCCAGTACCGGAAGTGACAGGGTCAACAGCATGCCTGCAAGGGCAGATACCGCCGTCCCTGAAGGGCGGCAGTGTACCGAAAAAGTCCTTTTCATGAAAAATCCATTTCAAAAAGTGTAAAAATATGTAACTTTGTGCGTATTATCTCCTTGCGCGCTTAAAAAGCAAGCGACTTAGTTCTCAGTTCAAAGGGGGCTGTCATTAAGAATATTTTCCATCCTGTTCACTCTCCCCGCACATTTCTCGCAGCAATGTCTCGCTCCTTACCCTGAAATTCTGTTCATCTTCCGAGGGTGAACCGGGAACAGACGGGGAAAATGCAACCAGAGGGGCGATGAGTCTCAGCGGGATCAGTTCACCGGTCCTGAATGCATGCGAATGATCCTCAGGGTCAGCCCACGCCTGATGTTGTACTGACAATCACCATGAGATCGGCATAACCATCGTGATGAAGATAAGATGTTTATCATTAAAGACTTTCAGAAGGGAACGGCACCTGTCACTTTCAAATGCCCGGAGCGAGCCCACAAGCGAAATGCTATATCGCAACGCGATATTCGGAATATACTGGCAGGATGACGAGAAGTCGGAAAAACCGGGGGCCAATAAGAAATAGTGCGGGCGCATACACGTCAGGGAGGAAGGGGACACGCTATGGCATACCGAAAAATACAGATAACAAAAAGGGCCATGTTATAAATAACATGGCCCTGCAATAGTGGCGGAACGGACGGGACTCGAACCCGCGACCCCCTGCGTGACAGGCAGGTATTCTAACCAACTGAACTACCGCTCCGCTTCATTCCCCGTCGGGAACGAGGCGAATATTAATGACGTTCATCAGTGCCGTCAATGGTTTTTATGCAATAACCGATTCGTTTGACGTTTTTTTAAGCTCAGGACTGTTTTATCAACAATTCCATACGGTTAAATACGCCATAAACAACTGCCGCCTTTCTTCATCACCAGGTCCAGCCGTGCTTCATGGGCACTGATCTCATCGTCACTGGCCCGCACGACACGCAATCCTCCGGCGTTGCGCACCTCACGATGAATGATCCCCCCGTCACTTTGTTCTGACTGATCATTGTCACTACTGAAGGTCAGTGATGTCTGTCCGCCAGTCATGGCCAGGAAAACATCGGAAAGAATTTCGGCATCAAGCAATGCGCCGTGCAACGTTCGCTTGGTGTTATCTATGTCGTAACGGGAGCATAAGGCATCCAGGCTGTTCCTTTTGCCCGGAAACATTTTTCGTGCCATTAACAGGCTATCGGTGATTTCGCAAAATGTTTCCGTTTTGGCCAGGCCCCTGTTGAGCTTTTCAAACTCATAATCCATAAAGCCGATATCAAACGAGGCATTATGGATCACCAGTTCTGCGCCACGGATGTAGTCAAGGAACTCATCCGCCACCTGAGAAAACTCCGGTTTATCCAGCAAAAACTCATCTGAGATCCCGTGGACACCGAAAGCTTCCGGATCCACCAACCGGTCCGGCTTCAGATAAACATGGAAGTTATTCCCTGTCAGGCGGCGGTTGATCACTTCCACCGCACCAATCTCAATGATGCGGTGACCTTCATAGTGAACCCCCACCATATTCATACCGGTGGTTTCTGTATCAAGGACGATTTGGCGGTTTTTTACTGTGCTCATAGGGCCCGTTTATGTCAGACTTGGATTTTTTACTACAGGAAGTCTACCAGAGATGCGCAAACAGGTAGAAATTTTCACCGACGGTTCTTGTCTCGGCAACCCGGGTCCCGGTGGATACGGTGCAATTTTACGATACGGAAACCATGAAAAAGAGTTCAGCCAGGGCTACCGTCTGACCACCAATAACCGGATGGAGCTGATGGCGGCCATCGTGGCCCTGGAAGCACTGAAACAGCCTTGCGAAGTGACACTCAGTACAGACAGCCAGTACGTACGCCAGGGGATCACTCAGTGGATATTTAACTGGAAAAAGCGCGGATGGAAAACCGCGGATAAAAAGCCGGTCAAAAATGTCGACCTCTGGCAGCGCCTGGATCTCGCCCTGCAATCCCATACCATCGACTGGCAGTGGGTAAAAGGGCATGCCGGACACCCTGAAAACGAACGTTGTGATGTCCTTGCCCGTGATGCTGCGGGTTCGCCGACACAGGAAGACACTGGCTATTTATCGGTATCCTGAGATTTAATTTCCGAGCATTGTCGTGTCACATTAACGGCAGTACGGAGTCTGGATCTCCCTGCCGATAATGCACTCCGGTTAGGCGTCAGCGGATAGGTACGCTTTCGGGCAATCAGCAAATTTATACACCCCAGTACCGGGAGATGTGCCGTGATAATTTCACCACCGTTTCGTCGCCAGGGTACGACCTGGAAACTTTCTCTGCAGATGATTTCGTAATTAAGGATACTGAGCCAGTCGATCATTCGCCCCTGACTGAACATTCTGCCACTCCAGGGCAAACGCCGATGAAGCCAGGGCAGAAGTTTCCCGGCCCCCAGCAGGCTAAAGGGGTTAAAGCCGGTCAGTATTATCCAGCCATCATCAATCAATACTCTGTCGGCTTCCCGCAGCATCTGATGAGGATCCTGGCTCCAGCTCAGGGAATGAGCCAGAAAACAGACATCAATGGATTTGCTTAAAAAGGGTAGCCGCATCTCATTACCGGCAACACCACCAGGTAGTCCCCCGGGGCTCACCGTGAACTGATGGCTGACAGGACACTCATCGGTATCAATCGCCGCACTGAGAGCACCGATTTTCAGTAAATGAAAACCATAGAGTTTGCCCAGGTAAGGCTGAAGATGCTGTTGTAAGGCCTCCCGATAGAAATCCCCCCAGGGGATTTCTTCCCAGTGGTCCGGGGTCTTAAGTATTTGTCGTGTCTTAGCTGGCTTCATGTTTTACCATCATCAGAACGTTCAGGATAACCGGAGAAATTTTATGGGTAGTCACCGTTTGAATCTTACCAGTATTCCGGCACTACAGGATAACTACATCTGGGTGCTTAATAATGATCAGGGCGAGTGCATTATAGTCGATCCCGGGGAAGCCAGACCGGTGACTGAAACGATAGCCGCAAATCACTGGCAGCCGGTAGCCATATTACTGACACATCATCACGGTGATCATGTGGGTGGTGTGAGAGAACTCACCGCGCAATGGCCCGGACTCCCGGTCTACGGCCCCGCCGAAACCCTTAATAAAGGCACCACGCAGGAAGTGAAAGACGGTACGGTCATCACAATTTCCGGTATTGAATTCACTGTCATCGCCACTCCCGGGCACACCCTGGGACACGTCTCTTACTACAGCAAACCTTACCTTTTCTGTGGGGACACACTGTTTTCTGGCGGATGTGGCAGATTATTTGAAGGGACAGCAAAGCAAATGCATGAGTCATTTCAGAAACTTAATCAGCTTCCGGCAGATACCCTGATATGCTGTGCACATGAATATACTTTATCAAATATGGCGTTTGCCCGGGCTGTACTGCCACAAAACCCGCAGATCCTCTCTTATTACCATAAAATTAAGCAGTTACGTGACGAAAACCAGATAACTCTCCCTTCATTTTTGGAAAAAGAACGGGAGATTAATGTTTTTCTGAAAACAAATGACATTGATTTACAAAGGAATATATTGCCTGACTTAAATTTACCGGAGTCCTGGCAGGTTTTTGAGGCATTGCGGCGTAAGAAAGACAGCTTTTAATTTTTTTGATTGTTTTGTCTCTCTCCGTACCGTATCATTGCTCGACTTTTAATCTACTACCAACGATGACACATACATGAAGGCTAAAGCGATACTTTTCGCCTCAGTCTTGCTGGCCGGATGTCAGGCATCAGGGAAAGATGCAGATATACCCGTTCAGCATGCACAGAGTCTGTCTTCAGCGAGTCAGGGAGAAAATGGTCAGTACGGAGAAAGAATGTTGTCGCCGCGATGGCAGGATGATGGAACTAACGTCGCACAAAACAGCAATCTCTGGAACACCATTAGTGACGAGCTGACGATGGAGATCCCGGATAACCCGCGGATCCGTGAACAAAGAAATAAATATCTGAAAAACAAGAGCTATCTCCACGATGTAACTTTACGGGCTGAACCGTATATGTACTGGATAGTCGGGCAAATACAGAAACGAAAAATGCCGATGGAACTGGTACTGCTACCCATAGTGGAGAGCGCTTTTAACCCGCACGCAACTTCATCATCCAATGCTGCAGGGCTCTGGCAGATTGTAGGAAGTACGGGAAAACATTACGGACTGAAACAAAACCAGTGGTATGACGGACGCAGAGATGTGGTTGCATCTACCCGCGTCGCACTGGACATGTTGCAACGTCTGAACAAGATGTTTAACGGGGATTGGTTACTGACGGTCGCTGCGTATAACAGCGGTGAAGGAACCGTTCTGAAAGCGATTAAGCAAAATAAAGCCCGCGGGAAGCCGACAGACTTCTGGCATTTATCTTTGCCGAAAGAGACCACGGTCTACATCCCTAAAATGCTGGCATTAAGCGAGATACTGAAAAACAGCAAACGCTACGGAGTCAGGTTACCGCAGGCGAACGAAAACCGGGCCCTGGCACGGGTTGAAGTTGGTCAGCAAATCAGACTGACGCAGGCCGCTGAAATGGCGGGTATTTCTGTATCAACGCTGAAAAGTTTTAATGCCGGTTATAAGCAGGGAACAACTGCACCTCAGGGACCACAGTACATTATGGTGCCTAAGTCCCATGTGGAGCAGCTGAAAAATTCACTGGCTGCATCGGATATTCAGGCAATACAACCTGAACTGGTCGCCAGTAATGCCCCGACCACCTCAGGCAGCTATAAAGTGCGTCGCGGAGATACCCTGTCGGGTGTAGCAGCAAAAAATGGCCTTAGCGTAGCCGCATTGAAATCGTTCAATAATCTGCGCACTGCCGGGCTAAAAGCCGGCCAGATACTGAAACTGAGCCCACGTAACACCGGCGCAGTCAGTCAGCTGGCGGATAATGGAAACAGCATCACCTACCAGGTCCGTAAGGGTGATTCTCTTTCCAGCATCGCTGCGAGGCACGGTGTTAACATCAGAGATGTAATGCGCTGGAATGCGCTTTTATCTGATGAGCGTTCAATCAGACCGGGGGATAAATTGACGCTGTTTGTAAACAATAGCTGATACCCTACCGGAAAGTAAAAAAAGGGCTGACATTATTGTCAGCCCTTTTTTATACGCTTATCGTGACTATGAGCCCTCTGACCACTAATTCAGAAAGAAAACTCCGCCAGTAACGGGTTATGATCGGAGGCTGTGGTCTCCAGCACGGTGGCCCGCTTCACTTCCATATCTCTGTAGAAAATAAAATCCAGCGGACGTCCGAAAGCTTTACGCCGGTGATCCTGTGAAAAAAGTACCTCACGTAACCGTTGCTGGCGCATAAACTGATACAGTACATGAATGCGTTGACGGCTCCAGGCATTAAAGTCACCGGCCATCAGTACCGGTCCGTTATGGTGCCGGATATGCTCCCCGATAGCATCAAGCTGCTTGCGATAGACTTCGATTCCGAGACTGAAGTTAACTGCATGAATATTCACGACCAGTAAAAAACGGCTGTCAGGCATCGGATAAACAGTCACCAGGGCAGATTTTGCCAGCCGCAAAAGCGGCTCACGTTCTCTCAGGGGACAACAATAAATCGCCGGCGAAGAAGATAACGTCATTACGCCGGAAGGATGCTGAGGCAGCACAAAAGCGGGAACCTGATCAGCCGCAATATAATGCCGGGTGGCAAACGAAACCAGTTCAGGTGTCGTCTGAGCCTCCTGTAATAACACCAGATGGCTGCCCTGACCAAACCCCTGAAGCACTGAACGCCAGTCAGCTCTCTGCTGTTTGAAAATATTCCAGACCAGGACCTTTAAAGTGCTGTAATCAGGTAACTCCGTACCGCCGGGTAAGGTATGAGTCGAGGGAAGGCGCAGTGCAGGAGGAAATACTTTCTCTGCAGGCTGTCCCGCCACATAACGCATTGCGTAGGTTTTTTTTCGCACCCTCTTCTCTTTTGCTCCGGAAGACATCATCCCCTCATAATAAACCTGTTCGTCCGTCGAAGACAGTGACATTCTATGTCTTCATTTCTTTTTAATTATTTTTACACTTAATGATTGCGGGTCTTTACTCTGCCCTGATTAATACCCCCCTGCCCCTTCCCATAAGCACGGTAGAACACGGCGAATGTATGGCGATAAACCATGAGTTACGCGGCGAACATACACGAAGTTAGCTTTGATAGCGCTTTCAGCGCTTAGCATAATCTCTTTATAAGGGGGATCCGAGGCAACTAAGCAGTAAAGCCTGTGATGGCTCTCCGGATATTTGTATATGCTTTATCTGCACATATTATCATCGGGTATCAGACAAAGACTGAACTTCGCAGGCTACGGAGTTTATGAGGAGTTTTTGATAGCCCCGGTGCGATCGCTGCATTGGTGTACGATGTTATGTAAATTGCAGATTAACCAGCGACCATGGATAAGGCATTTACTGCCTTTTTCCGGCATAGAGATCAACAACTATGGCACGAAGCATAACATTCGGTGAGGTGACCGAATAGCGCGGGAATATATAAGGCGAGGCATGGTACTGAGAATCACATTCTGCAGGAAATAAAAAAGAAAAAGGCCATGTTAATAAATAACATGGCCTTGAAAGTGTGGCGGAACGGACGGGACTCGAACCCGCGACCCCCTGCGTGACAGGCAGGTATT
>ERZ794949.65-NODE-65-length-40190-cov-160.502778_pt1 | contig 40190 bp, 19 predicted proteins | sample MGYA00511363_ERZ794949 | MGnify/ENA primary metagenome ERZ794949 (study PRJEB30137, sample SAMN04331402) | food metagenome | isolation source: T1 must sample point D1 replicate B | place: Australia: South Australia ...
ATATGAAATTGCTCTGCACATGACGTACAAATAATATGGCCAATACATTAACCCAAAGCTTTACAACCTTGTCGTTGAGTTTTTGAAATTTTGTTGCCCATTCGCATTACCTTCAGCCTCGCTAAACCTTGTTTTTTTTTGTTCATGAAATATAGCTTAAATAGTGATTGTCTTAGGCATACAGTTTATAAACATCAACCCATAGATTTATCGTATAAACAGAGTTGGATAAACTTATATTCGAATCTAATAAAAATTCTTTTTTTGTTTCAATATCTTCTATTTTGATTATTATTGGTACAATATATAGTCACGTTCTTTTTCAATTGCATTCTTATTCTAAATGAAGAAGGAAATAACGCTTACCGATTTGTTTGATAACGATGCCATATTTGATCAAATAATTTGGAATCTTATTTCACAATTTGACTCTAATGACGATCCTTCAAAGACTATTAATCAGTTGAAAACTCTTAAATTGGTTAATAAACATTTATACCAAATTGTTCAAAGTTATATTTCACGAACCAAAGCCAATGTTGCTCAAAAATATAAACTATATATTGATCATTCTGGTATGATTAAAGAATATGATATTGATAAATTAGTGAAAATTAGTCATTATCCTAATGAAGCATATCTAAATAACTCACTTAATTGCAGCCAGTATTATGATCAACTAAAAAATGCAGTATTACCAAGTTTTCTCTGGGATTATTCAACTTTTAGACTAAATATTAAGGTTACTTTGAATAAAAATGATCTTCGTTCCATTTATTTTGGCCATAATTCTCATGATATTATAGACCAGAATTTTCTCTCCATTATATTACCCTTAAGCCAGACATTTTTACACAAATATGAAATTGAATATATTCTTTCAGCAAAAAACGAATTTGATCCTGATATATCTGTTGGTAAGTATTTTATTTCGGAACACTGGTCATATTCATTGTTGACCCTGTTAATAAAGTTCTTAAACGACATAAAGCAGTTTAAATTGGATTTAAAATATTTAATCGAGAATAATGTAGACTTAGAGTTGATTTATGATGTGCCATTGTCTGCAAATAGTAATAACCCGTTTTTACCACTAAAAGAAGACAAGCTAAATGAGATGTATAATGTTTGTATAAAATATCACAATCAATATTTGTCTTTCTATGACAACAAATCAACATACTCAATATCTTCAAAATCAAACAACATTAACGAAGACTTTGTTAGTTTAAACAAGATTGTTGCCGTATGCTGGCCATCACCCTTAAAAATGAAAGATGATACAGCTTTTCTAACGTGCAACAAGGCATGTATTTCAGGAATTGAATCTAAATTATCGAATGAGTTTTTAAAATCAGTGAGTAATATTCATAATTCATTTTAATGCATAAAATAAAAAAAAAACAAACAAACATGTATATATTTTATAATTTCACTTCTTGTCAACATCAATATCTTTCAACAGCTTTAAACCTTCACTTCTCTCCTCAAACATCATAATCAAATTAGAAACTTTTCTATCTTTCATAGACTTGGAGTTAGCACTACTAATCTGATGATCAGTATTGTTTTTCAAACTCTTTTTAAGTTTAATTTCTTCCTCAAAGTTTTTGAAACTATTAATGTCCTTTATTAATTTATTATTCTCCTTCTTAGTTATAACGTATTCCCAAATATCTTCATCATTTCCGTGTCCATTTATAATTTTGTTTTCACCACTGTTGATTAAATTAGCATCAACAGATAATGATCTAGAAGATGTCTTTAATTCCAAAGACTTCTTGATTTTTATTGGTGATAAAACTAGATTTTCTATAGCTGGCAAAACACTTTCATCATTGTACAGATGCTTTTTAGGAGATTCCAACAAATTTCGCTTGGTTTGCTTATAAAGATTGTCTTCCTCTTCTTGAGCAATTTTTTTCAAACTTGACTTAACTGAGCTATCGTCAGACAAAAAATGCAATGTCTCACTGTTATTTCTACTATCTGTATAGTCATCAAGTAAATCACCATGAGATGCATTATTGGTTTTTGTATCATCCAGTTCAGAGTCTGTTGATATGTGCTCATTTTTTTTCAATATTTCATGTTCTACAGGAGATTGATAAGCTAAAGACAAGTTTATGGTTTTATCAATGTGACTTTTGCTTAAAGCTCCGCCCATTTGTCTCTTAGATGGTGAGTTATCGCCTTCTTTCTTATTTTCAAAAGCCTTCACAGGAGACAAAACATTAGAAGATTTTCTTGGATTGGGTAGCTTAGGAACAGATTTTGTAGGTGTAGTGGTTCCTTCAAAGCTTCTTTTTGTTTTTATTGTCATCCCAACAGGTTTTGATACATTTCTATTTGTCAAATGGGGAACTGGTCTAAATTCTAAGTTTTGTTCCAAACGTTCAATAGGAGCCTTCTTTACTTCAACATGTTGTTCTTGGATTTCTTCATTCTTTTGCATTTCTTCATAATGATAACATATTTCTTCAAAATGATTCAAGACATTATTGATAAAGATCTTTCCTAATTTTTTATTAGATCTGTAATGTTCATCATCAACATCAAGTTTACATAAGGGTACTACTAAAACTTCCGATACAGTTTCGTAGTTATGATGTGTATGGTCGTAGTGTTTAATCATATTAATAAACAATGGAATGACAAATTTGATCAGGTTAAAATAACAGTTATATTCCATAATATTTTTGAATATCTTATAAGTTAATTGAAATCCTAATCTTATATTTTCATTCTTACTGTCTTTACTAACAATAGCCATAAACTCTTTTGAAGATTTGATTATGTTTAAAGGAAAAAAGACTTTATTTTTGTTTACTAAAAACCAAATGAAAATTGATGCCAGAGAATAAATGTCCCACTGTGAAATATCACAATAATTGTTTCTATTGATGATGTCTATCATTATGCTGATGCTATTGGCATCACCCTTATTGTAAAACACTAATTTATTGTCAACAGACTCTTTGCTTAAACGTTCGTAAATTTTTTCAAACATGGATTGCCTGAAATCTTTATTCATTTTGATTCCTGATTGTGTAGTTAGATTCTTTTGGTATGATGACGGTAATTCAATGTATTCGTTAATTTTCAAATCATACAAATAAACATTCAAAGATATTCTTAGTCTGGTTATGTCTACATATTGGGACAGTTCAGATAAATCATTTAGATAGATGGTTTCAAAAATTTGAGAAGTAACAACACTGGTGTAAATACCATCTTCATTATCATCAATGATAAAAGAGTCTTCTGCATCAGGATCCAGCTCTTTATCGTTTAATATCTGGCCGTTTTTAAATTGCTGCCAAATTTGAAATAATGTTCTAACCCATAACGACTCGTGAACAATGTAGATTTTGTATATGATCAACCTATCATTGTTTTCTTTTCTATAATTGCTTATTGCATTCAATAATTTTGAGTATATTTTGATACCCATAGTCCACTTCCAATTCAATTTTTTGAAGCCTGAACTAAATATTATAATGGAAAACTTCTTGTTTCTAGGAAGTCTAACTATTAATTTCTCTATAAGTTTGTCTATTATGCTATCATAGAGTTGCTTGTCACTGCTAAAAACTTCCATATCTGGAAGATATGTAGAGTCAAAGATGTAAATAGGGTGATCTTTGTCATCTACAGTATAACTTTTGAAAAAAATGTTAGCAAAGTTTATGTTTAAAGTTTGTTTTGTATTGTTCACTTCGTTTTTTGCATGATTGTTTGATCTCTTTCTAACTGAATTTAAAAAAGTATCTTGGATTCCCATTTCGTGTTTAAAACAAATGAAGTATGCAATGGGAATTATAAGGCAGGCAACACAACAGCAAAATAAAGTAAATTGAGTCAATTTAGTGTTTTATCAATAAAATCCCTTGGAATAGAAAAACAAGTTGGTATATATGTGTTTAATGCTCTCGTGTCTCTATAGTGTAAACAAATATTTTTTTAAATATTTAAAATTTGAAAAAAAAAAAAAAATAACAAGAAATTCACTACTGTATACAAATGTCTAAAGAGCTGTTATTTTTACCTCTTTCCTATTTGGTGAAATTAAGGTGAAAAAAAAAAAAATATCGGAGAATGTGGTTTCGGAGTTAGAAAAATAACGTGACTATAATAATCACGTGACTCTGATGATATTGTATACACTAAGCTCTTGAGATGGATGCATCCATGACAACTCTTCTGTTCTTTGATTTTTTCTGTTTCTTAGACTGTTTTGTAGCTTCACTTCCGGTGTCCACTTTTCTTTTCTTAACAATTGCCATGATGTCAGTTTTGAAGTATTTGTTTATTTCGTTTTCTTTGTCGATGTTATTTTTCATCAACTTCAGTTTATTGACGTCTAAGTTGTAATTCAATGAGATGTCAGTTAGTTTTGGTAGAACCTTTTCAATAGAAGGAAGTTCAATTCTTGTCACGTTTTTGTTTTCTGTATCTTCAGTGGCTAAAATTTTATACCAATCTATACTTTCGTTGATATACTTGTAATATAGCTCAAAATTGTCATTTTCTATAAGTTTGAGTTTGTTTTCCAAGTTTTTGGTATTCAATAAACTGAGATGGTACAGTTTTTCATAAAAAATTTGTTTGTATAACGGATGTCTGCTGTCGATTCTGTGTTCATCGGTCTTAAGAGTGAATATTTTACCATTTTCATTCAGCATGACGTTCAATTTCTTTTTATAATATTGATACAGCTTATAGTAATCACCTTCAGTGTCATTCAACCAATCAAAAGTGTTCTTTCCTTTATAAAGAATTTGCAGTCTTTGAATGGGATTTTCTTGTTTTCTTGCAGTTGTATAAACAGCAACAAGTTTGATCATCTTCAGATGCTTAGAAGAAATTGAGCTCGCTATGTTTTTGATATGACTGTTATCTAATTCGATGTTAAATTCATTATATGTCTGTTTCAGCAAAGAATCAACTTTTTCGTCCATTGTGTGCTTGTATTTTGTTTGGGTTTATATGCTGCTTGCTGTGTTTTCTGTTAGACAGAAACTGTTAGACGGCTCTGTTTTTTTAACAAATGAACGCTGGAGAGAAGCTGTCACGTGCACTAGTAAACATCAAATAACAATTTAGTGGCTATTCCATTTTTTCCCCCATACAAAAAATAGCTGAAAATTTAGAAATAAACAAATTCATATATATTAATAGTTTAAAATTAACAGTGAACAATTGGTTACTTTTTCATTAGTATGGGAAAAAAAACCCCCCAAAAATCGTCATGTCAGACAATGATGGATCTGACTTTGATCATGAATATGAAGAATATTTAACTTTTGCAGAGATTTTCCAATCACAAAGTATAGCTACCCATGTAACATCGTATTTGGATATAAAAGATACGAACACTGTGATAAAGTTGTTTGGAAAGCAGTTCAACTATATTATAGAAGATAAATTGTTCAATGTTTTTACAAGAGTATGGGATTGTAAAAATATCAAAATCAAAAATATTTTACCGGAAACACCAGTCAATCTTTTAGACACTGATGTGCTTCAAAAAGACAACGTTATTACTTCTGAAGAAAAGGCTTTAGATATAAACATTGTGAATTTTTTTGATAAAATCAAAAACGAAGTCAATGAATGCACATATAAGGAATTATTAAGCATATATTTAGCAATTTATGTTGATTTTGATGCAATTTTCAAGTTTTCTCATTCAAATAATAGAAACCTTAACAAGATTGAAACATGGTTTCCAAAAGAAAAATATAATACCTTAGATATTGCACAAATTATTTTGAACTGTTTAGAGTTTGCTAAATCTATAGAAATATATGATCATGTTGCAGGTACAGAAAAGCTGGAAAATCTTAATTTTTTAAAAGAACTGTTTGTAAATGAATGTTTGACTAAGTTGCACAATACAAAAAATGATGAAACAGTTTCTCGAGAGACTATATTAGCACTTCTTAAAATGAATGAAAATCTTTTGTTAATGGATTACTACAAATCATTAAACGATGTTCAAATTGATGTTTTGAAAGATTTTGGCAAAGGGAATTTATTTATTCAAACTGACAACATATCTGAATTAAAAGTTAATACACAAAGCTTTGAAGAACTTTTTAATAATCTACTGGCATTTTGGAACAAAAAGTGTAAAGAAGCAGATACTTTATTTGATGCAGATTTACCACTCATATTTGTAAATTATATGGAAGAAGCCATTGGAGATACTCTGTTGGAATGGTCAAAATCGATATTTGACTCACAAAATACATTTGTACACTTTGAATATTTTTACAGAAATTTACTTATTAAAGTTATTTCGAAAATAGAAACCAATGGTGCCAATAGTTATGGTAGAGCTGTGATGTTAAAAAATCTATACGGCTTTATTAAGCTTTATTACAGCAATGACATCCAAGAATATTTAACTCAACAAATATCTGATAACAATAAAGAAGTCACAGAGAGGCTTTTAAATTTTGAAAAAGTTAATAATGAACAGTTGAATAAAGAAAATGAAAACTTTTTGAATGAAAAATTAAATGAGATCAAAAAAAAGAAGGATTTTGATGAATTAGAGGATAACATTAACAACAATTCAAAAAAGAACAAGTCTAATTTTTTGAGGTCTTTTCAACATATGCTTAAGCTAGGTTCAAATTCTGAAACAAACCAAGAAAAAGAGGAATTAGAAATTGAATACAATTTGAAAAAGTTAGAAAACGATATAGGAAACATAAAAAACTTGATAGATCTTCCGCTGTGTATTGAAGTAATTCAGTTATCATCAAACCGAATCAACAATATTATGAGTTTTTTGGAGGTTTATTCAAAGCTGAACATTGAAATAACCAAAGAAGAATTTGATTTAAATGAAAAGAGTTGCGAAATGATTTATGAAGATTTATTAACAAATATTGACACTTTACATTTATCCAAAGCTTTTGAAAGATCTTTGAAGTTGTTGATAGAGTATGATATTGATGTTGTAACTGAAAACGATTCTATTATAGGCCCATTAAGTAACTTTTCTGAATTAATCAATGTTTCTGATATTATTCTTCAACTACTGCAGATGTTTTACAAAAATGACATAGAGAATATTAGCAAAAAAATACCTAATCAAGTGAACAAGAAAAAGACATTTGACTTTTTAAATCAATTGGTTATAAAAAAGAAAAACTTTGAGTTGAAAATAGATGATTATGTTGCCAATGGTTTGAATACTGGTATAACGAAATTAATGCAACAAATAGAGTATATTTATACACTAAATCAGTCTCCAAAGGATTACTGTCCGGATGAAAAGAACGTTACAAGTACTGTTAGTACGTGCTGTGAACATACAGTCAACTTGTTGAAAATACACTGTACAATGATAAGTCAATCCTTGGCTAATAAAGCAACATTGGAAGTTTATAACCAGGAAATTACAGAAAGACTATTTCAATTTGTTTTGAAAAACTTAAAAAAGAATATTGTTAATGTTGAAGGAGGTAAAAATTTGATTAATGATTTGAAATATTACTTGAAATTTATTGAAAATGATTTAAAAATGAAAAAGATGAATGCTTTGTTTAAAAGTCTTATAAATGTAAGTGAAATATACACGATTGATTTTTCAGAAGGCGAAGATGAAGAAAATGAAGCTAAAGAAACCATAGATAAAACAGCAAAGAAAAAGAAGTATACTAGATATAAAACGGTCAGTAAAGACATTGCCAAGAGAATCTGCAACCCAAGCTTATTTTTGGGTGTTTTTACACAAGACGAGGTGTATGAACTTGTAGGAAGAAGAATAGACTGGTACAATATAAAGCCCTTTGTCGATAAAGCTGTTTATGGTTTAGACTGTGTTATTTGTTAGTTATTGATTAAACCTATATTGCACGTGCTACCTGTAAGAATTTGTTTAGGCGGGTAAGTTCAACAATTTCCCCATTTGGCATTTTTTTTTTTTTTGAATCTCTATATTTTTCTTCCGTTCCAATATGCTTTATCGTAAGTTTCAATAATACTGTAAAATGAGCAATATAATTAAGAAACAAAACCATATTCATATATACACATATAAAAATACATTGGCTGAAAAATGACAGCAGCACCACGTTATATTTTAGGGAAATATCTTGATCCAATTACAGGGGTTTGTTTGGGTATCTTTACTTTTTTGCAATTTGAAAAAACTAATAATATACCTGAAAATAGAACAATAATATACAATTTTAAGAAGAGGTTTGGTTATAATGTCGAACCACCAAAGCCTGAAAATAATGAATGATTAGCAAATAACGGAATGCTTGAGCAATACATTTAAAAAAAAAAAATTGAATTGAATATTTATATTACATAACCATATATAAATCCATATCATTATTATTAGTCAATTTAGATTGTTTTTCTGGATTTTCTTTTGAATTACTTCTGGTATTAGAAGTTTCGTACATTTTCTTATGAAAGTCATGTATTTGGCTTGAACGACGATTGGTTGCAGAATTTGCCTTAACAGCTTTATTCGCAATTAAAGGAGTTTTGAATTCTGAAGCATTTTGCAAATTAACCTCTGTCTGTTCAGCAACACTACTGACCTCATTTTCCTCTAGTATTTTATTTTTGGTTATATTGTTTAACTGGGCCTGAACTTGCTCATAACTCAGTCTGTTTGAGGCTAAATCATGGTGATTCATAAAATTACTTTGAGGTGATACGTTTTTTGTATGTGTTGACTCAGAGTAAACAACGTTGCTATGATGAGGCAGAGTTGATCCATTTGGCGGGGAATTCAAGGTAGAAGTATTATTTAAGTGTGCTAGCCATTCTTTTCTATCGTGAGACTGAAGCTGAAATTGTAAAGAGTTATGTTGAGCAAGAGCTTTATTGAAAACATTAGAATCCAATGCGTTAATATTGTCGTTTATACTAGTTTGTTGTAGTTGTTCATGCTTGGCTTCTTGAAGCATCTTCAACTTTCTCAAGTTTTGTATTTGCTGCTTTTCCAGAAGTTGAACCAAGTTCTGTTGCTCTTTGAAAAGCAGCTGCAGTGTAGAAATTGTCTCTTTCAAGTAATCATTTTCGGTTTCAAGCTCTCTGTAATGTTCTTCGCTCAATTTTTTCTCTTGATTTATTACTTTTAGTTCATCCGTTAACTCAAGAACTTTGTCTTCCAGCTCCTTTAGTCTTTTATTCTCAATGTTATCTGGTGACTTCAAAGGCACCATTTGCGATAGATCAACACTTTGGTCTAAAGAAACATCCATATTTACAGCTTTTAGTTTTCTTGGCTTGGATTTTCTTATTCTTGGTCTTTTCAAAGTACACTCTTTGTTTGCAATCAAACAGTTATTACAACTAGATAAAGTACCAAAACAAGCTCTTCTTAAAGAATTGCATCGATCACATACAAATTCCCTTCTGTGGTACAGATGGGCTAATGCTTGTCTGTTGATCAATTCATTTTGTGCTGTATTAGAATCCTCTTCAACCTTTGAATTTGCTGATTCCTCGCTCATGTTGGTGCTATTTGAACCCTTACTGGCAGTACCGTCTTTTAAAGACTTCTGTTGTCTTTCTAATTTTCTTTTCTGTGCTGACTCGAGTTTTTCTTGCTCTGATTTAGGCTTTCTGCCTCTTTTTTTACCTGTGTATGGTTTTGGCTCGACTTTTTCCGTTCCAACTTTTGGAACATCTTCAATCTTGTTGTCTATGCCGACTGTGCTCTCCATAGTTATAAAACGCTTGATTCTGGTTTCGATGATTCGAAAAGGTTAATAACAGACAAATGATATGTAATATTCAAATATAATAAAGCTATAGAAGAATTAAAGTCTATGTTTTTCTTAAATCTTCTATAATCACAAGATACATAAAAACTTTTTCCGGGTTTCTTGGACTTATTCAATATTAAAATATCAACTATTTATTCGTCTTATTCACTTTCACTTTTTTTAAAATTCTATAGGCACTTTGAAAAGTCGATTTTCTAACTATTTTTTTTCGCTTCAAAGATATCAACGGCTAAATATGCTGTTTTGGGATGAATCCTACTAGGGATTTCATTTCTTTCTTTTTTTTTTTGGTGGAGGGATATTGAAACGCGATATTTACATATATATAACCAAAACAGTATTATATATAAGCTATGTCCGATGATGAACAGCAATTGCCTTGTGTTAATTTAAAGGCCCTGAATAGTTCGTATACTATTGATGTGAAGATGCTTCCTTGTAAGACTTCTTCTATAAGTCCAGATAAAGTATACAAGACAACGGAATTGGATCAATTGTACCCAGAACCTAAAGAAACAACGGATGGTAAAGAAGTTTTATATCTTCGTGGTAGAAAACTTATAGGAGAAAGTATTGTTTTGGAGAATCAAACCGCTTATTTATGCAACAAAAGTGGTTCAGATGAGACAATTAACGTCGAATTGAAGGTTGATTCCTTGGGAAACTTTGAAAGAGAAGGTAATACAAGCAGATTAACCAATGAAAAAGAAAATTTATTGGAATATGTTGAATTAACAAACAATATCATGTCTTAGTCTTTATATATAGCATTTATCTAAATAGGTTGTTGAATTGCTCAAATATAGTACCACCAGACACTTTGTCTGCTTCAAATGGTGTTCCGCTAGCTGCCTCAAAGAATTCCATTCCTTCAAAAATCTTTTCATCAGCAGTCTTCATTTCATTGAATATGTTCAAATCCTCATCAAAAGTTCTGGTCTGCTCGGGTGATTTGTTTGGAATATAGCGGATCGATTGATCAATGTCAAATATGTTATTATTATGGGTATCTATATCGGTATTGGATTGACTTGTTTCATTGTCTAAATGGAAAATTTTTATCAATTCATTGTAGATGAACATGCTGGTAACAGAGCAATCTTTTAGTTTGTTAACAAGATCAATACCATGGTGTAATCGAACATCCAAAATATTGTCAAAGTCAGTTTTCATTTTGTTTTTCAAAAAGCTCAAAACACCTATGGCAAAGAATATGGTATACTGTGAAAACCAGTATGAAGCTACCAGCAATCTTCTGTTCCACATGTACTCTGATAAGTTTATAATTTCAACACAAGTGCTTACACATTTCTCTTCCATATTATCACTGATAAATATTGACTTTTGTATCAAAAAAGGTTTGTAAAGCATAAGTTTGATGTTTAAATAATCCAAATGCAACAACTTGTTTATTCTTAAAAATTCATCGTTGATATGATTACTTGTGTTAGATGGTTTTAGATAATCCGGCAAACCATCCACCCAATTGTCTAAGCGTGATTCAATGTGAGACACAAATTGCAAAAGTTTGCTTACATCTATGCTGTCACTTTTACCGATTTCATTAGAGAACGCTGGGTATTGCGATTTTGTATCAATTTTGTTGTAAAACTCTTTGATTTCATACATTATTAACATCAGTCGTGTGTGAACGTTATTGATCCCACACGAACTGATCATATCAGTTTCATTATCCATAATTATAGATGTATCGGAAATATTTTCGTCATTGGCATCAATTGGGAATTCTTGAGTTATATCATCAAGTTTTAATTTGATCGGATACCCTAAGATGGTACTCATATAAATTTCTGTCTTGTATGAGGCCCAAAACATTCTTTTGACAACTTCTAGTTGTAATGGGTTGTATGTTTTTTTAGTATCAAAAGTTGAACTTGAATGTTTTTTATAAAATCCTTTTTTAATAAGCAAAGTCAATGCCAAAGAGTTATAAGTATAAGATTCTGTCAATCTAGCTGTGAATTGACAGTACAGAGACATCATAAACAAAGTCTGTATTGTTCTGTTATCAGATGCCGTTATAAAATTAGTCAATTTTTTTCCACTTTCAAAATAGTTTAGCCCAATGTATTCAAGTTGATTTATTTTATGTATGAAATTGTTCATATCGATTTTTGAACTATCGTTTTCAATTGGTTTATCGCTTGTGTTTACTACATTTGATTCATTTTTAAACAAAACACCTAAAGCAAAAATTAGATAAAACAGTGGCAATGCTTTTCTTTGTTCATAGTTGTAGTTCTTAAGATCATGCATGTTTATCCCATTATCTTTCATATCGTAAATGGACTCAAGCAACTTATAAACTGTTGTTCTATGGTAAAATCTAAATGATATACAGGCTACAGTCCAAGTTGCTTGCATGTACAGAAAGGCATCCGACTTGCTAGGAAGAGAACATAGACCTAGGTCTGCAAAACTTGTAGCAGAATGATGATTGTTATAATATACATCATCATAAAATCTATTTGTTGCATAGTTATCTGGAGTAGCAAATTTTGCCTCATCGAGTTGCGTGTATCCAGATTTTACCGGCATCATTTTTGCTTTATTCTTTTTAACCTTATTATCAGCGGTTGTTTTAAATGTATTTATAAGCTTAACATTAGCAGTGTCCCCAGATGGAACATTAGAAGTTTTCAAGCAAACTGTTTTGAAAAATAATAGATCATTTTGATATTCGCATTTAAATCCTTTGTCCACGCATTTTTGGCAATTAGCTTCACCCGTGCACTTAACCTTTCTTCTTCTGCACTGGAAACATGCTTGTTTCGCCTTTTTAGACCCTTTGAAGATAGTATTCATGAGTTTTTATATATTTCAAATTTATTATTGATATTATTTTTGGGTTTACATTAACTCTTTACTAAGTTTTATGTAAAACAGAGAATTATCACGAGCTTCTATTTATAAAAACGTATTTGTAGACTCTGAAATAGATTATTTGAGTTTTAAAAACGTATTTGAAGACTCTGATATAGATTATTTGAGTCTTAAAATCTTCAACTTCAAAAAGTAGTTGTTATTATCCGGAACACCTTCCAAAAACGGAAAATGTCTCCATTTTCTTTCTCTGCAAATGGTAGCGCTTCAAAAAGTTGCTAATGTCCCAATTAGGCAAGTTCTCCGACAAATTTAATCAAATAAATCTCGTGATTAAATTAACACATTTTATGGAATCAGTAAGAAGGATTAACTAATGTGTAAACCCCCAATTTAAAAAAAAAACCAAAAACTTTGTGTTGTATGCAAAACCATCCAAACTCCGAAAAAAACGAAGTAGCCTCGTGTTTATACACTTATATACTACCTCTAATGGCAAAACGTTGAATATATCACTTCAAATCAAAATTCCCTGCAGATTAATTGTATTAACCCCCATAATATACACATTTGCGGCAACTTGTTTACCATCTACATATACACCCATCCCTATAGCTATGTTGGCTTAAAATTCCCTATAGGTGTATTGCCTAATATACACCTTATCAAAATTAACAGATTTTTCATTGGTATTTTTTTTTTTTTGCGTGCTCACATAATAATTCAGCCACAGATCCACGTGTGCTAGGCTAAATAACCTTTTTTGGTACACCTATCATATATGCAGTGTGTTTCTTATCTTTTAATACAGAAGATAAATGCCATGTGCTAAAACAAAAAATTGCATGTTAATTTAGTGAGTTGATTAAATAGGTGGTTGTATATAAAGAAGCTTTGCACAGAATTAAATAGTTGAATAAATGTTTATTTTTTATTAATGTGTTTAATTAAAAAAAGAAAAAAAAAAAAATTGATTAAACCTGAAGGGATTTATAGAGCTGTTAAGTATTCATACCCAGCTGTCTGTCTAGAAGAATATATTTACAGTCATATGGTCTTTTGGAATAGCAGCAATAAATACTATAAGGAGCCCTTGCTCCCGATCAACGGACAGTTTGTGTCCAATGAAGTAAAACACAAAAGTTCCAGCTTACCAACTAAGCATATCTCATACAGTCACAGTATGTAAGTTACACCTACAAAATCAACCCATTTTTAGTAGTAGCCATTTCATTGCTCAAAAATAAAAAAAAAATGAAAAAGTTTAACTGTTTCAAATGAATACATGATGTGCTTCAACGGTTTTGTCAATTTTGAACACCGATTCCAATACAATTTTTGATTAACCCCATGTGGCTTCAATCATGTATTTTTTTTTTTTTAATTGCTTATCCCACGTGTGGTTTTCGCCCCCAAAGTCCCTTTTTATAATGTCGGATCACTAACTTTTTGACAGTTTTAGAGCATATTTGACTACATTTGTTTTGAGCTTTATGCTCAATGAATACAGTAAAAAAAACTTTATTTACTAACAATTGATAGCTCTTTAATCTAGGATTCTAATGGTGTTAATAAAAATGGTGGAAGATAGGGTTAACTTTTGTGAAAATAAGCACTTATTTGCTTCAATATGAAAACTACGCTTGAACGAAATTTCCTTCAAGGGACAACCTTAATGAAGCGAAACTCCATCGGGGAAACGTTCAGTGGTGCCAAATATGCTCTATTTTTTTTTTTTTTATTAGAGACAAAAAAAGCAATTTTTTTTTTTAAAAAAAACATGAATTATATTGAATATTCAGCGATATTTATACCTTATGTCAGTATGGTCTTGTTGCTTTTCTCTTGCTTCTTAATTTTTATTATTTTGGTTGAAATTAATGTAATCAAAAACCAAAAAACTCATTTTTAAACGATTAGTTTATTCATTTTTCTTATCAAAAAAAAAACTTAATTAATACTGTAAGCTTTCAATTAGTAATTTTGAAACATTATTTTTAAAGGGCCATCAAATACCTATCTGTTCACCCACTTTATTTTAAGAAACCCCATTTTATTATCCACTATATCATTTGAAAAACAGTTAATATGAAATTCTCTGAATCTTTAAAGTACAATTCCGTTCCTGAATGGAAGCAATACTACATCAACTATAACGGTTTAAAAAAGTTAATATACGCTTTACAAAAAAAGAAACTAAATCCAGGTGAAAATGATGAGGAAATTGAAGATATTTTAGAAGATATGGATTTAGAATTAGAACTAGGTGTCAATGATATTATTGCTGAAAACAGTTCTAATTTGGATACCAGATTATCTCCAAATAGTCAAGACGAACCTTTGGAAAATGAAAAAGCTGAATCTTCAAAGAAATTCAGACTTAAATCTTTTAAAGATAAATTAGTTCATAGCAACAAGGGTGTTTCCTCTTCAAACAATATTGATGACAACTCAATCGATCAAAATATTGAACTTTCTGATATGAAAAAGGGTCTTGAAGAAGAACACGTTATTGCTGTAAATGATTCTCCAGAAATTCCAAAACAAACCAAAAACTCAAAGAATTTATTGAGTGTATTTTCTAAGAAATACAAAAACAATAACGGGGATTTGGAAGCCATGAATGATACCATTGAAGAACTAACTCCTGAAAACAGCAGCGTTTTAAACAAGGACCTTGAGCAAATTCAAGATGAGTTTATAGAAAGATTAACCAAGGAATTAAACAAGATAGATCAATTTTTCTCTTCAAAGGAAATTGAATTCACATCAAGATTTAATGCTTTAATGAGTGATATCGAAAAGATCAGAAAGCAAAGAGGAAATTCCAGACCAACTTCCAGAAGCAATAGTTTTGCTGCTAAATCAACAAGAACTCTGTCCAATCAAACCCAAATTAGAACATACTCTACCAGTAGTGCCAACCCTGGTGCCACAACCGCATTTGCAATGAATGGTATTATTGAAGAAAATCCATTTTCCGATGAAGATGACGAAGATGACTATGAATATAACTCGTTTAACAATGACGCAGACAGTGCGAACGGAAGCAATGAGTTCAGTGCGTTGTTAAACTCTGATGATTTCAACATCAAGTCTCAAAAAAGAGCTATTTTGAAAAAAGCCTTAATTAATGTTTATGTTGACATTTCTCAATTGAGATCTTTCAGTGAACTAAATAAAATTGGTTTCACAAAGATTGTTAAGAAATTTGATAAAGTATTGGACTTGAATATCAAAGAAGGATACATTCACAATGATAGATTATTCCAAGACAGTAATATTTACAATCCAGGTACAATCAGTGGTATAGATGATAGACTTAATATTATAGTTGACTGTTTTGCCAAAATAACTGAAAACACTAACTACGAAGATGCTAAACAAGATTTGAGATCTTACTTGAGGGATTATATTGTGTGGGAAAGATCAACTGTTTGGAAAGATATGTTAGGCTTAGATTACTCAACCAAGTACAACATAAACAATAAACAAAATAAATATATCAAGTCTGATGAGTTGGATAAATTACAAAAGTCAGAAGACAATTTACTATTGGAGATGAAGACTTTGACTTTATTTAACAAGTATGATATCAGAGTTCCAAAGTTTGTTTTGACTTTACAAGCTTTAAAGATAACCTTAATTGTGGCTTTGTTCATTATTTTGTTGTGTATCAAAACATTCAATGACCATGTCCAAAAAAGATGTATGGCCATGTTAGCTTTAGTTGCCTTATTCTGGGCTACTGAAGCAATTCCATTGTATGTTACTGCTCTACTTGTCCCACTTTTATCTGTTGTACTATTAGTTTACAAAACCGAAGATGGTTCCGTTATGCCTGCCTCTCAAGCCGCATCAAAGGTTTTAGCTGCTATGTGGTCAGGTACCATCATGGTTTTGTTTGCTGGTTTTACCTTAAGTGCTGCTTTAACTAAATACAACGTTGCTAAGGTCTTAGCCTCTTACTTGTTGAGTGCTGCTGGTCAAAAACCAAGAAACGTTTTATTGATGATCATGGGTGTTGTCTTCTTTTTATCTATGTGGATATCTAATGTTGCCTCTCCTGTCTTAACCTACTCTTTATGTCAACCTATTTTGAGAACTTTGAATGCTGATGCTCCATTCGCCAAAGCTTTGGTTTTGGGTGTTGCATTTGCTGCTGATTTTGGTGGTATGGCCTCTCCTATTTCTTCTCCACAAAATGTCTTTTCTATGACTTACTTGAAACCATATGGTGTAGGTTGGGGTCAATTCTTTGCCGTTGCTTTACCATGTGGTATTATTTGTTTGTTACTGGTCTGGGGTGAAATGTGTTTGACCTTTGATATCAACAAACACAAAATTCAAAAATTCAGACCTATAAAAACCAAATTCACTATCAAACAATGGTTTGTTTGTGCTGTTACTATTATTACCATTCTGTTGTGGTGCTTGTTGACTAAGATCCCAGGGTTTGGTAGTGCTGGTATCATTGCTGTCATTCCAATCGTCTTATTCTTTGGTTCTGGTATGTTGAATGCTCATGATTTGGCTGAGTTCCCTTGGGCTATTATTTTGTTAGCCATGGGTGGTATTGCTTTAGGTTCTGCTGTTCAATCCTCCGGCTTATTGAGTACCATTGGTACAGCCCTGCAAAAGAGAGTCGAAAACTTTGGCCAATTATCAATTCTAGCCATTTTCGGTATTATTATGTTAGTATTTGGTACCTTTGTCTCTCACACTGTTGCTGCTATCATTATTGTTCCATTGGTTCAAGAAGTTGGTTCTAAACTAAGCAGTAATAAAGCTGCTCCAATTTTAATTTTTGGATGTTGTTTACTAGCCAGTTGTGGTATGGCTTTACCAAGTTCTGGGTTCCCTAACATCACAGCCTTTGGTAAATTGGATGACAGAGGTAAGAACTACTTAACTGTGAACCATTTCTTAACCAGAGGTATTCCATCAACTTTCTTGGGTTATATTGTTATCATCACTATTGGTTTCGGTATAATGAACTCCATCTTCACAAATGTCAAGCACATATCCCAAATATCTTCCTAATTTTATCTGTATATATAATTAATCATACTTTAATAAAAGACATGTACACTTTATACCATTAACCATTCATTCTTGACGTACTAATTGTCCTTCCATTTCCTTATATCCGTTTCGGACTTAACGTCTTTTCCCTTACTAAAATTAAAGTGTAAAAACAAAAAAAATTTTAGCCATTATTACGTTACTATGTGGATTTTATCCATTTCTTGGCCGGGGAAAAAAAAGCCATATTACCTTTCCTCTTATGTGCCATGAGTGATGATTAATATTTTAAAATAAAGTAAGAGTGCCTGTATTGAATGGATTAAAGCACCCAACAAAATTCATACAAAATAAGACATACTTACATACTGCATGATTCACATAGGTGAAAAAATGGCTTTACATTTATCAGCAAGCAATGGTAGTAACGGTTCTAGTGAAAAGAGCCCAACACAAGATACAAATAATGAAATAACACCCCCAAAACTTCCACCAAGAACAAACGCCATTGATAACGAGTCCATCCAGGATTTATTAAAAAATCAACAGGCGAACTTTCGAAAATTGTATGAAAAGTTCATGAATGAAGCAAAATCAGGAGATGCCGTATATATATTTCCAAAGAAGTGGTTTGCTACATATTTTAATACTGATACAATTACCAAAGATGATGATTCTACAAGCAACGAGGAGTGTTTGAAAGCTTTTTTTGAGGCTCCATATTTACCTGAGGATGTCAACCAAATAACTTATTTGGAGTACTTAAAATCAGATCTTTTGATTCCCATGGGTTACGACTTGATGGCAGAGATATTCAACTTTTATGGTTTTAATGGAACTTGGATTGAAGGTTTCATAATTAAGAACGAAGACGGAATTAGCATTGATGAGAATCTGCTAACTATGCAGGTTTGTATTCTAGTGGAGAGTAGATGGAAAACTGCTCAAACCACGCCTGTTATTTTTACATCATCAAGATACTCGAACTTGGGCCAATTGTTTCAAACAGCTGCTAATAAGTTACAAGATCAGTTGTCACTAGATACTTTTGACAAGAGATGTTGGTATTCCTCAGCTGATATCAGTACCGAGGATGATTATGTTAAGGACTTTTTGATATTGCCAAATGATTTTTTGAAGTTATCAAACATACAGTATGTTGATAATACCATGGCTGATCTGCTGTTTCCTGAAGAGACATTTTTAAAGCTAAATACATTAATTATTGAAATAAAATTTGGTGATGTATGGCCTTCTTTGTTTCATTTATACAACAGCACTAAGAAGATTACCGTATCTGAACAAGAAACTAATGCTATCAAGCAAGGAATAGTAGGATTGAATAATCTAGGTAATACATGCTTTATGAACAGTGCTTTACAATGTTTAGTTCATGTTCCCGAACTTGTTGAATACTTTGAAAACGGATGCCACTTAGAAGAATTGAATGTTGACAATCCACTAGGTTACAACGGTAAAATTGCTACTGTATTTGGAGATTTGATAAAAGAACTTTATGAAAAAAATGTTGAAAAGAATTCAATTGCTCCAAGAAACTTCAAGATGAATTTAGGTATGTGCAATCCAATGTTTGCAGGATACTCTCAACAAGATTCTCAAGAGTTTTTGTCATTTTTATTAGATGGATTACATGAAGATTTAAATAGAATCAAAGATAAGCCATATGTTGAAAACTCTAGTTCAGGCTTAGATTTTGATTACAGTAATAAAGAAAAGATAGTTGCTTTGGCTAAAGAAAGTTGGGAAAAGTACAAATTAAGAAATGATTCTGTTATTTTAGATTTGTTTGTTGGGTTGTTTGAATCAACTTTAATTTGTCCAGATTGTAAGCACGTATCCATTACATTTGATCCATTTAATGATTTATCTTTGCCTATACCTGTTGAAACATTTTGGAAGAAAAGTATTTATATCTTGCCATTAGATGATGATCCACATACTTTGGAACTTGAGATGAAAGAAGATCTTAAATATGTTGATTTGAAAAAAGAAGTTGCTAAGTACATGCAAAGAGACCCAAACCACTTGATTGGTTTTGAGTTCTATTCATCATCTATTTATAAATGCTTTGAAAACGAAAGCTCGGGGTCAGTGTTTTTACCTATTGGTGACCTTATTTCAACATATGATATTACATTTTTTGTAGAAGTGGGTCCTTATGATCTGGAAAAGGATGTTATTATACCGATTTATAATAGTAGTGAGTCTAGCGAAGGTCCTAAAAGATTTAATCAAATGGTTAGCGAAAATTTATGCGGTTATCCAACATTGATTAAATTTGAAAAGAGTAAGATGGGCGATTTTAAGTATATTATAGAAACAATCTGTAAAGCTGTCAAAAATTCAACTACCATCGAACCAATTTCCATCTCAGAAGAACACGAAGAAATTTTGAAAACTAAGTTTGATACTATAGTTAATAAAATGAAAGAAACAAAAAATATAAACGATAAAATCTATGAAGATATCCTGAGTTACAAAGATGCTTGGGTTTCTAGCAAAATGATGAGTAATTGGTTCAATATAGGATTTTTAGCAAACAGATCTCCTATTGTAGCACCTAATGACATGGATTCTGGAGAATCACAGGTAGATAAAATAAAGATTCCAACTGGAAGATTGAATATAACAAACGCTATTGATTTGGTTGATATAACTGGTGACTTGTTTTCTGAGTTGTTTAATGCTGATATTACAGAATCTGATGAAATGTCTTTAGAAGATGAGCCCTCTGCTGAAATCAATGCTGAAAATGACAGTGACGATATCAGCCTAAGATCAGCTGAAGTTAGTGTTGATTTACAAACTGGTCAAAGCAACCTTGAAGAAGCTGTTTGGAGTCCAAAAGAATCTTTACTAGATGCTCTTACTCAAAATGCTGGTATTTTGATTTTAAACTGGAAGATGGATCAAGCAAAACAAGAGAGCTTTTACAAAACTCCAAAGACATATTCAAACAAGGCTTTGGATGAAAAAAATCAACTAGCTCAAGAAGGCGAATCTAAAAAGCAAACGATAACTTTAGATGACTGTTTGAAAAGATTTACTGAAACAGAGACTTTATCTCAAGAAAATACTTGGTATTGTGCTAGCTGTAAGGATCACAAACAAGCTGATAAAAAAATTCAATTGTGGGATTTGCCAGATATTTTATGTGTGCATTTGAAAAGATTTAAAAATCAATCTTTGCTAAGTGATAAAATCGATGAATTGGTTGAATTCCCAATAAATGATTTTGACTTAACTCCGCACATTGCATGTCCTACAAACAATGAAAAGTATGTTTATGATTTGATAGCCGTAGACAATCATTATGGTGGTATTGGTGGTGGTCACTACACTGCTTATGCGAAAAATGCCAGTGATGGAAAATGGTATTACTATAATGATTCAAGAGTTACTGAAGCTGATGTTGAAGACTCCATCAATGAAGCTGCGTACTTATTATTTTATAAGAAAAGAGGTTCAGATTCAGATAGTAAGCACAGCAAACTAAAAGAACTTGTCGACAAGAGAAGAGCAGAAAACGATAAATTTGAAAAGTTCTTAGACGAAAGACAAAAAAAAGTTGCCATATTGTTGGAAAAACATGGCGTAAGCATAGTAGATGAAAGTGATGAGGAAACTGATACTGATAGTTCAGAAGCCAATTTAAATAAAGAACCTGAAAACGATGTTTCTGAAAAATATTGATTAATTCGTTATTTATATAAATTTCAAAAGCAATGTGTTTTGTTTCTGTATTTTTTTTTTTTTCTCACTTTAAAAGACCTTCTTTTAGATTTTATAAAGATCTCTAACCTCTTGTCTTGTAGGAACACTGCTTGATGCACCTTTCCTTGTAACAGCGATACCCGCAGCTGAGTTGGCAACTTTCAAAGAATCCAGAATACTAGCATCAATGTTATCAGCATCAAAATTTTTAGCAAAAGTAGAAGTGAAGTACCCTAAAAAGGTATCACCACACCCAGTTGAGTCTATTGGAGGACTAAATAATTGAGATGCATTCATATGATGGTTTTTCTTTGTTTTCATGTTTTGATATATTAATCCCTTTGGACCCAAGGTTACTATCAGTGCGTTTATGGTATTTGAACTTTGAATTTTGTCTGATATCTTGTTTGACAAATCCAAGAAGTAATCTGTAAATGTTTCGCTGTCATCTGTTGGTGGTTTTGCTTTATCATCAACAATTGAAAGATGATATGCTAGCTGAAATGCCTCAATTTCATTGACTATTATAATATCTACCTTACCCCATTCAAAATCAGCAGGGTAATCTATAGCATTAAATGGTGACGGGTTGTAAACAATAAACTTGTTCTTGGTTTTATTCTCGATATACTTTATGATGCTTATAGGATCTGGAATTTCGTTTTGTAAAACAACAAATTCTTCAACATTTTTGTTGAAAGTTTTATCTAAATCACTCTCATTAAAAACAGTATGTTTGTTTGCTCCTGCAAAAACCATTATTCTATTGCTATGATTGTTTTCTGATTCAACAATAATATTGGCAACACCTGTGTTTTCCTTATCTATAATTTGGATTGACTCCGAATTGACGTTTCTCTTTGTTAGCTCATCTAAAAAAAATTTCCCATAAATATCTGACCCTATACATCCCAGCATACGAATCTGTAATTCGTCGGTATTATTCAATGATTTTGACACTGATACACATTGATTAAACCCTTTACCACCTAGATTATATTCAACGTTGTCGGATATAGAAGTTTCATTAGCTGAAGGTATTTTTTTCAAATAAGTTGTTATGTCGTAGTTTAGAGAGCCAACTATAGTGATAAGTTTATTTTCTTTGATCATTTTCGGTAGGTTTATGGTTTGTTTACAACACTTGTATAACTACGTGATTATTATTCCATGTGTGGAATCAGGTGTTTGGTTACACATGGATGCTTAAATCCGATGAAATGAAAAATTTCTTTTTTTTTTTTGGGTATATTTTTTTTAATTTTGCTATTTACGTTTCTTTAATTTCATCTAAAGGATCATTCTCTAGGAAGGGTCTTTAAACACCAGAAACCCCACCTCCACCCAAATAAAAAACGATATGAGCCAAGATGACGGAATTGCATTGATGCAGTTTCCAAAAGAAGTTTTACAAAGATTGCAGCCAGATTTAGTTTTCAAAAGACATCTTAACATAGGTTTAAGACCTAGATCTTTGATGAAGTTTGATGAATTCAGAAATGTTGATTCTACTTCATCAGGAGTGATAACTTGTGATAATCAAGTCACTGAAGATGCCAACACTATAGTCGTTAGTACTGATACAAGTAAAATAGGTAATTCAATGATTATCAAAACAGATATATCTTTAGGTATTTGTGAACTAGATAACTTTTATTCTAATCAATATGCACAAATTTGGCCAGAGGTTACTGTACATAGAGGTAGAATGGGAGCACCAACTGATGAGGAGATGATAGCCAGTAGACTTGTCTATGAAGATTTTATTTCTGGTAAGTTCATAAAACAAGAAGATTTAATTATAAAAGAAGTTGGAATTAAAGATTCTGAAAGTGAAGAGATAAAGTATGATGCTGAAAATACAGATGACGAAACAATAAATGACATCAAGAATAAATATTCTTTTGTGCTATATGCGAAGATAAACGTATACTCAAGAGAAGGTCCAATATACGATCACGTACATAACTCATTGATGTCCGCTTTGACCAAATTACAAGTACCGAAAGTGTACATTGAAGAAGATTCTATAGATTTGAAAATACCAGTGAAAAAGTCGTTCAATAAAAAACAAACTGAAAAGACAAAAAAGACTTTCAACTTAAAGTTTGATTTTGATAACTTGAATAAAATATCATTATCAAATGACATAACCATAGCCTCTAACTTTGGTGTTATAGGATCAGATCCTACATTACTAATAGAAACTGAAGAAAAAGGTGATGAAGATATGGAAGTAGAACAAGAAGAGTTAAAGAAGGAAAAATATATGATTTCGGATATTAGCACAGATATAGAAGAGCAAGCCATACTATCGAGAGTCAGTATATCATGTAACAACGATGGCTATTCATCAATCAGACTAGTTAATGGAAGTAACTCAGACAAAATATCTTTAAATGATTTGAAAAAGGCTTTGGAGATATCGAAATCTAGACAGTCATTGTTATATAGTAAGTTAAAATAATTTTATAAAGAAATATTATTAAGTAAATTTGTTATATGTCTTATTATTTATATAAAGTAAAAAAGAAAAATCAAATAATAATAATAAAAGAGTTTTACTCCAGTAATTACAACTTCATTGTATATAAATTAGTTTTTTCTAGATTTTCTCTTAGTAGGAGCTGGAGATGGAGATGGAGTAGGAGCATTACTGACATCAACTTGAACGTATTCATTGACTTTGTTGGCAACACCACCAGCAGCTCTCTTAACTAATTTAGATTTCTTGGTATTCTTTCTGTAAACTTCAATGTAGAAGGCAATGAATAAGAATAAGTAAGAGGAAATGATGATACAACCGTTTATGGTAGCTAAAGTAGAACCAACACAATCACCACAGTGAGGTAAAGAAGGAATGAAGGTGTGAACTAACTTTTGGTAAGAGGCAAAGTAGATGAAACCAATATCTAAGATAAATTGAACAATTTGGAATCTAGTGACCCATTCTTTCCACCAAACTCTGATACCTGTGGAGGCCAAGAAGTAGTACCAGTACATGACACAATGAACACCTAAATTCAAAGTAATTGGAACCCAGGAGATTGAGGTTTCACCACATAATTGAGTGTAACACAAAAGAGCAGTGGCACCGTGGTGATAGGTATGTAAGAAAGTTAGCTTCTTGTGCTTTAGAACCAATAACAAAGTATCAGTGAATTCAAAGAATTTAGTCAAGTAGTTTAAGTAGTATAAACAAACTAAAGGTTGAGTCCAAGCACCGATGTTACATATGGAGTAGTATAAACCGTAATTGTAGATCAATGGCAATAGTTGTTCAATGAATAAAACCAATAACAATAGAGACAAAGAAGTCAAAATCAAGTTGTGGATTTGACTGATTTTCTTCAATTTCAATGGTTCAGTGTTGGATAGAACATATCTACCACCAAAAATGATAACATAGTATAAGGTGATAGCTGATATAACTGATTTGTTATCGGCTAATGGTGTTTGGTTTTGAACAAAATCAAACTTGGAAGGAACAAACTTTCCGTTAGTCAAGGATGTTACTGCACCATCGAATTTTTCGAACAAATCAATGTTGAAGAAGAAATGGTTTAGTGTAGGTTGGTAGTCGCCTAGAAAAGCCAATGGGGAGCTCATTTTTTTTTTTTAAAGGAATTTGCTGAATATTATATTTATGTAAAATAAAGAAAATGACTTAGTTATCGTATGATCAAGATCCTTAATTTGGTCTTTTAAATCTTTCTTTAACTAACAGATGAGTATAAATAATGAAAAACACACGTAAAAAGCTAAAAAAAAATTACCAAAAAGGAAACAACACCTAAAGAGCCAAAAAAATGAAAATTTTTCCATGGTTTATATATTCCCAAGAAACCGTTAAAATTAATGAAGTCATATGTCCGATATATTTCATCAACAAATGAATAATGTATATAATGAATTGAGGAAAAAAAAAAAAGAGGGAAAAAAATGACATTTAAATCATGGTGAAATGACTATGATGGGCATAGGGAACTACTTTTTTTTGACCTCCTTGGCTTCCATGAGTTTTTGCTCGTTGGAGGCTATAGCAGCCAATGCGCTCAACGGATCAATAAAAGCGCCTTTATTATTTGGTCTGGAATAACTGGATGTGGAACCAGGGGTTGATGGGATGCTTAAAGGATTTTTCTTGAAATCAGTATGGCCATCCCTTTCAGCAGCAGGTTTGTTTGGGTATTGATACTGAAGGTTGTTGACCAATGGCTTCTGCATGCCATTTGGCATTGGGAAATGCGTAACAGGTGGTCTTGCAGAATATGCAGATATTGGAGGGAAAGCAGACCCATTTCCAGCAGGCATTGATTGTTGGGTTGGGATGTCTGGATTATTGAACCCCACTGAGCTTCTGAAAGCCAAAGGAGGCAGTTTATGGCCATGGGCAGCTGGCTTGAAACCTGCAATGTTGTTCGTAGTAGAACCATTATTAGGAAACAACTCCAAAGTAGGCTTAATGGGTGGAGGCAACGTCTGGTTCATGAAAGTTCCGTTTCCTCTGTGGCCACTCAAAGGAGTATTTCCACCATTGAAATGCTGACTCAATGGAGGTAAAACAGAAGTCAAGCATCTTTTGTTGTCCAAAGCTGGTGGGTTCACAGGCACATTATTTGTTAATAATTGGGCTCTGCCAGTCAAATTACTGTTCAAGTTAGCCTTGTTATTGGGGATATTACTGTGTTCCACAGGAATTGAAGATGTCGGCTGTACTGGCTGAGAAATAGTTGGTTCGTCTAACTTACCTTCAGCTTTCAACTTTTCGTGTTCCAGCACATAAGTTTCAAATCCTAATTCTTTACCTTTTTTCAAAAAATAGTTTCTTATCATAGTAACTGATTTGGTCTTTATATCATCAGAAATCGCCTTCCAATCTTTACCATACTTTCTTAGTAAACCAGGAAATAAACCTGCTTCGTGCACAGACCAATATGATGTCTTTCCAGAAGAGTGCTTTTTACCACTTGGCCCTTCACTTTCAGATGATACTTCTGTTGACAACTTTCTCTTTTTCGACTCAGAATTGTCATTTATCAAACTCAATGGTTTCATTTCAGAACTTTGATTAACATCATCAACTTTAATTTCAGGTTTGTTAGAAGACGGAATAATAGAAATGTTGTCTTTTGTTGATGCAGATTCATTTTGTTTATCAGCAACAACAACTGTTTCTTTTATAGATTCTTCTTTTGGAGTTACAAGAACAGTAGCTTCTTTTTCAACTTCAACTTCTTTATAATTTTCAGGCTTCAACACTTCATCCTTTATTTGATCGCCTAGCTTTTTTGTTAAATCTTTAATATCTTTAACTTCAGATTTTTCTTCAACCAGTTTCTTTTTAGATAAGATGACAGGTGTCGTTGAAGATGCAACAACTGGTGAACCAGACTTCAATTGTTGTTTTAAATTCTTCTTCTTTTGTTTTTTCAATTCCTTTTCTTTTTCTATATCCTCCTTCATCTTTAAATACTTATCGTAGTACTTTTTTTGTAGCTTTGTATGATAGTAGTATGCTATCAACTCAGGTATAGTTCTTTTGTACTTCATATATTTACAAATCTTACCAAACTCTTTAGGATACAACATAAATCCATCATAAAACGCTTTTTCTTCTTCTTCGCTAAATGCATGTAAATTCCCTTTCAAATCTTTTGTTGTTTGTTCAGCCCATTTCTCCTTATCAAGAGTAACATTATTAAAGTTTTTGAATTTCTCAGTTAAAAATTGATCTATAGGTTCATTGAACATCTCAGGAATCGAATTAACAGCAACTTGTCTATACTTGTTAAGTGGATCTAATTTTGCCATCAGTTCTTCAAGCTGGCTTTCGTCAACGATAACGTTACCCCTGCTTGATTGATTTAAAGACTTTTGCACAGCTTCTTCATCTTCCTTTTGATGCTTTAATTGTTCTTCTTGGACTTCCTTATCATGAGCTATTTCTGCTTCATTTTTGAATGATTCTGAAATCTCATTTAATTTTGGAATCAAGCTATTCTTCTGTTCATTATATTTATCAACATAACTTTTAGTTAATTTATATTGATATGCCTCCGCTTTATGTTTGATATTCTCGACCATTTTGAGTCTTTCATTGAAATTTCTTTTATGATCAAGAATATTCGAATAGTAAAATTGATTATACTTCTCTTTTAAATTCGGTACATCTTCTTTAGATTCTGTTTTTATGTAATCTGGACCATTCTTGTAATCTTGAATCAAATAAAACAACTTCAAATCAAGTTCTTTCATAGGAAAAATAGCTTCATCTGTGGAAGGTATAACCTCTCTAAGAGGTGTTGTCTTCAAACTGGGTGCTATAAACTGACTATTCTTGGAAGCAGGCTGCTCATAATATGTAAGCGAACTGTTGGAACTTTTTGACATTTGGGTCGATATATATTCTTTTCTTTGATATTTTCCAAAATAAAATTAACAAATGTTCTTTTTGCTAAAAAAAAAAAAGATTAATCTTTATTATCAATGACGTTAACTGTTATGTGTTTTATTTTTTTGGTGATTATTCATATATAGCTCATGAATATTCAATAATTATAAAGAAAACAAGATTCAATCAATATAACATGTAATTCTATACATAAGAAAAAAAAAAACAAAAAAAAAGAAAATTTTTTATAACTTCATTTTAGGCAAAAATGCGTAAATTCTCTAAGTCGGGTAACTTAACGTAAAAATCATCGGATTTAACATCAATTTAATTATATTTCCCAAAAAGGCAAATTTACTTCACTGGAAAAAGAAAACACGAAAAAAAAAAATCTGTAAGTGTAAAATCCGAAACAACGCTAAAACACTACTTAATTTCTGTATTTTTTGCCCTAATTTTTTTTAAAAACATATTTTGCTTTTGAAAAAAAAAAACAGCTTTTGATCTGTTTAAGTCTGAAAATTTTTCGTGTCAGTTTAATAATGTATTAAATTCATTATATGTAAAAATGCTTACTGTAATTTTTTTTTTTTGCTGTTGTTGTTTACATTTTTCAATTTTTAAAATTGTATTTTTATCAAGAATAATTGATAAGAATAATATATATAAAACCATATTCTAAACATCATAATGAACTTTGAAAACGATGAAACTTTGAACATTCCTTTGTTTGATAATATTTTATCGCAAAACACAGCTCTTATGACACCAAGAAAATCACCTTCAAAACAAAAAATTTCAACAAAAGTATTCGGCGAACAATGCACTACACCACTTGAGTCTTCATTTAATACTCCACAAAAACAAAAATCAGGTAGTAGAATCACCACTCCTAGAACTATGCTGAAGTCTTTTGCCAATCAAAACGGTAACCTAGAAAAGCAACCTATTTCTCCAGCAAGTTCTCCAGTGAAGACTTTGTCTATGTACAATAAACTAATGAAGGAAACTGAAGCAGGTGATTCTTCTAGTAATTCTTACACTTCTGCTGCTAAACAGCATTCTCCTTTGAAATCTTCGCCTTTGAAGCCAGTTGATCCTTTTTGGCAAGAAAGACAAAAAATGCTCAGTCGTACTCCTAAGAAGAAATCGTCTCCTAAAAAGAAAAGTTTTCAAAGTATGATGGCTTCAATTTCTAAAAAGTCTGCTACTAACTCATGTGATGAACTTTCGAATACACTTTTAACACCTCAAAAACAACAGGTTGAAAAAAGAAAATTGACTTTGGATGATAATGATGACGATGAAGTTTTTACGAGGGTCCCTAGTTTCAATTTATTGAATCCTAAAATTAACTTTAACCAAAAATCCCATAACGAAGACAGATCACCATCAAAAAGACAAAAGTCTCCACAAAAAAGTGGATCTAGTGTTATACAAAAATTAATTTTTGAAGATGAAGAATACGATACCACAGATGATGGTGGCTTTGCATATGAACGCTCACTAAGTTTATCCGAGCACGAAACTGTTTTTGAAAATTCAAATCTCAATTCTGTTGCTTCTTCTATCGGTCCTTATCAAAAACCTATTCAAAAGCAATCTGAAAAATACATTTCTGAAGAAGAAATTGACAACATTTTATTCAAACATCATTTGGCCATGAAAACTGAGTTCAGTGTTGGTTTGGGTGAACATAAATTTGATAAAGAAATAAATACACCTTACTTGAATGGAAGAGAAGATGAATACAATGACATTTTGAAGTTTTTAGAAGACAAACTTGAAGCCACTTCTGATTCTAAAGATGCTTTGATGATTGTTGGTCCACCAGGGACAGGAAAATCCAGACAAGTTTGGCAAATTCTTGAATCTCATTACTCTTACGAAAACAAGTCATTCACTCTAAGCAAAAATTCAGGTGTCGAAATTAACAATGTCTTTAGTTTTATTATCAATTGTATGGGGTATTCTGATTTAAACGGAATAATAATGGATCTTAATTCCCAATTTGGTGAAGGCTATAACTTTTATGATACAGATACTTTTGAAAGATTTTTGCTACAAACCAAAATCAAAATTATTTTGGTTATGGATGAATTTGATAAGTTTGTTCATAATAAAGAAAACGGACTGTATGATTTCATTGGTTTAGCAAAGAAGTACTCTCACTTTATTCTTGTAAGCATAACTAATTCTTTTGATATCGGAAATATATCTGAAGAATTCTCATTGGAACAATTGATCTTCAAGCCTTATGAATCCAAAGAAATTGAAAAAATTGTCACAGCAAAATCTAATCTTTTAAAGTCAAGTCTTATTTCATTAGTAAAGTCAGAATTTAAGGATTTGGATGTAAACTTTTTGAATAATTACAACTTATTTCAAAGAAATGCTTTGTTAACTATGAGTAAAAAATTTGGAAACCAAAATGGTGATCTAAGAGATGTTACTAACTTTATCTACCAATTACTTGAGCTTAGAGAATCGAAAGCATTAGCAGACAGAAATGGATTAACAGACACTGATGCTGATCAAGAAAAGTTTAAGTTGATAAAAAAAACCGAATACAGCATGGTCACAGAAAAAGAAAACATTGTTGATATCATTTCAAAGCATTGGACTATGAAAGAAATTGTGTTTCAAGATGTCAATGAAGTCTTCAATCTATCAAGTGACATGTTCAATTTGCAAAAATTATTGAATAAAATGAACATTTGGCAACAATTTGTATTGGTAATGATATGCAAAGTATATGATTCAGATCTACTTGAACATCAAAAAAACATCAAAATAAACAAAGACAAATATGAATATAAAGGTATTGACGTTAATGATGTTTTTGATAAATATAAACAACAAACTTTGGCTTTAAAAAACAAAATTAAGTCAATCAATAATTCTAACCAACTAAGAAACGGAATGAACTCAGTAGGTAGTCACAATGTATTATTAGAAAAGGAAGTTAACCAAAGTGACTTTATAAAAATTATTGAGTTTTTAGAAGTGTCTGGATTATTAAATAAGTACACATTTAGAAAGGCAAGAACAATCAAAAACTATGTTCTTGTTTCTTATAATACCCAAGACGTGTATGAACTGTTAAGTCACAGTGCTTTATTCAAAAACATTATATAATCCTCTAATTAATTAAACCTGTAATAATTTCCGTTTTGGGTAATAATTACTCGCTACCATGTAATTTTTAAAAAAACCAAGCAATTTTTTTATTACTGTTTTTTTTTTTTCAGACTCTAATGATTCACCGCTTATTTTGATTTTCGGAGAAGATGCTTTGATCTATATATATATATATTTCAGGTTTTTAAATAAACAAACGTTAAACCCCCCAAAACGATTAACACCGAGACACAATAACTGTAACTATATCATAGGTTTTCTGAGTATAGACTTTTTCTTTACTTTATTTTGATAAATACGAAACATGAGCAATTCAAAAAGTATCAACAAAATAGAAATTGTTTTTATTTGTCTATGCTGGTATACAACTAGTTCTATAGCATCACAAATTACAAAGGAAATATTAACGCAGTGTCCCTTTCCACTACTTCTTGGAGAGTTTCAATTTTTATTTTTGATATTTGCAGCTATGGCCACCTCATTCACAGCATTTCATTTCAAAAAATTCAAAAACTTATTTCCATCAGGCACCTTCCCAAAACATTTCGACAATGACATGGCAGATGTTTTTAAATTGTATAAAGATGATTGGATTATTAGAAGACCTAATAAGCATATAGTGAAAACAGTTTTACCTTTAGGAATTTTCCAATTTGTGGGGAAATGGTTCGGTCACAAAGCAACAGCTTTAGTTCCTATTTCAACTGTATCATCAATAAAAACAACATCACCATTTTTTATTATAGTTGTTCAAAAAATTCTTAAAATCAAAGCCAAAAATAACAAACTTACTTTGATTAGTTTATCATTCATCATATTTGGTGTTTTGGCCATTGTTAAATCAGACAGCAAAAAATTTGCAAAATTAAATAAATCTATTAAGAATAAAGCTGGTATTATAGACGGATCAGATGTTAATGATCACCATCATAGTAAATTTATTGGTGGACTACTGGCATCTACCATATCCATGTTTGTATTTGTATTCCAAAATATTTATGCAAAGAAAATTTTCACAAACGAAACATCAAAACCAGACACTCGACAAAACAGAAGTGGCAGCGATGCATCTCTAACTATGTCAGATGATATGGATATTCCAAATAATGGTCACAGAAGAAAGCCTTCTATTGCTTTACCAATTTTTAATTCAAGCCAAATGCTTTATCATTCAAGAAGACCTTCAATTAGTATAGCAGATCCCGAAAAGAATGCCCATCACAAGCAGATTACTGATATGAATAAGAAAAATAAAAAGTATGATAAAATGACTTTAATGATTTACATCTCACTGTTTGGGTTTCTGGGTTCCCTTGGCTGGTTTCTGTACTTAGAGCTTCCAATTTTATTGAAAGGTAAAAAAGTCACCCGTTTCAATAACATGATTGTTGATGACATAGATATAATCATCCCATGGAACTTGTTTGTTCTTAATGGATTCCTTCACTTCATTCAAGCTTTGATTACTTATTATTTATTAGGGAAACTGCAAACACTTTCTTATTCAGTTGCTAACCTGATGAAAAGAATTGTAATTATTGTTGTATCATGGGTAATGATGACTGAAGGCCAAGTCGGTTTGCTTCAAATCATTGGTTTAATCTTAAATATTATAGGTTTGTATTTATATAACGTTTCCAAATTATAGACATTTCATTCATGAATTAATATATTTTAAATAAAAACTCTTCTTTACAACTCATAATTCAAAATACCATGACTATCCCTTTTTTGGTATTGTATTTTTATCTTTAAGTGGCTATTGTTCTTGGTATCTCTATCTAGATGGCCCTGTAAATTAGTCACTTCTTTGATATTCAAATCAACATCGATTAAGCATTTTTTAAGTTGGAATTCACCTCTTGAAGAAACTATTATTTCATGAAGTTCTATTTGGTTTTCGTTATAAAGCAATAGGTAATCAATAATATCTGGAAATGCGACCTTTAAATCATTACTGATTACTGCAAATCCTAAAACCTTCGTAAAATGTAGCCCATTCAAAACATTGGCTTGTAAAACAGTTCCGTTGATGTTAATTAAATCATAAGTTGCAAAATCTTTTGTCTTCACTATTACATTGCTGGAATTATCGGATGCCCAAATATCGTCAATTTTTAATTCAGGTTTTAAATTTCCTATTAATTCATATTCAGTTATCAACCATTTCAAGCATATGCCATTTTCATCTAAAGACAATAGCATGTTATAGTTATCAAGATAAATCATTTTTTTAATTAAACTGTAGTGACCATGAATCTGCTTACAAATATTCCTTTCCTTGTCTGAGATTATAACACCACCGTAGGCATTAGTAAATATTGACAAAGCATCATTTAAAACAAATTCTATTTTATTTTTTCTATTTGAGTCCGTATAAATTTCATGGAAATAGTGGTGGCATTTTAAAACTTGTTTGTGTTCTTTATTTATGGATATTAATCCCTTGTTGAAATGAGTAGCAGATCTTTTTGGATGCTTAGTAATAAACAATTGTAAAGGAGTTTGACCAAAGTTATGGATCACACTACTAGTTAAATCAAAATCATCAGAAGCACTGTCTTTTATAGGAGTATAACCACTATATGATAATTGATTAAAAACATTAACAGAATTAATAGCCTCTTGGCCCCTTTGTTTGTACCCAAACACTAAATCTATCCAATGATCTAAATTATCGGAGACGTAATCACTTTCTAAAGCCTCAAGGTTTTTATAAACAAAAGCAGAGCTTGATCCATTGCTCCATTTGGGCAAATGAACATCTTCTATAGTGTGACCAGACTGAGTGGCACCGAAATTTATGTGATTTATATTTTGCAAAAATTCAGGCAAAAAGAAAAACTCTGGAATCAATTCTCTGATATCTGTTGAAAGCTCTTTAGAAGCAGATAGCCAACTTCTTTCTATAGAATTGAATATTCTATCAGGAGGTCCAAAACTTCCACCTTGAAGAATCTTGAAAGATGTTGTATATGGTTCAATTCTTATTAAGTAAGAAGCAACTATCATAGCTGAAGAATAATGAGTCCCGTAATGGAAAGGTGGCGATAATTCGTCATCCAATTCCTGCATAGACTTAAATCTTTCAATGAACTGTTCCTTTCTGGATTCATTTTGTCCACCCATAGGCCTGGTCAAGTCTCTAAAATTTTGTGGATCATCCAAATTAATTTCTTCATCTGAGTAATTAGAAATAATCCAAGGAAATACTGGATATTGGGTAATATCATTGAAAGATCTACCTGCATAAAAGTTTATTGCCAGTAGATAGAAAAAATTGGATATTCTACCTGCAGCCCAGTCACTAGTTATTTTTTCTAGTTTATAATCCTCTGAAACTAAAGAATGAAAAACAGAAGTCAATTTTGATGTGAAAGAAAAAGCACCAATACCATTCTTATTGATAATCTCGCTAGATTCTATGTTTATACCTTCAAAAATTTTCTCAAACACATTCTTAGATTTTGATAAATCATGGTTTAAACTGGTAAATACTAAAGAGGTATTAGTCTCATTGTAGAAAAAATCTCTCATGGTTTTGTCGGCAAATGTAAAGAAATAAGAATAATTGTACTTGTCACTAAATTCGCATGCTATATCTTTAAACAAAAATACTCTTTTCAAGCTGTATAATATATCAGCTTTAGAAACAGATATGAAAATTTCAGGCTCTAAGTCACCCTTATTTTTAGAATAGGATTCCTCAAATTTTAAAGCTATCAACTCTTTTTCTTCTTCTGCAGTCATCTCATTTCTCTTAATGATTGCACCCTCATTTTCTCTGTAGAAATACTGATTATAAAACAATACATTCTTATCAGTTAATATCAATATACCATTCTCAATGTTAACACCCACAACAATACAAGTGTTCCAAATATGCTTTATGGATTCATTCAAAGCAAGTTTTTTTATTACTCTTGAATTTTGGCTAATGTTGGTATTAGTTGAAGATTTTGAAAATTTAAAAGAACGTGTAGTCAAAAGATTGGCTGGATTTGTTATTTCTTGCATATCTTTAACCAACTTATTTGGAGTAAAAACCTTTCTCTGCATCAAACTGTTTGTACTTCTATGAAGCTTCAATCTGAATATTTCATTTGAAATTTCTGACGTTTCATAGCTGGTTTTAATCTTAAACATGTAGTAATCACAATTGTTTAAGAATTTCTGACTGGCTTCTATCTCATCATCTTCATCTATACTTCGAATTTGCAAGTTTTTAGCTTCTGATGTCATGATGTGTTCTGCTAAATTTTCTAGTGATTCTTCAAATGATTCAATACATGTTTTGGCAATTAAAGTATCAGAAGCTAAAGAATGTTGTTTCTTTTCCATGTCTGCAGCAAAATTTGGACTTTCAAAGACATAAATAGCTGATTTCTTTGATAATTTTTCTAAAAACTCTTGTTCGTTTTCAACCAATGTTTTTTTGATTTTTGAATCATCAAGTTTGTTCATTTTATTTAATAGATTTTTTATTGGAAAATCTCCACCTGTAAAAATTGGAATTTTGCTTAAAAATGCTGAGTTATAAGAGTGCTCAATTGTACTCATTTGTAATCGTATAAAGGCAAATTTTTCGTCTTTGTTTTCAGTAGTGTTAATGTAGTTCAATACAATAAATTCAAATATTTGTATAAAATAAGCTGTAAAGGCATCTTCGGTAAGTATAATATGTTGATTTGAAATAACTGCCATAGCTACTTCTTCATTTTTATAAGTATTGTGAGAGCAAATAACAGAAAGCAACTTTGCAGCTAGTGTTAGATATCTGCTTTCAGAAGAGTTGTATAAAAAGGCAAAAACTAAATTTGTTAGATTAAGTAGAAATTTCTGATTGAATTCATACACTGTAAATAGTGTGCCTACAAGCCCTAACAAAGTTTTGAAATTATCACCATATGTTATGTTTTCCACAAGCAAAGTAGAGTGGACTTCAATTAATTCCTCACACAATTTTGGAAATATTTGAAAAATGACCCATTTCTTGTAAGCCCTAGCAAAATTTCTATGACCACTTTCGTAGTTGTCACTATTCATTACTATGCTTAACTTTTCAAATATATCATTAGGAATGTATATCATCGATAGTTTGAGCAACTTGATCAACAAAATTTTAGTAGCACTACTAGCTAAGTCATTTTCTACCATTGCTATAGTTATTAAACTAATTATTACTCTACATTCGTTATTGAAAATCTGTCTTTGATATTTTTCTGTTTCTATCAAACTTCCTACTATTTCGTGATACCTAAAAAAGAAAGGTAACTTTGTGCAGTCTGCTACAGCAAAAACTTTTAGCAAAAGCAAATGAAATTCAATATATTCTTTTTCAAAAGATTTAAAAATAGACACATCACAGTCGGTTATGAATTCATAGTCTAAGAATAAAGTTTCATTGGTTTTGAAGCTAAAAGAAGAAAAACATATGACTTTACAGAAAGAATTCAAAAGAACATAATTTTTCTTTTCATTCAATTCATGGGCTTTTCCTAAAAGCTTTAAAGGTCCGTTAACTGTAAATTGAGCATATACTTCAGGGCAGCTCTTGACAATAACACAATATAGTAATAAACTTTTCTCAAACAGCATAGGATGAAAATCACTCTTGTTTTTTGATAAAGAAATGTCAATCAATAAGAATGACATATCAACAGTAATTGGATTCAATGTTTTACTAATATGATGTTTTTCACCATGAATAATTGCCTTTGTGATGGCATCAATTAACAAGGCTGAAAAAAATAAACCCTCGTCTTTGTTAATCTCTATGTAATAAACACATTTCTGCATCATATGGGTTAACAAAGTTGAGTTTTTAGATACTATAATGCAGTCAACAATGTTTCGGATTGTAGCTGATATTGCTTTTTTCAATTTGGAGGAGCCTTTGTCACACAGTGATATAGTATTCAAAAAATTATCAAACATTTTTATATTAGCTTCTATCCACTCAACTAATTCAAACTCAAATAGTGTCGAATCATTGGCTAAGGGATCAAACATGGTCATTAATACAGTAATAAAATAAAGTTCATTTATATTTGCCCATTTTGATATGCAAGAAAAACATTGTTTTAAAAAATATTGATCATGTTTTTCTTTTAGAGTATGCAACAAATAGTCTAGTAAATCTTTAAACACGTTGCCTGCTTTATCAAAACCTACAATCTTCTGATCTATCATTAAAAACACAGCATTGATGAATCTTTTCATTAAATGTGAATCTGTTTCAACATTATAAGAACATATCAAATCACGGTTATTAATTAAGATTTTATAAATGTCTGCAAAAAAAACATCTGCAGAAGCATTATTTGAAAAATTAATAATCTTTTTAAAGATATCACAATTCTGGTATACTCTTTTGAGGTTTTCTTTTTTATGAGATTGAAAAATACCCTCAGATGCCAAAAGGCCGTCACTAGTTAACTCTTCAAAACTATGGGATTGTAATAGATTAGTCTTTTCTAAAGAAACTTCATCTATCCTCTCTATACAAAAACATTTTACTAAGTTGTTTGTGGCTTTATGCTTTCCTAAAAACAACTTTTCCATCTGTTCTTCATAAAAACAGAAGCTCATAGGTACTTCTTCCATATAAAGCTTAATCATATCTTCTTTTTTTTCGATTATAAAGGTATAAATCTGAGATGAGTCAAAACAAATATCTTGTTTATGAACTTCAACATTTTTAAAATTATCGTCTTCCAATTGCAATATTGAAATACCATTGCTACTGACAAAGACATTTAAGTTTGATATTGAGCTTTTGATGTTAAATATATTGATATTTTCGTTTTCATAAAAAACAGGGAATTGAAGCTGAAACTTTAAATAGTTAAATTTAGTAGATTTTTCTACCAGCAGTTGTGAATTCTTGAGTAGTACAAAATCATGGTTTTCCTTCTTTTGAAATTCAAAGTTTAACTCCAAAAATATTTTTATATCATTGAGATCCACATCATTATAACTGAATTGCTTGTTAAAAAGCTGATCTCCGTGTTTGACCAAGTTCCTTAAAAGCATAAAAGCATATTTGTAGTTTGTATCATATGTTTTAGAATCATTCAAAAACTGTTTCAAAGGTTGATAAATATCGTATAGAAAAGTTTTCTGTAGAAAAAGTTGATTGCTTAGTGAAATATCAATCAACCCATTGATGAAGTATAACAAAGACTTGTTTTTGAGCAGTAAATCAATATTCTTTTTATCTACAAACAACTGAGGGTCTCTTGGCTTAAAAAAAAGTTCTTCCCATTGAATTGTTAAAGGATCAATAAGATGATGAAAAACATTTACATCTAGTTCACAAACTTCTGTGTTATCATTTAAGTAAGACTCAATATTTCTTAAGATCGTTTCTTGAAATGTTTGTAAAGATACCCCACAATCTTCAAATTTGAATAGGTTGATATACATAAAATCATAGCAATCTTCCATTTTTAATTTTATTATCTCTTGATTCAGATCCTTATGATGTCGTATGTTCTCCTTTGGTTAACATATTCATAGCTGTAGATAACTTTAAAATTTAAAATTTAAAAAAAAAAAAAAGGACTTAATGGTTAGCTTAACTCCCCTTATCAAGATTAAACAAAAAAAGTTGAGTCACGTGTTTCAAAATCAAACTATATAAAACAAAGAGCATCATAGTATATAACACTATTAAAAACTGATTATTTGCCTGCTCTTTTTCTTTCCTTCATTTCAGCAGCAGCTTCAGGATCAATGTATTCTAGAATGTATGGGAATAACATCATGAAGATAGCAGTAACGATACCGGCAGTCTTCCATTTTGAAGCCAATATATCCCCAACAAATCCACTTTGTAAAATACCTTCAGTTTTCTTTATAATGTATTCTCTGACAGGTGTATCTTTCAAAGGTTTTATAACCAATGCTTTCATGTACGGTAAAGTTTCAGGGTGAAGGATATCCGGAGTAGCAAAGTTGTCTTTACCGATAGCGTTTGCTTGATATGTTATGTTTTGCTTAGCATCATGAGGAACAGTGACTAATATTCTGTTTGGAGAAAAATTTAAGAGTGATGATGTGGCCTTGATGTTGTAATAAGAAACATTATTAGTTGAATGCAATGGAATATTTTTAAAGGAAAACACACCCTCGGAATTAATGACTTTTTCCTTTAAAGTAAAGTATACTTTATTGTTATGTTCTTCGTTAGATATATCATCATAAGGATAAACAGGATTCAATTCTAGCTCGATGCTGTTTAATAAAGATCTGGAATTTTGAAGTCTAGGAATCTTCAAAGTTTGATTGTTTAATATGTCAACAATTGATAAATCAATTAATCCATCCAGAGTAACAGTTTCAGCATTTACAAGAAATAAACTGATTAAAGCATAGAAAATTGCACAAATTCTAATATTAAAGTTCATGATCTATGTTATACGGGATTTTTGAAAGCTGTTCTTGTTTAATGAACAATTCTAAAACATTGTTAAACACCTTTAAATTAAGTGGCTCGTGATAAACAGTGATTTTTTTTCCCTCCCTTGGCGTTCTACGGAATTACGCATAAAGTTAGGAATAAGGCGCTACCAAGTGTAGCAACTCCCATCAAAGCTCAAAAACGAATAAGACCGATGAAGTTGATTTCTAAGCAGCTACGGTGAAATATACGTACATTGCACAAAATAGAGATATAAGAAAGATAAAATGTCGAGTTAAGTCAGGTATATGAATAAATATTGATAGATTTATTAACAAGTACTGCATTAACTACATTGTAAAAAAACACCTTACCGAAGCAAGGAAGAATTCAAACAACCATAAAAGATTAATCTCGAACAGAGTTGTAGGGTACCAATACCACGAAAAAAAAGTAAGCAATCTGATAAAAGAAAGCAAGATAACAGTACTACAATAATACTCGTTCTGAATTTTAGTACAGGTTTTAACGTTCAATATCTTTTTTTAAATGAAATACTCAATTATTAAGTTTTCATACAGTTGAGTATTTAAAGCAAGTACTGTATTTAAATAGCACTAAGAGAAACATGGGTTTTTTGTTACAGCGAAAAAAAAACTACCAAAAAAAAAATTGAACGTGGATTTTCACAGCAGAAAAATAAAAATGTTACAAAAAAATTGGCATTACCGAATTAGGAAATCATGATTGTGTACTTTTTTTTTTTGATATTTGGTTTCGAAAAGAAAATGCGTTTTTTTCAACGATTCTTATGATACAAGAAATATAGAAAGAAAATTTTTCAACTGCTTCTTTTTTCTTCAAGAGGTTCATATGT
>ERZ794949.66-NODE-66-length-40121-cov-184.775970_pt1 | contig 40121 bp, 27 predicted proteins | sample MGYA00511363_ERZ794949 | MGnify/ENA primary metagenome ERZ794949 (study PRJEB30137, sample SAMN04331402) | food metagenome | isolation source: T1 must sample point D1 replicate B | place: Australia: South Australia ...
GGAATGTTTAAAAATCTTTGTTTTGCTTGTGATACTAATATTTTCAACCTGTGCAGATCTGTAATAATTTCTCAGCGTCATCCTATCAACGCTATGCACTGAAAAATCGTAAATTCTCTTTTTGCTTTTTTTTTGATGAAATATTAGATGGTCTTAGCGTTTATAAATGGTGGTTATCGTGACAGCATTTAGGCTCTCCCCTTGAACGCAATAATTTTTTTTTGATTTAAAAAAAAAAAAGGACTCAAATGGTCTTGAACACTATATTTACCTTATTACATAGTTTTAAGTGCGTAGTTGTTGAATAGTTTTTCGAGAGATAACACTTTGAATTTTCATTTTGCAAATAAGGTTTTTAATGGAGTTAACACTTCTTTCTTCTTCTTTTTTTTGCCACCTTGAATGTATTTAAAGCGTTGCTCTTCTTTTTTTTTATTTTAAATTCAAATTTTACACAAATATTGAGAAAGTAACCAACAAACCATACCAACAATATAATAAAATGGCACCAGAATCAGTTACAAAAATTAGAGATGATTTAAAAAACAAGAAAACTTTAGGTTACGGCTTGATGTCGTTCACCTGGAGAGCTAACCCCGTTCCTATTGAAGATGCTATCACCACTATGGGAGAACTTTTGAAGGTTGTTCCCGCAGACACCCACAAGATTCTTTTCAATTTGGGAGAATTTTACGGAGAACCATACTTGAATTTGAAGTATGCCAAAAAGTTCATTGATTCTTTGGATGCTGAAGACAAAAAGAAGATTTTTGTTTCCGTCAAGGGTGGTATGGACAACGCCACCTTGGCTCCTGCAGGTACCAGACAAGGAATTGTTAAATCTGTTGAAGGTTGCTTAGATGTTTTAGGATTCATTGACATTTTCGAATGTGCCAGAATTGATTTGGATCACTGGGAAGAATCCTTTGATACTTTGATTGAGTACGTAGAAGCCGGTAAGATTGGTGCACTATCATTAAGTGAACTAACAAAAGACCAAATTGAAATGGTTTTCAACAAGAAAAACTACAAAGATTACATTGTTTGTTGTGAACTAGAACTTTCCTTGTTCTCCAACAAGATTATCCAAGATGGTACCACTGAATACTTAAACAACCATGGTGTTTCTGTTGTTGCCTACTCACCATTAGGTAGAGGACTATTAACAAAACAAATCAAGTCTGTTAAAGATATTCCTGAAGGCGATTTTAGATCTCATTTGAAGAGATTCCAAGATGAAGCCATGGCTCACAATATAAAATTGATTAACTTTTTAGAGGAAAACTTTACTTCTAAGAGAGATATCACTTTGCCGCAATTGGCTCTAGCTTGGGTAAGAAAGAATAACACAATTTACAACAACATCAACTTTATTCCAATTCCATCTGGTACAACTCCAGCCAGAGTTCAAGAAAACTTTGCCATAAAGGAAATCTCAGACGAAGAATTTGCTAAAATCAATGAATTCTTGAAATCTTTCACTACTGCTGGTGACAGATACGAAACTGCTTAAATAAGGTACTACATCCTTTATTTTATTTATGTTAATGAATATATATATATATTATTAAATCCCTATGTTAGCTATTATATTGGGTTTATCCAAATTCTCCGTAATCATCACAAATAGCATTGACAGAATTTGTGTTGAATATGAGATATACTCTTCATGTATATAAAAACTGATTTGACTCAAGTTCTTGTATTTGCATTCTGCTGCTATAGTGTAGTTCTCTGCGTGGGGAACTAATAATGTGTAGTTTAAATTGTGCTCACGCCATTTAAAGTTATTGAATACAGGCAAATCTGTCGATTCAACTGTTGCATCTTTTTTAATCTTAAACTTGAGTTGAATCTTCTTATCATCGTTAAAATTCATGCCGTAATACCTCTTGTAAGGTATTAAATTTCGTTTTTCTTTAATTTCGCATATTGAAGTGTTTTTTTCATCATATACTCTCAATACACGCAGCTTTGTATTGATAAAGTAATTATAGTCATAAGATACGTCACATTTGCAAATGATACTATCCTCATATTTCACAATAAAATTTACTTTATATAAATCTAATTTACATTCAATTTCATAGTCCATTTGGATTTGCTGAAAGGTTTGGTTTGGTATTTGTAGAATTAATCCAATTTAAAGCTATTTTTTTCTATATTGATATTTTTTTTTCAAGGGGGGGAAGGGTTAAAACATATAGTCAGGATGATTAAGGTTAGTCATTGCAAAACACGTCTTTAAAATAAGAAGAGCTTACTTCTTTCTTAAATGTTGCAAAACCTTTTTGTCAATACCAATAAATGATAAAATCAAGATAAAGTCAGCAGATAACAAAACAGAACCTGAAATAATAAATGCATACCTCAACAATCCACTTTGAACTACATACCCACTTAACAGTTGACCGAAACATCTTGCTAAAGTTTTACCAACATTCACAATACCCATGACTTTTGTGATTTCATTGGCACTTACTAAGTCTGTTAACAGAATTTGTCTTGGAGTTACATCCATAGAAGCAGTAGCATAGTAACCCATTAAAGCAGAAATACTTGCTTTTAAATTGAAGTCAACTAAAGGAATCATGATCAAAAAGAGAGCGGAAATGGATTGAACAACAAAGGTTGCCTTTACTGGACCCAATGCATAAGTAATCATTGATGAAGGGAATACTGTAGAGGCTGTGATGATTTTACCAACAGAAAACAATAAACCCAAGTGTGTGTATGTAAGTAAAAATGTCTTTTCGTAATAATAAGGGATCCATGATGTTATCAACCCGTAAGAGAAAGAATCTAACATAAAGATAACTAGCAATTTGATAAGAATGGAAACGGTCGCAGATGATAATTTTGATGATTCTTGAGTTATTGGAACAATATTTGAAGAGTCTCTTCTTCTTTGTGAAACAGTTTGTTGAACTTCGTTTACAATTTTTGCAGGAGGAACCATCTCAACGTTTCCAGCATTTGAAGGTTGATGCAATAGGCTTCTACTTACAACATCCTTTTGATTTTCAGCTAATAACGGTCTTTCTTCAGAATCCAAAACGGTGTTGGAAGTTTCTTGATCTTCAATTTCATCATCGTTGTAATGGAAGTTCATGTTAACATTTTCAGAAAAGAATTGGACTGCAATGAATTTTATAACAGATAATAAACAATAAACACCAAATACAAATTTGTAACAATTCAAATAACTGGTGTAAATCTTATTATCCATTAAATAATCAACAATGGTACCCGCAATCCAACAACCTATACTGAAACCAATGCTGGAAAATAAGTAATGCCATGAGTAAATAATTGGTCTATATTTTTTTTTCGTCAAGTGTGCCATACAAGATTCTTCTATAGACTTGAAAGGACCGACATCAGAACCATCACCAACAATACCTAGGGTAGATACAATAAGCAAAACAGTAAAATTTTTATCATAAACAATAAATGTCAATCCATTTATAAACATAAGAATGATACCTAATTTGATGATGTTACTTCTTTTCAAAGCATCAGCATACCAGGTCAGTATCCAAGATAAAATAACATCACCAAATAATGTTAAAGACAAAAAGACTCCAATTTTCTCTGAGTTATAGTGCAGTTCCTTGAAATAAAAGATAAGAATTTGATTAAGCAAACCATATTGAAACTGTCTGATAAACACACAGAGGTATAAAATCCTGATGTCTTTATCCGATTGAGTAATCAACCCATTGATGTATTTATTATTGTAGATTTTATTCCAAATTGTCTGTCTCGGCAGAATTTCAGTACTCATATTAATCTTATAATTACTATTTTGTCTGCCTCTTTTTTGGTTTTTCATACATAAAATTCAATCATAATGAATCATCAACTTGTTATATATGACTATTCTTTGCTACCTTAAGGGATCTTTTTTAAAACCATATATTTCATATGGGTGCGAAAACCCCCTTCCCCCAAAGCGTAGAAAAAAAAAAAAAAAGGCGTGATCACTGCTGCCTAGAAATGCTCACTACGATTAGTGAAAACGTGGCTTTGATAAGAACAGCTGAATAAGTGGCTGTTCTTTTTCGATAACAAGGCATCAAACCAGAATATATTGAAGTTATTGAGCAATTAACACTAAAATGTTAACAATTTTCTACTAAAAGAGCATTAAAAAAAAAGGGAATCACTGAAGAACGTAAAGCCACAATACTTAAATAAAATTCATACATATACTCATTGGTATCATTAGATAGCTAATTTTTAAGCGTGATAAAATGTTTTTTGTTTACAATTTATTAAACTACATAAAAAGTATTAGGAGTAGAATAACACCTTTACACCATTAGACTTTCATGAATTCTTCTTTTTGAGTTTCCCGTGATTTCACGTTTCTTTTTTTTTTTTTCTTTTTGGCAATTTTCTTAACTCACCTAATGTTGTTTTTTTCGCTTATTCCTCGAACGTGAACAATTATGCCAAATTGAACATTGTTGGCAAAAAAACAACAACATCTTGACATTGAATAAATTAAACAACACATGCAATAAACCATAAACATGAACGACATCAATACCACTATTTCTATGGAACAGATCAAAAGAAAAAGAAAACTTGCATGTATCGAATGCAGACAACAAAAAACGAAGTGTGACTTGGATAGTCAGCCTGAAGGAGTTAACAAATGTAGCAGATGCCTTAAAAAAGACAAAGAATGTATTCTCCAGCAGGGCTTCAAAAGAGTCAAGAAGAGACAGAAATCTCAATTGCTGGAAGATAAACTACTCAATATTGCTAACGACATTATGAACATCAAGGATATTGAAGATATTGCAAATAACAAGCTAGATGCTAATGAAAAGCAAAAGCTCATCATACAAAAATTAATTAATGAAAAGGAATCTATTATGGAGCTATTGCATAATGCCAACAAGCCTACTTCTCCATCAGCTCTGGGAACATCTAGTGCTACTTTAACATCTGACGTTATTTTACAAAATGGAATGAATAAAAGTGTTTCACCAGCACAAACAACATTAACAGAAAATCAAAAAAGAAAGATAAACGGAGAAAAACTTAATACAAATGATACTCTTAACGAACAAGTTTTGAATGAAAAACTCATATTATTAGAAGCTAAACTTACACACATTAGTGCAAAGAGTCTAGGTATTGTAACCTTACTACCTGATATGATCAAAGAGATATACCTGGAATTTGTAAAACATTATCATTTGTTTTTACCCGTTGTTGATATAGACAAAGATCCAGAAGCCATTTATAATCTTTCGCCATGTTTATTTTGGGTCATAATATTGATTGGTATGAGAAGATTACCACGTTATCATCAATCGATAAATGATTTTAACAGCCATATAAACGTTGTGAAAAAAGGCAAAAAGAATTCCAGTAATGGTGGCTTGAGCATTGACTCTAACTCTCCAATGAAACATCTGATTATCTGGGTAAAGAACATAATGGCAGAGATTGCTATGCAGCCAATTATCAAATACTACTTCACAGACGATGAACTAAACAATAGTGACCCTGAATTTGAGCCAATTTTGAATGTATCTTCTGTTTATTCTGTGCAAGCGTTTTTACTATATTCGTTCTGGCCCTCATCATCTTCATCGATTAGTTGTGATACATCTTGGAATACTATAGGGTCTGCAATGATGCAAAGTATTAGACTTGGGTTGAATTCAGCGGAACATTCTGTTGAGTACAAAACTAATAATTTGCAATTTATTACTGATCAGATTAAAACATGGACAGCAAGTAATGTGCTTTCACAATACATTGCAAGTACTTTTGGGTTCCCTAGTTATGTATCTTTTGATAATGCCATCTTAAGCAATTGTGAATTATCAATCTACGGAGAAACAGAAAATGATAAAATAATAATAAACAAGCCATTAAAGCAGATGTTGCATATAATAAAATTCCAAAACGATTGCGTCAAAAGCTTACAAGATAGAGACAACCAATATGATATTTTGCTGAAACTTGAGCAACAGATGAATATTTTAAACACGGATTTGATACAGAACGGCGAAGTAAACGACATTACTAGGTTCTTCTTTTTGGTGACAAAGATCAACTTATTTTCCAATTACTTTTTGAAAAATGACAAAACCAGCACCATTTCAGATGATGAAGACTGTAATGATGAAAAGAAATTTACGGATAAATTTTTGAACGAATACAAAAGTGAACATGTCGATATCACAACAAAAGTGGGCTTAACCAAATTGAATAATACCTGTATAGATCTTATTCAACATTGTAATGAGATGAATAAAAAACAACCAGATATAATCAAATACTTGCCTGGTGTTTTTGTATTGAATATTTGGCAAGCTGCTTGTATAATATGTAAATTGTCATTTTCTTCATTGCAAACAAATATTGAATTGAAGAAATCTAAAAAGACTTATGATTTAGCAGTCAAGTTGGCGCAAGGTTGTTCTTTAATGAAGTTTGACTTACCATACAGATCTTCAAGAATCATGAAATCTATTTGGCAAATATACGAAAATTTGTACACAGAATGGGTAAAAGAATACAGAGAAGAAGAGTTCAATTTGAACTTAAACATTACAAACAGATTATCTGCATCTGTATTTTTTGATTGTTTGTATGTTTTAAAGCAACATAGTGGTATCAAAAGAAAACAAGAAATGGACAAGATTAAGAATGCTGAGATTGATGAAAGTACTTTCAAGGAAACTGGTGATAAAGCTAAAGCATTTGAAGAAGAAAAAAAGGGCAAGAAAGCAAAAAACTCTGTTCAAAGCCCATCAGTTGCTGTTAATGCAACAAAGATTATACAAACAATTCCCTTGGATCCAGAACCAATGACTATTCCTGCAAGTACCCAAAGTGAAGGCACAAGTTCATTTAATACAACTCCAGACACACAAGCTTCAATTAAGTCGCCGAAATCTGCAGGTGCTAAGAAGGAAATTTTAGATTTGAAGAGCATGTTGAATAAAACAATTCCTGTACAAAGCAAGGCAAACAATAACAGTAATACAAATCAAGGTATCTCATCCAGAGGAGCATCGCCATTTTTACTAATGCTGAACAATAAGTTATCAAACAAAATGGAAAAATCTCTAGGAACACACGCCAAGTCCTCATCTGTAAGAGAAGAAGCACCAGCAGTGCCTTTCCCAATTCAAAACAGTCCTCTTGCCATTCCTAACACCCAGCTGAACAAATCCGGTAGATTTTTTGGTGGCTTAGAACAGCCAACGCCATTATCAGCAAAATCACCAAAATTCATGAATTTCATGAATGTAGAAAACAATGTCTTAAGTCCTGGCCCTGCAAGAGTCAATACCCCAAACATGTTATTTGGTACCAATAACAATATGATTACTGAAATATTTGGCAACGAACCCGCCAAAAGCAGCGTCCATGATGAAAGTGAGAGTATCGCTAGCAGTTCAAACTACATCTCCAATGCTAACAACGAATTCCTCTGGGATGACATCGACATGATGATGAATGAGTTTGCATTCAATCCAACTGTGTAGTAGTCACGTTTTATATACTTAATATTCCTGTTTTTTTATATATGTCCCAAAAAGGAAATATTTCCTAGCAAGCTACCTAACCAGAAGGTAGAAAAAAAAGAAAAAAAGTCACTTTCCCCTTAGGGCTCTAAGCACGAAATCTTACCAGCGCTAAGAAAAATTTTTCCTTTCAACACATTTGAAAATTGCTTATTAACTTCGAATATAGTTATTGAACAACTTCCCTTTTGGGATACATATACAAGGAGAACCCAAAGTAGAACATATCCTTTATTTACATACATATAGAAAATGGCAGTTGACAAGTTTGGTAACACTATCGACGATGACTACGTTGAACAACAAGACGAAGAATTATTCGAACAAGAAGGAGATAACTACGACGATGAAGTACCTTCAGGAGAGTCTGAAAAACCAAAGAAAACAGTTTCTTTCCAAGTAGAAGACGAAGAAGACGCCAAAAGAGAATTTGAAGAAGGTGGAGGTTTGCCAGCACAACCGGAAAATCCGGATTTCTCTTCCTTAACTCCTCTATCCCCAGAAATCATCAACAGACAAGCCACTATTAACATTGGTACTATTGGTCATGTAGCACATGGTAAATCCACTGTTGTTAGAGCTATTTCAGGAGTCCAACCAGTCAGATTCAAAGATGAACTTGAAAGAAATATTACCATCAAGTTAGGTTATGCCAATGCCAAGATCTACAAATGTCCTGAATGTCCAGAACCTGATTGTTACAGATCTTTTAAGTCCGATAAGGAAATTCATCCAAAGTGTCAAACTGAAGGCTGTGAAGGAAGATATGAAGTTGTTAGACACGTTTCCTTTGTTGATTGTCCAGGTCACGATATTTTAATGAGTACCATGTTGTCTGGTGCCGCTGTTATGGATGCTGCTTTGCTATTGATTGCTGGTAACGAACCATGTCCACAACCTCAAACATCTGAACATTTAGCTGCTATTGAAATTATGAAATTGAAACATGTTATTATCTTACAAAACAAGGTTGATTTAATGAGAGAAGAAAGTGCTTTAGATCATCAAAAATCCATTTTGAAATTCATCAAAGGTACAATTGCCGATGGCGCTCCTATTGTTCCTATCTCCGCCCAATTGAAATATAATATTGATGCCGTCAATGAATGCATTGTCAAGAATATACCAGTTCCTCCAAGAGACTTTAACGTTACCCCAAGATTGATTGTTATTAGATCATTTGATGTTAATAAACCAGGTGCTGAAATCAGAGACTTGAAGGGTGGTGTTGCTGGTGGTTCTATTTTGAATGGTGTTTTCAAATTAGGCGATGAAATTGAAGTCAGACCAGGTATTGTTACTAAAGATAAACAAGGTAAGATCCAATGTAAACCAATTTTCTCCAAGATTGTTTCTCTATTTGCTGAAAATAACGATTTGAAATTTGCCGTTCCTGGTGGTTTGATTGGTGTTGGTACCAAAGTTGACCCTACCTTGTGTAGAGCTGATAGACTTGTTGGTCAAGTCGTTGGTGCTAAAGGTCATTTACCAAGCATCTACACTGATATAGAAATTAACTACTTCTTATTGAGAAGATTGTTAGGTGTTAAAACAGATGGTTCTAAGCAAACCAAGGTCAGAAAACTTGAACCTGGTGAAGTATTAATGGTCAATATTGGTTCTACTGCTACCGGTGCCAGAGTTGTCGCTGTCAAGGCTGATATGGCCAGACTACAACTAACATCTCCTGCATGTACTGAAGTCAACGAAAAGATCGCTTTGTCTAGAAGAATTGAAAAGCATTGGAGATTGATCGGTTGGGCTACTATCAAGAAGGGTTCCACACTTGAGCCTTTATCCGCCTAAAAAACTAGAGTGAATAAAAATATCCTCAGAACCGTAATGTTGATGTAGTATATATAGTCGTATAACTTAATCTTTAAGAAATAAACTTCTTCATTTTTTTTTTTTTCTTTTTAAAATTTCAACTTACTGTATAACATCATCTAAAATGTCTTTATTACTGTTCAAAAATTTAGGTAAAGAATCAGTTTCCATTATTTTATACAGTTTTCTATTAACATCTTCAAATAAAGGTTTTAGTTTACTTAGAATGTAGAGAGAATGAGTAACTAAACCTTCAGTTGGAGAATCTAATACTTGGTTATCTCTCAGAATTTGATTTGAAAAATAGTATTCTGAATCTTTGTTAATTATTTTTTTACTAGAATCATTTAGAATATTCAACTCAATAGGTCTAGTTTTTCTATCTAAATTGGTTGTCTTAATTGACCATTCAGTGGTATTTTTTTTGGTTACTGGATCAACAGCATCTTCAATGACTAGATTTTCCATTTTTGCTGATTCATCTGAAGTAGCAGGTTCTTTAGGTTCTAATACTTCCTTGAATGGATTCAATGAACTTGTAGCAGTTAAAGATGAATTTGAGTTTAGAATAACAGTTGATATGGAGTTTCTTAAATAATAATCAATATTGATCAACTTAGATGCTCTATCAGCAATGTATGTAGCAAAAATCTGGTAAGCCATTGATAGAGATTCATTCGACTCTTTCATAAGTCTGGCTTTTAATGAGTTGTATAGTTGTATAGATTTTGCATTTTTATTAGCCAACCTCTTGTTCTTTTCCTTAACATCAACAAAGTTCTCTAAATTAGACATCTTTTTTAAAAGTTTTTTGATATCACAATAGGCTGAGAAGTTTTCAGAACACATTTCTTTGTCTAAATGAGATTTGAACAAAAATCTTTTACCGGGATCATTCAAAACAGAATCCAATGATATAATATGATTTTCTTTATTTAAATCATAAGTGTCACTATGAATTTCTTCTTTGTTAAAATCAGTAGTGACCACAGACTCTTCTAGTTGACTTAATCTTTTCTTTCTTTCCTGATTCCAATCACTATACAAGGACTCCATAAAATTTTCATTCCAATTCAACCAGTCACAACCTTTTTTAGTAAAGGTATATAAATTTTTTTTTGAAACAGTAAAGTTGTCTTCTTTTGCAACTGAAGGACTGTAACAAATAGGTTTTATCAAGCCACACTTATAGAATAATGATGCCATGATTACTGCTTCTTTAAAATAAATCAAATCGGTGCAATCCATCAACCATTGAACAATTGCTTTTGTGGAAAATGAATAACTAATTACATGTTTTTTTGATTTTATTGTATTTTTTTCAGTTTTGATACTTTCTATAAATTCTTTGTTTTTATACATTCTGATACCATTTAGATGAGAATAATACTGGACATGAGAGTCAGATTCTGGATTTGTAAAAAATTTGTGATACAAAGGTGATATTCTGTTTTCATTGTTTAGTAAAGCTGTATCATTCATTTCATCCGGAACTACAATGTTTTTGTCAGCAAATGGATTAAGTGTAATTGGCAAAGTTTGATTATGTTGATGGCTTATTAAATCCATGATATTTTGAGTTTGTTTGTCAGTGAAATCAAATTCATTTACATTATTATCATTTCCTAGCAACGTTTTCAAACTTGCAATTTTTTCTGGTTTTGTATCAGGTGTCCAAATTGTTGGGCTATCACTAAACATCTTAGTAAAAATTAGTTTGATGAAATAATGATTGTATATTATTCTGTCTGTTACCGATGATCTTTCAAAGTTAAATAAATAAGTTGAATTTAAGTTGGAAAAAACAATACCAGGAATGTGTTTTTTAATACCCATATCCTTAATATATTTGGTTAAAATAGAAACGCCCTTTGGGGTTGGCTGCAAAAGCGACTTATTATTCAGTTCAGTATTGGTTCTATCAGTGGGAGTATGAAGTAATTTGGCATTGAAAAAGATCTTGATAAGTTGCAAAGACATCTCTGGCTTTATAGAGTATGAGATCGATACTGTGGTTGTTTCCATCTCAATGTTAACAGCTAGCTTCTGCATTTCTTCAATACAATCATCAAGGGAAAAACAGAAATAGGCTTCATTACTAACTTCTTTGTTACTGGAAGATGCCAAATTAAAAAAAAAGTTTCTCTTCTTTTTATGAGTGCTGGTATTATCAACCAACCGTCCCTTCAGGTCTAGACAAATCAGTATAATACAAAAAATGTCTTTGATGTCTTTAGCAAACATAAGGCCCTTTGGGGTTCTATTAAAATCTTTGGTAGTAACCTCATGCAGCGTTTTCTTAGATGTTTTGATTGCCTTTTCTTCATTGACTGTATTTGTTAATGAAATAAATGACTTCAAACTTAAACTTTCTTGAATCAAATCAGATACGGATATCCGTTTGTTCATAGTGATTGAGTCATTGTTTGTGTTGTCTTTAGATTTCAACATATCAGCCATTTGCAAAGTCCTGCTATCAAACTTATGGCAAGATTATATATATTGCTATTGGTTAATCCATTACTATTCATTTTCTTATAGCCAAAAAAAAAAAGAGAAAGGAAAACTTGAAATGTTTAATCAAATTTAAAAGCTTAATGAAATCAACGTACTCTTCATATTTAAATTGTCGGACTTGAAAGAATAAACTCATATGAAACATTGCCTATAAATGGTAACGCTATGAAAACCGAGTTCACCCACTTTCTCCAATCCAGCATCAAAATAACAACTTCTCAAGAATCAAATTCTCCTTCAAAGACTATATACAGGTATTTTTCAAATGTTTCAAAGTTTTAAAAAAAGACCAGTGGAGTATCTCTAATTAATGACTTTTCACTGCATTTTCACGCACCAGCAAAAAAAAAAAACAACAACTACCCATTTAAAAGTTGGTGCCAATAACAGGTTTTGAGGTTCCAATTAATAGGCAAAAATTACTCCTTTGGGATACATCCACTTCCAAGTGGAAACCTCAAATTACACAATATTGACTGCTGAATCGGACTTACATTGAGTACTTGCCTTTTTATTAGTATTATTCATACATATCTTCAATGGAGATTTTGATGCTACCAGATTCCTTTTTTTTTGGTTTTCTATCCGAAGATTGCTCAACAGGTTGTTTTCTGGTTTCGATTGAACTGTTTTGGGAAGCAGCCATCTCGGATTTCTTCTTCTTGTAATCGTTGATAAAAGTAGTGACTTCATTACCAGGTCTTTTGGAACCCGATTGAACCGGATCGGCCACAGCAGAGTCTGGTTTTGCAGCTGGGTTAACATAATTCTTATTTTCCGGCTCAAATCTTGATTTATGTCTATTGTCAAATCTACTATTGACTTTGGCATCATTGGTTCCTTCAAATCTGGATTTTTTTTCAAATCTGTTACCTATAATGTTTCTATTATTGTAGCTTTGCTGCTGTCTGTTTCTATTATATTTATGCACATTTTTTTCAGCACTCATTGGATTAACATCATCCAATAGCTGCAGTGTCTTGTTTAGATCTCCTTCACTTCTACCTTTTTTTAATGCAGGCTTTTCCAAACCGTCTCTAGAATGTCTCGAGCCTGAAGGTATTTGCTGATTAAAACTAGCACTTTTAGATTCTTCTCTATTTAGACTGTCGAACTTTTCTGAGTTGGCAGCTTTGGAAAGCATTTCTTCTTTCAATTTATCAAAGTTGTTTATATCGCTTTCATGAGATTCCATAACTTTTTCAAAGCTCAATGTTTCTACAGGAAGTGGTTCCGCAGCAAACCATTCGTGCTCCAAAGCAGCAGATGCTGTTATTCTTTGATATGGATCCAGAGTCATCATCTTTTCAAATAGATCCAAACCTTTGTTATCCAAAAAAGTTCCAAAAATACCTTTGTAATTACCCAAGTAGTTTTTATTGGAGTAATGAGCATCAAATTGCTTCAAGTATTTCAAAGTAGGCCAGTTCTGAGCACTAGGTTTTCCAAACATTTGAAAAATTAAATGGCCTTGTTCTATATCTGTTTTACCTTGCAAGATAGGCTTTTTGATAAAAAATTCACCAAATATACATCCAACACCCCAGATGTCTATAGCTGTTGTGTAAAAACGATCACATAGTACAATTTCAGGAGCTCTATACCATCTGGTTACCACCAAAGCCGTAAATTTCATTCCTGCACCTGATCCTCCTGGTAAGTGATTATTTGGGGGACAACCATAATATAATCTACTCAATCCAAAATCGGCAATTTTCAGTACCCCGTTCTGGTCAATAAGAATATTGGCTGTTTTGATATCTCTGTGGAAGTACTTCATTTTGTGGATATAATCTAATCCACTAAGCATTTGTTTCAATACGTTTTTAATTTTGGGTATGGTTAACTCAAAATATGGATTGTGAATTATACCAGCCAAGTCACTTACCATATATGGAAGAACCATATAAAAAAACCTATCAGGAGCAATGTTTGCAGGGTTTCCAAGAGAATTGACCTCAGCTTCAGTCATGAATGGATTCTTATTGGAAGATACTGCTGTTGTGCTATTAGCAGAAGCATTTTTCTTGAGTGTTTGATCTTTGGGTTCAATTGCAAGCTTTTCAAAGTTATCAAAAATAACATCGTTCAAAGTTATGACATTATGATGGCTCATTTTTTTTAAAATCATTATCTCTCTTTGAGCTACAATAGGAAAAACATCGTCTGATTTCATTATTTTTAGCTTCTTAATAGCTACTAATCTATTTGTTTGTAAGTTGATACCTTTGATAACTTCACCAAAGGACCCCTTACCCATGATATGTTTTATGAGTGGTTCGTAATGATCTTGAATTTCTGTAACCATCCCATGATACTGGGGATCGTTCAAATTCGTCGGTTTGCTTGTTAAGTCTATCATAGAATGTCCAGTTTTTGAACATTTTTGTAGATCCTTATTAGTCTTTACAACTTTGAATAAAGAATATGATGACTTCTTAGGCTGATGTTTTAAATCAGAAGTAGGACTCTCTGTTGGCAAACTCATTATATCAACTGTGACTTATGTATTATTTAGATGAAAAAAAAAATCTATGACTTGGTTCAAAAGAGCTCAATATGATAGTGATATAAAGAGTAGTTATAACAGTGGTTTGGTACATTCAAACTATATTGCTAGAAAGCTGATTTTACCAAAAAAGAAAAGACGAATTTACATTTCTGAAAATAAAAAAAACGTAGAAAAAAGCAGACGGGTCTGGACATTAAGTCACGTGCCCAATGCTTTTTGGTAGCGTCATATAAAAACTGTCGGATTTAAAAACTAAGTCACGTGTTAATTCGTTTTGGTAGCGTAAAGCAAAAGCCTCTAAAAATGCATACTATATACAGCTTTTCAAAGTTTAAACCAGCTTTAAGTTCAAGAAGCACTGTCATAATACTCACCATCACGAAAAAATAATATGGATACAGGAGTCTTTGATGAACAGACAATCCACAAACTTCGATTATCTTTACTGAAAAAAGTAAATATAGAGAGAAGAGTGCCTGATTGCTACAAAGAAAATCTAGAGCTGATCAAATGGAAATTAAACAAGTGCTGTAATTCTTCAGGAGGTAAAAGAAACGAATCCTTTATCATCCAAGTATTCAATCCTATTGATTCTGGTATTGTAAAAAGAACCATAGATGAGGCATTGACAAGTGATATTAAAAATAACAACATTGTAATCAACTTGAGTGGTGTTGTAGATACAACAGTTGATACTTTATTAACGCAGTTTGAAAATCAAATTTATAGAAATATGGATATAAACACATTGAAAAGAAAGAAGAAAGCAGAGAATAAGAGAGATGACGATGAAGAGGAAGAAGACCTTGTAATAATTGATAAGTTGTTTAAAGACAAAATGGATAGATACTTTACTTTTTTGGAAACAGGAGAGACTATAAACAATGCTAGGCTAGATCATAATATTGAATTTGCATCTGGGGAAAATAAAACGAAGGCATTTGATACATTTTTGAGTTTTTTAGCAAATGATGGTCAACTGATTTTGAACAAGTCTACAAGTAGTTCTATTGGAAGAAACCAATTACCAACTGTGTTCTTCATTGTTGATAGTTTAGAACTTTTTTCCGAAGATATTGAAAGACAAACTTTATTGTATAACTTGTTTGATTTCATGGATGGTAACAATGATAAATACGCGTTTTCTACTTGTTTTGTAGGAGTGACAACTCTTCCTTATATTGAAAACATGCTGGAAAAAAGGGTCCATTCCAGATTTTCTAATACCTTCATTCCATTCAAGCCAATGAATGACTTTGCAACATTTAAAAAAGATTTTTACACCAGTTTGTTATTTGAATTTGACGACGAAACAGAAAATTATGATTCTTTTATATTATCCGGAATGGAATCACAATGGAACTCTCTTGTCTATGATTGGGAAAACCAAAATCTATCAGATGCTTCTGAGGATGAGATGACTTTAAATCAATTTTTACAAATTGTTTTTTATAGTAATAAAAACACTCAGCAGTTGCAAATGGGTCTTTTAAACGGATTGAATTATAACAATTTTAATATCAAAAAATGGAAAGATATTAAAGTCGAATTTCCCAAAGCTGTAATTAACTACTTCATGAACACCAACAGAAACACCATAGGAGAACTAGTAAAGTCATTAACGGACTTGGAAATATTGCTTCTTATTTTAATGACAAAGAAAAACAAATTGCTTTTGGCAAAAGAGGACGAAAGATTCACTTACAAGAATAGTAACAAAACAACTTCTTTGGTTCAAGTGATAAGATTGTATGATGATTTATATTCCTCTAAAAATGCAAAAGATATTCCAATCAGAAAGTTTTCCAAAACAGTAGTAAAGTCTGGATGGGAAAGATTGATCAAATTAGGTATAATCAATCACAGAACAAAGATGAAATCACATGTGGACTTGGTCAGAGTGTTCAAAACAGCTAACTCTAGTAGGTACACAACCTTGAGTAACCCAACAATGGAAAGGTATGCATGCTTGCTAAACTTAGATGAGATAAGAAAGATCATTACACCAAGACACAGACTATTTGATTTGACCTCGATATAAAAGTGAATGCCAAGGCCATTTTCTTGAACAAACAAAAAAGTTAAAAAAACTCCATGAATATATTCGTATAGATGTATTTACATAAATGAAAACTATATTTATATATATTTGATTATAGTATTATTATTTTGTATTTAAAATTACCTAATTTAATATTATTCTTCATCTAGGGATAAATTTTCAAAACCTAGTGTCTTATTGTTTGATTTAGTTTCTTTGTTTTCGTTATTTTTGGAGTTTCTTTGGGATCTGTTTTCACCAGCAAAGGCACCTTTTTTGGACCAATCGAAGGATGTTGGTGAAGCAGTTTTTTGTCTTGAAGATTCTCTTTGAGGTTTAGCATTAGAACCTTTTTGGGACCAATCTAAAGATGAGGCAGAAGGACCTTCATTTTTTGGTTCTTTAACATTTTGACCTTTTTTAGACCAGTCTAAAGAAGCAGCAGAAGGACCATCGTTTCTTGGTTCTCTTAAGTTTTGGCCTCTTTGGGACCAGTCTAAAGAAGCAGCAGAAGGACCTTCATTTCTTGGTTCTCTCAAGTTTTGACCTCTTTGGGACCAGTCTAAAGAAGCAGCAGAAGGACCTTCATTTCTTGGTTCTCTCAAGTTTTGGCCTCTTTGAGACCAGTCTAAAGAAGAAGCAGATGGACCATCGTTTCTTGGAGCTCTAACATTGGCACCCTTTTGAGACCAATCCACTACTTGGTTTTCACGGCTATTGCTATATTCATTGTCAAATTGTTGCGGAGCAGCACCACTACCTTTGCTCCAGTTCAAAGATAACCCGGAGGTGTATCTACCACCGTAACCACCACCATTTCTACCATTGTTGTTCATTCTGGTGTTTGGATCGGCAACATCAACATAAACCTTGTTGGCGTTTAAGTAAGAACCTGATAATTTCAAGGCCTTTTCCAAATCGGACTTGGAGTTGAATTCAACAAAACCTCTGTGCTTGTTGGTGTTGTCCATGTTTTTTGGGATGTTCAAGGTGGCAACACAGCCTGGATTTTGAATTCCATCTTCAAACCAGTTCTTAACACCGTCTTCGGTGATATCTGAAGGGAAGTTGACAAAGGTACCTATGAAAGGTGGATAATCAGGAACAGGGAATTCAACAAATTTCTTCTTGGTGTTCAAAGTGCTTTCAGCTGCTGGATCTAAAGAAGAAGCCTTACCGCTCAAAAAGTCATTTAAATCGTGTGCTTTATGTGCTGCCTTTGGTGTTTCGTTGATCTTTGAAACATCGATGTTGTTTGAAGTGAAACTGAATGAACTAGTTGTAGTTTGAGCAAAGTCGTTATTCTTCAAGAAAGCTTGCAAATCCATACTTAGTAGTTTTTAAAATTTGTTAAAAATTTAGTGAGTTTAATTTTTTTTTTGGTTCTAATTCATCTAACTCTTCAAATCCCTTAATTCAAATAATCTTATTATTATAATGTTCGATATTTTTAAAAAGTTTATTGAAACTTTCACCCGAGTAAGTTGAACGCTTTTCTACGCTTTTTCTACGCTTTCGCTGCTTTCAAGGACAAATCATTAGTCTGAAAAATTACTAGTAAATTTTTCAATCATCTGGCATTTGGGGGAATCTATGGAGGAAAAAACGCTAGCAGGTGGAGGGACATAGTACGCCGATATGTGTATTGGTAAGAAAATTACCTAAAAGGGAAATTTCTGAGTAAGTTGTGCTTTCTGAGGGAAAAAAAGAAAAGAAGCGGGGTTTGAAGGTGTTTTTGTCGGACATAGGAGATAAGTCATGTGACCATGTCACATGACTCTGTCACGTGAAGATCAAAAATCAAAACAACTTTTTGCTTGGTCAGGGTAAATGCACGCTTTTTGCCCAAACGGGAAAGTGACACCTAAGACACAGTCCCTCCATATCAAATCATAAAAATTTTTTTTGCCCACCAAATATATTAGAGCAGCAGAAAGGCGCTAAATATAACGTTTGGGGATTTATTTAGATATTGATTTTGTCACAGAACTTTGTTGTTGTTTTTTTTTTGCTGATATTTATTATAGATCATATATATTAACCAATTTAATATTGGATCTTAAGGACATATAACACATCGAAAACCGATCAAAATATATATAATGTCACAAAACAATAATGTTAACGGTAGCATAAGAAGAAAACTAGCCATTGTAGGTGATGGTGCTTGTGGTAAAACATGTTTACTAATGGTATTTGCCAAGGGGAAGTTCCCAACCATATACGTTCCAACAGTTTTTGATAACTACGTAGCCGATGTTGAGGTTGATGGAAGAAGAGTTGAGTTAGCTCTATGGGATACTGCTGGTCAAGAAGATTTTGATAGATTAAGACCTCTATCATACCCAGACTCCAATGTTGTTATTATATGTTTCTCAGTTGACTTACCAGATTCATTGGAAAATGTTTTGGAAAAGTGGATTTCTGAAGTCTTGCATTTCTGTCAAGGTGTTCCTATTATCTTAGTTGGTTGTAAAGTCGACTTAAGAAATGATCCTGCTATCATTCAACATCTACAAAGTATAGGTTCTGAAGGTCCAGTTTCCCAACAACAAGGTCAAGACGTTGCTGATCAAATTGGTGCTACTGATTATATCGAATGTTCTGCTAAGACTGGATTTGGTGTTAGAGAAGTCTTTGAAGCCGCCACTAGAGCCTCTTTAATGGGTAAGCAAAACAAGAGCAAATTAAACAAGAAATCCGGTAAAAATGGTAAAAAAGATAAGAAGAAATGTACCATTTTATAATATGCTTATACTTGTCTTTTTTTATAATTCAATAATGCACTATATTAAATATTAAACATAAATAATAATAAATTTAAGAAACATAATTCTAGTTAACTTTGTCGTTTTTGTAATTCTATTTACATAATGGAAAAAAAATACAAATCTTTTTTTTTTCCTACTTATTCATTTCATATATAATAGATACATTTACCATCCACCAATCTTATATTCTGGTAATTCACCGCTGATGGCTCTGGTTCTAAATTGAATTCTATTAAGCTTTACACCATCACCTACAACGGATCTACCGGTACCTGTCATCACACATCTATTTCTAATTTGGGACATCTTGGACAATTTTGGCATTGCTGATAATTGCAGTTGTGCTTGCATTCTTACCTTTGTAGGTAGTAGTGTGTTTCTGGATATGGATTTAAGAGTTCTTTGTTCAAGTTCTGTTTCTGCAAAGACTTGTCTCTTGACGTTGTCCTTGATGGTATTCCATCTAGGAGTTATAGGTGGCATTCTAAATAGCTTAGCGTAAGTAGACATATTAATAAATTGTTTTATGTATATAGAGTGGTGTTTTTATTGGTGTTTTGATATGCCAATTTTATACAAATATAGACTATGAAAGTTTTTATATGAGGAAAAAGAAATCTGTGAGAACAAGAGTGAAATTCTTCAAGGCAAAAAGAAGAAAAAAATTTTTTGTTGCCCGAAGAAAAAAAAGAAGCATGATTGTGTAGCGCTCGCTATTCAACAATTAAAAATCTTAAATCGGATATAAAAGGGCATTAATTAAAGTTACTTATATTCAAACTATATTATTCTAATAAAGCACAAACCATAGAGTTTGAAAGCAGTTTTGCATAAATGTGAGGATAAAAAACTACATAAGATTGATAAATTTTTATCAAAAATAAACCAAGGCTGTTCAAAATAGAAGGCATAACTACTTGAATTTGGAAAATCTCTCTGGCTGGTGAATGCCACACTCGGTCTTCCCCTTCTTGTCTGACCATCTACCACCTCTTTCATCATCGCCAACTGTAGGCAAGGTTGAATGGTAATCACCTATTGATTTGTAGCCGTACTGCAACAACTCATTAGTGGGTACGTCTCCTTCAATGACGATATCATGGACTTGTTTGAAGGTATAGTTGTAAAATGGGTTCAATTTGAAGACTTTGTTCAAAGCATCGTATTCAAGAATATCTAGATCTGTTCTGTCATTCCCTTGTGTTTGTCTTCTCCCAGTGATTACCAAGTCAATGTTGAATTGCTTATATGTTCTCTCCAAAGGCTCGACTTTGGAAAAGTAGTCGTACTTGTCGTCATCACTGATCCACAAGTTATCTCCATACTTGTCACTGAACTCTTTTTCTGATTCTAATCCCAAAGGTTTTATTACATGAAAGTCGGAGATAACGTTTTTGTTGTAGTATTTTTTCTGGATTTTATCAACTAAATCCAAAGTTTGGGGGAAGTGATGAAGTGTATCTATGAATACACAGTCTATCTTCTCGTCTGTGAACTTCTCTGACAATAAATGGATTATAGACAGCCCACTGATCCCCAAGGCTGAAATCTGGTATATATTATCAAAGGTGAGTATAGCCCATTTGATGATTTCTTCGGGTGAGTGCAGTTTTTTCAAATGTGCGTTCCAGTGGGTAAGTTGTGATTGCTTGAATTGAATGGCACCTGAGTTAGTGGAAAAGTATTCGCTCATAGCTGAAATTGGCATTAAAGTATTGGGATTTTGACATTAATCTCATTCAAAAACATGCTAATACAAAACAAACTGCAAGCTACCGTCATAACCTAGCAATGGGTTTTATACCGTAAGTGAGATTTATGTAATTTTTTTACTCTCTTTTTTTTTTTCTTTTAATTCTTTAACACCACAGTATGGGGAGCGAAGGACTGTATTGGTAGCACGTTTTTTTTTCTTGTTTATATATTCATTTCAAAATAACAAGACACCATAACCATAACTACCACTGGATAATGACGGATCAACTTACGAATATACAAACTAAAACGAAGGATTTGATAGAAACTTTCAATGAATTAAACCTAACAGTGTACGACTACGCAAATACGGAAGATACGCAAAAAAGTATACTGAACAATCTCAATAAGATATTTTCAACGCTTAAAGAGCTTAATCAGGATTCATTTGCGTTAAGCAAAACAGACAAGAATGTTAATATCCCACTGGACGTCATTCAATACATAGAAAACACGAGAAACCCTGATGTGTACACAAGAGAGTTCGTAGAGAGCATCAAACTAGCAAATGATTACCAAAGAGAAAAACAACTAGCATTTAAGTCAATGAGCAAGAAGCTTGGCGAGGGGATATTGGATGTTTTCTGTGGAGATGACGATGAAGATCAACTTGATGAAGCTGAAAAGCTCAAAATCAAGGAAAGCGTTCAATCCATATGGAAACGTGGTGGTATTCAATGAGAGTATTTTCAAATTTGCTTAAGGATTACCGTTTCTTTTTTTTTTATTCCTTTTTTTTTTCGCTTATAACAGAAATATTCATACTGAAATAAGCTTATTTTATATTTCAATATATTTTAAAATACAAATAGGCATCAGCTGTACTTTTTATTAACAAACCAAACATGGATTCTACTTTACTGAACATCACAATTGAATGTGAAAATGCGATTTTCACAATGGCTATGCACCCTTCAAAAAACCAAATGCTGATAGGGTTCTCCACTGGGCATGTGTGCTGCATAGAATATAACATAAATAAAGACAACAAAATCAAGATGGTATTCAACAAGATTGGTAAAGAGTTTGAATATGAGTTGTTTAATGAAAATGATGATGCAATTGAATCAAGCGAAACTTCAAAGTTCGTAAATTTGCTGTGGAAGACCAAGAGACATGAAAAATCATGCAGAAATGTTATCTATGTCGATGACAAAACAGCTGTTTCTGTGGGTTCGGATAATCACATGAAATTGTTCAAGTGCGGCAATGGAAAGATTTTAGATAAATATCATTTTGAAGATTTGGACAAACTCTCTGTTAAGCCAAACTGTCTTTACACATTCAATGAGTACATATTGATGGGAACTGAAGAAAAGGGTATTGTTAAGGTGATGAAGTATGATGTTAGTGATAACTACAAATTAGAAATGTTTAATACTTTAACCGGATTGCACAATGGAGATAGCATCAACAAGATAGAAGCCTTAAACAAGAACAACTATAAAAAAGTGATCAAAAAAACAGGTAAAAACAAAATACAAGACGAATTCATTTCCGAGGCCTTGTCTGTTCACAAGTTCATATCTGTTGGTCAAACATGTTTACAAATATGGGATTGCAGATGGAAGGATATCAGCAAAGTCCAATCATCTGAAGATCAAGAAGATGAATTGTTATCTCTTTGTTTTTTAAATGACGATGAAAACGATACTACTTTGTTTTGTGGACAAGGACAAGGTGTCATGACTACTTGGAAATATGGTCTTAACGAATACACTGATCAAATAGGAAGAATCAAAATATCCAAAAATGAAGGTATAGAAAGCTTGATTCCAACAATGTTGAATAACAACAGAATCTGGTGTGGTGTTACTGATGGGTTTGTTTACTTAATCGATGGTAAAGTCAAAAGAATTGTAAAAAAAGTACACCACGGGAAATACGAGGACGTGTCATTACTAGACATAGACTACGAGTATAGATTGGTTTCTGGTTCCATGAATACCATCAAGTTGTGGGAGATTGATCAAGGCGAAGAAGAAGAACAGGAACTGATGAGTGAAGATTCTAGTGAAAACGACTTCAGTGACGACTCCGATAGTTCCTTTGATGCAGAAAATGATATGTTGAGTGGAGAAGAAGAAGATGAAGAGTCAAATAGTGATGATGAAGCCATAGCAAGTTTCAAAAAGGCTATGGAAGAAAAACCTAGAAGTATAGAAGTACAAGAAATCAAAATGTCCAATAAAGATATCAATAAGATATCCAAAAAACAGCAAAAAAAGAAACAGCAGGAACTAAAGAGAAAACAAGAGTCCTTGAAGCATGGTATTAGAAAGTTTGAAGGTTTGTAGTAGCATATGTACATTAGAGTGCGTGATCTTTTTCTTTAAGTCCGACTACCAATTTTTTATACCTTTTTTTTTTCCTCCCCTCTATGTGAAATATACTTCCCATCAGCATTATTGACAGCCTTTTTTTTCCCTCCATTTTTGGTTGTAAGAAACAGCCTTTGAAGCATACCAAAAAGCATACTAAGCAACACATATATATAATATAATAAAATGAAACCAGTTGTAGGACAAGGTAAAGCATGGTTTTGTACGGTTATCTCCGTATTTGGATGTGTGATTCTAACAGTTCTAGGCCATTTATATAACTCAGGACACGAAGAATTTGTGGGCCATTCAGTCAACGATCCTACTATAGAAGAGGGTGTCCTTATAGCAAAGACAATATTTACTACAGCTTTGGTATACTTAGGATTGGTAATATTCTGTGGTTCTCAAATATATCTACATAACAGAAAGCACCAAGTAAGAATTTAGGTGTGGTATATACGATAAACTTGTTTAAGAGCTTCTTATTTTTTTTTGCTGTATGAATTTGCTGCTTGCACGTGACTATCTCCAATTGCCTCTCCAGCCCCTAGCCATACCACTTTAAAAGGCATATCCTGGCTCCTAGAGGGAGGGTAATTTTTTTTTTGGCTTAGCCCCTATTTCTAGTGTATCGTTTACGTAATGAGTGGATTACTGAGTATGATCTTAAGAAAACTATCTTCAAGATTATCACAGTTGATAAACCCCCAAGGAATTAAAACCCCCCATAGGATGTCTAAGTTAAACAGTACCCAATTTCCAGACCATCTACAATATTTACTATCCGAATCAAAGTTTCTTCATTTAGCCACTTCAAACCCGGACACCAATGTTCCGTCGATATCTATGATGCACTATTTGTACATAGCTGAAGAACAAACTTTTTTGGCTGAAGATAGCAAGTTGATTGTATTTTTGACACCAAGACATACCACCAAGTTCAAGAACATATCTTTGAACAAGCATGTTTCTGTGTTGTTGCACGATTGGATGCTAAGCGGTAAGGAAAATCCTAATGAAGAAAATGAAAACTTTAGCAACTTACTGAAGCAATTGAATCAGCAAGAATTGAAAAGAAATATTTCAGCTTCTATCACCGGAGAAGCTTTTGTTTTGAAGGATGAAAAGGAAATCCAATATTACCAAGATGTGCTACAAAAAGAAGACCCGGAATCAATGAATTACAAGTGTGATTCTTATGCGATCATTAAGATCAAAATCACCTCTGTTAAAACAAGCGATGAAAAGAACAACATAAACGTTATTGAATGATTAAGATATATAAATATATGTAAATTCTTCTAATTACCTTCTTGGCCGAAATCATTTGTAAACTCAATTTGTTTATCAAGATCATGCTGGTTGACAGTAGGTCTACTTCTCTTAACACTTTTGATAAAGTCCTTTAGAGTTAAATCCGGCTCCAAAAGATCTTCACCATTCTCTATGTCTAACCAAGACATTTCAATTGCATGTTTATCTCCTGGTGAACAAGGTGTGTACTTGGTATTCCCATCAACCTCAACTTTCTTGAAATGTGTAGCAGTTTGAATTTTTCTGATTGGTTCCATCAATGCATCTTTTACAACTGTATTGATATCTGAACCTGAGTAACCCTCGGTCATCTTTCCCAAGACTCGGTAGTCCTTTCTTTTTAAAGTACATGGAGTATCCCCAACATTAAGCTCAAACATTTTACAACGTGCTCCTAGTTCAGGCAACGCTATGTATATTCTCTTTTCAAATCTTCTTCTTATAGCAGAGTCCAATTGCCACGGAATGTTTGTTGCACCCAAAACAAGAACTCCTTGGGTATCATTTCCAACACCATTCATCTGTACAAGCAATTCTGTTTTTATACGTCTAGAAGCTTCAGATTCATTGTCTGATCTTGCAGAGGTTAAAGCATCAATTTCATCAATGAATATAATACTTGGCTTCTTTTCTCTAGCCAAATGAAACAAGTTCTTGACTAACTTTTCAGATTCTCCCATCCACTTAGAAACTAAATCTGAAGACGATATTGAGAAAAATGTTGATTGTGCTTCGGTGGCCACAGCCTTTGCTAAATAAGACTTACCTGTACCTGGTGGGCCATACAACAGAATACCTGTAGTCGGTTTTCTTTTTCCCTTGAATAAATGTGGGAACTTCACAGGCAAAATAACTGCTTCTTTCAAAGATTCCTTTGCTGTTTCTAAACCAGCAATATCAGACCATTGAACATTAGGTTTTTCAGTTAAAATGGCCTGAGAAATAGAGCTCTTTAGTTTGTCCTCGTCTGTATTAGCTGATTCGGTTTTTTTGGCATTGGTTTCCTTTGCCGGTTGTTTTTCTTCTTCTTCTAAAAACTTCTTCAACTTCTCAGCCCTGTTCAAATACTCCATGAACTTCACACGTATAAGTTCTTTAGACTTTTCGTTTTTCTCGTACTTTATAGCAAGCATTAGGTAGTCCAGTCCATTGTAGTATGACTCATAGGCTTCCTTGTATTTCTTGTTGTTGTCTAAATCAATGGCTCCTGTAACAAGTTCAAGTCCCTTGTTCAGAAAATCAACATCACTCATTATATAGTTGTATGGAGATGTGTTTGGTTTATTGAAAAGACCCAAGCTATGTTTATTTGCTAGAGGTTGTTTTTTTTTCGGTTGCTTTACCCCCCCCTTGGTTTTGACCCAGGAAGCGTATTCGTGAAGGGGGGAAAAAACAACAGCAAGAATTACACGTTTTAAAGCTGTTATAGTACTCATAATGAAGCTATTCTAGCTGTAAATAGTATATAAAAAATAATCATTCAATGTCACTTGACGATATAGAATCCTCTTCGATCTGTCTCCAATCATAAGAGTCGTCGTCTTTGTTGTGCTCATTTCTTAGCAGTCTGGTGATGTTACTATTGCTTAATTTATCCGCTTTGTATGCCTTAGTGGGGGAACTAGTTATAGCATTACCTCTTTTTTTATCAGTTCCTTTGGGAGAACCATCAAGAATATTGCTGTCTCTTTCAGGACTCAAAAATGTATTTTGTCTTTTTATTGGAGATAATTTATCAAAAGCTATGATACTGCCGTGTTTCTTCTTCTTCAAGCTGTCATTTATATTGTTATTGCTATTTTCCTCAAATTGCATTATAGGATCACTTGACTGAAGATTGTTGATCTTTCTCTTTTCTTTTATCAAAGACATGTCAACAAACCCGTTGTTGTACTTGTGTTGCTGTTGCATCAATGTCACTTCATTGGACATATCACTCACTGCCTTTTCAAGAAGACTAATGGTTTTTTCGTATTCCAACAACTTATTCGTCAATTGCTTTAGGGTTATGGGATCAACTTCTTCTTCCTTCTGTGGCTTTCTGGAAAGAGATGTTTTGTAGTAGTTTTTCCCTTTGGAATTGAATATTGAATCATCCACTAAGGGGCGTTTACTTGAACTGAATACCGAATCATCAACAAAGGTGCTTTTGGTGCTTTTATTTGAATTGTTTACCAATTTCTTCTTGATCGTTTTCACTTTGTCTTGGTTCTGAAACCTTGATTGAATGTCGTATAGAGTTTCATCGGCACTGTTGTCTTTATTGGCATCATTGCTGAAAAAAAACTTAAGCACCTTAGATATGGAAAAAATAGAGCTATTCTGCTGTTTCGTCTTGTTCACTTTATTCAACTTTTGAACTCTGTGTCTAGCTTTCCCATTAGCCTTGTTTTCCCCAACAAGTTGTTTAGATTTTTTCATTTTTTTGGCGTTGATGTTGCTCTTATCCTCATCCACGTTCATTTTTGCTAAAATAGCTTTAAGTTTGTTTTGATTGATTTCCATAGTATAAATCCTTAGTAAACCTTGTATTTATGCGTTGCCTGTGTTTTCTTATTCTTTCCTTATCTCCTACTTGTATTAGTTAAACCCAATATACTAAAAAATGAGTTTAGAGCGATTGAGAAGAAAAACACTGCCCTACGGAATAAGCGCCTTTCAATCAACAACAGAAAAATCGCCGTTTTGGGAAATCGCATTCTTTTTGGGAAATTATGCAATTTACGCGTCTTCAATATTGAATATTCATGTTTTGACATGGTAGCGTTGTGTTTACAACGCTACCATGTGAGAAACGCGTCAACAGCGATTTTTTTTCGTCTTTTTTTTTTTTTTTAAAAATGCAGAGGCATTTGTTCACTTCAATACTATATAATATTAGCTGCTGGAATACTTTCATAAGCATACAAGTTGAACCCAAAAAAAACACCATATACTCTAGTACACTACACAAATGGAACATATTTTTCTTCCAGTTGACATTCCTAATCATGTGATCAGACCCATCATATACAGAATCGTCACGAAACAACACAATCTTTTGCTGACCACAAGTGGTTTACAGACTCTTGCTTATATAATTGGTAATAAGGCCATTGGAGGCGAATGGAGGACAACACAGCTTAACCAAACGAAAAAAATCATAGATTCTATTGCTAGAGAATGGATAGGCAGAAATTACGGAAAAAAATTCGAAGATAGAGCTAATATCATGTCAATTTATAAAGATCTATATGAAAGCAAAAAAGATACAGTTTCCTTTAATAATGAAAATATAGAAATCTCATTTAATGACATTGAACCAGGTAACTCTACTTCTGTACAAGATGTGGTAATGAAGGATGAAGTTGAAGAGGATCAATTCAATGTTTCAATGGACGTTGAGCAAGAGCAAACAATGCTGAAGAATTACCATAACTTTATCAAGTTTTCAAGTTACGATGAACTTCCCTCATTGAAGTATGAACACCAGCACAAAACTTTTAACTTGAAAAACTCTTCATTTGCTGATATGGAGCATAATCATAAAAATGTGATTAATCCATTGGCAAAACCTCAGACCTTGATAAACAGAATAGAACTAATAAAGATTAAACATTTGAAAAATAGCACCAATGGAGACGTAAAATTCAATCCTATAAAAGATCTTTTGGGTAGAAACGAGGAGGTTTTTACTTTGTGTGGTATTCTCAGAAAAAACTTTAAAAATGAATGGATTTTAGAAGACCCTAGTGGTACAGTCAAACTGAAATTGGATAACATGGAGTATGACCACAATGATTATTATTTGGTACCAGGTGAAATCTTAATTCTTAAGGGTATTTACTTCACAATTGGAGAAATATTCCATGTCAGATATGCATACTTCCCCAAAAATGAGCCAAGACCTGTGACTATTTCTAAAAGATTGAATAAAATGGATTATTTAGGTATCAATAAAGAACAGAACTACGTTTTGAATGAAGATTTCTTCTTGAAACTGGAGGACATTAATGTGAAACTGAAAAAAAATTGGATTGCGTTCCTAGGTGGAGACATGTTCTTGGATGATCAAAGAGTCTTGAATGGTATTGATAAAGTTTTGGAAACCTTCCAGGCTGATACGCTAGCAATTCCAAGATTTATAGTCTTCCAAGGATCCTTTGTTTCTAAGAGTCTTAAAGTTGATATCATGTCAAATATATCAAATGTGTACAAACAATACAGTGAAAACTTCAATACTCTGTTTGGAATTATAAACAAGTATCAAAACCTACTGGATTCGAAAACACAGTTTATATTTATTCCTGGAGAAAACGATCCTTGGTTTGGAACAGGTGATATTTTCCCAAAATCTGGCATCCCTGATTTCTTCATCAAAAACCAAAACTATCCTAGTGTGTTAAAGAACAGTCATTTTAAGAGTAATCCTGTGAAGCTGATATATCTAAATCAAGAAATTATGATCGTTAACAATAAATACTACAATCAATTCATCACCAGTGGTATTGATCTTGAAATAGACAGTGTCCATGCCAGTGAAGATGAGAATAATATTATAGATCAGCTGGAAAACAAGAAAAAGGAAAAATATAAGGTTGCCAAGACTTTGATTTCTCAACAACATTTGTTCTTTCACAAGAACGTGATAAACTGGGACTTTGATCACTTTTTGCAATTGAATCCTTTACCCACAAGTATTGTTTTGATTGATACATCTGCATCATCATATCACACAAGTTTCAACGGAGTGCAAGTGGTTAACACTGGTAAATTTATATCAAACTCAGAAACATCATTATGTGGATGGTGGGAGTATGCCCCATGCTTGAGAAAGTATTTCTGGAAGGAGATGAAGATTTAGAGGTATTTAGATTACTAGCTGTATATATATTAAACTGTATCAATAATTTTTTTCAACATACAAAAACGAGGATCTATTTGTTTAAATTGATCTTCTTTCAAAATTTCTTCTATAAGAGACATCCCAGTCAAGCCAAAGCAGGTATGGAAAATATCTACAACGTTTCCTGGTCTGTCTGATATACCACCATTTACTTCATCTTGACAGTTTATAATAAACTCCTTCAATTTATGTAAATCGATGCTTTGTAAGCAATCATGTTTACTATCTTTAAAATGTTTACTGTAGTTAATAAGCTTTAAAGATGCTAAGCACCACCAGGAATAACAGCAATCAGATAGCTTGCAAGGTCTACCGTTCAACCCACCATCCAAATTTTGCCTTTCACTGAGCCACCATTTTAGCTCTTCAAGTTCTTGCTTGCTAAAATATTCGTCAATCTTGTCCCAAATGGCAAAGCTTGCAAATGAAGTCCAAACATGCGCACCATGTGATTCTCTTTGTGGTTTAAGACCAAATCCACCATCGTAATTGAAGCACTTTTTCAGGTATGCCAACCCCTTGTCAACAATTTCATTAAGGTTGTTATCTCCGAAAATTTCAGGTGTATATTTATGTATGTAATACAGTATATGCAAGCTGTTATATGAGTATCTAGTATCCAGTTCTTCAGTAAACATATCCCCTTTGAATGCTCCATTGTCTAACTGGAGATTTTTTATATACTTGTGAATATTTGGAAACACATTTTCTTTTAAGAAACCTACATCGTTGTAAATTATTAGTAGTTGTATGGCCGATAGAGTCGATAAAATATGAGCATCATGCTGAGGATATGGAGAAAAAGCTCCAGTTTCTGAATCCATGCATTTCTTGATCCATGAAACTAAAGATTCCCTTTGAGAATCACTCACTTCTTGATCCACCATTTGCTTAGAAATAGCCGCCCAATATAACCCATTCATTCTTAAGTGTTGAGACAGATGGTATTCAAGCTGTTTTTCATCATCCAATGTAATTTCCAATCTGTCAATGTATCTAGCTACAAGCTTCTTATCGATTGACATGTTCTATACAACTTCACGCTTGGTCTTATAGCATGAAAAGGTGTTTATTAATGATCATATGGGACGAAAAAAATGGCATTATATTATACCAGTGAAAAATATCCCATCAAGGGATTTGAAATACAACTGAAAAAAAAAACAAGTGAAAAAAACAAGCATTTTAAATTTGAAATATACCTAAGATTAAGAGGCTTTATACAACCAAATAACTAGATATTAAGAGTGTTGAGAGGAAGGAAATGGCCGATTTTGTACCCAAAGATGACTTTTACACACCAGCGAACACCGAAACCGTTAAATTCAGGTTAAATCTGATAAAGAAGTATCCAACTTATATTAAAACGAAGCAAGTAAATAATCACATTTTTGATCAGAAATGTAGCTTTCATTTAACAAAAAGGTCGAATTTTACAGCTAATGGGGCCATAGCGAAAATTATAGAGTACAGGCAGGACGAGATACTCTTTTCTACACACAGGGGCGATGTATCAAGCTATAATCTGGATACGTCTGAGTACAAGATTTTGTATAATCACAACAACACAAGAACATCGGCAATAGCATACATTTCCACTGGTGATTTAATTGCTTCAGGTGCCCAAGATGGGACTCTTTTACTCAACAAATCTGGTGCTATGACGCAGTCTCCAGTACATAAAGAAAGAATAGTCGATGTGTGTTCCTTAAACTATTCTTCAAACAATTTGATAACCATATCACAAGACAAAACATGGTCATTGCATGATTTGAATAATCTTTCCACTATTTTGTACAAACAAGATGGATATACATCAGGTCTTTCAGCAATGTCTGTGTCAGAATACGATCATCTCCTTGTTACAGCAACTCTTGATGAAATCCAAATGCACGATCTAAGATCTGGTTCTTTGTTGGGCAGATCCAAAAACATGGACAAAGAACCTTGCCATGCTATGAAACTACTGGGGAACAATCACACTTTAGTGACAGGAGGACAAGGAAAGCTGAAAATATTTGATTTAAGAAAAATTAACATTAACGGAATTAATGATTGTTTAATCGATGAAAAATTAGTACATCAAGGAAACCTTGTTACTTCAATAGACTTCAAAGATGATGTTTTGGTAAGTACAGGGTTTAAGAATGCAAGTGTTGAAATAAATACTCTGAAAAATGGCTTTATACAAAATATAAATGAAAATAGAGAGTCAATGAGTATTGTGGGAGATAAACTCTTGACTTCAAAAATCTTAAACAACGGTCAAATTCTTTCAGCTGGGTTCAATTCAAAGATAAACTTTATATATTAAAAAAGAAAACAAAAAAAAATTGAAATAACTAATCTTGATTATCTTCTTCTTTGTCTTTTAGAACGCTTGGAAGGAAGTTCAGCAACTATGGTGAATAAGTTACTAGTTTCTTCAATTATGCTTTTAGTTTTTTCTGCAACTTCAGAACTACACAACTCTGAGATTTGTCTCTTCTTCGAGTTAATACCTGACAGCTTTGCTTTGATTTCAGATTCAATAGTCTCTAACTTTTGTTGTATACTTAAAAGTTCAATATCCGAGTCAACTATAGATTTTTCAGCTTTGTTGATTTCTGACTTCAAATATTCGGATTCTTTGATTTTGTCATTGACTTTTTTCTTTAAAGAGTTAATTTCAGCTTCTGAGTTGGATATGCCAGTATTTTCTTTTTTGCTAGTTTCTTCTTTAAGTTTAGATATCTCTTCTCTTAATTCTTTCTGTTTCTCTAGCCCTTGTACTATCTTTTCGTTAGATTCCTTTGTGTATTGAATACCTTCAACAACAATTTTCTTAACTAAAGAGTTGTATTCAGAATCAAAGAACTCGATTTCCTTATCAATTGAATCGTTGAATCTTTCAGCATACTTCTTGAGTTCTTTTTCATTTTGTAATTTATCAAATAATTCTTCAGTCGACAGTTCTCTATTCAACTTATTGGTACTGAAATAATTGAAACCTTTGTTCAACTGATACAAAATTCTTTGATCAAAATTAACAATGAGGTTTTTACTAATTTTGAAATTGTCTTCATTTAGCAAGTTATCATCGTCTCTTAAATGAATTCTGTTCTTGATAAGCTTTCTAATATTGCTGATATCTGAATCTGATAATTCTGAGAAATTAATAGTATGATCAATATTTTTTAAGTATCTCAAAAAATTAAAGATCGAATCACCTGAGTCTAAGCCATTAACATAGTTTTCTAAAAAATCACCGTACAAATCATTTGAATTTTCCAATATTTGCTCTGTTAGCTGCTTGTTACCTTTGGTATAACTTTTGGAGTTGAAAAAATCCTTTTTGTTGAACAAGCTGTTGTTTTTCAAAGGTAATACACCATTCAAACCATTTACATATTCAGAAATCCAAGAATCATCTAATGAACCTGCTCTGTCTTTGTTGCAAATAACATCCATGACCACATCCTTCACACTCATCAAAGAATTCTTTTCCTTTAACTTCAAAAAATGATCAATGGAGTAAGGCGTAAACAAAGCAATAGTATCTACATTCTGCAGAGGAATAAAGCTTTTAGGTGGAGAACACGAATCCAAGGTAATGACCAAATCAGCAAACTCAACAGGACATTCGTGTTCCATATTGGAGACCAAATGAACAGTCAGTTCGTCTTGATTGCTATTATTCTTTTTACCATTGGAAGCGCCACTTCTATTATCATAGTCTTTGCTTGAATTGTCACCATTATTAGTACTTTTGATATCTCTTTTCAATCCTTTCTTTCCATCGTATCTTTGAACATGGATCTTGTTACTGTTTTTCGGAGTTAAACTTGCTGTTAGAATTGCTTCTAAAATGTCACATATTCTTGTTGGTTGCGTGGTGCTACTTAAAGAAGACTTTGATCTACCACCAATACTGCTTTGTATTGAATCCTCCTCATTGGACTTGGTGGATAGATTTTTAGCTGCATTAGACTTCTTTTTATTGGCATCTTCACCTGACTCACTGTCGTTTGATTCATCGCCTGAATGGTCCTTACTGTTGACTGTGCTTATGGGCTCGTTGATATTTGATTTTCCAAGATTCTCCAATTCACTGTCCTCTTCATTTAAATCCTGTTTTACTTCTCCAATTTGCAAATCAGAAACTGTATTTCTTCTTAATTGAATTTCTTGTAAAATATCACCGGGTATGTAGGACAAATGCTTGTAATTTGTATCTTCAAAATCATATAGATTATTTATGTTGAAATCTCCTCTGAAGTATATCACCACATCTTTTTTGCTCTTCGTTTCTTTAATATTTTCTATAAGCATTTTCAGAGCATATAGCTTACCAGAGTTGCTCAATAGTTGAGTTTTTACAAACTCCTTGAAAACCAATTGTCTGTTAGAATTCGGTAGTTTGCTCATTATCAAAACGTATGGATGTATTGAAACTGATTCCAGATTAATGGCCAACAAATCCATTGAATTTTTAATATAGTCTGACATATCTTTAGAGTCGTTGTTGATTAGCTGTAAAATATCACTGTAATGAAGTTGTATGACCTTTTTGTACAGTTCCAGTTGCTCTTCCGAAAAATAACATGGTAGTTCGTATACTTTGACTGAATCCAAGCTATTGGTGTCGTTGGAAACGTGAGATTTCTTCGTTTTCAAGATACTGCTGCAGTCTTGATTTAGAATGTTGTGTAGGTTCATTTTTCTCGATATATCTGTTGATCTAGCTGGGTTGTTTTTTGCTAATTTTCTTATATTATTTAAAAGCTTGAATGATCATCTTAGAACGGGGCGAAAAATTTCACCTTCCTAGGGGATCCTTTCAAATTTTTAAAATCACCGTGTAGAGAAAAAATAACTAGGAGCTTAAGCAAAGGAAGCTGAAAGATTTCAAAACACCAAAAGAAATAACACCAGAATAAGATGAGTGTAGAGGAAAAGGTTGATGTTGAGCTTTATGACAGACAGATCAGATTGTGGGGTATGTCGACGCAGAAGTTGATCTTGAAAAGTAATGTTTTAGTAGTGAATTTGAATGGATTAGGTACAGAAATCATGAAGAACTTATTGCTTTCAGGTATAGGAAACATTACAGTTTTGGATGACCATGATATCGATGTTGATGATGTAAATACTTATTATAACCAGTTTTTCATTTACAAATCTAACTTGGAAAAACTTGGTGGTAGAGTCAAAAGATTGGACATAGCAGAAGCTAATATGAGGGACATGAATCCTAGATGTAACCTAACAACATTGACAACAGATACCAATAAAAAGTTGCTTGACAAAAGTTTTTTGAACAAGTTTGATCTGGTTATTATCACTGAAATTTTGGATAACGACTTTTTATGCCAAATTAACGACCTCACACGTGAACTGAACCTACCAATATACATTGCCCAATCGTATGGATTATCCAGCATGGTTTTTGTTGATTACATAACCAGGTTCTCGTTGTCAGAAAAGTTATTGGATATTAAGAACGATGCTTCCCAAATTGAAAAAGAAAAGAACATTATTGCAAAAGGTGATTTCCCAGTGAAATTGACCAAAAATACAGAGCTTGCATCTAAAGAGTTGGTCAAAAACGAAGAAGACGGTAACATGAAGCTTATTTTGAAAACTTTGAATAAATTTATTCCATTCAGAGACTTGATTGATGGTTTGAATTCCGAAGATTGTCTTTCAACCCAATTCAATAACAGACAGTTAAGAAACTTAAAGCAAAATACCACTATACCATTTATTTTAAACTCATTGAATCCTAAGATCTTTTCGGCTGATGAATACTTTACTAAGTGTAAAGGAATTGAACTACCAGCTGTTGTTGCTGTTGTAGGTGCCGCTTTGGTACAAGACTTTATTAGTAGTTTGAACAAAACAAAGCTCATAAACAACTTGCTTTTGTTCGATGCCAAGAATGACGAAATGCCAGTTATAGAAATATAATTTGAAATTAATACTTATACTTCATAAAGTTATATATAAAAATCAAAGATTGGATCTCATAAGAAAACATTTTTTTTTTTTGTTTTCTTTTAAAAGAGTATCCAAGTTTTATTGTTCATCATTAACAACAACAGATTGTAAGTGTTTCATGAAAGTTTGTAAAGAAACATCATCAGTCAAAACGATGTTACCAGCTGAGTAATCTTGGTCAGTGTAGGCAACAGAAGGATTCAACTTACTCATCAAGAATCTGGATTGGGAACCACCATATTCGGTATCAATGAATCTTGGTAATGGGAATCTATCAACTAATAGTTCAGCAGCTTCTAATTTAGGTTCTTCCAACAAGTTCTTGAAATCTTGGTAAGTTGGATCGTTTTGGTATCCAGCCTTTCTCCATTGAGCAACTTGTTCACCATGGTAAATCAAAATATAGAAGAAAGTATCTAACAACAAAATGGTGTTTGGCTTAACGGAGATGGAATCTAACAAGACTGGTTCAGGTTCAGTTTCCATTGAGTAAGAAGTCAAAGTAGGTTGTATCATGATCAATGAGTTGGTGCAATCTTCTCTGGTAAAGACGTGTCTGTAAAAGGCAGTTTCATCAGGAGAATTGTTGAAGACGGATAAGAATTGAGATCTTCTTAAGTAGAACAAAAATTGTGGATACAAAGAAAAGTTGCTGCTCAACTTAAATGATAAAGGATCACCCTTGGTGTAATCACTGTAAGATTGGCATAACTTAATTAAAGCTCTATCAATCCATCTAACAACATCTTGTTCGTCTTCCTTTTCAGCCTTGTGAACAGCTAATCTAGCCATCAATACAGCAGCAGCTTCTTGATCAAAAGACAAACCAATTTTTTGGGATCCATTTGGAACCATTTCATTAGCAACAGTAGTAACTCTAGTTCTCAAAGTACCAGAAGAGTGTTCATAGGTAGTGATAAATTGAGTGTAGGCCAATGGGTATTGTTGTTGTTGATTGATCATACCTTGGTCCATACCTGAAGGAGTGGTGTTAGACATTTCAAAGTAAATGGCATAATTGTGGTATGGAGAGATAGTTGACATCTTCCAAGAGGAAGTACCACCAATACCAATAGAGTTCAAGGAAACATTGGAAGCACCAACAGTTCCAGTCTTGTTGACTTCATCAGCAGATGCATGACCAATCAACCCTTGAATCTTCAAATCTGGAGAGGTCTTCACAGCTAATCTACCGTTGAAACCCATGGTCAAGTAACCTTCACCATCCTTAGAGAATAATCTTAAGAAGGATTGCTTGAAGATGGCAGTTGAGAAAGCATCAGTTAATAACAAAACACCACCAGTGCTGTCAGTTAATTGTTTCATTTCAGAAACACCAACTTGATCATAAGAACCACCAAAGATGTCAACAGTGTGACTATTGTTAGAACATCTTGTAGCAATGCTGTTGTAGAATTTAACAGCCTTCTTGTAGTGTTTAGCATTGTCAGAATCAATATCGTGGTGAGATCTTAAAGGATCTTTTAATTCTGGTGATACAATTTGACCTGGATTCATGGTACCTGGACCAGAAGAAAACAAGATGATTCTACCAGAAGCATTCTTGTAACATTTTTCCATTAACAAGGAAGAAATGTTTAAAGCAGAAGAAGTAGCTCTTAAAGGTCTACAACCACCATTGATTGGCCAGTCAGCAACATTCAAGTTGTCCAAAATTTCAGTTAACTTGAATTCAACTTGTTCTAATGGTAAGAAAAATCTCTTCAAGGCTTCAGCATTGTTGGCAGCAGTAGAAGCATTAAGTTCCTTAACACCAGATAAAATTTCAGAAATTTGAGCCATTTCATATTCTCTGTCACCTCTGAAAACATTGATCTTTTCAATACCATTGCAGGACAAGTCATACAACATGACATTTCTATCATAGGTAATTAAACCAACCAATAAGTTTGGAGGTAATAAGGACAAGGAAGTGATTATGGACTCCTTCAAGGCTTCTAAGTTTTCAGCATCAGTGGTTAAATCAACAACAAATAAGAAAATAGGTGGAACAGAAACTTGCTTACCAACATGAACATATTCAATAGTGGTAGAGCTTAATTCTAATGGGATAGACTCTTGGCTGATAGCATGGTACTGGGTAGGTAAGTTGTTTCTATGGTTACATAGCTTACAAGACCAAGTTTTAGATGAAATATCAATGACTGAGTAAGGATTCAAAATAGCCTTACATTTTTGAGCTGCACAAACAACTGGGTTGTAGTTGGCAACTGGCATGTTTTCAATTTCTTTTAAAGGTGTGTATAAACACGATAAAGGAACAACGTTTCTTTCACATTCTTGTTTAGTTTGTGGGAAACAATTCCACGCAAAACGGATCCCGTTAATATCTTCGTTCAAATCAAAGTCCATTTTCTATATTTTATGTGTTTCTTTGGTATTTTTATACCTTTGTTTATTTTGTTCAAGTCCTATGTAAACAAATTCGCTTGCTGTCCAAAATGCCTGTTAGAACCCGCTCTACATAACAGTGCGGGGTGTTGTGGTCCCACGAAAATTTTTCCAAGCAAAAATTCACTCATTCGCTACACAGTCACAATATGTGTTAAAAAACAACAAGGCAGAAGCCAATACCTAAGAGTTAGCCCAAAGCACCATTATATACAACATAGACGAGATGGGAGGAGTGTATTTGAATGCGGTGTTTCTAATGGTGGTTGTTAGTACAAGATACCTTGCCATTCCGAAACTTCTCAGTGTTTTCAATGCTGAGCAGATGATGCTTCAGTACGTTGATGTGCTATTCAATACACCATTCATATCTTACAAAACACTAAAAGAATGCATACTATTCACCAAATACAAGAATGACGGGTCAAATCTAAATCAGATGCCTTTGTATGTCTTATTGTTTGCAAAAATCCCGGAATACCTTCATTTCTATGTATTTGCACTTGTAGATATTTTGACCCTAATGTATTTCATAAAATTAGCAGTTCCAACAAAGGTTGGTGCAAGTTTGAAGACGAAATTTTGGCTTTATCTGTTCAATCCATTGACTTTTTTGAATTTAGTAATGCAAACCCAATTTGTGTTCACTCAATTCTTCATAGTGGCAGCATTGTACTACTGTCAAAACTATAAGCTAAACACCAATAATGTTTATAAAGCTGCCACAGCTATTGCTATGAGTGCATACCTGGATGTCTACAATATAGGTTTGTCATTAATATGCTTGAATTTCTTTTTAGAAACTAAACTAAAACAAGCGTACATTATAGCATTTATTGCAACAATGTTTGTTTTATATGCTATTTCATACCAAATCAATCCATACTTTATAGAAAACGTCATATTTGCATGTGTTTTATTCAAAGAGCAATACCCAAATATTGGTCTATGGTGGTACTTCTTTATAGAGATGTTCCAAGAATACAGAAACTTTTTTAAGTTTGTTTTCAACGGCTATTGTTATATCTTTACTATTCCAATATACCTAAGATTCAAAAATTATCCTCTACAAGCAGCAGTGATATTGTTTACATGGATCACTATGTTCAAGCCGTATCCAAGCATTGGAGAACTGGGTTTGATTTTGACTGTCTTTGTATCATTGTTCGATATGAATATTGTTGATAACAAATTGATAATGTGGCTTTTGGTCATACACAGCTTGGTTTTGCTGCCTGTTTTTTATCATCTGTGGATAACTGTGGGTTCAGGTAATAGTAACTTCTTCTATGCTATGACTTTGGTGTACGTTGTTAGTATAGCTTTGATACTCTTGGGCATGATAAAGTCTGTATTGTATAAAGAGTACGTTGAAGTCAATGATTTGGAGAAAGAAGCCAAAGATGGTGATAAGCCTCAAAAGAAGCTGAACCTGGTATGCGTTTAATTCTCAAAATATCAATACTGAGTCCTTGTTACATAGCTCAATTCATATATACTACTCATGCTATTTAGCGGATATAAGAGTCTGTAAAAAACAGCTTATATTTGTCGTTGTCTTTTTTTGGTGGTTGTTTTTTTTTAAAATACTATTAACAAATATATGGTCAGATTCACTGTTAAGTGATTGCTAAAAACCGATAGATAACTTAACCCAATTGGAACCGTATATTGGATTATAAATACCAAATACGAAATATAAAATTTACTTGTTGGAAAAATAGAAATGGCAGGCAAGAAAGCTGTTAAAAAAGAAACTAAAAAAGCTGTTAAAAAGACAACTGTAAAGCTCCCGAACATACCAGCGAAAAAAGACTCTGGATTGGAAAATGGCACCAAATCTTCTAAGAATAATAAGAAAGTACCAGCTTTGAAACATAAATTGTTGACGGAAAACGATCCATCTACAGCTGATCACGAGTCAAAAGATGAATCCCCATCTCAACAGGATTTCTTATTGCCGACAAATTATTTAGTGTCTTTGTATGGAAAACCCATAGAAGTGCATTTGAAATTCAATGATGCTGTTTATAAAGGCATATTGTTGTCCATAGATGAATACTTTAATTTAAGACTTGAAAATACAGTAGAGTTTATCAAAGAGAAGGAAACAGGCAAGATAGGAGACTGTTTTATCAGATGTAATACTGTATTGATGATAAGTCATAAGTAGTTACATGTGTAGATAGAAATTAGCTATTTATGTATAAACATCAGCTATG
>ERZ794949.68-NODE-68-length-39771-cov-189.132994_pt1 | contig 39771 bp, 24 predicted proteins | sample MGYA00511363_ERZ794949 | MGnify/ENA primary metagenome ERZ794949 (study PRJEB30137, sample SAMN04331402) | food metagenome | isolation source: T1 must sample point D1 replicate B | place: Australia: South Australia ...
TGATTCAGTAAGTTACACTGATTTGCCTTTTAACACCGAGGATTTGGTGCTTATGCCAACAATAGATCGAAACATTCAATCTCTTCTGTGCTACTCAAAAACATTTGAATTTTCGATAACAAACTATGATATTGTGTCAAGGAAGTTCATGAAATCTGCTTTTGCCTCAAACAAAAATACAGTTACTGAGTTTTTTGATGTACATAGAGGTAAAACTGGTAATCTCATAAGTATTGTTTTTGAATTGAAAAAAGATATAGATAAAACATCACATAGCAGCGTTTTTGTAATGACTTTTGAAAGGTGTACAGTCTCATTAACTATAGATTCCAGTTATACAGAAGGAGTCATTACTGAATTTTCAGTAAAGTTAAAAGATATCTTTTTTTTGGATGAATCTGATGAGATAATCGACTTTTCACTATCAAATCAAAAAATATGGCTTGTCAGTAAACCAGACGAGTACTACTTAATACTTCAAGATTCTCCTGCGAAAAAACTCAATAACTCATCAAACATAGATATTGTACGGAACTCTAAAGTGCTAAATAAAGCTTTGCAACTATCATGTATCTTATTTGTCGAAAGAAATGACAACAACGGCGTTTTTATTGCCTTTGGAAGCCAACTTGGGCAAATCCAAGTGTTTACATACAATGAGGACAAAGAACTAAGCTTCTTTAAAAACTACGATTTGAGCGAACATTCCATAAAGTTTAAAGTTTCAGAGTCAAATATTAGCAGCGAATATGTTCCTATTGTAGACATGAAAGACACAGATGACAACGAGAGAGGGATCGGAATCCTTTCAAAAACGGCCTTTGATGGTTCTATTTTTTATACCGGTGTGAACCAAGTTATTAAAGATATAAGTGTAGGATTATCGTTGCAAAAAAATGAATCAATAAATCCTTCATTGTCGTTAATAACCGCCCAACAGAAACTACACTTGTTTGTTTTAAACAAAGAAGTGGACATAAAAGAGCTGAAGAGTATTCAAGTGAAAAAAACAAGATGGTCTAGTGATAAAATGGTGCTGTTTTTAGTTACACCTGGGAATTCTGTGTTTTCTTTATCATTGAAAGAATTTATAAATACCCATGAGGTTGTTGACAGTAGTCACGAAAGGGATACATTTTTTGAATCAGATATTATCACTTTCAAAAAGAAAAATCTTTTATTTACAGACATACCTGCATCTGGTGGGAAAGGAACATTTGAGGATCCTATATCTCTAGACGATATTGAATCACCTGTAAAAGTAGACAGATTTATCAAACAAACAACAAAAAGAAATACACCATTATCTGGCCAAAAGTCTATGACTGATTTCTTTGGCAAAAAGCTGTCACCTTCACCAAATAAACCGCAGTCAGCCAAAAAACAGTTGTCTTTTGAAGTTGATGATGCAAAAACATCTAAAGAATCTATAAACCAAAAATCTTCAAATGAAAAGTCTTTGGAGAAAACTGGAAATGTGCACACAAATTTTGAAAACAATATAAGTGTTGATGCAGGAAGCACAAAAGCAGCTTTGACAAACTTGATATCAGAAGACAACAAGAGTAGAAAGACTGCAGAGAAATCAACAACAAATTCAAGAATTTCTATTGCTAATTTAATTAGTACTGACAAGCTTTCAGACGAGAATAATTCACCTTCAAAAGCATTACCAAAAAATGATATTGATACTATAGTGGGCTCACAAAAACAATTTACTGAGGAACCTAAAACAATACCTGCTTCTGATTCGGCAACTATGAAGTTCCACGTTCCTACACAATTAGTTCCTAAGCATTTGAAAAGAATAACTCCACCAACAGATGACTCAGGTTTTGAGCAAGTAGTTAAAAAATCCAAGAAGGAGATGGAACCTTTGAATTTGTTGGATGATTACAATTTGAATCCAATACTAGCATTCTCAAAGATAAGAATATCTATACCAAAACTGAGAAGCGCTTTTCAAGTGACAATACAAAATGAATATTCTATAAATGTTATAAATAAAGGCTCTAATGATCAGAATCCTGCCAAATTGTTCTTAAAGAATGTTGGTGACAAAGAAGATGTCAATCACCCTTGTGAAACCCAATTTTTGCAAAAAAGTATTTCTTTAGTCACAGGAACTCCTTCTTTCTTTGCGTTTTCAACTGAAAACGGAATGCTTTACATATGTTCTTCGCAAACAGGAAGAAGATTAGAACAACCTTTGATGTTGGGTGTTCCTATTTCTATGTTGGAATCAGCAGGAAATTTTTTGGTTTGTGTAACTTGTGTAGGAGAACTATATTGTTGGAATGTTGAAAAAATGGAACTAGCACATCCAGTAGCCTCTTTGTATCCAATATTGTCCCCAGCTTTGAGAGCAGGCAATGATGTTTTGTCAAGAGCTGAAAACATCACGAGTGTCAGTGTTACAAAGAATGGTGTAAGTTTGATCACCTTGAGTAATGGTGATTCCTACTTATTTGACAAAATGATGCAGTCATGGAGCTTAATAAATGATAGTTGGTGGGCATATTCATCTAAACATTGGGATGCAAGTAATACTAAAGCAGGATTGATATCGAATGGTAATAAGAAGGAACAAGAATCTATAATGAAGATGTTAGAATTCAAAACCAATGAAGAGCTAAATAGAAAAGGTCAAGCAAAGTTTATACAAAACTTTACTAAAACAATGTTGTTCAAAGAAGGGTTTGAAAACTTGGAACAATCAGCCTCTATATCACATTTATTCAATAAAATGTATGTTTACAAAAAATTTGAGGAATTTGAAGAGTATCAAAACACTTTGATTGTGCTGTGTAGTACTTTGGCAGAATTCGGACTAATAACTATTCTTCAAGAAGTGTTTGATGCGTTATTCGATATTGAAACCGAAGAGAGCATTGGTCCTTACAAAAAACACGATTTGTTAAGAATGTCAATTGCTTCAGTATACCAAGTGGGCACTGCTGAATCAAAAAGAACTGCTAGAATGTATTCAGACAATTTAGAGTAATAGACATGTATTATTTACAAGAACGTGATCAATAGAAACAATTTATATATTTTTGTTAACAGGACATTACTACTTGAAGCCCATTGCTTCTCTAATTTTTTTCATGTTTTCACTGGCTATCTTTCTGGCTTCTGTTTCACCCTTTAAAGCTACCTTCTTCAAATATTCAGTATCTTGACGAATGGCTTTATATTTTTCTCTAGGTTCAGCAATCCATTCAACAATGACGTCTGAAACATATTTTTTTAATTCAGAATGACTGTTCAAACTCTCCATATCTTTTTCAACTTCAGAAATTTCTTTTTTTTGAATACCAGCAACAATGTTAATCAAATTAGAAACACCAGGTCTTTTTGATGGGTCAAATTTAAACGGTTCTCCAACAATTGAATCAGTGGTAGCCTTTTTAATCTTCAATCTTATTTCTTCATCTGAATCTGATAAGTATATGGAGGCAACTTTACTTTTGTCTGATTTCGACATTTTTTTGGTGACGTCTTTCAAACTGTATATTTTCTTTGCTGGAGTTGTCATAATTCTTGGATATTTAAAAACATTAGATTTGTAAATGTGATTGAACTTTCTGGCCAATGTTTGAGTAAGTTCCAAGTGCTGGGTTTGATCTTCACCTACAGGAACAAAATCAGGGTTGTAAAGCAAAACATCTGCAGCTTGCAAAACGGGATATGAAAATAGACCAAGAGAAAATTCAGATTGTAAGGTGGAAAGCTCGTTGTTGGCAATTGTTTCATCTTGACCTGACTTTGATTTCCATTGAGTCATTCTTGCTAAAGCTCCTATATTTGTGATGGTACTCAAGTACCATGCCAATTCAGCATGTTCTTTAACATCAGATTGTATATACAAGCAGCATTTCTCTGGATCCACACCAAATGCAATTAAATGAGCTAATGTATCCATTTTATTATCAATGAAATCCTGAGCTTTTGGGTGCTTGTTGGTAATAGCATGTAGATCAGCCAATCCAAAAATCAACTTTTGGGAATCATCAGTTTTTAATTTGGATAATTCCGCCCATGAAGAAACAGCACCCAGATAATTACCCAGATGCATTGTTCCTGTTGGTTGAATTAGACTGAATACTGTTTGATTCTTTTTCAAGATTGAGCTGTCGATTTTGTATCCAAGATGGAGTGTTGATTTGAAACGCTTCAAATTCGTATTAACTCTTCTTTTCAAGACATTAGCATTATTAATAAAAATCACCATTTCAGGCCTATAGCTATGTATTATGATGTATGGTGGCTACTTGAACAATACTGAACAAGCCAATCTACGACATTATTGAATTTAGATTGTGAATAAATAAATAAAAAAACCTAAAAATTTTTTCGTTTCCCTTATCGACACGTGCAATCGGATATTTCAAGTATTTACAAGAGTAATAGACTTATGACAGCTTATATACAGTATCGTTATCCCAACCTTTGGACTTCAAATACCCAGTGACTGGACCTTGATTAAGGTCATACTTAGGACCACAGACATCGGCAATGAAACTTTCAGGACCAACTACAAAGCTGACTACTGGTTCAATAGGAGTTTTCTCCGAGTTAGGATCCTTAGGGATGTCCAAAGCGTCAAATGGATAAGGAGCCTTTATGATTTTATTTAAAGTTTTCTTCGTTTTAAGTTCACTTCTGAAATCTTCAAAATAATGCATTCCAAGCTTGCCATGCTTTTCTAATTTGTTTATGAATGGAATCAAAGGCTTTAATTCATTTTGGTAATTTTTACAGCCGTGTATGATTTGAATTTTGCCTTTAAAAGGATCTTCTGTAAGCATCAATTGCAAAGGGGTGACTATACCGGTACCACCTGTGAAGAAATTGACATCAAATGGCTTATATTTAAGAGTTGAAAAAGGGCTTGTTGCATTTTCATCATTTAAAAATTTTCTATCTAAACATATTTCATCTTCAGGTGATTCTGGAAATTGGTAATCAATATAAGGACCACGTATTTCAATTTCATCTCCAATAGGCAGCTTACTTATCCATCTAGCAACCTCTCCGTTATCGTATTTCTTTATGTAAAACATCATCTTTCCGCTATCATCGCCATCTTCCAGTACTTTCAGTTGAATGCTGCCATCATCTGTATCAATGTGCTTTAATGGCAAAGGAGTATAATGCCTTACAACATGAATTTGGGGTTGTTTGACTTGAATCGACCATAGTTTTTTGTAGGCATTTTCTTTCCACAAATTCTTCTGCTGTCTTCTTAAAGGCTCAATTTCAAGAAGATAGTGGTCTTTATCTATAAATTGTCTCCATGAAATTTTGTATTTCACAAAATGGTTGTTGGATAACTCAACTTTTGATTGTTCTTCTAAATATCTCGAAATAGGATTTGCAAGTAAAGCAATCGGTGTGCTAACGGCTGCTGAAACCAAACCTAGCTTAAATAAACTTATTTTGCCGGTTGCTTTATTTCTGATAAACCCTTTGAAAAGCATATTTAGTCTTGGTCAGTACTCGTTTTATACAAGTTGAATATAATTAAAAAAAAGTTTCACAGTTCGACGATTTGTATTGAATGCAATTATTGAAATCACCTCGTGACTTACTTCTTCGGCCTTAAAGAAAATATCGCTCCTATATATCTCACGCTTTTTTTCATTCATTTTTTTTTTTTCGATTCATACAGTATAATATATGTGAAAAGACTGATTAGTAATAATGTTAAAAATGTTGTAATATATATAGCATAAGGACTTAACGAGAAACTATTGACAAGGTAGTGGTATAAAGAGGAAAGTAAATATTAATAAAATAACCATTAACATATAAATTTAACACAAGAAAAAACACCTTCATATTATAGATAAACAAAATGAAACTTAGTTTGAAAAAATCGATTGAAGCACATGATGGATCTGTTTGGTCTTTGAGTGTGAAAAAAAATGAAATATTTGGACAACCTTTATTATTAGCATCTGGATCAACAGACAAACAAGTGAACATATACTCTTTGACATCGGAAAACTATGATTTATACGAAACATTAGATTCTTCTGTCCACAGAAAAACAATTTCATCAGTTTCTTGGAGACCTAATACCTTAAATAATCAACTAATATTAGCCTCTTCATCATTTGATACAACAACATCGATTTGGGGTAAGGAACCTAATGATTCTGATTTTGAGCTATTGGCTCTGATAGAGGGACATGAAAATGAAGTCAAATCTTGTCAATGGTCACACAACGGAAAATACTTGGCAACTTGTTCTCGTGATAAGAGTGTTTGGATTTGGGAAGCAGATGAGTACAGCGAAGAATTTGAGTGTGTAGCTGTATTGCAGGAACATGACCAAGATATTAAAAATGTTGCTTGGCACCCTGAACAATTGATGTTGGCAACCTCATCTTATGACGATACTATCAAGATATACATCCCATATGAAGATGATTGGGAGTGTGTTTCTAGTTTGGAGGGCCATGAAGGTACAGTTTGGTGCTCAGCTTTTGAGGCTGGTTTAGATACTGACTCCACTAGATTAGTTACATGCTCCGATGATTCCACTCTAAAGGTCTGGGAAATGATACATGACGGAACAGATGACAATGAAGGACAGATCTGGGAAGTGCAAAGTCAACTTCCTGATTACGGTCATTCCAGACAAATATACGGCTGTGCATGGAACGAAAAGAACGGGCTTATAGCATCTACTGGAGCTGATGGTAAGCTAGTTGTTTATAAAGAAAAAGGCCAAAGAGGAACAGGTGAATGGGATATATTAGCTGAAATTTTTGATGCCCATAAAGAATACGAAATTAATTGTGTTATATGGATTAATGAGAATACCCTTGCTACAGGTGGGGATGATGGTTCTGTAAATATTTGGTCATTGTCTTAATGATTATTAGAAAAAATAAAAATAAAAATTATATATATAAACTTCAATTATAATGATGCCATGATCATTAATAAAAATATCATCAATAGGAAGAAAAAGAAGTAAAAGATAATCTTTGATTTTTTCTTTTGATATTCCAATGCCTTTGTTAACTCTTTTGATGCCATCGCTGTATTATTCTCAACACTATACATATTCGACTCGATTGTGTCAACCATCAAACCTTGTTCTAGAACCATTGTATTCAAATCTTTGAAGATTGTATTGACGTCTTGAATATTGGATTGAATCCGTTCAATCTCAGCATTCCTCTGAGCATATAGATTGTTTTGATAAGTACTGTCCGATTGTACATGTGGATCTCTTTCCACTATCATGTCCATTTTATTGTAGTTAGGTGATAAGTCGCCGGAGTTAAGGCCAAAATCTGGAAGAGTGGTTTCTTCTTCCTGTAGTAGAGCTGACTTGTTTTCCTCAATTAGTTTTTCATCAAAATTCTTAAGTCTTTCTTGGCACTTTTTAAACTCCTTCACTGAAAAGTCAACATCTCGGACTATCTTATCTCTGGATATAAGTCTTTGACTATTGATATCAGACCTATCTATTTTAAGTAGCTCGTCCAAGGCTTGTTTCAATTTTATCATTTTATTGGTTACATTTTCAATGTTGTTGACTGATTTATTTAGAATTTTGTTGATGCTGTTGCCTGTTGCTATACCACTTTCCAAGGTCTCCAAAAACTGTTGTAAAGTGGAAATATCTCCGTTAACATCAAATAGCAAGTGAGATAATGTGCTGAGCAATGCATCAAACGCTGGATAGTCTGAAAATAGCTCTGTTTTATTGCTTTCCATCCCTTATTATTTACTTCTGTTTATGTCTAATTGGGGTTGGGGGCTTAAATCAATAAGTTTCACTACTGTTTTAAAGGCTTTATTAAAGACCGTTTCTACAACCTTTAAGAGATTTTTGTTTTTTTTTAAAAAATGCATAAATACGCATGCTACAGCGAGTATAACGCAGAATGTGCAAATAAATACTAGTCACGTGCAGTATCGATATATAATCACAATATTATAAAGGAAATCTATAGAAAGAAGAATATAATAAGTACCAATCCAACTACACCAGCACCGACTATCTCTATTTGTTTCTTATTGCCGTTGTAAAATTCCTTTATTTCTGTTTTGATCTCTGTCAGCAGCATACCCGTACTATCATCAGCCTCGTCATTGGCAAATTTTGGCCTAAAAGTATCAAACTTTCCTCTTTTCTTTATAGCTTCTTGTTTTTTTAGCTCACTGAACTTGGATAATTTATTTCCTTCTAATTCCTGCTTGTTTTTATTGAATATTCTGTCAAAGATATTTGCTGTGTTACCAGAAATTTCGTGTGACCCCAAAATCAAAAGACTAGTTCTTGGAGATGGAATTGCACCAAAGATCTGTCCTAATTCATCATCAATTACCATTAGTCTGTCTTCAATTTCATCGCCGTAGTTTTCTATATCATCTTCATCCACTGATAAAAAGTCCTTTCCGTAGTCAATAGCTATTATTCTTTTGTTTGTGTCAATATACTTTTCAAAGCCTTCCAATGTTGTATTTCCTGCAATGTATATTGAGTTTTCCTCAAAAATTTTACACTTCTTTTCAATGGTCCATAAAACATCATTCATTAGTTTTGAGTTTCCTAAAGAACCTAAGTCTGATACAGAGGGAAATTGATCTATGGTCCCTGATCTTTCTAAAAGTTTTTGTATATTTTTAAATACGCTTTCGTGTTCACGGTAATACTCCCAGCTCAACCCTGGTATATTTGCTACCACCAAGGCGTCCCAGCTACAAGTTTCAAATGTGTTGATCAAGTGGTTTTTGAAATCATTTGATTTGATATGTGTTATGTTTGAATAATGGTAATTTTTCAGAAAATTGGAATTTGACAATAAAGCGTTATTAACCTTGCTAGATTTAGCTGTGCAGCTTTCAAGGCCTTGCAGTAGTAAACAAATGTATACCAAAAAGAGCTTAATCATTATTAATTATCACTAAATAATGGTATTATGTTTTCTTATGGTGTCTTCTATAAATATCTTCAAATAACTATAGTCTCAATATGAAGAAATTTCAAAAAAAAAGAAGAACAAGGAATCCCCCCGAAATCAACGTGTAGTATTCACGTGAGACTTATAACAAGCATTCAACTGTAGTCGACTGTCTTCACAATCGGATACAACAAAATATATTGATTACTTATATACTGAATTGGTATATGTACAATGTGAAATTGTATTGTGGCAAAAATTTTAATAATTATCCACTAATCTCTTTTTCTTAATATCAGCTCTTTTCTTTCTGTCTTCGTTAGCTTCTTGTATAGTTTCTTCACTGGCATAATCTCTGTTTGTTGCCTTCACGTCTTTTTGTATTACATGGTCAATCAAAGACTTGTATATGACAAAACATGCCTCAACAACCTCATTGGCACTCTCACTACTAAAGCTGCCATTATGATCATTCAAGATATCAGTATTTTTTAATAATTCAAAATCCTTTGGATTTTTGTAATTCTCTTCTTCAGTTTTGAAAATGTCTACACTATCTATGTTTATTTTACTTAGCAAGTCACCAACTTTCACAGTTGAGTTTACTAATGAAGTACTACTTTGCGACATACTGGATTGTTTAGCCAACTGTATAACAGATTGTTTATCCAGTAGTTCAGCCTTTTTCTTTTCCTCTTCTCTTTTCATCTTTTCAAGTGTCTTTTCCGTAGCCAACTCGAAATCAGTTTGTTTTAATTGGGGTTGTTTATTTTCTGAAGGAAACAAAAGATTGTACTTTCTTGAAAATTCAACCAAGTAAGGATTGCTTGTGAGAATTGGCAAATCATTTTTACAAATGTATTCAAATATGTCAGTATTTACAAATTCATCTAGTACAGACGAATACTCAATTCTGTCGTTTTTATAATAGGATACTAAATACCACTTTTCAACAGCTTTCCAAAGACGTAATTTATAAGCCTTTTCAATAAAGGCTAAAACAAGAAATCCATCCAACTTGTTTCCTGAAATATTAATACATCTGGTTATATTATTTGTGTATCTGTGGAATTTCGCCAGCTTTGATTGGGAATCAGTCTGTGGTAAGATAAATTTGGGATGGTTTAAAAGATGTAAGACTGGATTTCCTGGACCTAAATTCTGTGATTCCGCAGGTTTATAGTATTGTGTTCTTGCAATAAAAAAGGCTATCCAGTAACTGTTTAGTTTGACTAAAGCATAATCTACAAAAGCACATGCAATAATATCTCTATCTGGAGTAGTAAAGTATTTGTCTCTATTAACACAATACTCGTAATACAAATCCCTAAAACCAACTGTATCTTGAACTAAGGGTATGCATACATTATAATAAAATGAAGCCAAAAATTCTTCGTTTGCTATGTTTTCCGTCATCAAATCCAAGAACGATCCTTCTGTTTGCTGTTTTTGATAGGCAAAATATTCCTCAGCTTTTACCATAAACTCCTTGCTTGGAGAATAATTAAAGTATTTTAGCAAGTCATATTTCTGTAGCATCAAAATTACTGAAGGATCCAACTTTTCCAAAAATAAGAACAATTTGTGTGTATCATTTTGTGTTATATTCAAAAAACTGGTAAAGAACATATCCCATATATTCTTCTTTAGCTTACTTCGTGTATTCAATCTTTCAATTGTATGATTTTCACTTTTTGTAGAGTGAAGCATCCAATTTAAAAAAATAGGCATAAAGTGATGTTGAAATATTTCAAATTTCTCTCCATCTAAATCCAACTTTGAAAAAATTGATAAACTCTCTGCTATAAAGTCTTGAAACGTTACGTACTGGTACTTGGATTTCCTCTCGTCAACATATAGTAGAATTTTATGAAAATTTGTAAACGAATCTAATATGGTCTTTTCAGGCACTTGTACTCTAAACATCCTACCTCTCACACTACTATAATGAGCTTTCATTAGTTCTAACATCTCAGGCAAAGAAATTTTCACGTTGTTTTTTACTTTTTCATCAAACGACATTTGTGCACAATCCGCATGGCATTTAATCAGTTTGAAATCAGTTTCTTCTCTATCTATTTTATTGGTAAAGTACTTTACTGATGCGGTGAAATAGCTTGTAGGTAATATCTTCAGAAGACTCTTTTTGAAATGCATTTCCTCGACTTTTGGGTATTGTGATTTCATTGTCAAAAAATCTTTTTCCACTATTCTACGAGAACTTTCATCATTTGTTTTCACAATTCTATCAAAATAAAACATGAGATCCTTTTCATTCAGAACTTCATAACCTTCATTCAAACATATTTCAAAGAACTCCAAAAACTCGGAATTTGACAATTTTCGTTCAAAAAATTTGTGAATCATAACAACTGTCTTTTCAGTAAACTTCTCTTCATGGTACCTAAGCCCCGATACTATCCAAGTATGAATAAAATTATCTTTCTTAAGGTGATTTGAATACTTTGCGGTGCTACTAAGTTCTCTCCAAAATACTTTTTGATCAAACATAACCAAATACATTGATAAAGATCTCGAAAGCATAGTATTGTAAGAAAAACGACTGTAGTTCTCAAAGTTGTATGTTCTATTAAGCAAATAATTAACATTTTCTTTTTCAAAGTTTTTTAAAAGATACGTATTTATGCTTCTCAAAGCATTTTTTCTCTCATTCATACTCAAACCAGAGCACGTAGCAACCTCAAAAACATTCTTCTCAACAATGTCTTGTAAAGAAGTATCCTGCAAACTCTTTGTATAATCATTTTTATAACTATTCTGTTTTAAAACTATTTCAGAACTCGTGGCCTTTGCAACTAAAGCGCTCGATATTCCCCTTTTGGAAACCAAAGAGCTAACCAAAACATGTTTAGCTGACTCAAACCTATACAATTTAAAAAGGTTAAGCATTCATCGATGATCTGTTTAGGTTTATAGCTATACCTTGTTCTTATGAAATATATCTCATTTTTTTTTTAAAATTTTTCAAACTTTTAACCTACTTTTATGGGCATCACCGTTTTTGAACAGACATTCCAAAAAGGGTAAAAATATAAAAAATAAAAATAGCGGGGCAACTTTGTCGTTAAATTAGGAATGTAGCTCGAATTCAACGTAGAGGAAGAAAAAAAAACAACAACGAAAAACCCACTAGTAATAAATATAAGTAGACAGAAATTCGAAACCAAACTGAAAAATAGTAAGATATCTACAAAGGACTTGAGAAAACAAGAAAATATGGATACCAATAGTAGTAATAACCTATTTGCTAATGGGAGTAAGTTTTCATTGAACTCGTTTTCAAGCAAAACATCTCATTCTGTGGACAATACTAATCAAAAAATTGAAAATACCAATTCAAAAAATGTATTTTCAACCTTAACGAAGTCTCATTCATCAAACATTTTGAACACAACATCAGCAGCAATCAACAAAAACTTGCTTTCCCTGAAGTCGAATACCAACAGCAACAACGAATCTTCAGTTTCTTTGTCCGCGATCAATGAAGCACCAGGAATGTTAAAGCATACGGCGATGTCAGTTGGAAATCATAATCAGTCGGAAGGAGATTTATCCAAAAGCCAGGGATTGGGAGTGAGCAATGGTAATATCATAAAATCAAGATTAAGATCTAACACAGCAGGTAAACTGATATCAACAGCATCAATGCCGAATGTACATACCTCACTGAATGAAGAACCCCTAAAGTTTGTTAAGCAACCGAAACCTATATCTAGAGATATAACAAAAATGAAAGCCCCTGATGTTTCAAGCATATTTAAGAGAACCGAAGTTATAGGTCGTGGTAAGTTTGGAGTTGTTTATAAAGGTTACCACATGAAAACAAAACATGTATATGCCATAAAAGTATTGAATCTGGATGGCAATGAGGATGAAATCGAAGATGTTCAACAAGAAATCAAATTTTTGTCTAGTTCAAAAAACATTCAAAATGTTACCAAATATTACGGATCTTATTTACACGATACTAAGTTGTGGATTATTATGGAATACTGCGCTGGTGGATCATTGAGAACACTTCTACGAGCAGGAGTCTTAAACGATGAAATGATAAGTGTTATATTTAGAGAGCTTCTTTATGCTGTTTCAGAAATTCACCATGACAAACTTATACATAGAGATATTAAAGCAGCAAATGTTTTAATTGGATACGACGGAAAAGTAAAACTATGTGATTTTGGGGTTGCTGCCAAGCTAACACAAACCAGACCTAGAAGACAGAGTCTTGCTGGTACACCATTTTGGATGGCTCCAGAAGTAATTACTGAGAGTGCAACATATGATAGTAAAGCAGACATTTGGTCATTAGGTATAACAGTTTTTGAATCAGCAACAGGAAACCCTCCATACTGCGATGTGGATGCTATGAGAGCCATGCAGATGATTGCTAAGAACAAGCCTCCGAGACTTGAAGGTAAACAGTATTCATCAGATTTGAAGGAGTTTGTTGCTTTATGCTTAGATGAAAACCCATTTGAACGTTCTTCAGCTGCTGAGCTTTTAAAAAGTCAGTTTATTGTAAAATACAGTTCAGTTAAAGTTACAGTGCTAAAGGATTTGATTACTAGATACCACAATTATAAAATCAAGAATAAAAATAACATGTCATTAATTGATAATGAGCCATCGTCATTGAACAATGATTTAAAGCTTGAAAAAGGCAAAGCCGATAAGACTTCTAATAAAAACACAAACAAATCTATTAAAATGATTAAGTCTGGATCAAAGAACTTGGATAAAATCATTTCTTCTTCTAATGCTATAAACATTCCAAGCACACCGATGCCATTAGCTCCTTCAATGGGTGATAAAACTTATAGTGATGTTTTTGGAGCTGCATTTGGAGCTGCTGAAAATCATAAGAACGTTATCGTTGAAGAGCCAGAAGATGTTGAAAAAGAAGTTAGTACAAATTCAAGTTTGGAATGGGATTTTGATACCCATAAGAGCAATGAAAAGGAATTGAAACTAGCATCCACTGAAGTTTTGAACAAAACTGATTTTAATAATATTGCTGATGAGCACTACTGGAATGATGAAAACAATGATGATGAAAAGCAACCAGCACATTATTTCCAAATGAATACAACAATGGGAAGACAACATTCATATTTCAATACACAAACAGCTGCCCCAGCTTCTTTAATACATTCATACCATCCCCACCATTACAACGTTGCTTCACAAAAGACAGCAAAACCAGGCCAGCAAAGCATAAAGACTGCAAATTTGAAGTATTCAAGCTCCTTTAAGTACACCAATAGTCCTGGAGTAATTACCAATGCTCATGAAGGTACCCATCCAACAAAGAACAATCCTAGTTACAACATCTATAGTAACAACTACGTTCCAAGAACAACAAATAACTTTGCATTGACGGAAAAAGATCACAAAATGAGCCATACAAAAAAGTTAGAAATGAATGATAAATATACGTATGGAAGACAAAATAATAACGAAGCTTCAGAGATACCAATGAGTTTGCTTAAATTGTTTGAAGATTTGGATACAAAACCACCAAACGAATTAGAATTGCCATTGATGACACCAACACCAATGACCGATTACTTTGGTCACGAACAAAAGTCTTACTTTGAAAATGCCGGTGCCATGGGTAAACCTGAAAACTATTCGATGTATATGCTTAAGAACAAAAAGTATCTACAAGAAGGCAAAACGTCATCATCTTTGTCTTTAAATACAGATGGGGTTGGCACACCTGTATCAGTTTCTGATTCAAATGTCGTAGAAATTGAAATTCCAGATGAATTACCTGTGGCTACGACACCATCAATGGCTTCCATTCCATCTCAAATCAAACCTAGATCAAGATCATCAACTTTGAATGCGGTGCTTGCCAAAAACGCTAATAATGTGGCTAAAAATATGGAAATACACAGAAGAGGAACAGTATCTACTGGTTACTTAAAAAACCCAGGTATTAATAATAGTTCAGGGTCTGCATTAAGTTCAGAGAACAATACTTTTAGAAGAGATGAAAATGTAACTGAAAATATAAACACCAAAGATTTGACACAGCCTAGAACGGTAACATCCGGTAGCAATACTGGAAGATCTTCACCTGTAAAGATAGACTTGAAGATTAACACTTCTTCAACACAGCAAGTTCACAATCCTAAAGGGTTATTAGATGATGGTGGTAATAGAAAGAGTCCGACTTTGACCCAAGAAAAGAATTCTTCAAGAATGACATCTCCAAACCAAAGAAATTTGTATCATGAACCTCTATCAGCAATGACTCCATCTTCAACTTTTATACCATCTCCGAAAAGAAAGAGAAACTTGAGTATGGTTGGTGGGCAATCTAAGCCGAATATTGGAACAGAAATGGCTAACAATAATGCCGAGATAATGAATACTTTGTTGCAGCCATTTAATAATATTAGTAATGATGACAACAACGGTACCTCTTCTGCACCTTTGAGTGTAAGTCAAACTTCAGATATAAATAATAAAAGATTGACCAGGGATTTCAAGAAGAACAATCCGCATTTAAAGCTGGAAATGCCACTACCGAAACACACGCTTCAATCTCATTCAGCATCTGCAACGAGTAATGTTGATGTCTCTGCTGGATTGACTGGATCTCAAAGCTCCACAAGCGTCAATCAATTTGGGTTCAACACCAATAATCTTGGAAATGTCGCTTATGCTATGACTCCATTAGCTGAAAAATCTATGATGTTTAACAGCAATGATATCAGAAAAAGCGAAATAGCTCAGGATGATAACGCAGGTGAAGACACAAAGGTTAATGGCTCTACTATCAGCAATGAGAAGGCAAGTTATAATTTAAGTGGAATCATTGAGGAAACTCAAGAAGAAAATGAGCCTACTGGTCAGAAAAGGGATACCATCAAGGAATATAGCGAGCATAGTAAGTTTTTGGTCAACAAGAAGACCAACGAAGTTACCAATGATGGGAATAATGGATCAGCCTTGAACTTGAGTGAAGAAGGAATTTCTGGAATAAATGAAGATAGTAAAAAAAATGCTTACAATGGTGGATTTGGTAATGCTGAATTTAGTTTAGGAACTAATAACAGTAGCACTGGAGCATTGAACTTGAAAACACCAGGATTAACACCAGGAATTGTTACTAGTTTTGAAAACGGAGCCATTGGAGCACAGGACAAAAAATCAAATGATTTAGCATACTTTGGGAATTCAAGTAGCAACATAATAAATAAACTAGAGTCTTTGAATAGTGAAGAGCTGAAGAACTACAATAATAACACCGGAAATGGGGTACTGGGATCAGGAAATGAGAGAAAATTATCGATTATAGGTGGCCATGGAGAATCTACAGGGCCAAAACATTCTAAGAACTCAGAAAATACAAACAACACACAAGAAAATGGGGGACCTACAACGAGTCCTCTAGGATTTTTAGGAAATGAAGAAGAGAGTTCGGAAAATAGTAATATCATTAACACAAACATCATCAACCGTAGAATCAGCAGCAAAGCAAGATCTTTATCAAGCTCTCAGGTAACAACGCCGAAAATAGATGAATTTGCAGATATGAGAATCATGTTCTTAGATTACCCAGCTTTGAAGGAAAATGAAACAAAACCTGCGGAAACTAGCCTTGAAGAGATAGAGGCTACCGATATAGAGGAAAGTGTTAACCCTGAGGCTGATGAGATTAAGGACTTTTTAGAAGAAGAAAGAGATCATTATTATTATTATGCACTGGAACAAGAACAAAGAGACATATTGATGAAAGATTTGAACCAGTTGATTGTAGATTATGAAGCTGCCTTTGGTTTACTGGAAAACGAATACAAGGTGTTTGAAGAGACATTGAATTGAGTGAAAAGTATCATTTTGGTCCAATACAAGGGATCATCAATAGAATATATATAGTCTTATTTTGATTTGAATTAATGTTATATGCATATGATGTGTACTGCGTTAAGTTTATTTAGTTCAGAGTCTTGGGCCTAATATGTGTAAGGTTATGTTCTTGCTCCTGCCAGGGCTTTGCAGCTTGAGGATATAGCGTTGCATCCGCCCAACTCTGGGGGTTTACAGTTTTAATGTTCTCGACATCGTCACTACCCAGTTCAAGGGAATATTGACGAAGCGACTATAGGATTATTTAGCTGAAAAAACAAGGTCTTTTAGTTCAAGTACCCACAGCAATGTCACCACCCAGAACAGACACTGTCGTTCAAGCACCTATCCTCTCATTCAAGTACACGCTACTGATCGAACATCCTCCCTGTCATTCAATTACACCCGCTAACATTCAAACACCCGTCCTCTGATTTAAGTACACGCTAACATTCAGACATCTATCCTTTCATTCAAGTGCATGCGCTAACATTGAAACACCTATCCTCTCATTACTCAGGCACACGCCCTCTTAAAGGTACACACCCACTCATTCAAACACCCACACTACTATTCTAGCACCCTCCTAGCCTGGGTAGTACACCTTAAATCCGACACCATGCCTTATCTCCGATCATCCCACCTTTGCCAATTTTGTTCTAGACCACAATCTATAAATACACACCCCTATCCCCGACGCTCTCCCCAGCCAAGAGCCCAAAAAAAAACACACCAAAATCCCTCTTAGCTCCGGCTAAATGCCTCGTGGGAAAAATGGTTCAAATACGGAAGGAGCAAAAACAACACTGGGTGAGGATCACTTTGTTAGGGGGAGAAAAAAAAGCAAGGCGAAAATACATGGAAAATATTATTCACGTAAGGATTTGAAATGTTTATTCACTTACGAATATTGAATAATGGAATACAGCTTTTTTGTTTGTTTGTCTTTTATTATGGGCCCTGATCTATAATACCATTGAAGCTAGGTGAGAGCAGAGTTCTTTATTGAATATATATACACTTTTTTGTTTTTTTTCTCGAAAAAATCAGCCAAAAAGCTTTAATACTACCATCAGATATTCAATTTTTGCTATTAGTATTTTGAACGCATCTACTAGACTCAAAGCCACTATACACTCGTTAAACATCAATTTTTTTTTGAAATTATGACTGAACAATACAATTTAGATGATTATTTATCATCCAGAAGTAATAGCAATGAAGGCATACAGACCCCTATGCGAGCCAAATCAAAATCAGTTTCACAGAGCTATAACATAACAGATGAAGACATTCAATATTTCAAAAACATAAACAACAACTCCAAGTTGAATGACAAAGTTTCTTTGTCTTCAGTTGGATCTACAAAGACCATCGATTCTGTTAAGAGACCTAGCGAAAATTTTTTGGGCAGTTTCATGTCTAGTTCTAATATGAAGAAATCATCCAGTAGCATGTACAACATCAATAAATCACCACCTAGACCACGCTCGCCAGGCAAGGAAAATGGGTTTATGATGACATCAAAAAATCTGCTGGTTCATGACAATAGAGAAAGAAGAGGATCTTTTGATTTGTTTGATAGCAATCAAGATAAAGAAGAATCATTCATTAATATGATGTCTTCAACAGCCACACCAATGCTGATACCGGATAATACAACAACGCATAGCAAAGACACAATCATAATTGAGAAAACCAAAGAGAAAGAGCTTGTAGAACCTATGAGAGCTAGTACAGGAACGTCTGATAACTCTGATTTGGTTATGTCACATAAAAGCCAACCTTCAACAACAATAACGGATCAAACCAGCGAAGAGACAAAGGATAGCAAATTTTTCAAAAGTGAATCTCAAAGCAGCATAGGTGTTATATTTTCCCCATACGAAGGAAACGACTCTATAAGACAATCTGATGATGAAGATTACAATCAAGATTCTATAGATGATGGAAATAAAACTATAGATACATCAGCTATGAACAATAAAGCCAGATACATGTTTCAAAGTAATAATGTCAATTACGTGGAACCATTTAATAATGCTAAAGTCAAAAGTTATAGTAGCGGAAACAAACTAGAGACTGAGAACATTCCAACAATGTCCGAAACCAGCTTGCATTATTATCAAATGACACCATCTCAAAGATTGAGGTATAGAAGAGAACAGAGTAAAAACAAGGTAAAACATACAGCTTATTACAAAGAGTATGTTTATGACTCTTTAGAAAATTATGAAAAGAGTTATTACAAACACGGTAATATCTATTCAGCTAAGCCACCTGCCATATCGGATAACTCAGCTAGTGCCTTGCCAAAGAAGAAGATGAACTTTGTCCCTCACACTGCAGATAGTACAAATAACTTAATATGGAATGTGCCTATATCATCTACTGCAGTAATGTCCATGAACCAAAATAAAAAAACATTAGGAAAGAACCAAAGTCCGGATTTGACTAAGCCTATTTCCAATCAGAAATCCATATCTCCAAGAAGTTCAACGATGCCAATGACACCAGTATATGGTGTTTCTTCAAGAAAAGAATTGATTGATGGTTTCAACCAAACTTCCTTGTCTTTAACTGATCTTTATCTATTTGAGATTAATAAACAAAACAAGGAAAAGATTAATGAGAGATTGAAGGAAAGTGAGCATTTGCCTTCAGTACTTAAAGAAGCTACAGAAGAGGGATTTGACGAAGCCAAGTTTGTATCGAAGGAGAAGTTAAACTCTATTTCTTCCTCAAGGCCAAGTTGGTTGCCAGTCAAGGAAACCAAAGAAAACCACAAACATGAACAAGAAATTTATAGAACTGTGTCAAATGTGTCTATTGAAAAGATGAATTTGAACAAAAAGTTCAGCAATTTGAGCACTGTTGTGATGGATTTGCTGACAAAAAACAATAAATTATTGAGAAGTAACAATACCAAAGACACCAAAATGCTGAATTCAAATACTGTTTTGTCAGCTTTCAATAAAAATATTTTTGAATATCCATTCATAGGAAACATGGAAAATAGACTGGAAGTTTATGAAAAGGTGTTGATGAGTGAGATATATAAGAATGATATTTTTGAGGGTACGGCGATGGGATTGAAGGCTTTCAAGGGGATTGACTACAAGAGTGAAATTCAGGACACTGAATTACAAAGTGATATCAAACAAGCATTGAGCCATTATGATGCAAAGGTAAATGAGCTAAACAGTTTGCATGCTGTTAAGGAAAAAATACCAGATTTCCTACTTCACCTTTGTTATTTAAAGAAGGTATACGATGGCAAATCTGATTTGAAAACAGGAATTGTCTTATATGAATTATTATTGAGATCTTATGGGTTGCTTGAATTACAGTTTAGTGATATAGAAAACTTGGAAAACAAAGCGGATATCAATCATGTTGTCAATAAAATATGGGATATCGAACAACTCATTAACAAAGTATGTTTCAATGCGATTGTTAAAGAAAAGTATGATGACAGAATTATGAATAAGAGAGGATTAGTTTCACAAATGATGAAGCTGGAATACGGCTTTGATTCAGAATTTGATAGCAAAAACTTAAACTTTGATAACTTTATAAGCACATTGGTTAAGTTGCCATATAAGTTGAGTTTATGGGTATTGGATATCATAGTATTAAACAATGGTATTTGCATGAACAATTCCAGTTTTGATTATTACAAGGATAAGTTAACGAACAAGTATTTGAATGATTTTAATAAGAACAAGAAAGACACCGTTTCATACTGGGCCAATAAGTACACCAAAAATAACTACAAAATTTTGGTATCTTTGACCTTAAACATTTTACTGGACTATCACTTTGGATATGATGATTTCAATGAATTGAAAGAGATTTCAGTATTAAATTACAACTTATTAGGGCTGAACAACAAGAATATCTTAGAATTGCTAACTTCAAATGTATCGACAAGCTACAATGCAGGAGTGAATCACAGAAACTCCACTATAAGCCAGCTGAGCAGCATGAATACAAATACGAATTCGCCAAGGAGATTATCTAAGCCAAACATGAGACCGAATAGTATTGCATCGATGTCAAGATCATCGTCTACCTCCCAGTTTATGGAGCTAACAAGCAAACCATCAATCAGAAGCTCTCAATTGATAAACGAAGTCACGGATATGAACAACAGTAATGAAGACTTGAACGAGTTGAATGTCGAAAGCATAGACTTCATGAATTTAGTAACCTTAGATCTCATGGGTATGAGGATGTACTCCTGTACCGATGAAGATGAAGATGATTACGTCTCCATCGAGGGATTCATACACAAGTGGCTGACCTACTACAAGAAGTTTTAGCTCCGTGATATCACCCATCGGAGTTACTATATATCACCACCAATCTCATTCTTTTTCAATTCTAATAGTCATATCTCTTCTATCGGCCGTATACTCCGATCGGCAAAAAAATCTCCTTTAATCTCGTCCCCCCTTATAGCTGATATGTATTAATATTCGATTTTTTTCTTGGAGCATTTTTTTCATCGCTCATACAGTATATAGGTGATTCATAGCTGTTACAACAAACATGAGGATTTTTTAAAAAAAAAAATGCTAATTAAGTGAAGAATATTCGAAGAAACAACCCCAAATACACATTAAATACACATTTTGACGCTACCAGTATGATCAACCAATCAGTTCCTATTGATTATTGTGCAAACAATCCGAATTTATCTTACATATCATCGGCATCAGGGGGTATAGCATTTCTGTTATCACTGATATCGCAGTTCCCGCAGCTTATAGAAACATACAACGACAAATCCGTTGAGGGAATATCACCTTTTCTTCTTGGGTCTTGGTTTTTAGGTGATGTAACTTCTGTTTTAGGAGCTATTTATACAAAACAATTGCCATTTCAAATCCTATTGGCCGTCTACTTTCTATCCAATGATGTGGTCATCTGCGGACAATACTACTACTATGGTATTTACTACAAAAATAAGCTAGCAACAGCAGGACACCAACATCTAAACCACCAACCAAGTCATGTATCAAGCAAAAACAAATTCGGAAAAATCGGAGTTTTGATCTTGGGATTATTCACAAGAAGTAGTAATGCGATGAGTATTATGAACATAGATACCAGCATTGCATCAGTTAACAACAGCGAAAGAATCTTTCAAATTGGGCTGGTTTTGAGTTGGTTTAGTGGTATATTCTACTTCACATCAAGAATCCCTCAACTATACAAGTTCTACAAGAGAAAATCAACAGACGGCTTATCTCCGTACATGTTTTACTGCACAATTTTCCACAACATTTTGTATGCAGTATCGATATTTTCCTCTTGTGAGTTCATTGACAATACCAACAAAATAGAGTTTTTCAAGAAGGAGTTGCCATTTTTGCTGGGTTCCATAGGTACTTTGCTGTGGGACTTCATATACCTCTACCAGCACTTTGTACTATATGCTGACGATAAGAGAATAAGAGACGAACTGAAAAAACTCAACATTGTTGATGAGGATGTTGACTTAGAAACTGAGCCTCTGCTAACATCTAACGATATAGTCTATACCTCTGTATAATTTAATTACCTTTAAAGTGGTGTACGCACGTGATCCTATCCATAAAGTGTGTACCACCACCTCTTTTTCCACTATCCGTGTGTAATACGCTGCTCGTGACATATGACGGTTTTTTCTTCACACTTTTCTTTTTTTTATATATGTCAAGTAAAAATTTTAAAAATTGCTGTTTTTGGTAGGAATGACTGATATGGGTATATATGGATTTAAAATAATCATGTAATTTTTTTAAAAATTGAATATTATGAATACTTGATTTTGAGGAAGTTAGTGAGAGAAAGGGATGTAAAAAGCCCAAATTTGTCGATATTATCATGTCTGTTAACAAAAACACCCCACAAAATCACTCTTTCTCCACCAATGTTTTGGATTTGGTTGGTGAAACTCCATTATTGAAGTTGAACAAGCTACCACAACAATTAGGAATCAAGCCACAAGTTTACTGTAAATTAGAACTATACAACCCAGGTGGTTCCACCAAAGATAGAATTGCTAAGTGGATGATTGAAGATGCCGAAAAGAAAGGATTAATTCATCCATCAAAGACCACTCTTATCGAAGGTACTTCGGGTAACACTGGTATCGGTCTAGCTTTGATCGGTGCTATCAAGGGTTACAGAGTCATCATCACTCTTCCAGAAAAGATGTCTAATGAAAAGGTATCTGTTTTGAAGGCTTTGGGTGCTGAAATCATCAGAACTCCAACCGAAGCTGCCTGGGACTCCCCAGAATCTCACTTAGGTGTAGCCAAGAAGTTGAATGAAGAAATTCCAAACTCCATCATCTTAAACCAATATACCAATCCAAACAATACTTTGGCTCACTTCGAAGGTACTGGTTCTGAAATTCATAAGCAATTAGAAACTTTAGGTTTATTTGATAAGCTACACGGTGTTGTTGCTGGTGCTGGTACCGGTGGTACCATTACTGGTATTGCCAAGTATTTGAAGCAAGTTGATGAAAACATCAAAATCATTGGTGCCGATCCAGCTGGTTCTATCTTGGCCTTGCCTGAATCCTTAAACAAATCTGAAATTACCTCTTACAAGGTTGAAGGTATTGGTTATGATTTCATTCCTAAAGTCTTGGAAAGATCTTACATTGATGAATGGTACAAGACCACTGATAAGCCATCTTTCAAATATGCCAGACAAATTATTTCTGAAGAAGGTATGTTAGTTGGTGGTTCTTCCGGTTCTTCCTTTGAAGCTTTGGTTGAATACTGTAACAACCACCCTGAATTGACTGAAGATGATATTTTAGTTGTCATTTTCCCTGATTCCATCAGATCTTACTTAACCAAGTTTGTTGATGATGAATGGTTAAAGCAAAATGATCTATGGGATGAAGACTTTGAAGCCATCACTGCCAAGAAGACTCACGGTTCTGACAAGAAGCCAGTCATTGATACCTTCAAGGGTGCTACTGTTAAGGACTTGAAATTGAAACCTGTTGTTTCTGTTCACGAAGACGAATCCATTAGTAAAGTTGTTTCTATATTGAATGATAATGGCTTTGATCAATTGCCAGTATTAAACAAATCCGGAAACAAATTAATTGGTCTTGTAACTTTATCCAAACTATTGAAGGTTCTATCATCTTCTTCTGTTCCAAAAACCATTGAAGGCAGCTTTGTTGATTTCAGAAAATTGAATAACTTTGATGAAATTTCATCTTATAACCCAATAAAGAAGGGTAAGAAGAAATACTTCAATGTTTCTTTGGACACTCCTTTAAAGGAATTAAACGTCTTCTTTGAAAAGAATTCTAATGCCATCATCACTGATGATAACATGACTCCAGTTCATATCGTTACTAAAATGGACTTATTATCTTTCTTGATTTAAGTTATGACGATATTTTCAATAAAAAAAAATAATAATAATATGAGTTCATAAATATATATATGCTTTCTTCTTTTAAAAAAGAGAGAGACACATTTATAAAACAAACATACTGATAACAAATACAACTTTATTTTTTCTTGAGAGGGGTTCTGTAGCTTTGTTCCTATGAGAACTTCCATCTGTTACCACAGTTCAAACATTCTACGAATGTGGTCAATGGTTCATCTGCAGATCTTGTTTGCATTTGATAGTATGAAGCTTTTCTTTGTTTACACTTACCACATTGGAATCTATCTGTTGCAGCTCTTTCAATTTTGGCACCTTGAGCGTTATATAAATTTTCTTCATCAATCTTGGCTAATTGCTTTTTCAATTCTTCAGGAGCTAAGTCTTTAGCTTCACATTCCATTAACCATTCCAAAGAAATGGTTTTTCTTAAAAGTTTTATTTTCAAATCCTTGTTCTTTTTGGAAATCATGTTGGAAAATATCAATCTGTATCTGTTGGTATAGGCAGTGGCATCATAAACACCAGTGGCTTTAGTGCTATTTTGGTGTATGTGTTCTTCTAAATCTTTACAAATGCCAAAGACTTCATCTGATGGTAAAGATGTTTCTGCTGCTAAACAATTGTAAAATGCCTTTAAAACATTGTTTCTAATAACTGGACTTTCAAATAACTCATACTTGATGTTATCAGTGTTTACGTTTCTAGGCTTTATTGGCAGGGTTTCAACTAAGTCAAGTTGCTGGTTATCTGTCGAATCGGTGTTACTTGGCTCAACAGAAGCTTCAGGCTTGGATTGTTGTTTTTTGATATTTTTAAGAATGATATCTTTCCATGACAACACGAGTTTTTTGGCCAAACTAGATACTTCTTTGTTACTGCTGGATTTTTGCAGTTTATTAAGTTTTACTCCAATCAAGGTCTTCTTTAAATTTTCTTTAGTTGGGTTGTCAAAGTTATCTTGCAAGTACTTAAGTTGGGTTAACAATCCTTCGTGATCATCTCCCTTTGAAAAGACATCTATTTCCTTAACGATATGCTGTAATTCACTAATTTCAATAGCCATTGATGGTGTATATGGTCGTTTGGTTATGTACTTTTATTGATACTTCGTTACAAGAGAGAAGAGGAAAATTTTTCGCACTTTGATTTTCGGTGCCCGGCCTTAAATCAGAAAGTTTCCTAAATAGGAAAGCTGTATACTTACCCGAAGACCACAGAGCCGGGTTCATTGCTCTACGAAAAATAATCATTGCACACCTAAATTGGTATAACTAAAGCCCAACAACAACTAGTAACAAACCATACACAATATACTGAAGAAAATGAATTTTAATAATCAACAAAATAAGTCTAATATGAATGAGCACTATAACAATAGTCAAAACAACAAATACAACATCAATTACGGTGAAGGAGGAAACTTTGGTACACCTTCAAACATTATCAAGATGTCTTATATTCCAATATACCAAACAGAAGAACAGATCAAGCAACTAGTAACAGCTATACAACCAATAAAAAACATACAACTATTGTTTGACCAACAAACTGGTAAGTCCAAAGGGATTTGTTTCATCACATTCACTGATATCAATGGAGCCGAGTCATGTATTAGAAATCTACATAAAATGCCAATGGGCAAAAGATACTTAAAATGTGAATATTTGAATAAAGAAATAGATGGAAAATTGCTGAACACTGCTGAATATACCGAAAACCCACCAGTGCAATCTCAACAGATCAACCAAGCCAATAATTTGACATTCACCATGCAAGGGAACATTGTCAACAAGGAAAATATTGGTATGGACCTTGACATTAACATGATAGAGTCTCCATTCAAGTTCATCAACAGCTACATAGAATCATCGCAGCTATCTGATCCCAAAAACCAGTACTTTCTGCTATCTTTATTGAAACAAGAATCCAATAATGTTAACGGATTAACATTGAATTTACTCCAACAGTTCCCTCAATTGAGTTTTTTGCTTTTAGAGTTACTGCAAAAAAACAATATTGTTAATATAGATGATTTGAAACAAAAAATAACGCTTTTGAACGACAAATCGAAGGAAAACAACTCTGACCAAATTGCCAGCAATAACAGACTAGAACAGTTGTTGAACGAGGCCAAGGTCAATGGTGTAGTTGACAACAAAGCTGATGTGGATGAGAACAGTGTGCAAGATAAAATCGACAAGAAAAAGTTGAAGCTTGTTAAAAAACTGTTGAAGTTGACCAAGGAAGAAATAGAGCTTCTGCCTAAACAAGAAAGATACGAGGTATATGAGCTTCAACAAAGAGCTCAAAGAGGTGATTTCAACTAATATTTATATATGTTCGGAGTTAAGGCAGCTAGGCTTTGACTTAGTAGCGTTTTCTTACCCCCATATATATTCTGGCTGGAACGTGTTGTAGGGGCGTTTTGAAAAAAAAGAAATTTCAAAGTTTTTAAAAACTTTGAATTATTAGTCTTTATAGAGAGAGAATAAGACGATAAACCAGTACTAAAAACAGCGAAATTTAAACGAAACGAAGAGTATTTAGCTATTTAGAAGGACATATAACTTTATTTTGACTTTTATTTCGGCAGCAGATAACTTCATCTTACTAACTTTCTTTCTCCTTTCTCTCTCTTTTTTTTTTTTATAATCTCTATAATTCTCATTAGTTTTAAATCTTTGAGAGAAAGTAATAAACAAGTCTTTTTTTTTCGATCTCTAAATCTTATATTACACTGAGCTATGAATTTTGATACAAACGATTATATTAACCTTGTCGGTAATGCACTTAACAACACACAAAACCAAACGAACTCAAATAATGGGTCTTTGATCGAGAACATGAACAAAGAGCTAAGTTCTTTAAACCAAAACAAAAGAAAATATGAGCAATACGTGAGTGATTCTTCTTCAAGTTCGTCTTCAGATGAAGATGATGATTACGGCTTCAATAATGTAAAAAAAAAAGTTGTTAAAGATCCTAGAACCAGAACTCTTAGACACACAGTCACACCGCTATTGGCCACAAAGGGGTTGATAATTTCAAATATGGATTACCAGCCTAATCCAAGACAAAAGTGGGATATCAAAGTTATGCTTTCAGTGATGGCTGGAAGTGGTGCTATTGTAAGAATCGAAGACACGAGAAACAATCACAATATCCAAGGTGATTTCTTAGTCATGTACTATAACCACATTGAATGTGACAAAGGTTTCAACCTATTGAAAATGTGTAAGAACTTACCTTTCAGCTTCAAAAAGACCATTTTACTTGACAGTAAGTTTCCTAAGATTCCTAATATTTTGTTTGTGAATTTCCGTGAAGGATTTCCTAGAAACTACAACATTGAACTGTGTCCTGCTATGGTTGAAGACGTACCTTTCAATTTCAACCCTAATACCATCAAACAAAGAAAATTGGAATATCAAAGAAAATACAACCAGGAGTTTCCAGATGATCCTAAACATTACTCCAACGGTAGAAATCCACACATGTATGTTTATGGTATATCTAAACAACAAGTCTTAGCTGATCAAATGAGATTAAGCGATGGAGCTTATGAAGATAAGAACTTGAATAAAAATACAAATTCTATTAGGTTATTGGAAGAAAAACAAAGATTAGAAAAAGAACAACTCAAATTTGAAGAACAAGAAAGAAACTCGTTTTTTGCTTCCAATGATATTCAACAAATTAGTAGATACAACTTATTGAATAATTCAAGAAATAATGGCAACTTCAGACAACAAGTAAGAACCTTCCCGGATATTTTATTAAAGGCAAGTGAAACTTTGCCAGTGATGAACGAAAATAACTTCAAGATGTCTGCTAAGAAATTGAAAGAAGCAACATCTCAAAATAAGGCATTCGTTAACATAGAAAAAACACTGTCTGCTTATGAACCTAGACAAATCATTCAAACCATATCAACCTTAAAGAACTTGATTTCGCCAATAACATCGAATATCGAACACAGAAAAATAGTTGAAAAACAAATAAGTGATTTCTTACAAAGCAAGCAACAAATCTTATTTTGCATTTCTCAAGTGTTTTACGAGTTTGGAATGATAGACTTAAAGAACATAACTAGAATGATAAAAACAGGTCAAGTATCAGGTGATGGTAACGGCACAACGCCGTTATCGATGGATCAGCAAGAAATGTTAAAGAATGTGATGAACATGACTCCTGAACAGATCAGTAAGCTCCCCCAAACACAACAAGCTATCATTACACAAATGAGATCTCAGCAAAATCAATAAAATATTATACTTATATATATGAATTTTCAACTTTAAATGATTTGACAATTTTCAACTTCTAATTTTTTGCTTTTCAAATAAGCAACCACTAGCTCAATGTCTAGTCTGCATAATGCACAATGACATTTTCTATCTACTCTTGAGTTCAAAGTTTTTTCTATAAGTTCTTTCTCCTCAACGGTTTTATTATCTATGTATTTAATTGACTTATTGGTATTTTGGAACGTGTTTTTAATTGGTCGTTGTACATTTGGAATGTTATCCTTTTCAACAAAGGTTTCAGGAATAGAAGAATAAATAGATATATGAGTTACTTTTGTCTTTAGGTTTTTATTTTTAATGGGTGTGGTAATTTCATTGGTATTTTGATATTGCTTTTGAATGTTTTCCAACAAATTTATTTTTAATTGCTGTTTGTGGGTTTTTAAAAGAGCTTCTTTTTTATCTATATGCTGAGGTGCCAGCTTTTCACTTGATCCTTCAATATTAGTATATAAAATAGTATTTTGACTGAAAAGTGTTTGATTATTGAATGAACCTTCAGTATTCACACTGTTTTCTGGTAATTCCATAGCTCCAGAACCCCATTTTCTGTAAGTGTTGTTAATAAAACATTGAAAATGAAATTTATGGCCACACATGAGTCTTATTGAAGAAAATTTGGCCTCATATTTGTCGGTTACTTCATTTTTTGGCAAATATAAAGAATCCAAACAAATCCCACATTTCTCTTCCAAGTATTGAATTTTCTCTAGATCAAGATTGTATCTTCTAGAGTTTAACTTTTTGGCAAATTTCTTTAATTCATTAAATGTTTCATGAGGCAGAAACTTTAAAAAAGTATTAATTATTATATCTGGACTTAAGTACTCAGGCGGAACACCATTAAACCTGTTAAAAGTCGATCTGTAATCTTCCAACTCTTGCTGCTTTGAGGAGTTGTAAGGATCAATTGGAGAACAAACTTTGAAAAACTTTGTTACATCATTGTTAATAGTGGATCTAAGAATTTGATACTTGTTTGGATTTAAATTCGTTAAGTAATCTTCGTCTAATGAAGCAGAGTTTGCTTTAATGTAGAAGGGACAGTGCAAGTACATCCAAACTTTAACTTTGTACATATTGCAAGCTTTAAAAGCTATAGAACCACTTCTGTCCATGTATAGCCCATGCTCATTTGTAGTTACAAAGTTGTTGTTGTAGAAAATACACATGAGTAAAAAAACTGCAATTGTTCCTAAAAACCAATACACAACATAAGAAATTTTGTTTTCTTCGTACTCAGCGACATCATAGTGTCTTTGAACTTTTTTGAAAACAGCAAAAGTGGCCAGTATAGTCATCTAACAAAAAAAGAAAAAGTTACTTAACTATAGTGGTGAAGTAGTTGTGAATGGGGTTGCACTAAATCTCACTATGTAATTATATAAAACAAATATTCAATTTAGTTTAAAGAAAAATTTGGTTCACTGAGTCACCGTGTTTATATAAAGTAAACGACTACATACATATAAAAAAAAAGTAATGAAACATTCAAATCATTGAAATTAATCGAGGGGTTTAAAGGGATCTATTTCTAATCCAATAATGAAGGGTATTAGTTGTGTTCTGGCTACAAGTGACAAAATACCATTAGAAAACGGTTCGCTCTAAGGTATAAGCAAGTGAAAAAGCAGAGAGCATCTTAGTTAATCTTATTTCAGGGGGGAATTCTCTTGAGGGCTTTTAAGGGTGAAATAATGCCATATTGCTAAGAGCAGGAAACGTGAGCAACTAACAGCCCTGAGGGGAGACTGATCGGTCTGGGTTTGATTAAATTTGGGAGTGATGGGCACGTGACTGCATCCTTAAAAAGACCTAACACGTGACCTGCGTGATATCTCCGACTTATATAACTCACGTGATGTGCATAACTCCGAAACCAACATTTCACGTGACCGCTTGCCCTCCAAGTCGCCTTCTTTTTTCAGTTTCCCTTTTTCACCTTCCTAAAGCGGTAAGGGAAATCCATAATAAGCCAAATATCCCCAATTTAAGCGATCAAATCTTATCTAAAAACGTGATAATCGCAAAAAATAAGCGATAAAACTTGGCACGCCCTTGCTAATTTGGCCTACCACGCCTAAAGACCCCCTAATCACCAATTATCATAGTTGCCGTCTGAAAAATTCACGATTTTAAAATTTTAAAATTTTAAGGATCATAGCTATATGAGGATTATTGATTCGGTCATATATATGAGTGAAACTATATAAATGGGGTGGAACATTTGGAAATAGGCAGTTGTAATATCTAAGTTTGTTAGTGGTGAAAAAAATTTGAAGAAAACACCATACTTAATACCCATACTCAACTACAAACCCAAACATAAAATGTCTTACTGCTCTAAAGCTTACAAAGAACCAACAGCCCCAACAGTCGTCACCACAGCAATCCCAGGTCCAGAATCCATCAAACAAATTTCAGAATTAGACAAAAATTTTGATGCCAGACCTGTTTACTTCATGTGTGACTATGAAAAGTCAGAAGGTAACTACTTAGCAGATGTTGATGGAAATGTCTTTTTAGATGTTTATGCACAAATCGCTTCTATTGCCTTAGGTTACAACAACCCAGACTTAATCAAGGCTGCTCAATCTCCTGAAATGATCAGATCTTTGGTTGAAAGACCTGCTTTAGGTAACTTCCCAGGTGCCGATTTTAATGGTATTTTAGAAAAAGTCTTGAAATTGGCTCCAAAAGGTCAATCTAAAGTTTGGTCTGCTTTATCTGGTGCTGATGCCAATGAATTAGCCTTCAAGGCTGCCTTTGTTTACTACAGAGCCAAAGAAAGAGGTGGTTTCGAAGTTAAGCACTCTGATGAAGAATTATCATCAGTAATGGTCAACCAAGCCCCAGGTGCTCCCCACTTAGCCGTTTTATCCTTTAAAAAGGCTTTCCATGGTAGACTATTTGCTTCTGGTTCTGTTACTAGATCCAAACCAGTTCACAAATTAGACTTCCCAGCCTTTGACTGGCCACAAGCTGAATACCCATACTACAAGTATCCATTAGCTGAAAATGAAGAATACAACAAGAAGGAAGATGAAAGATGTTTAGCTATTGTTGAAAAATTAATCAAGGAATGGCCAACTTCTAAAGGTGCCAAGGTTGCTGCTTTAATCATTGAACCTATCCAATCTGAAGGTGGTGACAACCATGCTTCTGCCTACTTCTTACAAGCTTTGAGAGACTTGACTTTGAAACACAATGTCGTTTATATCATTGATGAAGTTCAAACTGGTTTAGGTGCCACTGGTTCCTTATGGTGCCACGAACAAGCAAACATCACTCCACCTGTTGATTTGGTTACCTTTTCCAAGAAGTTCCAATCTGCTGGTTACTTCTTCAACGATGAAAAGTTCATTCCTGCTTTACCATACTCTATCTTTAACACCTGGTGTGGTAACCCATCTTCTATGATTATTGCCGGTGCTATTGGTGAAGTCATTGAAAGAGAAAACTTATTAGAACAAGTCGTCAGAGTTGGTGATTATTTAATGAATAAATTGCAAAAAGTTGCTGAAAAATACCCTCAACATCTAGGCAGATTAAGAGGTAAAGCCACATTCATTGCCTTTGACTTAGAAAATGCTGAAACCAGAAACAAATTATTAACTTTGTTGAAGTTGAACGGTTGCAATGTTGGTGGTTGTGCTGATGCCTCTGTAAGATTAAGACCAACTTTGACCTTTGAAGAAAAGCATGCTGATATTTTCATTGAAGCCTTAGAAAAGTCTTTAGCCAGTTTATAAATTGGATTACACCCATCACTCTTTTGATAAGAGCTTGATGGTGTATTTATAGACTTCATGTACACCTAAATATGTATATATATCCCCTAAATAATAAAATGAAACTGGGTTATTTCATTCATTATACTCTCAATATGGTTTGATGATCATCGTCGTTCGGATATAAACCTTCTATGTCACTGCACGTGCCAAAAAACTCCTACTAACAAGAGAAAATATATGAGCATTTTTTTTGGCTTTATAATACAACGAAAAGCAGGATCGTAATTCTTAAAAAATTTAAGGTAATAAACTAGCAGAGAAACCCCCCAATTAAAGAAGACTAATTGAGTTGCAAAAGTTTATTAATTAGTGTCTTGAATACGAAATATGGGACAAGAATCAAGCAAATCAAGACAGTATGAAATGTCGGAACACGATAAGGCTATGTTACAGCTTAAAAGATCTAGAGACAACATCGACAAGTACTCACAATCCATGTACAAAAAGATTCACAAAGAACAGAGAATGGTGAAGGATATTATAAGAACCAAAAAGAACTTAAAAACAGGTAAGTTGAGTGAGTATGATGAGCTCAAGTGTAAAACCATTTTGAAAAGAATTCGATATCAGGAGTCATTAGTTACAAAGGCAGTACAACAGCTCATGAGTCTGGAAGAGATGATCATCAGTATAGACTTCAAACAAGTTGAAAAGATGTTTTTAAAGGGGCTGGAAAATGGTAACGGAATACTTAAAGAGCTAAATAAGGAGTTGACTTTAGAGAAAGTGGATGCTATTTTAGACGAAAGCGAAGAACAGATGGCTCTTGCTAATGAAGTTAATGATGTTTTAGCTGAATCTTCGAATACTGCCGGTCAATATTTGGATGAGGAAGTCGATGAAGAACTTTTGGCAATGATGAAAGAAATGGAAAAGACATCTGAACCTAAACAGAGTTTACCTGATGTTTCCAACTTACCAGAGCCTGTGTCTGATAAGAAACATATAGAAGAAAAGGAAGAAGAGGTAGAAGAACAACCAGCGTTGTTAGTAGCTTAGCATTTGCCACTATTATAATTTCATTTGTTATTATTATTTTTTTTTAAAATAAGAAAATTATATACAGGAATACATTCATTATATATCAAATATACTATTAAGTTAGTTTTTCAACCAATCCAATAGTTCAGGAGTGAAGTAACTGATAACTAATCTGGCACCAGCTCTTAAGAAACCATTGTGAGCTTCCATGACTATTTCTTTTTCGTCACAGATACCCTTTTCAATTGCAGCATGTAACATGGCATATTCACCAGAAACATGGTAAGCACAAACAGGCAAGTCTTGAGCAATTTCAGCAGCTTCTCTCATAACATCTAGGTAGAAAGTAGCTGGTTTGGCAATGATACCATCGGCACCTTCAGCAATGTCTCTTCTTAAAGCTCTTCTGGCTAGACCATTGGCAGTAGTTGGCAATTGGTAAGCTTTTCTGTCACCGAAAGAAGGAGCAGAACAAGCAGCATCTCTGAAAGGACCATACAAGTTACCGGAGAATTTAGCAGAATAAGACATGACAAATGCTTTATTTTCCAAACCAGCATTAATCAATCCTTTTTTTATTTCTAATATTCTACCATCCATCATATCACTTGGTGCAACACTGTTAGCACCGGCCTTGACATAGTTGACAGCAACAGCGGCTATTCTTCTAACAGACAAATCTCTGTTCAAGGAACCATCTTCTTGTAAGATACCACAATGACCGTGAGAAGTGAATTCACATAAACAAACATCACACATTATAAACAAATCAGGGAATTCCTTTTTCAAAACTTTGATACATTGGATGACTGGACCATTTGGATCATCGGCAGATGTTCCGTATGGATCTTTAGCACCTTCCTTCATTGGAACACCAAAAATAATAACAGATCTTAAACCTTTGGCAACCAATGGTTTTAAATATCCGGTTATTTTGTTAATACCAAATCTTCTTATGTTTGGTAATGATGGAATTGGACAGTCTTCTTCAGGTTCATCACTGATGAAAATAGGAAAAATAAGCATAGACTTGGTTAAGACTCTTTCAGCTTGCCATTCTCTGGTCAATGGGTGGTTGTAACTACCTTGTAAGATTGAAGAAATATTTGGTGTACTAGCAGGCAAGTATTCTGCGGTGTGTTGTGACATTTTGTATAATGTTATGATTGGGGTTTTATTCGATTTCAAAATTAGTCATACTAATGTCTATAGATTGAAATTTCACCAATGGTTGCAACAAACGAGATTCGTGCTCTGTCCGCCGTAGTGATTTTTTTTTTTTTGCACGAGGATGTTTTACCCGCCTTTGCAAGAATTTCCAATCAAAGACATTGGTCACGTGTAAATGGGTCAACTCCGATAAACAGGTTGTTGTATTAAAAGAGTACTTGTTCAGCTCATTGGATGCTGTTAATAGGAGCAGCGTTATTTTAAGGTAGCAAGATTGTGGTTAAAAAAGTTTATAGGGGGGTATAAAGACCGGATTTCTGCTAAAAATTAGGGATCGAAGTTGAAGTTTTGAAGGGTCTTGTAAACCGGCTATACAGACTGTTCAAGTTAAGTGCAGCAAACTTAATAATATTTCCAAATAAGCTGCTGTCAAGAAGGCAGATTTTAGTAACCAAAATGCGATCATATATAGCATGTGTAATCGTTTAATAAGCTGTTTTAACGATCACGTTTTTATTATCTTTTTAGTCACGTTTTTAATCACGTTTTAAATCATAGTAGCGCACGTGTTTCTTGTTTTGCCCACATAAGTCGACTCATTACGACCAGGTGAGCATACATCTAGACAACCTTTAATATACCACCAGAGAATCATCAATGCCTTGTACAGAACACGATCATCAAATACCCACATTTAGCCCTACTTCAAACGAAGACAATTTGAAAGACTTTATTGATCTAGATAATGTTCAGGTTTTGAACTGCAAGTATATACCTAGATCTAACACTTTCAATGACTTTATAAACAACGCCATTGACACATATGAGAACGGAACTGTGCTTGAATCAGATTGTGATAACCAGATTCTTTTGGTAATTCCATTTTATGGGCCTGTCACCTTGTACAGTGTTTTGATGGATACAAGTGGGTCAGAAGGACAGCCTAAACATTTAGACATATACAAGGATTTAGACTCATCTTTCAATAACTTTAACTCAATTTTATCACGAAAACCAGACCAATCTATTGAAGTACTTGTAGGTTGCAATGGCATTAACGAATACCCTTTAGACAGAACAAAAATATTCAAAAATGTCAGCAAAGTCCATATGTTGCTTCCGGACAATTGGGAAGACGACGAAGATCTAATAACAAAGATAAGCTACCTAGAAATAAGAGGATTTTCCAAAGATTCAGTGACAAAAGCTAGAAACCAAACTGAACCTACAAAGGTGTTTTTCAAGCCTGCTCAGTATGAGGCTTTAGGTAATCCTAAAGACCATAAGAAGAACGAGAATACTGCTTTCCAAATGCTGAATATTTAAAGTTACCCGACTTGCTGCTTTTTTAATCATTTCGTCCAAAAAAGGAAATTTGTCATATTGCTTAATGTACTGTATATACACTCAATTAAGTATAATATATATATGTATAAACACCAATACTCCCCATTAGTATGTATAATACAAGGTTTTTGATGGCCCAATTGCACGAAACAAAGAATATCGTAATCAAACATGATATTCGGGGCACATTTTTTGATTATGAAGAATCTGAAGACTTCATGGTAGGATCCTTTGATGGAAGTTCAATGCTATACATCAACGACGCTTCCATATTGAACAATGATTTGAGAAATCCTGCTCAGCATGGTATTGTGTACTTGCCTTCAAGGTATTTATTTGTAGAAATACAAACCAATAACACTGCGGCGGAGGTTTTTGATCAAGAGAATTTCAAAATTATGTTTGAAAACATAGGCTACAGGTCTTTGGAGGTGGTGCTGGAACCCTGTAACAGCAAAACATCTTTAATATTTAAGTTTGAATGCAAAATGGCACTATATTCCAGTGTAAATAACTTCAAGGCCCAGGCTCAGGAACTAAATACCTACAAATCTACAAAATTTGTTGAGTTTTACAAGTTAATCCTGGAGTTCGAGTTCCAAACATCAACACCATCCAATGATAAAATGTGGATACAGAACAAAGTCAATCTTCTGTGCAAGGAATACATTAATTCCCTTTTGGTTTCTATACTAGAAGTAAACTATCCATTAGTGTTCAATAAAAAATCAAGAGAGTGCTGTGCAAAACATCTATCATGCTACAAAAACTTACAAACAATCAAAGTCCCGATGACCTATATATTCAAAACATTGAGCTATGCAAGCATCTCCAACACAACCACAATGATCGATTTATTGACAGGAAAAATTCCTAGTCTCCCATTATAATGATTTGGTTGCATAGCTTAATTCTACTAAGTTTTCTATGTCTTTCTCTGTTTGATAACACCATAATTGAAAGAAAACAAGCATTGATTCAAACACGGTCAATGGAATGAAATATACTAATAGCTCTAAGTATCCATTTCCTAAAGCATAATTCTTTAAGAATAAAGCAATCAGTAAAAGTCCCACCATTCCATGGATCATGTATGATTGTTGTTTAGTTACTCTTTGTGAATTGCTTATCCCCGGTAGTCCATGGTCAGTAAGCAATAGCTTTGTGTGAATAAGCACAATCAAAGACCCTTGGATACACATAACTGATGATCTTTTGTTCATGATACCAAAGTTTGTTTTCACCTTACTCAAAATAGGCAGGATCAAAAGCACCACAAATATGTAGATCACAAGAAGACATTGAATCGTCGTTCTTGTGTAGTTCTGAAAGTGTTTCAACTTCTGTTTGAATTGAAGAATTTGTTTCTGTGTGTGTACTTCCTCGTCATCTGTTTCGGTATACGTCCCGTCTTCGTCATACACGTTCTCGCTAACAGAACTCTCTGTCTTCATCAGGGTCTTCAGTTCATACCTCTCCTCGTTGTTGTAGGTGCTCAAAATCTGTTTGTCAATCTTACTTTTCTTCAATCCCATGTTCCAAAGCTGTGGTATTTGGGCTGTTGTAAGGTTTCAATAGCACTATTAGGGGGAAAAAATTGTTCAGTCGACGTTTTAAAAAGTTCAAATTTTAAATATGATTTTTTGGTTTAAATTGGGTATAAAGTATATAATACAACACATTGCTTCTTTGAAAGTAGATACAATAACGGGACAAATTGATTGATGAACCAGCTAGTTACATAGCTGAGTTCTCAAAACCCTTTACTTTTTTTTTTTTTTTTATTAATAATCAATTACAACTGGGTATTCATTTCATTATTTCGAGTGCTCTAATTTCAGTGAGTGAAGAAGGGCTGTGCAAGCAGTCTCTGTGAGTGAAGAGATTGAGCAACTACTCTTCTTTTCTGTTCCAGCCAAAGGTATCGGTCTCATCAAAGGTCTTCTTTTGTCCATCAGAACTATTCATTTCGCTTGAATTGAAAGTAGAACCCTTGTTATTCTGTAAAGAACTATTCATGGTGCCCATAATTTCCTTCCAATTTGGAGGTGGTAAAGGAGGTTGTTTTCTACCTAAATATTGAGCTAATAGCTGTTTATTGGATGACATAGATCCTGTAAAGCTGTTTGAAGAGTCGGAGTTCAACATGTTCGAAACCTTATTTTGATGATTTTGAGTACGGTTACTGTTATCAACTAAGTTGGCAATATTCATTACTTCGCTTGCATTGAAATCCATCCATCTATCAATCTTGACACTTGGTGTCATGGATATTTGATCAGCATAGATGTCATTGTTATTTTCATCATATACATATAGCTTTGACAATCTGCTCTTTTCAGAGGCTAGTTTGGCCTTCTTTATAGAAACAGTTTCTGGAGTTGTGTATGATGAAATAGAAGCTGAAGAAACTGAACTTTCAGTAGCAGAGGTGTTCTTTTCAGACTTTCCTTCAGGTTTACTTTCAAGCATGCTTCCTCTCTTGAATAACATATCAGAATACAAATTACCTTCTTTGGCAGCATTGCTCATCATAGAAGATCTGTAGTTGAATTCTTCAAATGGATCAACAATAAATGAACCTTCAACAGGAACTTGAATAACCCTGGATGGATACTTCTTCTTCATGTAACTTAAGAACTTCTTGCAAACCAATACCATCATGATTATGTATAGAGTACAACCAACAGCCAAACATACAAAGAATGCTACTCTTGTTTTCTTGTCTTTTAAGAAAGAAGAATAAGACTTCTTTGAATATGAACTGCTAATTGATCCACCTAGTGTACCTAATCCATTGCTGCTTGATGAAGAGCTTGATGATGACTGAGTCAATCCAGTGGCAATGTTGATCAGAATATTCAAAGGAATTGTTGGATCAATTTGAGATGCCAATTGCTCAGCAATCTTGGATGGATTAGTGTATAACTTGGAAGATGTGTCTGTTAGTAATGATGACAATTTATCAACATATTTTTTTGGGAAAACAACATCAGCTAAAGTGACAGCATAAGATTTGGAAGCCTCAGTGTATGGTACTAAACCTAAAACAGTAACTGAGTTGAATAGTTCCATATCTGAATCGCTTATATCTCTACCGAATAGTCTATAAATCTCATCTCTTTTTAGATTACCAGAAGAATCAGTAAATGGATAACTTAAGACATTAGGCAAGTAAGCAAATATTTGAGCAGAAGAGTAAGAATTAGAAGAAACAAACTCATAATTCAAACTACTCTTGAAACCAATGGAAATGTTAACAAATTTGGAAGTATCAGACACAGAAATCGATGAGGCTGTAGATGATGAAGAGGCAGTTTCAGTTGCACTTGGAGCTTGGATAACATTTGGTAAACCTGATGTCAAATCGGTGGATAAAGCAGCACTTGAACTAGAAGTCTTTGTAGCTGCTCCAGATTTGGTGTTAGTATTAGTATCGGAAGTAATTACCAAAGAAGTCGGCAACCAATTCAAGGTGCTTGAAGAGGAAGTTGACAGCTTTGAACTTGATGATTTTGAGCTTGAAGAACGAACTGAACTAACTACTGGACTTAGGGTAGAAGTAGGTAATTGGTCAATACTGGTGGCTTGAGAAACAGATGCAGAGTATGATTGAGCAGAAGATGTCAATATACTGGCAGCAGTTGTGGATGCTTGCAAAGAACTAGAGCTGGCAACAGAGCTTGAATCAATGCTGGTTGCAGAACTAAATGCAATAGATCTTGAAGAGCTATTAGAGCCTAATGACAAAGATTGACTAAAAATGTTGCTAACAGAAGAGCTACTGGTAGAGGTGAAGCTTGACCTTTGAGAACTGGTACTAGAACTAATAGATGATGGGGAAGTTGTAGAGCTTTCAGAACTAGTTGAAGAAGTGGTAGAGCTTTCTAAACTAGTTGAAGAAGTGGTAGAGCTTTCTAAACTAGTTGAAGAAGTGGTAGAGCT
>ERZ794949.69-NODE-69-length-39737-cov-127.888866_pt1 | contig 39737 bp, 23 predicted proteins | sample MGYA00511363_ERZ794949 | MGnify/ENA primary metagenome ERZ794949 (study PRJEB30137, sample SAMN04331402) | food metagenome | isolation source: T1 must sample point D1 replicate B | place: Australia: South Australia ...
ATAAATTATTGATCTAAAGTCACATTTTTACATATTTACTATATTTCTGTATTTTCGTAGCCAACATTTTGAAAAAAAACAAAAACCAACATATACACATCATGCCTTCAGAAGTTAATACTGAGGTTCCATTGCCTCCTAGCACTACCTCTTTAAATTCTTCATTGACTGGTGAAGCTCCAAGAACATTGTGGATGGGTGATTTAAACCCATTGTATAATGAAAAGACAATCATTAGAATTTTTGAAGAAAAAGGTTTCAAAGTCAATACTAAATTGATCAAAAACAGAAAAGGAGTATTAATTCCATGCTCCAATAGAATCACTTATGATCAAATTCAATCTGAAAAAAGTCAATCACCTTCGCCTGAAAATTTATCATCCAGCAAAATGATCAGCATTAACGGTATGAAATTTGTTGATCCACACTCAACTACCCTTCATCATTCAGGATATTGTTTTGTAGAGTTTGAAAACTATGAAAATGCCATCAAGGCATTAAGATTAAACACTCACTTAATTCCAAATGTCAAGTATTATCCAGATCAAAACGAAGTTGAGCACATCAATACATTCATGGATCAAGACCCAATAGATATCTTTACCCCTTTCTATACTAACCCTGAAAATGACAGGACTTTTAGATTAAGCTGGGCTGCATCCACTAGTCTAAATGCTCCTAGCATTCATACACCAGAATATAGCATGTTTATTGGTGATATTACAGCCACAACTACAGAAACTGATTTGATGATTTTTTTTCAAAAATATTTCAAGAGTATCAATAGTGTCAGAATTATGACTGATCCTTTGAGTGGGCAGTCTAGATGTTTTGGGTTTATAAGATTTGGAAACTTAAAAGATAGGGAAGATTGCATTGAGAAGTACAATAATCAAGAAGTTTGTGGTGCTGTGGTTAGATGTGCTTTAGCTGCTGCTAGAAACAACTCCAAACAAAACATTATCAACAGTGGTCAGCATGAAGAAACCGGTCCATATTCTAATTATCACAGACGCACAAGAAGCTATCAAGGTAGAAACAACAGTGATAATAGAAATTCTTTTCAACTTGATCACAGAAAAAGTAATTCATCATCTTCAGCTGAAAAAACTACATCTCCATTCGAACGACCAAATTATAGTATTTTCATAAGCAACTTGAATAAAAGCATGGATGAAGCAGAGTTTTTCCGTTTGTTCCAACAAGCAGGCAAGATCTTATCAATTAAGACCTTACCATCTAAACAATCAGCATTGATTGTCTACTCTGCAAGTGAAGCTGCTGAAGGTGCCATCCAAAAATTTAATGGAAAAGTATTATTCTCTACTGGACAACCAATGACTGTTGAATGGACAAATGGAACTCAACCATCAAATGCATTTGAAGTTGAGTATAACCACAGACATAATGGTGATCGTACCATGAATGATCACTTTGTTTTGAAAGAAGATCAAGCACATGGAAGAAATCCCTCTTACAGCAGTATTAATTCTTATCCGGAAAATCAAACCAATGGTTACAACAATAACTATGATAATAATTATTTGACCAATAATAGTATTGCCAATAGTTACTCTTTGCAAAATGGTTATGGTTTAAATAACAACTTCAATGAGAATTTGTACAATAACCAACAGCCAAATCCTAGAGCAGCAGCTTTATTAAGAAATCATTCTTCTAACAACGATAGTAACAATAGAATTTTGCCTAGTAATAGTAACTACAACCCAAGTAGTTATTACAGCCAAAAATCAATGTACGACTCTAATAACATGGTTAGTAACAATAACATCTGGAAATCCTAAATACAAACAACAGTGTAATTTATGTAATTTAAATAAAATTTGTAAAATATGTATATGACAATTAAAAAAAATGTATCAATAATTTCAAAATGATTAGAGGAGCATATCTCCTTCTTCTTCTTTATTTTATTTATTTATATTCAAAAAAAAAAAAAATGCTTCTTATCCGATAACAAATGTGAACAAAAAAATTGTGGTGTACACTTTCCCATTGGAAAATTTAAAAAAAATATATACCTTTAGAGGATTATATTTGGGCTAGGGGATAGTGACATTAATAACGCAGAATATGCAAATAACTCATCTGACTAAAAAATTACAACAACAAAAAAATACCATTAAACAAGTATGTCTATAGTAGATTCTAATGTTCCGGGATTGTGTTTATCGCACAGGCTATTTAACAAAACTGTATTGATTGTTGGTGGGGGTGAAGTCACATACACAAGACTTGAAAAGCTAGTACCAACAAAATGTAAGATCCATATAATATCACCAACTTTAGACGACAAGATCATTGAAGATTATGGAGATTTGATCATTGAAGTTGATACAAAGACAATAAACTATGATGATATCCAAGTACCTTTGAAAAAAACGGTTATTTACCATACAAAGAAGTTCTGTGATTTGGAAGATTTAGAACCACCACAAAAGTTTCAGTTTGAAAATGAAATCACACCAAGTGCATTCTGGAAGTTGACCGAAGAAGAAAGAGTCAAGATTAGCGAAAAAATTGTTTACAACAATTGGTCATTGATTTTGATTTGTATAGACAATGAAAAAGTCTCTTTAGACTTGTATCAGTATTGTGTAATGAAATTCCCAAATGTTCCTATAAATATTTGTGATAGACCTAGACTGTGTCCCATATACTTTGGTGCAGTTGCTAAAATAGGTGTTAACTCTTTGAATTCCCCAGATGAAAGCTGCATGGAGTGTATGATCAGCAGTAATGGTAAAGCACCTAGGTTAGCCTCTTTATTAAAAAAAGATATACAAAAAAGATATGCCGACCTTGATGTGAAAACAAGCTGTAATAACATTGAACAATTGAGAGAATCTTTAAAGGATAATGAAACAGTTGTTTCTAAGTTCAAAGGTGGAAATATTATACCTACAAGAATGCGGTTCTTAATCTACGTTACAGATGCATTCGAATTATTTGGATGCCAAAATTTAGATCCAGTTAAGCTGAAACAGTTATTTATAGAAGTTCACATTGATAAAACTAGAGAACTGCCTTCAAAGGAAGTTTTATTGAAAGAATATACAAAATCGGACATAATCGATGAATATACAAAATTAAGTATATAATTAATAAAAAGTAAAATAAAATAAAATTATATAAAATCTAAAAAAAAAATTAAAAAAAAAGTTTTCAAAATAAAATAAAATAAAAAGTATTCGTATCTTAAAGATTATTATTCTTTTTTTTTTTTTTTCTAATAAGTTGCTAATCATATATTAAACTATTTCTCAAGTTCAATTGATTTAATTTCTGATGAAACTCTTAGCAGATTCACCTCTCTTTTGAGCAAAGAATTTGGCAGTTTCTTCAGAACCTTGAACAACAGCAACTCTGTAATCAGCTAATAAATTGTGAGCAGCATTGGAGTGTAAGTAAACACCACCTTGGAAAGCCTTGGAAACATCTTTACCTCTGGCAGCTAACAATAAAGATTCACCACCTGGATGTTCAGAAATGTAAGAAGTAATGTCATGAACAATACCGTTGATAACGACTAAGTTTTCATTCTTCTTCAATTCTTCAGAGAAATCGGCAATGGACCAAGTAGGTAGCTTATCGAAGGAAGAACCCCAGTTCATCTTCTTCATTTGTCTATTGATTTGCTTTTGCTTTTGTTGTAAAATACCTTGATCAATGATGACTTGAGGGAATTTCTTTAAGTTGTAAGTAAAACCAAATAGGGAACAGGTGTAGACAAAGACCTTTGTTGGGTCGAATTGGTACCACTTGATGGCATTTCTGTAATCAGATGGGAATTCGTGATGGAAGTTGTGGTAACCTTCACCAAAGGTAACTAAGGCAGTGATCCAGTTATCTCTTGGGGTTCTTCTATCATCAAATGGTTGAGTACCTAACCAATGGGCTAAGGAGTTGATACAGAAAGTAGCTTGTTGAATGGCAAAGACTCTCAAGATACCACCGTAGACTAGACCACCCATGAAATCATTCCATAAAACTTTGGAGATCAAAGCAGGAACAAGGAAAGCCATGATGAACATGATGGTGATGTAGTGCTTGTGTTGGAATCTGACGACCCAATCATCAATTAAGTCGGAAATATCGGCTCTAGCCTTGAATTTTGGATTTGGCTTCAATAACATCCAACCCATGTGAGAGTACCAAAACCCTCTTCTAGCATCATATGGATCTCTGACAGTGTCAGTGTATCTATGATGTAATCTATGAGAATGACCCCACCATTTAACGGAACCTTCAACAGAAGCAGCACCAAACAAGGCAAAGAAGATTCTGATAGGTAAGACAGCATTATAGGATTTGTGGGACCACAATCTGTGATATCCACCGGTAATACCTAAACCACCTAAAGCATAGTAGATAACAGACATAGTAAATAAGTTCTTGTGTAGTTTGACTTTACCAGAACCAGCTAAGTAAACACCAATCAAAGGAATGACAATGACTAAAACTACATTTAACCAATTAATATGTTCGTGCCAATTACTTAGAGTAAATGGTTGTTCAGAAATATGCTTAGTTGTGTTACTTTTTTCGTTTCTAAAAGAATCATGCTTAGCTTTCAAGTAATCAAATTCACCATTGACTAAAGATTGATCTTTGGAATCATCGAAATCAACAGTATATTGTTCTTTGGAACCCATTAACTTACCTAAACTTAAACTAGTGGTTATTCTTTTGTTGTTAGACTTACTGTAGTAACCAGCAGCTATTTTGTTAGCATCTAATAGATCTAAAGATTCTAATTTATCCATTTTGATATTGATATTATTATGGACGTTATTGCTTTTGGGTTTATTTTAATATTTTTATAATATGTAACTTTATAAAGAAAAAGATTAGAGATATTATAAGATTAGATTTTTAAGAAAAAAAAACTTGGAAGAACAAAATAACTTTGGTTTTTTATATATTCCCTTTGATATAATATAAGTCTAATATAATGACCAGATGTTAAGATTGAACATATTATAAAAGAAATTCTTCATAAAATTGTCTACTTAACTTATAGAGCAGCTGTTAGAATACTGTTAAAAAATTTACAAGGCTGTAGTCAGTACTGAGAGAGTAATATGATCCTAGCTGTAAAGCACCCTATTGAGCCAATTTGTTTGCTAGAAGAAGGGGGAAAAAACAGTGTAGATAAAAAAAAAACATCAACATTTTTAATTCTTGTGGAGTGTTTTCTAAGCAATTGTATGGAACGGACAAAAGTAAAAGGTCCAACATCGCTCAAATACCCGTGAGAAAAAAAAAAAAAAATGTTGATGATTTTAGATGGTATACTAGTGTGTGGAGCGATAACAAGCTATACGACAGAGAAGAGATGCTTCTAGACATTTCTTAAAGATGACATGACACTATAGTTTTTATCTATTACCGATATAAATCGTGATAACTGTTGACACCGTATCACAATGAGATAATCAACAACTACTATAATAAGAAACATTCTATTATCGGGTTTGGGCAAAAAAAAAAAATGAAGTTAACTGATAACGGATACAAAACGGTAACTTTTTTTTTATGATCTGCACGTGATTTGTAAAACTTATGTCCGATTGTTAAAAAGTGCACGTGATTTACAATGTTTATGTCCGAAGACGTTAAATTTTACACGTGACAAATAACGTTTCTTTTTTTTTCTTTTAACCATTTTTTTTTTTTTTTGAACTTTTTTATTTTTTTAAAAAAATTTGGTTTTATTAGATGTTTGAACAATTGTTTAGTGTTTTGATTTGAAAGTAAAGCAAACGTATCTCTCCCCCAAAGAAAAGCAACCGTTTATTGCACTCTACTTATTTAACTTATAAATAATATGGCAAAAGCTGCTAGAAATACTAAAAAATACATTAACAACACTGGGTCCAGTGGGTCCAAAGCAACCACATCAAATACCAATGGTAATACAGTTTTCAAATTCAATACAGATTTAGGTCAACATATTCTTAAAAATCCACTTATAGCTCAAGCCATTGTTGACAAGGCTGAATTAAGAACTTCAGACACTGTTTTAGAAATTGGTCCAGGTACAGGTAACTTAACAATGAAGATCATTCAATGCAACATTAAAAAATTGATTTGTGTTGAATATGATCCAAGAATGGCATCAGAATTATTAAAAAGAATTAAAAGTGAAGCACCAGAATTCTTAGCTCAAAACAGAGTTGAAATAATCATAGCCGATTTTGCCAAAATTGATATGAAATTATTGAAAAACGTTGATGTTTGTATTTCAAACACTCCATATCAAATTTCTTCTATTATCACATTTAGACTACTAGCTATAGAGCCAAAACCTCCAAGAATTTCTGTTCTTATGTTCCAAAGAGAATTTGCCTTGAGATTGGTTGCTAAGCCAGGTGAACAGTTATATTCCAGATTATCATGTAACGTTCAATTATACGCCAACACAAAGCATGTAATGAAAGTTGATAAGAATAACTTCAAGCCTCCTCCAAAAGTTGAGTCCTCAATTATAAAACTTGAACCTAAAATCAAACAAATGCAACAAGGTCAATTGCCACCAATGGACCAATTTGATGGTTTACTAAGAATTGCTTTTAACAGAAAGAATAAGACATTAAACAGTAATTTCAACAACAAAAACGTTATCGAATTATTAAAGAAAAATTACATTATCGGTAAGGTAAGTAATAATAACGGAGAAAATATGGATTTAGATATAACTTATGATTTCATCAGAGACTTGGTTTTAGACATTTTAAGCCAATGTGACATGCAAGATAAAAGAGCTCAAAAGTTGTCAGAATTGGATTTCTTAAAGTTGTTACTAAAGTTTATGGAAAACGGTATATACTTCTCTTAATTTTTTAATTTTCACTTGATATTGCACGTGATACACTCTAAATTTGTTTTCAGTACTTTCATTACATATATGAAGTGAAAGAAAAAAAAAACCTTTCCCGTTAGGCAAAACAGTATAATCCATCTTGTTTCTTCTATTGAATTTGTTCAACATTTGTTTTCAAAAGTTTATATATATATAATTAGAAACAACTATAAGAAACCAAGACCACCTTCTTTTTAAACATAATATAATGAAAGTACTTAGAGTTAACAGAATACCTTTTAACTTACTACAACTGCAGTCTCAAAGAGAGCTTGCTTTGAAGAATACAACACTGAATACATCAGATTTTTTGAAGAAACAAATGAATATAGAAAAAGTACAAATGGAGTCTGATATGAAATTAGAATTTCAAAAAAGTATCAAGGATATAGTCGCTTTGGTGAACCCGCTTCAGGACACAGAAGCCATCAACGAGGATGTCCAATTGGAACAAGAGTTTTTAGAATCATGTGAAAATAGGGATGTTGAAGGAAAATATGGAGAAATGCATAAGTTACTAAATGATTTGAGCATTGACACAACATTCGGTAAGTATGAAGAATTGTCTGTTATGGAGAGGAAGCTGATTGAACTGTGGACTAAAAACTTACATACATTTTATGGGTCTGTAGAAAATAAAAAGAACTGGAATGTCATTCCAATAGAACATCAAAGAGTATGGTACTTGTATGAATACGGATATTATGGACCAAGATCGGATTTAAAGAGTTTGAAAAATACCAGTAGCAATGATATTCCTTGGTTTGGAGAGTTCAATTGGACTATAAAGTCGAAGTATCCACTAAAAAAAGAAGACACATACAAAGAATTGCCTTTGTTGTCTAGAATGAGCATAGAAGAAATGAAAAAGACTGCGGGACTTGTGAATCACTACCAATTGACTTCGGATAGAAAAAGCTACTGGGATAACAACTTACAAGGTGTCGATGTCATGAGTAAAACAGTTTTGATTATCATGTTTAGTATCATGGGATACAATAGTATAGTTGATTATTTTTATGAGCCTTTAGAACAAGATGTATAGAGTTTTAAAGATATATAGTTAGTTTCAGATTAACGTTTTCTTTTTTATTATATGTTTTTTTTTTTTTTTTGTAAGGGTATTAGTGTTACTTATCATATATATATATATATACTAATCATCATCCATATCATCATCCTCCTCTTCATCAGCATCAGTTATGCTATCTTGCCAACTGAGTTCAACACATTCCTTGACTTTTTGTAGATATAACGTTTTGTTGTCTTTATAAAAATTGGCTGCTTCAACATTGGCCGGAGATTCTGGATTGGGATCATTAAGCAATGATTGTATAGATGTTAGAATAGAAGCAACATCGTATGTAGGAGTCCATCTATTTTGTAAAATATCTAAACAAATCTTACCGTCAGTATAAAAATTAGGATGGTATATCTTGGAGACAAACTTAACATCAGGGGGTTTGTTTGGATATTCTTCGGTGAATTGTAAAACTAGCTTGAATATTCCATCTTCAAATTCTGTTCCTTCAGGTCCTATTATAACAGCATTCCAAACCATGACATTATCATTGAGTGGTGAAGCTGTTAACCCCGAAGGACAATCAGATGTAATTCTTTTAAAATCTCTCATCAAACGTCTCTTGGCTGGTGTACTCATCTTTCTGTTATGTGTTTATAGTTTATTGTTCTTTTGACCTACCTATATTGGGGAATGATCAGTTTGGTTTTTGTTTGAGATCTCTTCTTACTGTCAATCAGAATAAACATTAACTCTATGTTTGTTGAAGATGATTAGCAAAGAAAATCATCAGTATTTAAAACCGATCAAGGCCCCCCAAAAATATTATGTGTAAAAAAAAAAAATAGACGAAAATTTTTTTAAGCGAAGAATTTAAAACATTGAACAATTCAGTACCGCTACCATGAAATATTACATATCCTTATTTTTAAATCAATACAATTGTATACTTTCTTGACCAACTGTAATGAATAAAGTAAGAGGATTTTCCCTTTGAAATTTATATATTTGGTAGATTTTACCTAACTTATATTTTATAAAGGGGTTCCAATTCTTAGATGACTTATTCGAAATAACAAAACTGCTCCATCTGTCATTCATTTTTTCTCTCTTATGGATTATATAACTCTCCCTTTATAATTTTTTTTTTTCACGGCATATTATAAAATTAGTCATTTAATACAGTGAAAAATGATTTTATTGATTTATATAATTGTTAAAGAACTATGCTATAACCCCCCAATATGACTACAACAATCGCTAAAAGTCAAATACCTAAGACTCTACCGAACATCCAAAAGTTTTTTGGCCAAGATTTAGATGATATAGGAGCCATTTTTTACAGCAACTACAATCAAAATTCATTCAGCAAGCAAAAAGATGTTTACAGAAACAACAATATTGATTATAAAGTCCACTACTTCCATAATCAAACTGTTTTGATTAATACGATACTAAAAAAATACAAACCACTGCCGATTTCTTTGAAGCAGTTAACCAAATATGATGATATGAGTAGCAACATTTCAGACAAGCAATTCAAAGAAAAGATGTTGATAGAGTCGGCTAATTTCATTAGACAGCAATTGATCATAAGAATAGGTTTGAAGATCAAGGAGTTTCAAAGTCTTCCTTTCAAAATATCTTCAAATAAGCATCTTTTCAAAGTGTATAAATCCTACTATTCCATATTTGAGAATTTTAGAAAGTTTCCGAGATTGAAAACTATAGAGGATAACGAAAAGTTCTTGGAAAATACACAAAAGATATTATCTGATTTGAACTTGGTCAATCTATTTAATTTAATTATGGGTGGATTGGAAATATCCAGCTTGAAGTACATGCCAAAGAAGGTTGTCGATAATTGGATAAATGAACTATTAAGGGCTAGAATATCGAGAAGACTTATGATAGAAGAGCATATCTCGTTATCCCAAAGATTAACAAACACAAAAAACATAGTTGAAAAACCAAAAGATTTAAATATTGCGGTTTTGGGTGATATTTTTCAACTATGTGATTTGAAACAAAATATTGACGATATTGCCAAAAACTTGAATGAACTAATGGCTAATGAGTATGCCACTAAGGGTAAAAAATTGCCAAACGTTATCATTGATGGTGAAAAGGATTTAAAACTATACTTTTTACCTATCCATTTAAGATTTATGTTGAATGAGATTTTGAGAAATTCTTTTGAAGCAACTTTGGAAAATGACAATATAGAAGATTCAAGCGACATTACAATCACGGTAATAAAGAATGAAAAGTCTGTTATTTTACGTATAAGCGACCATGGCGGAGGGTTGCCTTTAAATACAGACAAAAATACAATAACTTCATTTGGTAAGCCTGAAGATGTTGCTATGAACTGTTTGAAAGCTTTGAATGTTTTGACTAGATCGACTGTTGATGAGATTGTTGGTAATACATCTTTAGAAACTTTGCAATATGACACCAATCTAACATCAAAGATAAATGAAAAATTGAATATTCAACTGAAAATAAAGCCAGAAACAGATTCTGATAAGGATTCAAATTTTGAAAAGCCTTTGTTGAAGATGTTGGATAGAGAACGTAGGTTCAAGTTGGGTATTGGTTTGGCTTTATCTAAAGTATATGCAGAGTATTGGAATGGCTCCTTGGAACTGCATTCATTGGACGGATATGGAACAGATGTTGTGTTGACATTAGGTGATTTAGTTTACTACGGAAATAAGCTATGTTTAGATAGAGTTTAATATATTATATGTGTTTTACAGCCTTTTTCATTTTTCTTCAATAATAAGAGTTACTTATTTTTCGTTCCAATTTTTTTGAACGTTTTCTTTTCATATATATAATTTTTTTTTTTACTATTTCAAACACTAAGTAAACACACCAAACCATCTTGAAATCTTCATTGCTGCTCACTATGACAGGTGTGATTCCTAAGAAAAGAAAGCTTAATCCAATTCCTGTGGTTGTTCATAAACAACTAGATGCTAGATCAACTATAATCAATATTAACATGCATCCAAAAAATGATAACGCAACTGCAGATTGCGAAATTAATTACAATTTGGACAATTTACTAACTGAACAAGGAAACTTGGTCTTAGACTATAATGAGCTGTTCACAGCTGAACATCAAAAAGAACAAATGATGTTAGAAATAGAGCAACGAAAACTTGAAGAAATTAACAAAAACAATAAAACAACTGAAATATCAATTACTAATACTAAAAGCAAGGATGCAGAAATTGTGGAAGATGATGAAGAGGATGACGAAGAAGAAGAAGCTGAAGAGGACGATGAAGATGATGACGAAGATGATGAAGATGTTGATCTTGATGATGATGAAAAACTCCCCAAAGACAAATCTAAGCATCCTGAAGAAGTTTTGCCCAAAAAAAGAGTGTCTGCATTAAAAGGTAAAGCACTTGTGGGTAAATACGATTTAGAAGACCCTTTCATTGACGACAGTGAAGAGGTCATTGTTGAAACAAATAGAAAAGCAAAAAATCAAGGTGTTGATTTTTGTGTATTTTTTGGAGAGTTTCAATCAAAAGATTTACAAAGATAATGTATTTATCCCTAATTTTCAAGCATAAGCATCACAGAATTTCAATATATATGCGGTAATTTATTATTTTCATTCTATTTCATTAGATTCTTTTTCTTCATCTGATTCTTCAATTTCATCTAATTGTTCATACAACTCAATCAACTCATTCAATGATTTTTCAAAGTTTTCCAAAGCTTTAAACTTCTTTAAAAACTTCAACATATTATCAATGACGAACTTTTCACTAATCTTTTCTTCCTCATTTTCATGTTTCGTTTCTGTGTACTTTAAAACTTCTATATCTGCAGCATTACAAACATTGATCCAATTCTCTCTATCGTTGTGTTTGATAACTTCATTTAATACGTCTTTCCAAAACAACCCTCTGATTTCGGCTAAAGGACATTCTTGAATAGTATCGAGACAGTACCAAATTTGATATTCATATGGCATTAGTTTCAAGATATGTTTTACTACAATAACACCATTTTCACCTTCAAAACATAGTTGCTGTAAAATTTGTGTAATGACTTTTTCAGGAATACCATTTATATCTTCTTTATCTTTTATGCTTAGTAGCTTGGCAGTAATGACACCATTTAAAATTGCAGGATTGTTATAGTCGTTTGCTGTATAGAAAGCATTTATTTTGAATAAAGAAATCAACAGTACTGTCAAATTAACTTCAACAGCATCATCTTCTTCATTGGCATTTGTCAAGGCTAGGTATAATAAACTTTTGTAGTCAATCCTCAAGTTAACTGGCTTTGAATCTTGGACAACAGCCAAGTGATACAAATACTCTTGAATCTCTTCATCTGATTTATCTTTACAGTTTTCTTTGAAGGAATCAATAAATACTTGACAATCTTTTTCTAGATTCTTTATTTCTTGTTCAAAGTCAATATCAAAAGAAAGCGCCATTTGATAATACATTGATCCTATTTTTTTAAACTCAGCTCTTGTTTCTGGTTGTAAAAGATTGATGCTTTGTTTACAAGTTAAAACAATTTCAAAAGCTTTAAATAAAAACATAGGTAGCAATGCTCTTATAGTTTCTAAAGCATCTTCATCTTCTGCAATTGGTTTAGGAGGTAAAAAATCTCTGACAAACAAAAATGCTCTTTTAAGTAAAAAGAAAGGATCTTTAACCGACTTACTTATTCTAATAAAGAACTTTAAGTAACTGGTTACAACAACTTTCATCAACTGATTAAAATCAAAGTCTACTACTTCTAATCTTTTAATTGTATTCAATAGAACTTCTTGTAAAACATGCAATTGTAGCCTACATACAAGCTCATCTTCATCTGGCTTTGTATACAAATTGTTTAAATAATCAATCATGCTCATAGTGACATTAATGTTGGTGTTAGAGGTCTCGATTATATTGGTAATTGCAGTTATCATAGGTCTTGTATAACCATTTCTACTTAAAAGCTGTGAGCTATTGTAGTTGCTGGCCAAAGTTGTTAGTATCTTATGTGGTATGTTATATAAAAGATTTGATAAATCAAAATCATTAAAAAACTCTCTAGTGGAAAGCGGAAGAAATACTTCACCTATCCACTTTTGGGATGAAGCTTTATCTTCAATCAAAAGCCTTAGTTTTTTTATATCTTCAGCATTGTTGTTTTCTATAGTTTTAGTTATACCCTTTTCAATGGAATCAAGGTTTTCAAAATCTATGTTATCCAAATATGACATGTTTTCCTATTGGTTTATATTAGAATGTGACACTAAAATTATCCTAGGGAAGGCTAAAATATAAGTGGGTTTAAAGCTAAATTGGTGCGTATTAAAAAATTAAAAAAAAAAAAAAAAGGCACCTATTTCTGAGAGAATTGATGGGTTTCTATAACGGGATAAAATACGTTTTTAGTTTATGGTCGGGTAAATATGCCAAAACACACACAAACAAACCTGCTTTGAGTCCACTAGTAAACATATAATTAGGTTTTTGCCTATTACTCTAGGATTTTTATTAAATAACAAAGAGAGAGAAAAGCTACCATAATGAAGTTGTTGTTCTTGATAATACCTAGATTACTAGCATTAACAAATCCGACAGCCTCAATAATTAACAACTAAAAAAAAATATAGAATGTATTCTTCATTACCTCGTATTCTTTCTCTTTGGCAATACATTTAAACTCAATTAGATTTGACTATCATTTCCAGTAGGTTGTTTTACTTAATGTTTTTTTCCTAGTTTCCAATCAAAATTTAATGATACAAACATTAAGACATTCAAACATTTTCAATTAACGGCTTAACGTGATCAAATTGCAATAAAGACCGATCTTTCTTTCTTTTTATATGTAGCCGTAAAGTAATACAACGCTTCGGAATTAATGTTTCAAAGTATATATGTATTTGCCCCTTATCTTTTTTTGTGATGGCAAAGGATATACCCCCCCCACACTATATTTTTTTTCATTACATAAATATTTTCCTATTTAGAATAATATATGACCTTATTAGTATGATATTCACAAGTGCCTCTATACGTAACAAATTAGGTGATATTGAACATTTTAAATTAATCGCGTACATTCAAATAGTTAACATTAGGTGTACTTTTTTTTTTTCCCCCTTTGATTTTAGTCAACTCTGTATTTTATAGAAATAACTAACAAACCAATAACGCCTTTTATCTACATACAATGGTTAATCCTTCAAAGGTTTTGAAAAACGCTCCTATTAACAAAAATTATTTGTTTAATATTAAAACAGCTTCAAACAGTGTTCCTTCTTCTATTAAAAACCTAATTTACAGCATCAAAGAAGACAGAAGTGTATCAACACATGAAAATGTTAAAGTATTTACAAGCTCTTTGGATTTGGTTTTTCCAGTAACTGGAACATCAAGTCCAACAGAAACTTTTCCCAAGAAAGTTCTTCCTAGCAGAGCCAAAGAAAAGATCTTATTAAAGACTATAGCATTTCCAATTAATCCTTCAGATAAAAACCAAATCGATGGTGTTTATGGATCTTATAGTGCAAAAATCCAGACATCAAAAAAACACCCTTTCTTTTCTATTGCTGGTAATGAAGGTTTGTATCAAGTCCAAGCCTTCTTGAATCAAGACAATGAAGTTATTCCTAACTATCAACATCCCGTCTACAAAGTAGGCGATGTCGTCGTTCCTAAAATAGGGAACACTGGTACATGGTCCGACTACAAGGTTCTTCCACTTCATGGTAAAGGCAGTATACAAAAGAAAACTTACTGGAAAGTTGAGTCTGGTGTTGATTTATCACCTAACGGGTCTAGAGGTTTTGGTATTTTAGAAGCTGCCACTGCTGCTGTAAATGGTTCTACAGCTCTTGCATTTGCCGAATTATTTCAAAAGAATGTTTACGAAAAGTTGCGTAAAGATGGTGTCAAAGGTGGAGAAAATAAAACTGATTTCTTCTGCTTTGCAAATGCCGGTAATTCACAAGTTTCAAAGTTATTTTCTCAAATTGTTCACAGTGATTTTTCCTATAAAAATTATAAACCCTTCATAGGGGATCATTTGAAGACAATTTCTATTTTAAGAGAAAGAGAAACACCAGAAAAAACAGAAGCTTTTATTGAAAAAATACAAAAAGAAACCAAAACAGATAAGATTATAACTGAATCAGAAAACCAAAACAGGGAAAGTTCCAAGAAATTTAAGGAAGATTTCAAAGGCCAAGATGTCAACTTTAACATGGCTATAAACTCTGTTGGTGGGTCTTCTGTTTCTGGTATTGAAAAGAAGTTGTCCAATGATGCTAAAGTGTATACATATGGGGCTATGTCCTTGAAGGGTGTTGCTGCCAGTACCACTGCATTTATTTTCAAGAATATTTCTTACCTAGGTTTTTGGATCACCAAAATCTTTAAAGAAAACGAATCTTTGAAACCTTCTTACTTTGGTTCCTTAGCTAAATTATACGATTCTAAACAAATTGCTCTTAATGCCGAAGATTACCAAGTTATTGAATGGAAGGTAAAATCCGATTCTGATGAAGTCATCTTGAAAAAGATTCAAGAAGGTATTCAATTGAAAGGTAAGAAGCCAATTGTATATGTAAACCACGAAGAATAATTTATATAATTGCACTTCAAAAATCCACTTAATTATGTTTTATTTTATTAGTATTATTTCTAGCACTGTTTTATCGCGCTTATCAAAGATATATAATATAAGAAGGGGAGGGAATGAAGGTAGGGTTTCATTTTTTTCTCAAAGTAAATCCGACAAACATAATCTCTTCATTAAAGGAAACATTTTTTGGATTATTATTAATATCCAACAATCCACCTTCCATAATATCTATATTAAAATTAATGGCTTTGTACAAGATATACTTTTCTGCAGTTTCTAATACACCCAAATCTTTACCAAAATTTGTTAAATATGACAGCAAAGATAACCAACTAATAACCTTTAATGAATTCCTCAGGACTATTGAAACTAGCTCTGAATTTTTTATGTACATAAACAACTCATTTATACCTATGGGTGAAGAACTTCTTAATGATTTGTTGTCTCATTTTTCAGACACCAAAAATGAGCTTTGGATAAACTATTCAACCAAAAGATTATATGGTTAAATATCATTTCAGAAGTATGCCATCTATCTACACTTCAGAGTATTCAACACTTTCAATATATTCAAAGAATAACACAAAAAAATAAATAAATAAAGATCTGAGCTTATAAATTATTTTATTTACCTATATAAATCACATATTTCCTTGAAATGTTTTATTACTATTTTCCAAAGTTTATGCTTCAATGACAGCAATTAAGTCACTACCTTCAACATTTTCACCATTCTTGACAAAGATATCAGAAATCTTACCATCCATTTGAGCAGAAATAACCATTTCCATTTTCATGGCAGACAAGACAGCAATACAATCACCGGACTTGACTTCGTCACCAACCTTGGCTTTAACTTCAACAACAACACCGGAGATTGGAGCACCAACATGAGATTTAGAACCTGGATCAGCCTTTGGTCTGGAAGCCTTGGATTCAACATTGGCGTTCTTATCAGCAACAGATACCTTTCTTAATTCACCGTTCAATTCAAAGTATACTTCTCTTTTACCAGTAACAGTATCTAATTCACCAACGGCTTGAGGCTTGATGATCAAAGTCTTACCCTTTTCAATAATAACACTCAATTCATCACCTAATGGAGGTGGAGCCAAGAAACATCTAGTTGGTAAAACAGATAGATCACCATAGTTTTCCTTGACAGCTCTGAAATCCTTGTAGACTTGAGGATACATGATGTAAGCAGCAACATCACATTCATCAATTTCCTTACCACTCAACCCAACGTTGGAGTATTCTTCAACTAGTTCTTTTCTAACAGCATCTATGTCTAATGGTTCTAAGTACAAACCTGGTCTCTTTTCCAATTTTCTTCTTTTGTTTCTGGCTAAGACCTTGCTTCTGAAAGGTTCTGGGAAACCACCGTATGGTTGACCAATCAAACCTTCTAAGAAATCTAAGACAGAAGCAGGGAAATCTAAGGTATCGGCTAATTGCATGACATCTTGGCTAGACAACTTGTTGGTGACCATAAATTGAGCTAAATCACCAACAACCTTTGATGTTGGAGTAACCTTGATGACATCACCTAATAAGTAATTAGCTTCTCTGTATGACTTCTTGGTTTGTAACCATTGTTCACCTAAACCTAATTGTTGGGCTTGGAAAATCAAATTAGTCAATTGACCACCAGGGATTTCATGTAAGTAAACTTCAGGGTCAGGACCCTTCAATTCAGTTTCGAAACAAGAGTACAATAATCTGATTTGAGCCCAGTAAGAATCAATTTCTCTAACATGATTCAAGTCTAAGTTACAGTTAATTTCTCCGTCTAAGGAATTCAATAAAGCAGAGATGGATGGTTGAGAAGTCATACCTGACATGGAGTTAGTGGCACAATCAACAACATCGGCACCAGCCTTGGCAGCTTCACACATGGAAGCAACACCAGTACCAGCAGAATCATGGGTATGAACATGGATTGGTAAATCTGGGTATTTAGCTCTTATAGAACCAACTAGTAACTTAGCAGCAGCAGGTTTCATGGTACCAGCCATATCCTTGATACCCAAAATGTGAGTACCTAATTCAACAACTTTATCAACTAATTCTAAGTAATAGTCTAAGTTGTATTTCTTACCTTTTTGTAACATATCACCAGAGTAACAAATAGTAGCTTCAACAACACCACCAGCTTTTCTGGCAGCTTTAACACCAACAGATAATTGTTCAATATCGTTTAAAGAATCAAATACTCTGAAGATATCAACACCGTTGTCTTTAGCTTGTTTGACAAAGTGTTCAATGGCATTATCAGGCAAAGAAGCATAAGCAACACCATTAGCACCTCTCAATAGCATTTGGAAAGGAATGTTAGGAACCAATTTTCTTAAAGTTCTTAATCTTTCCCATGGGTCTTCATGTAAGAATCTCATACAAACATCAAATGTGGCACCACCCCAACATTCTAAAGCAAAGGCCCCGTTTAAGGCAACAGCGGTGGTTGGAGCAATAGCAGCCAAATCAGCAGTTCTGACTCTGGTAGCTAATAAAGATTGATGGGCATCTCTCCAGGTAGTGTCCATAACTAAAGTACCTTTGAAGTCCCTGACTTTCTTGGCAAATCCTTCTGGACCTTCAGCTAACAAGACTTGTCTCCAACCTTGTAATTGGTTGACATTTTCAACAGTTGGAGCAGGGGCATTTTCTAAAACAGGAATTATTGGATCACTCAATAGTTTAGGTAAACCAACTTGACCCTTAATGGAGGAACCATTGACCATCATATCAGCTAAGTAGTGTAATAACTTTTGAGCTCTGTTTTGAGACATGTGCAATTGGAATAATTCTGGAGTATCATCAATGAAAGTAGTCCAGTAATCACCAGAAATGAAGACATTATGGGTTAATAAAGTTAACAAGAAGGGAATATTAGTTTTGACACCTCTAATTCTGAATTCAATTAAGGCTCTTAACATTTTTCTTCTAGTCATTTCATAAGTGGAAGCAGAACAAGAACATTTCACCAGCATAGAATCATAATGAGGAGAAATAATAGCACCGGCATAAGAGTTACCACCATCTAATCTAACACCGTTACCACCAGCAGATCTGTAGACTTCTAATCTACCAGTATCAGGTTGGAAGTTTTTAGATGGGTCTTCAGTGGTGATTCTACATTGAATAGCAAAACCTCTGGTGGTAATATTTTCTTGGGATAAACCTAATTCTTCTAAAGAAGCACCAGCAGCGATTTGGATTTGAGAAGCTACGATATCAATACCAGTGATTTCTTCAGTGATTGTGTGTTCAACTTGAATTCTTGGGTTGATTTCGATGAAGTAATGTCTACCTTTATCATCAACCAAAAATTCAGCAGTACCAGCGTTTTGATAACCAGCAACTTTAGCTAATCTAACTGCATCGGCTAAGATGTTATCTCTTAATTCTTTGGTCAAAGTTTTAGCAGGAGCAACTTCAACAACTTTTTGATGTCTTCTTTGAACAGAACAATCTCTTTCGAATAAATGAACAACATTACCGTATCTATCGGCTAATAATTGGACTTCAATATGTTTTGGCTTGTTCAAGAATCTTTCAATGAAACAGGTACCGTTACCAAAAGAAGATTTGGCTTCAGAGGTAGCTCTTTCAAAAGCTTCACCAATGGATTCACCTTCTCTGACAACTCTCATACCTCTACCACCACCACCAAAGGCAGCTTTAATGATGACTGGATAACCATGTTCAGCAACAAAAGCTTCGGCTTCCTCAACAGTAGAGATAGGACCAGGAGTACCAGGAACAGTAGGAACATTGGCCTTGTCAGCTAAGTTTCTAGCGGAAACTTTATCACCAACGGAATCAATGATTTCTGGATCTGGACCAACCCAAATGATATCGTTTTCAATACACTTTCTGGCTAATTCAGAGTTTTCAGACAAGAAACCGTAACCAGGGTGAATAAAGTTCACATTGTGTTCTTTAGCGATTTTTATGATGTTGTCGATGTTCAAGTAAGAACCAACTGGGGTGTCACCTTCAATAAGATAAGATTCATCAGCCTTTAATCTGTGCATGGATAATCTATCTTCTTTGGAGTATATAGCAACTGTGGACATAGAAAGTTCATGAGCGGTTCTGAAAATTCTGATAGGAATTTCACCTCTGTTTGCAACTAAAATTTTGTTTTTAGAAGAAGGTAAGATGTGGGAATCGGCATCCCTTAAAGTGTGTCTTTGTGACATGATATCTTGTTTTTAGTATTTAAAAAAGAAGATAACTATTAGTTATTGGTGTTATTATTGATATATCTTTATATCATATCTTCTGAATAAAAAAAAAAATATAAGAAGATGTTTCTCTAATCATCTTAGAAAGACTCATGTCGACGTATTTATATATGAAAGAATATGAACGCTCTGAAACTTTCATACTAATTTTTTAAAAAAAAAAAGAAGTAGCCATTTTTTAACAAATAGGTACCAATATAAGAAATGCGTGATATAGAGTAGGCGCTTTTGAATATTTTGCGCTTCGCATAAGGAAACCCGAGGGAAATTGAGTCATAAAAAGATGACTTCATGGATTTTGCTATATACCAAAAAAAAATAAAAAGGGGATTTGTTTCCGTTTAGGGCAACACAGAAAAAAGGAAACCCAATTTCAATATGCGAAAAAAAAAAAAGAAGGCTAATGGAGAGCACAACCCTTTTACTTCTGTATAAGGAAAGAAGTTTTCTTTTTTTTTTTAATTGCTAGTAATACTGCCGTTTACGGAATTAGTGAGCGGATATAACAAATCACTTGTACTTGAAACTTTCATACATCTCAGTAAACAACTTTGGATCATTTATTTCCTGTAGAACCTTGTCTATAGAAGAGACTTTTACTTGGTCATCTTCAATTATTATGTTATCAACAAGTTTTTTGATGAAAACAAGGCAATTAGGATAAATTATGTACTTTTTGAATTCTATGTTACAGCAGTAAGTAACATACAGGTATTGGATATACCTCAGAAAACTGCTGTCTTTGAGCAGATTTCTGTTTTTTATAAGATAGTTGAAGTAATTGATGTTGGATAGAGAGTTGACAAACTCAATTTCAACCTCAAATCTTGATGGTGGTTTCATATCTTGTACTGGTACATCTACTGGTACTTCTGCTGGTGCTTCTGAGGACATGATTTTATTTTATGTTTGTTAAGAGCTTGTTTTTTTTATATATATTCAGCTGTGTTGGTGCTGCGATGTGTTAACACTGGTGTTTTGGTACTTGATTACCTATATTGTTTGAAAAATTGCAATTTTTTAAAAAAAAGGAAATTAAAATCAACGTAAATTGACATTCTAAAATTTGGTGTAAACATCACGTGATTTTAAACCAAAAAGTTTACAAGTTTTTTTTTAATTAATTAAAGTTTATTTAAATTTAATTATACATACTATATGCATTTAACATCTTAATGTAAACTACAAACTATTGCAATGTTCAATGAATTTTAACATACATTATGCTCCAAAACAATTAATAAAAGTAGACATATTGTAGAATCAACAGATTTTTCAACACTTTCGTACATTCTTTGATGATCCCGTGGCGTTTTTCCCCCCTTTGAAGCGTGCTTTCAAAAAAAAAAAAAAAGTATATATATAATGCCTAGAAGATAACACTAAACATATTAATTTAGCTAAAGACTAGTCACACATCCTTGGACAGCCAGAACAAAAAAAAAACATAACTGCTTCATCTATTAGTTGCATATGCCACCACCTCAAAGTTCAAACAAAATTATTATCAGAACCGATAAAATTAATAACAAACAGATGTCTACTAAAACATTCAGGTTCAAAGATTTTCTAACGATCTATACACCTTTGCTAACCATTTTTTCACTAACGATACACAACCTATACTTTTATGAAGCAGTTCACATATCAGAAACAAGACTATTCAAAACATTTTTTTATTATTCTAAAAAAAATATTATGAACGTTCTTTTTATAAAAAAAGGATTGATTTGGATTATTCCTTTGATTCTTATTAATAAATTTAATTCAAACTATACAAGTCCTGGTATTTTCACCAGATTATTCAAGGTCCTTGCAGTGTGGTATGTGACTGTAATTTCTATTCTACCATTTACAAATCTTTCAAGTATTACTGATATTTTGTTTTACTACTCCGGTGGGACCTGTTTGTATGATAAGTTTGATGACGAAATCATTTCAAAACCTATAATCAATGTTAAGAGTTTGGGCCAATGTAAGAGATTGAAAGGCCAATGGGTCAATGGACATGACCTTAGTGGACATTTGTTTTTTTTAAGTCTTATGTGCTGGGTTGTTGGTATGGAAGTGTTTGAAGTTAATGGAAAGTCATATAACAAAGGCGTGAAATTTGGTAGTGTAATCAAAAAAATCACTAATTTTATATCTGTCGTTTTGTTAGGAATTTATGGTTACAATATCATAATTACCATATTGAATGAATTCCACCAATACTCTGAAATCGTTACTGGATTCTCATGGGGCTATTTATCAGGATACTGGATATACAAAGAGTATCTGTAGAATATAGACAATGAATAAAAATGAAAAATAATAATAATTTGGGACATATATACATCAAACATAACAATAAACTTAATCTTTTCTCCACACATTCTTAGGAAGCTTTTGTAGTTTGTTAATATTTTTTTTCAAGAACTTAAAGTACAACACAATGCCTATAAAAATGGAAATAAGATTAACCTTATAGTAACCGTCTTTTTCTATAAACTCTTTTCCATTGGATATTATCTTTATTGTGTAATAATCAATCATTTTAAGCACCAAAATCTTAGGCCAGGTACCACCAAGATTACTGAAAGTGTTCAATAAAGTAATATAAGTACCACCAATTTTAGGATCCGCTATTTGTGTGTGGAAAGAACATATACTAACAAATTGTACTGTATTCATTAAGCTTGTGGAAAGGTTATGAATAACTACCATTAGAAAGTACCACATTGGCAGTTTTGGCTCATTTTTAGGATACAAGTAAACAACCATATTTCCTAATATAGAGCCAAACAGTAGTCGCCCTAGGTACCCCAGCAGCCAAGATGTTAAACAGCCTTGTTCACCTAATACAAATTTAAGCAAAGGATTTTTAAACTTTCTGGTAACAGTGCTTTTGTCCTTATTGGTGGTTTGAGATGACCATTTTCCTACGTAATATCCAAAAAGCATTTCCAATGGGAAATTTATAAGAACTGATATCGCTAAATCTTCACTTTTAAAGCCCTTGTCCAGAAGTCTCAACTGCGTTGCTGAATCATTGCATTGAAAAGGGAACTTTGAAACCAAATGGATCAACACTAATGTTTGCACATTTGGTAATTTTATTATATGTTTAAAGTTATGAAAAACAGTTTTTAATGAGTGATCTACATTTTCAACTTTAACTCCTTTAATAAAATCAGCCTCCATGACTTTGTCGTTTTCATCCTTGAATAATAAAAGAGTCTTTTTTTGTTCGTCTTTTTCCAAGTCCTTATTAAACCCAGAATCAGGGTTCATGTCTTCTTTTGTGAAAAATACTATGTATAAAGTAATGATTAAGTATATTATAGAACACCATCTGAAGTACTGCATGACCGAAATTTTTGAATTAAAAAACTTTCCTGATCTTAAATTCAAAAACAATGTAAAACTTGTAAAATAACCTATATTCAACCCCAAAGTTTGTGCTGTTGAAGCAAAACTTAAACTTTCTTCACTTAAAATTTCCAAAGCCCAGCCATCTACTGCAATATCTTGAGTAGCACAACTAAAAATCAAAGTTAAAAAGCAGAAAGTCAAAGAAGTCAAATCAATCTTATCCACTTCTCCACTTTCCAAGCCAAATATGGTTTTGCTCATACTCAAAAACAAAAATATAAAACTGATCAAAAACTGCAAAGGAATGATCCAAGTACGTCTTCTACCTATGTCCTTGTTGTAAAAAGAATCAATAATAGGTGACCATAGAATCTTGAAGGAGTATGGATATGTGGCCATAGAAAAAATACCTATTTGAGTAAGACTCAATGCTTTGCTGTTAGAATTCGGATCTTTACTGGCAGTAAGTGTTTTCAAAATAAACGGTACAGATCCGTATGTCAATCCACAAGGAAGCCCTTGAAGGAAGTAAAGAATTACTAAAAGATAAAACTGTGGTTTATCTTTTTTAGCCAATGTCTTCATTCTTTAAAATATGTTTTACGAGGTTTATACACCAACAATTCTTTGGTAGCTTTGATTTGTTATTTTTAAAGTGTAAATATATGTAGGTGTTTAAACAACCAGTATGAAATGTTCACTAACGCCATTTTTTTCGCATTGAAAATTTCATGATATTTAGCTATGTTTTTTTTTTAAAGAAATCGAAGCTATATTAGCCTACAGTCAAAGCTATACCATGTATGACTAGCTCTCTTTATTACTTTAAAGCATAAAACAGGTAACTGCTTCATGATTTTATTTATTTTAGAATATATAAATACAAATTCGTTTTAATGATTTATATCTTAGGTAAACTTTTGACTTGAAAGAAAACAAAACAACAACACCTAAGTATTCTCAAAAACGTAGTTGACTTAAAGTCATTTGAATGACGAGGGGTTGAAATTTATTAATTCTGAAACATGATGTTTATTAATAAGAATTGAATGGTTTAAATAGTGTTAAATCGAATGAATCTGTTTTTTTTATAAAAATAAATCTTGCTCTCACCCAGTCATTATCTTATTCAATTAAACAGACTTGTACAAACGATAAACATTATTGGTTTTTTTTTTTTGAAACTAGAAACTTTTATCATAATTTTTTAATACTCTACATTAACTCGATTTCCTCATATAATGTAATTCGATTTATTGTTTTGTTTTTTAATAGATGTCTCAAATCAATCAAATAAACAATAATCAAATACTAAGAACAAAAAATAGCGTTCATTTAAATTCACAATTGAAAAATACTCTCTCACAAGTTTTTCATTTTTTTTTTTTTTAATGATTCTAAGTTTCATAGTTTCAACCAAAGCATTCTTTTCAAACTATAAACAACTTGATGTTATCTTCTTATTAACAAACTACCCTTTTTCGAAAACTTGTTTTTGAATAAAACATATAGCTGTTATAATTTTTCTTTTCTCTCTTCATTCAACTGCTCCACAAATTTATCATTATTTTGAGATGCAGTATAAGCATCAAAAGATAAAAAAAAAAACATAATGACTATTTTAGTTATTTAACTCTCATTTTGATTTATCATTACTTCTTTTTTTTTTTTTAAAATTTGGGGGTTGTCACTTAATACAGAAATCAACTATTGTGATTCCATATAAATTTAGTTTCTTCTTCTTCATTTTTTTTAAACTTTATACATTATTTCTTTTAAAATTTTCAATCCGATAGCATTATATTTTTAGGTAAATTTTAACAAATACAGACGAGGTTCGAAAATATTAAATTTAGTTAGCACCTAAAACGGTTCTAACACCCTTGACAATAGTTTCTGGGTCTGGGAAAGCAAAGTCTTCTAATTCCTTAGCGTATGGGGTTGGGACATCAGCACCAGTGATTCTCATGATTGGAGCATCTAAGTAATCGAAACCTTCGGATTCCATAACTTGAGCAATGATTTCGGAACCAACACCGAATTGAGGGAAGGTAGATTCAACAGTAACCATGTGGTTGGTCTTTTTCAAAGAAGCTAAGATGGCATCAACATCTAATGGTCTGATGGATCTTAAGTTAACAACATCAGCAGAAATACCGTATTGGTTTTCTAAGATTTCGGCAGCAGCTAAGGTAAATTGAACGTTTCTGGAGTAAGTGATGATGGAAATATCAGTACCAGACTTTTCAGTCTTGGCTAAGTATGGTAAGGTATAGTCGTGGTCTAAGACATCTTCGGAGACATCGAAGCTTTCACCGTATAATAATTCGTGTTCCAAGAAAACAACTGGGTTTGGATCTCTAATAGCAGCCTTCAATAAACCTCTGGCATCGGAAGCGGAGTAAGGAGATAAAACCTTTAAACCTGGAACGGAACCGTACCAAGCAGTGAAATCTTGGGAATGTTGAGCACCAACACCAACAGCGGCACCATTTGGACCTCTGAAAACCATTTGACACTTTTGGGTACCACCAGACATGTAGTAGGTCTTGGCAGCAGAGTTAACAACATGATCAATGGCTTGCATGGAGAAGTTGAAAGACATGAATTCAACAATTGGCTTCAAACCCTTTAAGGCAGCACCGGTGGCTAGACCAGTGAAACCGATTTCAGTAATTGGAGTATCAACAACTCTTCTTTCACCGAATCTGTCTAATAAACCCTTGGTGATCTTATAAGCACCGTTATATTGGGCAACTTCTTCACCAATAATGAAAACATCGTCATCTCTGTCCATTTCTTCGGCCATGGCACTGTTTAAAGCGTCTCTAACAGTTAATTTAGTAGAAGCTAATCTAGTAGCATTCTTCAAAGAAATGTTAGAGGTAAAAGATTTCTTGATAGTGGATAACATTATTTAAATAACTTTTATAGATAACTAATAGTGTTAAAATTTCTTTACGGTCTTTAACTAGTTTTCAAATTAATGTAAATAATGCTGAAATATTCTTATAAGATGTTGTAGGCAGAAAAAAAAAAATGTTCACCTAAAAACCACTAGGAAAAATTTTTTTTCCTTTTTTTTTTTTTTTTTGGCTTCAACGATAGTGTGCAGCAGCGGGAAAGAGAGGGGGGTGAAAAAAATGAATATTCGATTCAAGGAAAAAATGTAAAATACGGCTGTTAAATAATAAGTTATTACAGACGGTTTAAAAACATAGAAGGGTTTAATCTCTTCTAAGTTGGGTTTTATGCACGACTATCGAATGGGAAGAAACAACAAGGTACTCCAGAAGTCGCTCTACAAGGCTATGTAATTTTTTTTTATAGGAAGTGTCTAGTTTGTTATTGGTTACTGATGATTTCTTAACGTAACTTAATGTTTATACTTTTTTCTACGAAGAAACTGTATGTCGCGATTTGTTTTCCGCGCAGGTGTATTTAACGCTTTTTTTTCCCATTCATACGGTCTAACCCTGCGGGTTAAGCAAATCAGATTTTAATATTATTAAAAAAAATTGGAATCTATTAAAATTAATATTAATGAACGAATGTAATTGTTAGAAAAAAGAAAAGATAATTGGTATATTTAGCTCAATTTAATTAGCCGACATTCATGAAATATTAATATTTGGGAAGTGATAATTTTTTTTTTTTTTTTTTTTGAAAAAAAATATTTCGTTATTTTAATAATTTCGTAGATGTTGATATAAGAGGTTCTTAAACGTGACACATCAATTGGCAAAAAAAAAAAAAAGAAATGAAATAACAAAAATTTAGATCCGATAGTGTAATACTTTGCTGGTGGTGTTTATTCCTATCATTCTGTACACAATTGTGCAGTATTTACTTCCTCATGTTACAATCATATTATCACAGTTGATTTAGCTCCGACTGTGTTTTGCAGGCAAACAAAACGATGGAAAAAATTTTTTTTTTAAATTTTTGCGTGCATTTTTTTTTTTGTGCGCAAAAATACACACCAGTTGATCACGTGCAAGCTGGAATATAGCCCCACATAAATACTATGTGTCTATGGCTTTACGCCAAGCAAATCAAATGCGATGTGATTGATGCTAAACAATATACTCTCAATTATATTCCAAAAAAAACACTACTTAGTGTACGATCTATTGGTTAAACTAGGTCACTTTTCACACATTCATCAATAGCAAACCGTAACTTTCTCCACCAAATCAAGTCGCTATTAAAATAAAGATCAATCTCACCCGCGTAGACAAAAAGTGTGGGAAAAAAAACGTCCACCATTTTTTTTTTTGATACCAGTGATAAGGTACATTCATAGGCTACTTTTTAACAGGGGCCGGAAATAAACAGTACAACGGTACAAAAGCTTAGTTCATTCATATCTTAATTTCACATGTGTCTACTTGAACAAAATTTTACACAGTTAGTTGGATTTCATATATACGAAAGGTATTTACACTGGCTACAGGTGAATGGTTGACTTTTGTACTTATAAAGCTCACCTATTCTCAAATTAATCAGTTGTTCTGATAAAAAAATTAAAAAAAATATAGAGATCACCAAAAGTCAAGTATTAATTAGCTATGAAAGTAGACGAAAAAATTACTAAGTTTCAAGAGGACAACTCTTTTGAGATACCTTCTTTTTCGTACGAATATTTTGTTCCAAAGACTCTTCAAGGATCATACAATTTGTATGAACGTATTGACAAGATGCACAAGGAATCTAATCCTTTATTTATTGACATCACATGGAATGCAGGTGGGATCATTAACCCATCCTCTTCTCAAAAAAAGAAAGAAATATCGAAGTTTTCAGGAAAAATCATTCCAAAAACTCCACAAACTAATGATATCATCGATACCACCCAACAGGCTTTGAACTTGGATTCATGTATGCACATGACGTGTACCAATATGACTATTAAGGAAATTGATACTGCTTTAAAAAAAGCCTACAATTCAGGTTGTCAAAACATTTTGGCTTTGAGAGGTGATCCGCCAAGAGAAACCAAACCAGAGAACAGTACTACTGAAGAGGAGTCCACTAAACCGGTCAAGAAGTATCCTTTCAAATACGCAATTGATTTAATCAAATACATCAAAGAAAAATATGGAGACCACTTTTGTATAGGGGTAGCTGCATACCCAGAAGGACATCCTGAAGAAAAAGATGCTGATAAGTTGATTGGCTATTTAAAACAAAAAGTTGACCTTGGTGCAACTTTTATTATCACCCAAATGTTTTACAACTCTGATTTGTTTATAGAATGGTGTAGAAAAATAAGAGCTGCAGGAGTTCCAGAATCAGTTCACATAATCCCTGGGATTATGCCTATAACCTCTTATGACTCTTTTTTGAGAAGATGCAATTGGTGTCAAATTGATGTTCCCTCTGAACTAAATGAAGTTTTGAAACCAGTTTCTCAAGACGATGAAGCTTTAAGAACTTTGGCTACCAATTATGTAGCAAAGATGTGTTTGAAACTTTTCAGATCAGGTTATGTTAAACATTTACACTTCTATACTATGAACTTAGAAAAGGGTTCTTTTGTTATTTTGAGAGAACTTGAACGTTTATTGGGCAGAAGAGTATTACCTTTGACTTCAGGAGTTATTGCTAACACTAACAAGGAAAATGAAATTCAACCAATCTTTTGGAGATCCAGACCATTTACTTATGTTGAAAGAAAGAAAAAAAGTAAAAGAGATAAATCTAGAAGACAAACAAGTTTCACTGGTATTGAGAACAAGTCAATTACTCCAGCTCCATCCTCCTCAGCCTCTGGAAGCTCATCATCAAGCGAGTTTTCAGATTATGACTATGAAGATGACGATGAAGGTGTCAATGAACACAACTTTGACAGTGAGCTTATCGATGATGAATTCCCTAATGGTAGATTTGGTGATTCATCTTCTCCTGCTTTTGGTAATTTAGATTTATCCTTAACCCAATTGATCAGACAATCTGAATCCAAATCATTGAGTGTTTGGGGTACACCTACTTCTATGAAGGAGTTAGGTGATTTAATTATAAATTACTTAAAGGGAGATTTGAGATCCTTACCTTGGTGTGACACCTCAGTTGCTTTAGAAGCCAAACAATTATTGAGATTACTGATTTCTTTGAATCAAGGTGGTATTTTAACTGTAAATTCACAACCAAAAGCTAATGGTGTTCCTAGTTCTGATCCAATTTTAGGTTGGGGTCCTCGTTTAGGTTATGTTTATCAAAAACAATACATCGAATTTTTGTTACCAAAAAGAAAGTTAAAAGATTTTTTAACTTTGATGAACGAAAAAACTACATCTACATTCACATACTTAATAAGTGATTCACAAGATGAAGTCTTTATCTACAAGGGTGATGATGGTCAAGCAAGAATTATGGCCTCTGACGTTACCAAAAAAACCGACATTGAAAAATCTGCAGTTTTACAAAAGTACAGTGACCAATTACCTGACTTTTGCAAAAGAATGTACTGTCAATGTTTCCATGGCTGTACTAAGCCAACTTCTGTTACTTGGGGTTGCTTCCCTGGTAGAGAAATTGTTACTACTACTATAGTAGAAAAGAACTCTTTCTTAATGTGGAGAGACGAATTATTTGCTATTATTAAAGAATGGAAAAACAACTTTATAAGTATTAGTGAAAATCCTGTATCTATAAAGAAAGAAAAACCAGGTAAAGCCAATGCCAAAAATAAACATTCTGAATCTGAAAGTGAACCTGCTTTGAAAAAACAAACAGTTTCTAAAGATGATTTATCTATTAAGTCGTCTAAATCAGCAAAAGTTTTAGAAACAGTCTTGGATGACTACTTACTAGTATCTTTGGTTGATAACGACTACGTAAGTCCTGGTGACTTATTACTATTCACTTTACTACAATTAGCTGATTAATCAAAAATAAAAATAAAGGTTCTTTAAAATACTAAACAAACAACCTCTTTTTTGCATTTCAACTTGCATTAAAATCTTTCTCCCATAAACAAAAACATAAAATTATACAGCAGAAAATGCACAAATTACTGGATTATTCCTAGTTTCAACAACTAGAGGTTTTTTTTTTTTTTTTTAAATAAAGAAAAGACATTAAAAAATCATTAATAATAAAAAAATTAACTTTATATATACTTTTTTATTCATTAGTTCTAAAGCTTTTTTTTTTTTTAATAATCATAGTTATTCTATTTATGAGTTGGTGTAGTGTTAAATAATACATCTAGTTCTTTTTCTAATTGTGGGTCTTCGTTTGCAGCAGCAATTTTAAAAAAATCCTTTTCAGCTCTTGAATAGTACTTAATAGGCTCACAATCACCAATATCCAGCAAATGTCCAGATTCCTTTATAATGTGATTGACATTTTTCTCAGTAATCAAAATGTAACGAACCCCACTTTCTGGGCAATCATAATTACATTCTAACAAAACACGTTCCAGGATACTCTTTAAACCTCTTGCCCCTGTTTTGTTTGTCAAAGCCCACTTTGATATTTTTTTTAAAGCCTTTCTACTAAATCTCAAAGTTATTCCTATTTTTTGGAAAATGTATTCGTATTGTTTAACAAAAGAGTTTTTAGGTTTACTCAGTATGTCGTATAAATCAGATTCTTGTAATGGTTCCAAAGCTGTTACAATTGGAACTCTTCCAATCATTTCCGGAATCAACCCAAAGACAACTAAATCTTCAGGCTGAGCTAATGAAAGTGTAGGAACTTTGGTTTTACCATCAGCACTGATAATGTATTCATAATTTTTGACATTTTCAAACTCTTTTTGGCTTAAATGAGGGTTGACTCTTTTGTAAACAATCTTGTCCAAACCCACAAAAGCCCCGGATAATATAAACAAAATGTTTTCAGTGTTTATCGAGTAATGCTCACGCATGGTCATTGGCGAGTGAACACCAGTTTTTCTTAGTTGTCTATCAGCTTCCTTGGGATCAACAGGTCTATCCAAAAAAAACTCAACTTGGTGACCTTCCAAAAGCTTCAAAAGCGATTGTTGCACTCCTTCTCCAGAAACATCTTTGCCACCAGATCCTTTAGATTTGCTTTTGGCTAATTTATCAACTTCATCAAGAACAACTATTCCCTTTTCGGAAAGATCTTTATTATAGTTACTGTTGATCAGTAGTCTCTTTATAACTTCATGCACATCATCACCTGTATAACCTGCTTGAGTCAACTGTGTACAGTCACTTATGGATATAGGAACATGTAAGTTTTTTGCCATTGTGCTGGTCAGCATGGTCTTACCAGAACCAGAAGGACCTATAAGCATTATGTTGGATTTACCCAATTGCAAATCGAAATTAGCACTTGCCAGTTTTTGTTCTTCCGACAATATCCTAGTTTTCATCGATTTTAAACCAATTTCAAATTCTTGGGTTGAAGTTGGCTGAGATATAGGTTCAGCTCCATCGGAATCGTTGGCGGAAAAATCATATTTGGCTCTCTCTTTAGCTATTGAAAGTTTATCTAATTCATTTTGATATCTTGCTTTAAGTAAATCAAGTTGAATTAGTTGTTGAATTTTATCTTCACGGTCTTTTATTTTCAAATAATGATTGTAGACACCTACACTTAAGATTTTTTTAGGTTTTTCCTGTCCAATGATGTATTCGTCTAATCTCTGTTTCAAGATCTTTGGAGCTGGAAGCGTTTTAAGATCATGGTAATGTCTAATACCTGAAAGTTGTGCCAAATCAATGGCCTTTCTTCTGTAGGTTTTTAACATTTTATTTTGCTATTTTACTTATTGGAAATTTTAAGAATGAATTGGTTGTAATTTTCTTTTAAAATATTAACTAAATTGTAACTGGATTTTAGACTTTTTTTTATGCGTAGTAAAAGAAGAAGGAAAAAAAAAAATAAAGAAAGGCCATAATGACGCGATTAAAATACAGATCTTTAAATGTGACTCTTCCTAAGAAAAAAAAAGCTAACAGAACAAATTATTAAACCCAAATTAAAAAAGTTGATAAATGCGTTTGAATCTTATTGAAATAAACCAAAATGGTAGATTAAAATCATGTTTGAAATTTTCAATTTACACCCCGATTTTGTAATCTACACAGCAAATAGCTAAGCTGTTTTTAACACTTGACTAGCAAACAAAACTGCTAAAATCGTAAACGATGAGATCAGCAATTTTGTTGCTGTAAAAAGCAAAAAAAGAAGGTTAAGCATCAATAATTTAAAAAACTATTTGTAACATTCCAGTTTTTGTTTTAAATTGATGGTTTGTATATAATAGTGACAACTAATTACCGTGATTGATCTGATCAGGTCATAAAGCCAGTGTATGGAAGACTTTGCAAACTTAAGCAATTGCTCATTCTTTGAATACATCTGCAATCATTTAAACACATTTTATTTGCTAAAAACAACAACAACAAATGAACATGGCCAAATACAAAGTTTAACCTAACTGTCAAATTAAAAACCAATTCCTTCAAATTATTTTGAATTTATTCATCACTACGTATATAAGAGCTCCAAAAGTAAAAATCTCAATAAAAATTTATTGTTGATAAGTAGCTCTGCTGGCGTAATGGCAACGCGTTTGACTTCTAATCAAGAGATTCTGGGTTCGACCCCCAGGTGGAGTGTATTATCATTTAAACAATTTATTTTTTTTAACTTTTTTTGCAGTTTAACGCTACCAATTGTTTTAAACAAATTTTAATATTAATGAGCATCTTTCTTTAATCCATAAATGAAGAGAATCTTTTATTAAATATATGGGAATAACTTTTTTTATTTTATTTTTAAATCTTATATATGTATATATAGCTTTCTTGATCTATGTGCAGGAACTAACTTCTTCATCTTATTATTATTGGCTCATGATAAAAACTTTTTCAGCAATGGCTATCTACAAATTTTAACTATTCAAAATCGGAACTTTTGACGTTTCTTGTCATTTGTGGTAAAGCAACTCTGATGTTATCTAAATCTTTATTCATATTGATACAACAACCCAATCTACTGGTTTCGGTTAAACCATAGGCTAGATCTAACATATCATCTTCATCGTCTGTAGGTTCAGGAATTTTATCGTAATATTCCGGATCAACTATGACATGGCAGGTAGAACATGCACAAGAACCACCACAAGCACCTTCCATGTCCAGGTTATTGCCTTGGGCAATATCCAAGATGGAATCCCCTTCGCTGACTTCGTATTTCTTCTGAGATCCGTCTTTCAAGACAAAAGTTATGTGTAGTTCTTCTCCTTTCTTTGGAGCGTGCAAATGACCATGTTTAGCAACAATAGATGTGCTAAAGGCCTTCTTGGTATATGTGGTATTTTGCAGTTTAAAACTTGAAGTAGTTTTTATTAGAAAGTTTGTTTTTGTTAATGCTCTGTACATATTATTTCGATAGTCTAAGTGTAAACAAAAAACCCGGTTTATTTAATACAAATTAAAAGTAGCTATTGTAATTGAACTTTTGGTTTGGATAAAAATCTCTATTAGAATAAATCAATTTAAAAGTATTTAAGTTGTCTAAGCAGATACTTAATTAGCCTATTTTTTTTTTCTTTCTTTTTTTTTTTTTTTCCGCTATGACTTCTACTTGAACAATTTAATAAGAAAAAAAAAAAAAAAGTTTGAAAAATGGATTTAACTGAGTTAAGATCGCATTTGTCCACTAACCCCGATTATATCCCGATCCAGCCCATTTGAAAACCTCCCATGAATAATCTTAATTAATAAAGTCTTCAAAGACATGTTTAAAACGTAATTTTATAGTTATTTATTGTTATATATAAGGAACTTGATTTAAGAATTAAAACATTCTATCATCCTCTTCCCTTTCTATCTCTTTTTGCTCACTGAATTTGGCAAATTCATTCAATGTCTTTGCCCTCATTATACCAGCAGTCCAGAAGGATGAGTAAGACCAAGATAAGTCAGTAGCACCTCTCATAATACCGGTGTAACGATCAAATTGTTCACTCATAGAACCATACTTTTGATTTAAATGCATTCTGATTTGCAAAATGTATAAATCAGCAAATCTGGAAAGTGCCTTTAAGGTCATTTCCCAAAGATCACTTCCGTATGGAATTGTAATGTTGATGTCTTCTTTAAATGGAATCTTCAAGTTTGACAATTCAAAAATGGAGTTCCAGAAGTTTTCAGCCTCAACCGAAGATGCCAACAAAATCACTAAATCTCTTTTGGCCAACAAATGGTCCATGATGGTATTATAAACCAACAAACAGGAATTGGATACAGCTAAGAACCAAGGATGACCTTCAGAAGTACCATTACCGTTGTAGATGTCTTCAGGGTATCTACCCATGCAACAACCAATGGATAGTTGACTCTTCTTGAATTCATCGTTTATTGGGTAAATTTCAACGAAACTCTTACCCAAGTGATACAAGTTGTTCAACATCTTCAGATCCTTTGAGGAATATGGAATTTCGGTATCATGTAAATCATGTTCAAAGATGTAGTCATGGGTTAAATTGGAACCAATAATAGTAGCAATGTCTAAACCACATCTGTACCCTTGAGACATAGGATTTTCAACATAGTAGCATTTGTCTGGTTGATCGAACCCAGCATCATTCTTCATAAAGTTCAAGATATCTTCATAAGTATTGTGAAGAGTGGCAATGAACTCTTCATCAATGTCTAATTTTTCATACAAAGCTTGGTCCTTTAAGTACAAAGCCAAAATTTCTTCACCTAATTTGATAGCCTTTAATTGACATAAAGATGTGAAGAAATGATAACCCTTGACTTCTTCCCATAAATCAAAGTTTTCTTCTTTCCAATTTTTGATGATAAACTTCAAATCATACAAAATAAACTTGTTGATGAAATCAGCTTCATTGTCAAAAAAGATATCGTATTTCAACAAGTTGTGGTGCTTGACAAGTTTAATCAATTGGCTTACTCTAATATCGTACTTCTTCAATACTTGCAAGAAATGCAAAGCGGCCATTGCTCTTATAGCAGGACCGTCATTTTGTGGTCTACCCCATGGATCGTCGTATCTTGTTTCATCAAGTCTCCACTTAGGTTCACCAAGACCTTTCAAATCACCTTCAGGTTTGTCACAACTAGAACCAGATAAATTTGGGATTTGCATCAAAGTGTAGTTGTGGTTGAAATTTTTTATACAAAAAGTAATCAACTTGAAACTTTTGAATGATATGTGATCCAAAACCGATTCTGTTTGGATATCACAGTTAATGAAATCTAATTGGACTTTCATAAAATTCAAAATAGTCTTCATGATGATTCCAGAATCTCTAACCCAGTCATAAAAGTAATTTGGATCTTCGGTGGATGGGGAAGCAAGGATGGACCCTTCCTTGATAAAGGAGTAATTCAATTTCAAAATGTTGAAGTTGTTATCAATAACATTGGAAAAAATCTTGGATTCACAAACTTCCAACTCACCGGTGATCCAATCATCGATGTCGTAGTTGAAGTCAAGCAATTCTTTGGTTAAAGTTTCGATTTTTTTAAATTGTAAGTTTTCGGACAAGTACTTTTTCAAAGAATCTTCCATTCTCCACCCCTTTTGATTGTTATGTAGTTTTAAGGTGGTTCCTGGTGGCGGTGGTGAGGCTGTACCGTCTATAGTAAGAAAATCATTAAAAAGTTCAGTTAGCTTGATATTGATGGTGTTGGAGGATGGTTCACAACAAGAAGACAGTTGTTTTTCAGCAGGCATCATAAATTTAAAATATAATGTAGGGGTTTTCTATAATAAAAATTCAAATAAAATGTCAATTTTCTGTTTTTTTTTCGCTTTTGCTTATAAATTTTTTATAAATGATTATAAGAAGAAGAAAAATAACTTAGTAAAAACAAATGACTGGATATAGCAAATCAAGATGTCAAATGAAAGTAATATATCAGATGAAATGAATTCGATTGGTTAATTTTACTATCTTCTTTATATATATAAAAATACTTATCTACACAGCTTTCACAAAAAAACCACTTTTAATGATTGTAATATCAAAATCAAATTTTTATCAACAACTTCAAAGTCCAGTTTATATACAATCGAGACATTGTAAATTTTTAAAGAAAAATTGATTAAAGATCTTCTTAAAAAACCTGGGGGGTTTTCTGTTTTTTTGGGGAAAAAGACTGATTAAAAACTAGAAAAAAAAAAGGGGTAAAGGGGTAATTGTAACAATACAAGAAAAGAAAAAAAAATAGATAACAGATTGAGCACGTATTTTTTATCAGTGACCAATTTTTTGTATATGCCATATGGGTGTTTTTTTTTTTTTGCTTACTGATAGGGGTTAGAATTTGTTGTACAAAACTAAAAGAATCATTAGTATTAATACAACAATTATACAATAACTTATGTATTTATTAGCAATCAATCTTCTACTCATACTTTTTAGAGTTACTAAAGAATTGTCTATGTAAGTGTTTGAATTGTATAATGTTTGTCTACTGTTTTCCAAAGTCTCACGTTGTTGCTTTAAGTTCATGAGAATGTCGTTTCCTACCAATGTTGTATCATTGACTATGTCATTGATATTGCTTAATCTATTTCCAGTTTCTGTTAGCAATTGACTGTTTTTGTTCAAAAGACTGTCCGTCATGTTGTCGTCGTCCCTATAAGGTGTATATTCCCTTCCATTGCCTAGCAATTCTCTTCTTTTTTGTTCTGTTACAAGTTCTTCATACTCTACATTGATTTCGTTTCTCAATATGTTCTTGTACTCTCTTAATAAGTTTCTTTCTTCTTGACTATTCCCAGATTCCAGATCGAGATTCTTTAATAAATTCTCTAAATCAAATTTTAAAGATTCGATAGTCTTAATACTATCATTAGTTATGTTGTTTTGTTGTTGAGATAACAACTCACGTGTTCTTTTCAAGGTTATTTGAAACTCGCTGTTATATGTATTCCACAAGTTATTCATTTGTTGCTGAGATATTATGTTTTGAATGGTTTTGGTGTTAGATTTTAGGTGGTTTTTAAAACACGTTTATTTCAGGTTTCTTTTTTTTTTTCTTGGCTATTGCTCTGCTTATTTAGAAGAAAAAAATAGCAAAATAATTTCATTACACTATATCCGATAACATGGATACAATCTATGATATTGTGAATAGCTTAAACTTTTATATTTAGGTTGTGTTACGTTTTATTTACATAAATGAGTTTTTATAAGAAAATATAACTATTTTTTGAATAATTTCCATTTGGATCCTTCCTTGGCTGAACTGCCTTGCTCCATTAAACTATGCTCTAAGTTTTTAACAAGAGCCTTTAATGATTCATTTTCATGTTCTAATTCCATATTTCTTTCCATCACTTTTCTGTTGCTTTCTAATACTTGCTCTAAACCTTCTTTTAAGTCTGTAGGTATTTGAGAATCAGGATTGTCAAGTTGAGAGTTTTTTAATGATTCTTCATATTTTTTCTTCCATTGGTTGAGTTCACTGTCTTTTTCATCCAGCATATCGGTCAACTCCAAAATATTCTGTCTTTTGTTGATCAACTCATTAGCAATCAGCTCATGATCTTTTTTTAAGACATTAAAAGAAGATTTTACCTTTAATAATTCATCACATTGATTTTTGTTTATAATTTTCAATCTTGAAATTTCCTTGTCTAAAGGATTGAAAGATTTTTTCAACTCTGAAATTTCCAAGTATTCTTGTTTTATTGTATCCAATGATATTGGCATCAACTTAATACCTTGAGCATCGTGAACAAATTCTGTTACATTGTATTTGTCTTCTTCTATATCAGAATTTTTTTTGTCATTTTCTTGGTTTGCCAAATAGATGTTAAATAAATCTCCTTTTAAGAATTCAAGTAAATCATCAAATTGTAAACTTAGAATCTTATCTTCATTCTTTATAATAGCAGCCAGAGCAAACTTTAATAGCGCTTCTAAACCTTCCAATAAAATGATATCAAAAATTCTTATAACAAACTCGTAAGGAAATCTATATCCAAAGAAACTCAAAAACCATTGGCTAACAAACATATTGGATATTATACCACATTGTCCAAGATGAGCGTAGACTTGTGGGCTGAATTCTTGAAGAAGCTTATCAAATTGGTACAGCTTCAACATCAATCCTGGCATGTCTTGCGTATAAAAACTTCTCAAGTCATAGTCGTGCATCAACTTAACCAACAAACTGAAAGTCTCTTCTTCTGATTCCAAAGTCAGCAAAATTGGTGTGACTATAAAACACAACCCTTGAGTGTAACCTAAGTCTGAATCATAATTACTATAAGCCAGGCATACATTTTTCAACATTTCTTCTTTTTCCTTAGGTATGAAACTTGTTCTCATGATATCCTTTTCAATTTGTGCTTTGTGTGAAGATTCAATCTTGACGTTACTAGCATACAAGTTTTGTAAATTCTTTAAATTGGATTGAGTTATGAACTTCCATAAGAATGGTCTCAAATCAGAAGGAATACCGTCATTGAATATCATTCTTTCTAACTTGTCTGGGTACTGTTTGATGACTCTATCATAGTCAGTAATCAACTCATTCCAGAACTGTAACTTTTCTTTTTGTTCATCTCCCAAATGCTCATTGGATATATCCTCATCATATACTTTTTTGAAATCTTCTTTCAGAGTATCATCGCTCTTAATTCCAGAATCACTAACATCTCTCATTTTGTTGTTTAATTGGAATCTATTGACAATCAAATCAAAGTCTTTAGATACAGCTTTGCTGTTTTCCCTGATTATATCTATTTTGTCAGAAATGTCAATCTTTGCAGATGACTTTCGTGTATCCGCATGGATTTCTTCTTTATCTTCCGAAGTAGCAATGATTTGTAAGTTTCTCAAAAACTTTGGGTTGTTCAATTCCTCTTTCAAACTAGGTGGTACAGCATGCTTCTTTGGAAAGTTGTTTTCTGTAGGTGTGGTTATTTGTATTAAAGAACTTTTTTTTGGAGACCCTCCTTGAGACTTTAATTCAACTTCCCTATCGTGTTTTTCAAAAGGATTAGAGGATATCGATGAAACACGACGTGGTGGCAAGCTAGGCATGACTTTGGTCATATTAGCTTCTACTCCTCTGGCAGGTAAAGTTGGGGCAATGTTATCGGTAGTTGCTTCAGAAACTGTTGGTGAAACATCAGGAGAAGTGATTCCATTTGAGTTTTCAGGTGATCTTTTGTTTTCTTCTATTTCTGAAAATTCTTCTACTTCCTGTTCAGTTCCAGATTTATGTACTGCTTCAGAGTCGCTTTTATCATCAGAAGTTTTGTGGCTGACGCTATCAATCAGGACTTCTTGTTTCTTCTCGTCTTTGTCATTTTCTTGCTGTTTCTGTTCTTTTTCGTGCTGTTCTTGTTCTTTGTTCTCTTCTTCTTTTTCCTGTTCTTTGTCTTCTTCTTGTATATCTTTATCCTTGTCTTCTTCTTGTTGTTTCTCTTTCTCAATTTCTTCTTGTTGTTGTTTCTCTTTCTCGATTTCTTCTTCCTTCTTTTCTTCTTCCTTCTTTTCTTCTTCCTTCTTTTCTTCTTCCTTCTTTTCTTCTTCCTTCTCTTCTTCTTCCTTCTCTTCTTCTCCCTTCTCTTCTTCTCCCTTCTCTTCCTCCTCTTCTTCTACCTCCTTCTCTTCTTC